>Ga0335074_10015025_pt1 | contig 10867 bp, 9 predicted proteins | sample Lox_Sample_23_FD_206715 | JGI IMG/M metagenome (GOLD analysis project Ga0335074, IMG submission 206715) | Soil microbial communities from Loxahatchee National Wildlife Refuge, Florida, United States - Lox_Sample_2.3 | ecosystem: Environmental > Terrestrial > Soil > Wetlands | place: USA: Florida... | reverse complement strand
CCATGCCCAGGCGCAGCATGATCCCGTTGGCGTCGAAGACCAATGCATAGGGAGGCTCCTCACTGACCAGCCGCAGACCAAGGGTGTCGCGGTAGAATTCCTTGGCGCGAGGAACATCGACGATGGTGACGAATCCGATGATATTGTACTTTCCAAGCCGGGAGGACATGCCAATATGATGAGTCGATTGGGGGCTCGACGCAACATGCAATAACGTTTTCAGGCAATCACAGTGGCCTTTTCGGATTCCTGCAGACTTTCACCCGCGAGCGCCGCTCCGGACGGATGTCTGGAACATGCAACGGGGGAACAATGACCCGTCAATTGCGCACTAACTTGTTGCTCGATCCAGCGGTAGGTGCGGGCAAGCCCGTCTTCAAGCGATATCCGGGGCTCCCAACCAAGCACGCGGCGTAGCAAGGTATTGTCCGAGTTTCGCCCCCGCACGCCCATGGGACCCGCGACGTGCTTCTTCACGATTCGCACACCGGCTATTTCGGCGATGATATCGGCCAGATGATTGATGCTGACCATGCGATCCTGGCCGAGATTCAAAGGCTCGCGGACCGCAGACTGCATGATGCGACAGATGCCTTCAACGCAATCGTCGATAAAACAGAAAGACCGCGTCTGCTCGCCGTCACCCCAGATCTCTACAACCGGATCGCCGGTCAATTTGGCGACGGCCACCTTTCGGCACATTGCGGCGGGCGATTTCTCCCGCCCTCCATCCCAGGTGCCGAGCGGCCCAAAAATATTGTGGAAGCGAACGATTCTAGTTTCCAAGCCGTAATCGCCGGAATAATGCTGACAAAGGCGCTCGGAAATCAGCTTTTCCCAACCGTAGGAATCCTGGGGCTGAGCCGGATAGGCGTCGGACTCCTTTAAAGGAGTAACGTTTGCGTTTGTCTGCTTGTGCTCAGGGTAGACGCAGGCCGAGGACGTGTACAGATAGCGTTTCACGCCATTGAGGCGCGCCGATTCGATGGTATGCAGGTTGATCAACGCATTGTTGTAGAGGATCTCGGCCTGATGACAGGAGATAAACCCCATTCCTCCCATGTCGGCGGCGAGCGCATAGACCTGCTCGATGCCGCGGGTGGCAGCGAGCGCGTCATTCGAGTTGCGCATATCCAAAATTTGGAACTCATGGGCATCGGAGGCGCAGTATTCCGGGTATTTAAGGTCGACACCGCGCACCCAGTACCCGGATTGTCGTAAGCGGGTCACCAGGTGGTGCCCTATAAATCCGCCCGCGCCCGTAACAAGGACTTTTGAAAGCTGTTTCATTTGATCGATCTTCTTAGAGGCCTCACTTCGTTACGAATTCACCCTACGCCGAAATTATCGGTGGAGTCGGGTCAAAACGGAAGCCCAGAGTTTACTGAGGCGAAAACTGGCAAACATTGGGGACTAAGTTGTTTACAAAGTCTACAGGATTGATAGGGCATTGCCGATAGACAGGCATGGACCGGCCGCAATTACAGGTACTGCTCCCGATTCACAACGAAGCAGAGTCAATTGAAGAAACCGTTCGTGAGATCCATCGAACGCTGTCAGCGGTGACGCACGAGTTCATCTTCTGTGAGGATGGCAGCAAAGACAACACCAAGGCCGTCTTGCGCAAACTCGCCGAGGATATCCCGGCGAAACTGCTATTAAGCGACGCCCGGAAGGGTTACTCCAGGGCTGTGCGCGACGGAATGCTGGCTTGCGACGCGCCGTATTTGCTGTGCCTGGATTCCGACGGCCAATGCGATCCGGCAGATTTTCTTAAATTCTGGAAGGCGCGGGAGGCGGCAGACGTTTTGATTGGCTGGCGCGTGAACAGGGCAGATAGTTTGCTGCGCCGCCTGATGTCCGGTTTCTTTTACCTTTGCTGGAAGACGATGTTTCGGGTTCCTGTTCACGATCCCAGTTGCCCATTTGTGTTGACGCCGCTCGCTATTGTGCGCACGGTGGTGCAGGAACTGGGGGAAATGGAGCAGGGGTTCTGGTGGGAGTACGTCGCACGCATCCATCGCCGGGGATGGTCTGTGCACGAGCTTCCTGTCAACCATCGCGAGCGCGCAGCGGGGGTAACGCAGGTTTATCGGCTTGCGAAGCTTCCGGGGATTGGTTATCGGCATTTTCGGGCACTGTTCCGAATCCAGAGGCAGACTCGTTTGCAAGGCGAGGTTGTGTTTTCCGAAGCGCGAACCAGGTAAAGATCAAGGAACCGGGGAAGGAGGCTTAGTTTTCACCAGGAAAATCTGGAGTTCCGGCGAGAGGAAGCCGAAGTCGCGGTGTACCTCGACTAACTGCAAATCAGCACCGTCAGCCATGAGCTTTTGCGCCATCCAGTCCGCATGGACGGAGAGGCGCGCCAGAAGAAATTCGGAATGGCGGGAGACAAACTCCCGGTAATCGATAGCGGGGACTGGCCAGAAGCGGCGCGCCACGGCCAAGGAGCGTTGCCCGGTGTCATTGTCCGTATATTTCGCCGCGGCCTGATAATCGATCAAAACGACAAACGGCTGCGTTCTGTGAGACGACCGGTAAAGCCAATCCTGCAGGAAGAGATTTTCATCCGCCACTACCACGGCCAGATCTTTTCTCGCCGGGGCTACGCTTCGCATGCTGGGAGAGTTCGAAGGCGGGGGCGCCGCCATGATAGTAACAGCCTGCCAGACGCACCAAGGCAACACACAAATCCAGACGCTGGCGCTTAGTAGAAACCCGGCTAGTTTCGCCCCTCCATCAGTAAGCCGATAGAGAGCGGAAACACAAAGGATGGCGAAACCCGGGACGGCAAGAATAACATAGCGATTGAAGAAGCCAACGTGCACAAAGAAGGCAGCAATAAACACCACGAAAGGCATCAGAGCGAGCAACCCGGCCGAAACGGCTTCCCAGGGACGTAACCCATCCTCTGTTCCGCCTGTGAATGCGTCGACGGGGCGATTGACTGCAAGATATACGAGTAACGGAAGTGCAACGACCAGCAGCGGCGTGACGATTCCGGCATAGCATTCAAAAAGTACGTGAGCGCTCGGATAGCTCATCCAAAAGTGCTTTGCTCCTTGCGCTACCGCGCCAAACAAGGGACGGTAGGCGATCAGAGGAAACGCGCCGAGGATGATGGCCAGGACGACCGGGTAATCAATCCGCCGACGCATGTAGCCGCGCATGAGCTCGCCGGCCAATAGAGTACCTATCAAATAAGTTGCATAGTAATGAGAGCTGAGCGCACCAGCGAGGGTGAGGGTCAATCCGATTAATGCGATACGGCGCCGGACGTGATCCGCGGCGAACTGCCAACACAGCAGGGCGAGACCGGCAAAGCCGATTTCGAGACCGTAGCCTCGCGCTTCCGCGCTGAACTCGTAAGCAAAAGTGAAGAGTGGAAAGAAGGCCGCCAAAAGCCCGTACACCGGCCGCGTCCTGCGACGGACAAAATGGTACAGACAAACGGTCATCACCCAATAGCCCACAGCCGCCGGCAAACGGCTAACGACGGGACCGCCGCCGAAGACCTTGTGCAAGATCCACGTCATCCAAAAGAGCAGCGGTGGATTTAGCTCAATGCCTTGCCGCAGCGCTTGCCAGATATCGCCGATACGCGGCAGTTGGGCAAGTTCAAATGTGAAAATCTCATCGAACCAGAATGGCTTGTGCGATGCCGAAACCCAAAAACCGAACGCGTAGAGAGCTGTATAGGCGGCGAGCACAGCGCGACTATTGGCTTCGATGCTGTCAACGAATCCTAATGTTCGGCGCGAATGGATTGCGATGGGGACGTCTAAAGCCGCGGAATCCGTCAATAAAACACAGTGCGATCCCGCAGTTGATGTTCTCGGCGCTGCCTGCGGGTCACTGTGTGGGCAGCGGTTGCTGCAAGATAGCGAGCACGTCCGCGGGAAGCTTGTCGGCGCCGGCCAGCATCAGACTGACTTGCCAGATCTCCTTATCTGAAAGCGAATCTTTGTAAGCCGGCATGCCGGTCAGGCGGATGCCGTTGGTGACCTTCCAATAGGTCTCGCCAGCCGGATCGTCGGTGACGCCCTTGCCTTTCAAAAGCTGCGGCGGGCGCGGATACATGCCTTTCGCGGTTGCCGTTTTGGGCGTGCCCCAACCGCCGTGGCACATCGCGCAGTGGTCGCGGTAAAGATGAGCACCGTTTTGGAGGTCGGCGTCAGTGGCCTGAAAGGGAGCCGTCTTGGGAGCTTCTTTCTCGATACGCGCGTCGAGACCCATGTGGGCCAATTTGCGCTCGAAGGGGATCGGCGAGGAAGCGGTGGAGACGGGCGCATAGCCGAAGCGGAAATAGAAATAGATTGAACCGAACACGAGAATGATGCCGACGATAACGCCGAGAATAAATTTCACGAGTCCTCCCTGACTCAAATTGAAGCGCACACTCCCGAAGCTAAAGAGCTTAGCAGGCAGAGAATCGAGTGCAGGTGAGTTTAGCGCCGCGGCGGAGCATCTCGACAGGTTGCCGACTACGGACAATCGGATTCACAGAACCAGGATTACCAGGCAGCACAAATCAGGCATTGCATACGGGCGTTGCATAAAGGACCTTTGTGGAAAAAATGCGAATACAATTAACGAGAGGGTCGTCAAATTGTTTAGCGCCGATGCTGATCTGTTCTTCCGGTCCCCGCGCACCCCTCCTCGACTGAAATGCGGTGTGCTTTATTTGCTACGCCGCGACATAGACCAATGCATGGGTATCGACCCGAATACGGGGCAAGGCGGAGGTTCTACGGCGCTGTGGCCGGGTGCGATGGCCGTAATGGCCGGTATTGATTTGCTGGGGAAGTTTCTTGCTGGTTCCGATAAAGGAAGCGTTGGCAAGCGATTCTGTAGGTTTCTCGAAGATTGCTTCAACATGAGGAATACGCACGACCGTGAGACGATTCATCAGCTGCGAAACTCGCTGGTGCATTCCTTTGGCCTATACTCAGAACACAAAGGCACGGTATACCATTTCGTTCTAACCGAAAGTGGAAGTAGTCCGCTTGTGTCGACGCGGCCAGACGACCGGTACGTCGTCGATGTGCGGGTACTGCATTGCGAGTTCGAGAAGGCAATCGAAGTCTATCGAACCAAGCTGGATCGTGACGCAGAATGGCAGAAAAAATTTACTGACATGTTCAGCCTTTACGGTTGCGTTCCCATCCAGTGAGATCGCCCCGCCAGGGTTTGCAGAAGGGGACCTCCTTGTGAAACACGGCAGGGCATTGCCCCCCGACAAAGTTTCGGGCGATTCGGTGGGTTCAGATGAGCGCTGCGGTCGGTGACGAAAAGCAGCGCATGCGGAAAGCGTCGCAAGAGGGCGCGACGGACGTTCTTGTAAATAACCGGAAACTGTCAGGGCCGCTGCTCATGCGCTCGGCAAGGTCAATCGCCTGGCGAAAACGTCGCCCTAAGCCCGGGGGCTTCACGTTCGTACCAGTCTTGCGCCTCGATCAACTCGGCGCGCAGCTTGGGTGAAAAATTACGGAATAGCTTACGGGCAACGCTGCTGTAACTCGGCTTTAAGGGACGTCCATGTTACGGCGTTGCGCCGGATCATTAGCTCGCGAGTCAAGGCGGCTATCCAGTTCCGCTTGCTGACTTCCGTAAAGGGAAGCTGCTCAGCATTGCATGGTGCGAAGCCTGAATTAGTCGCGCCGGTCCTGCGCTGCGTGAAAGAGCGCGAGATCTCGACGGCGCACTCTGTCAGGCGATAGACGGCTATGTAAGGCAGGGATGGGAATAAAAGCTCGCGACGTCCGCTCATGCGGGCGCCGGCACGACCCATGTGTGGAAAATCTTTTAGCTCGCCGCAACCGTCATAGATCGTTTTCGCCAAGCGGCGGGCTGCTTCGGGATTGTCGCGCTCAATCCATTCGCAGGTACGCTCTAGATCGTCGGCGGCTGCTGTTGACCACCGGACCTCCATCAGGGCTGTAGAAGCGCCGCAAACGATCTGCCATGTGTTCATGCCTGAGATAGTCGCCGCGTTCTAACGCCGCCTCTCCATGCAACACCGCTTCGATGAAACGCGCATCATCTTCGAGCAAACGCAAGGCAGCTCTTTTTACAAGTGCCTCCGGGTCGGTCCCCGCGGTGCTGGCAACTTTTGCTAGCTGCGTTTCCTCTTCGGGCGTGAAGTGAACTTCCATGCCCTCAAGATACGGGAAAATCGGCCTTTAGGCAAGGTGTCACGCCGGTAAGGGGGCGTCCGGAATCACCCTTTTTGAAAGATCTTTGATCCCGTTGGGCCTATATGCGCGAACGCCCGACTTGTCTGCCATGGGGGTCGCCATTGGCGGGGCCCGGATTTCAAACTGGCCAACGGGAAGACACGATAGGCTGATGGGCGGAGGCTCACGGTTTGTCTAGAACGGCGACGCTTGTCTGTTTACTCGTTTCGGCTGTGCCCTTGGGATGGACGCAGGAGACAGCGACATCGGAACCTGGCAGGTTGACCATCGACTTACAAGATGCGCTTGCGCGCGCGAGTAAATACGGGGCACAGATCGAATCCGCGAATATCGCGGCCGAGCTGGCGAGAGAGGACCGGGTGCAGGCGAAGGCGGCGGCGCTGCCGTCCGTCAATGGATTAAATCAATTCATCTATACGGAGGGGAACGGCACGCCGTCGGGTGTGTTCGTGGCGAACGACGGGGTGCACGTTTACAACGAACAGTTACAGGCGCACGAAGAAGTTCTGTCGCTGGTGCGGCGCGGCGAGATACGAGCAGCGGCGGCGGCGGAAGCAGTGGCACGAGCCAAGGCGGATGTGGCGGCGCGCGGCTTGAATGCGACCGTTATAAAGGATTACTACACCATTGCCGCGGCACAGCGGAAGGTCACGAATGCGCAGGCCGGCCTCTCGGAAGCTCAACACTTTCTGGACATCACCCAGAAGCAGGAGCGCGGAGGCGAAGCGGCTCACGCGGACGTTATTAAAGCCCAGCTACAAGTGCAGCAACGGGAGCGTGACGTGCAGGATGCAAAGCTGGCGGTGGATAAGGCCAAGATCGCGCTGGCAGTTCTCATCTTTCCGAAGTTGGAAGTAAACTACTCCATCGTGGACGATCTTTCGAAGGTGGCAGCGTTGCCACCGTTGCCGGAGGCGACAGCGCAGGCTGCAACGAACAATGCCGATGTGCGAGCCGCGCAAGCCACTGTGACTGAGGCGCGGCTGGGAGTGAGTGTGGCGCGCTACGCGTATTTGCCATCATTCGGTTTGGATGTGTTCTACGGGATTGACGCGAATCAATTCGCCGCGACCTCGGCAAACGCGCAGGACACCGGCCGCAGCACGCTGCCGCATTTCGAAGTGATGCAGCGGCAGAACCTGGGCTACGTGGCGCAGGCAACCCTGAACATACCGTTGTGGAGCTGGGGGTCGATTCACAGCAAAGTGAAACAGGCGGCTTTGCGAGAGCGCCAGGCGGAGCTGGATCTCACGGTGGCGCAAAAGCAACTGGATGCGGAGCTCGCCGCATCGTACCGCGAGGCGGAGACGGCGCTGTCGCAGGTGCAGTCGCTGCACTCGTCGGCAGATCTCTCGGCGGAGAGTCTTCGTTTGACACTGCTGCGGTATGAGGCCGGAGAAGCCACGGCGCTCGAGGTGGTGGACGCGCAGACGACGGTGGCGCAGGCGCGAGGTGCTTATGACGATGGATTGCTGCGCTACCGGACGGCTCTGGCGAGTCTGCAAACGTTGACGGGAAGCTTCTAGCGATGAGAATTCGTTTCTACGTGACCGTATTCAGCGTGCTGCTGCTGGCCGGCTGCTCAGGCAATGCGACGCGAAGCGCCAGCGATGAAGCCGAGCCCGCAACACCGGTGCAAGTGGCGACAGCGAAGTTGGACACCGTCCATTCGATCATCGCGGCGGAAGCCGTTCTGTATCCGGTGAAGCAGGCGAACATCATGCCGAAGATCAGCGCGCCGGTGGCTCGTTTCCTGGTGCAGCGGGGCGATCATGTGCGGCAAGGGCAATTACTGGCTGTGTTAGAGGACCGCGACCTTATTGCGGCAGCCGAAGAGGGCAAGGAATTGTACCGGGAAGCCCAGGCCAATTACCAAAACACGTCGAACGCGACCATGCCCGAAGATCTGACGAAAGCGAAGACGGATGTGGAGTCGGGACGGCAGGCGTTTGAAGCCGCGAAAAAAGTCTACGAAAGCCGTCAAGCGCTGCTGCGCGAGGGGGCGTTGGCGCAGAAGCTGGTGGAGGATGCGAAGGTTGCGATGGTGCAGGCGCAGAGCCAGTTTGAAACGGCGCAGCAGCACCTGCGGTCGCTCGAGACGGTAGGGCGGACAGAACAGTTGAAGAGCGCGCAGGCGCAGATGGATGCAGCCAAAGCGCACTACGAGAGCGCGGCGGCGCAATTGTCTTATGCGGAGGTGCGCAGCCCGATGAGCGGCGTCATTTCAGACCGTCCTTTAAACGTGGGCGAGACGGCGAGCAGCAGCGCGGCTCTGATTTCAGTGGTCGATATTTCTCAGGTGGTGGCGCGAGCCAATGTGCCGGTACACGAAGCAGCTTTCATTCAAGTTGGCAAAGCGGCGACTATCTCGGGTCCGGGCGGCGATCTGGACGGGAAAGTGACGGTGGTGAGTCCGGCTGTGGACCCGAGTACGACCACCATTGAGATTTGGGTGCAAGCTGCGAATCCCGGCGAGAAATTGAAACCGGGCGTTACGGTAAGGGTTTCTATCGATGCAGGCGAGGTGCACGACGCGATCGTGGTTCCAGCAACCGCTCTTCTCAATTCCGACGAAGGCGGAGAAAAGATCATGGTGGCTGGCCCAGACTCGCTGGCTCATGAGCGCAAGGTGGAAGTCGGCGTTCGCGCCGGTGATGTAGTGCAGATTTTGAGCGGCGTGAAACCGGGCGAGCAGGTGATTACGCAAGGAGCGCTCGGTCTAGACGATAAAGCCAAGATTCAAATTACAGCGGCCGGAGAGGCGTCTGGCCGCGATACGGACGCCAAATGAGCCAGCTCACGCACGCGCCGGCGCAGGTTTCGACGCCGGAGGAAGCGGAGCATTGGACTGCGCGCTTCCTCAAATCCATCCTGTTCATCATCATCGCGTTGGCCTGTTTTGGCGCGTACTTGGCGTTTAACATTCCGGTCGCCGTGTTTCCGTCGACGAACTTTCCGCGGATCGTTATCGGCGTGGACAACGGAGTCATGCCGATCGATCAGATGCAGGTGACGGTAACGCGCCCTCTGGAAGAAGTTGTGAATTCCGTGCCCGGCCTGGAGCGGGTGCTTTCGATCACCAGCCGGGGGTCGGCCGAGATTGATCTGTTCTTCAACTGGAGCGTCGACATGTTTCAGACGCTTCAATATGTCAATGCCGCGATCGCGCGGGTGCAGACCACCCTGCCCTCGACGGCAACCGTCACTACGAATCGCTTGACGTTCGCCGCCTTTCCCATCATGGGCTACAGCATGCGATCGGAGACGATTCCGCAGACCACGCTTTGGGAACTCGCGACATATACGGCGAAACCGCAACTGAATCGGCTCGGCGGGGTTTCGACCGTGGTGGTGCAAGGCGGACAGGAACCGGAGTTTCAGATCGAGCCTGATCCCGAAAAACTTGTCGAGACGCAGGTGACCGTTCCGAATCTGCTGGACGCCATTTCGCGGAGCAATTTGATCGATTCGCCCGGTCTCTTGCAGCAGAATCATCAGCTCGTGCTCGGTTTGGTGAGCGGCCAGGCGCACACGCCGAAAGAAATCGGCGGCATTGTTGTGAAGACCACTCCGGGCGGAGTGCCGATCAAGATCAGCGATATCGGGTCAGTGAGCCGATCGGTGAAGCCGGTCTATACGATCGTGACGGCAAACGGCAAGCCGGCGGTGCTGTTGAACATTTACCGGCAGCCGGACAGCAACACCGTTGCGGTTGCCAACGAAGTTCACCAGAAGATCGAAGATCTGCGCCACGTGTTGCCCGGCGGTGTGATTCTGGAGCCGTTCTACGACCAATCGGAGCTGGTGAGCGATTCGATCAAGAGCGTGCGCGACGCCATTCTCATCGGGTTGGTGCTCGCGGCGATCATTCTGGTGCTGTTCCTGCGCGACTGGGGAACGTCGGTCGTAGCCGGCCTGGTCATCCCGGTGACCATCGCGATCACATTCATTGCGCTCCGAGCCATGGGGCAAAGCTACAACTTGATGACGCTGGGCGGGCTCGCGGCCGCAGTGGGATTGGTGATCGACGATGCCATCGTGGTGGTCGAAAATATCGTTCTGCACCGCGATGCGGGACAGGGCCGTTCGGAAGCCATACGCAGTGCATTGCGCGAGATCAGAGTCCCTCTGGTGGGCTCGACGATAACGCCGATCGTGGTTTTTCTGCCGCTCATTACCATTACCGGGGTTACGGGAACGTTCTTTCGGGCTCTTGCGGTGACGGTTGCGGTCGCGCTTCTCACGTCTTTGGCGCTCGCATTGACCTGGACGCCCGCGCTGAGCCATCTGCTGCTGCGGTCGCGGCACGCTCATTCACGCCATGACGAAGTAGCGCGAACTGGCGTAATGGGGCGCGCGACGCGCCTGTACGCGCGGACCATCAAGGCGGCTCTGGCTCATCCAATTGTGTTGCTCTGCGCCTGCGCGCTGCTCATCGTCGTCTCGTTCTTCTGCTACCGCGCGCTGGGCACCGATCTGCTGCCGGCCATGGACGAAGGCGGCTTTGTTCTCGATTACTTAATGCCGGCGGGATCGTCGCTGGCCGATACAAATCGCGTCCTGATAGGTGTCGAGAAGATTCTTCACTCGATACCGGAGGTGGAAAACACCTCGCGCCGCACGGGTCTGCAGTTGGGTCTTGCGACGGTGACGGAGGCAAACACCGGCGA
>Ga0335074_10015024_pt1 | contig 10867 bp, 9 predicted proteins | sample Lox_Sample_23_FD_206715 | JGI IMG/M metagenome (GOLD analysis project Ga0335074, IMG submission 206715) | Soil microbial communities from Loxahatchee National Wildlife Refuge, Florida, United States - Lox_Sample_2.3 | ecosystem: Environmental > Terrestrial > Soil > Wetlands | place: USA: Florida... | reverse complement strand
TGTTCGCCGCGTTGATGGCGACGGTCTACTTCGGCTCGGTCGTCAACCCGACGGGCCATCTGCACGGGCTCCCCGTGATGATCGTCGATCAGGACTCCGGCGCCGTCGTCGACGGGCAGCACATGAACGTCGGTGCGAGCCTCGCGAGCGCGCTCGAGCACTCCTCGGCGGTGACCAGCCGTTTGGATCTGACGCCCGTCACGTCGCAGCGGGCCGACGCCGAGATGGACAAGGCAGGCGCGTACGCGACGCTCCTCATCCCGGCGACGCTCACTCGCTCGGCGCTGCTCGCCGCCGGAGTTCAGACGCCGGGGGCCAGCCCCCCTGCGACTGCAGCGGTGGAACTCCAGGAGAACACGCGGCTAGGCAGCCTCGGTGTCAGTCTGGCCAGTGGAGTGCTCACCCCGGCGATCGCCAAGATCTCGCCGGAGATCGGCAGGCACCTCTCGGCGGTCGCCACCCCGGCGAGCAAAGACAATCCGGTCCTGGCCAGCCGCGTCGAGAACCCAATCACGGTGACTACATCGACGTACCGCCCGCTGCCCGATCACTCGGCCCTCGGCCTATCGGCGTTCTACATCGCCCTTTTGGGCCTGCTTGCCGGCTTTGTCGGCGCGACGCTGATCAACTCGTCCGTCGACAGCGCGCTCGGCTACGCGCCATCGCAGATGGGGGCCCGGTTCAGCCAGCGCCGCCCGATCCCGATCAACCGCACTCAAACGTTTCTCGTCAAGACGGCGATCGCCGCCGTGGGCGTCCCCATCCTGACCGGCGCCGTCGTGCTCGTCACCGTCGGCTTGCTCGGCATGTACGCCCCCAACGTCATCGCGCTGTGGGGGCTGCTCAGCCTCGCCGCGCTGATGATCGCGCTGGGCACGCTCGCGCTGCTCGCCATCTTCGGGTCGATCGGTCAGCTGCTGGCGATGCTCCTACTCCTATATCTATCGCTCGCGTCCTCGGGCGGAACGGTCCCGATCCAGGCGCTCCCGGGGTTTTTCCGAACCGTCGGACACGTCGAGCCATTGCGCAACACGCTCCTGGGAACGCGCGCGATCCTCTATTTCGGCGCCCGCGGCGATGCCGGACTTACCACGTCGCTCACCGTGCTCGCCTGCGAGGTCCTGTTCTGGGCCGCGCTCGGACTCGCAGCCACGCTCTGGTACGACCACAAGAGACTCGACCGCATCTCGCCGGAGCTGATCGGCTACATCAACCGCACGGCCGATCAAGCCGTCGCCGAACGCACGAATGCGACCGACGCCGGCAGTAGCACTTCGACGACAGACAGGCGCTCGCTTAGCCCGCCGGTCGGGTGACGCAGCACGCGCTCGTCACGCACGCCGTCGACAGGTCGTCGTCCGGCCGTTCGCGTAGCTCATGCCGCCTTCCTCGCGATGATGCCGAATGCTCGTGACGGCGGCCGCCTAGGCACCGAGCCGATGAGCAAAGGCCTCGACCACCTCGGGGCGAAGATCAGCTCTGCTTAGAGTTCGCCCCTCTCCCTCTTCGTCTCCACGGCTTTGCGCGCCTCCTCGGACAGCTCTCCTCGCTCCCGTTTTGTTTCCACGGCTGCACGGGCCGATTCGCGTCGGTCCTCGGCGGTCCGTCCGGTATGCGGCCGGCTGCCCAGGTCCTCCCAGTCCTTCTCACTCATGTCCACGCCGTAATAGTCGGCCGCCTGCTTGATGTTCCCGAAGGCCACCGCGCGCTCTTCGTCAGATACGCCGGTTACCTGGTCGAAGCGCGCGATCGCATTTCTCACATGCGCCGCGTCGGTCAGGGGTTCTTTCCGCTCCGTCGGAAACGCGAAGGCGCTGTCGGGCAAGTCGCGTCGCTCGGTCAGCTCACCATGCTTGTCGTGGGGTTTCCAAGTGGTATTCATCGCCTCGACCTCCAGTGGTTGTTCCGAGCTGCTTGCCTCCAATGATTCCGCCTACCCGACCGGCGGCGCCAGCCGGAGGGAGCCATTGGAAGCATTTCCTCGAGCTGGGCGAGTTGGCGTCTCCTAATCTGGATGATTCTCCGCCTCCGGGAACCGGATTGATAACGGGTCGGTCGAGCTCGGCAGATCGCCTGCCCAATGCTACGCGCCCGTGCTCAACGGTTTGTCAACCCAGGGTTATGCTGGACCTGCCGTTGGACCTGCCATCAACCAGGCATCGCCTGGCGAGGCCAAGTTGTGGTCCGCCCCACGAACGGATCGCCGCCCGAATCCACAGGGGGGCGCGCGAGAAGGCTACGAACCGAAACGGGGTTCCTGACTGCGTCGAACGGCGGTGATCGCGTAGCCGCCGTCCGCGCGCGGCAATTGCAGCTCGGCGCGTCTAACCCGCTGTCATAAGCAGCGCGCGCACGCGCTGCTCGACCTCGAGCCGGACCGCGTCGCCGTCGATGTCCGTCGGCAGCTCCACGACGGCGTCATCACCGGCCAGTTCTATCTCGAGCGTGGACGCCACCGGTCGCGCGGTTTCGGGAAGCTCAATGACCCGGTCGCTCTGGAACAGCGTGATCAGGCGTGGGTCGATATAGCTGCCGCGGGCGACTGCCGGCGTATTGCCAAGCGCGGAACTCACCTTGCGCACTGCCCGGCTGACCGCCCTGGTGCCACGTTTACCGCTCTTGTGCTCGCGGGCGAGAGCGACAGCGGCGAGCACGGTCGCCGACCAGGTGCGGAACTCCTTGGCCGAGTATGGGCCCTCCCCCCAAGTCCGCAATGCGTTGTTCACGTCGGGTGCGTGGATCCGTTGCCAGCCGTGCTCCGATCGAAAGACGAGGAGCTCATCCGGCGCCCCGCGACGGTGCTTGAGCTCGGCGAGCGCAGCAACCGACTGCCGATCGCGCACCGTCATCCGGCGGCGCTTGCCCGACTTGGCGACGAAGTCGAAATGAACCCCGGGCCCTCGCAGCGTCACGTTCTCACGCCGGAGCGTGGTGAGGCCAACGTGGCCGTTGTCCCGAGCGTAGCGGTCCCAGCCGACCCTGAATAATCCGATGTCGAGCAATCGGATCGCTAGAGCGAGCGTCCAATCGCGCTCGCCATCGCGCGCACCGAGCAGGCTCCTCGTGGTGGCTCGGATTCGCGGCAGTCTGCCCGCGAACTCGAGCATGTCGTCGTATTTCTCGTGGTCTCGTCGCTCGCGCCATAGCCGGTGATACAGGTACTGTCGGCGCCCTTTGGAATCGAGCCCGGTGGCCTGCAGGTGCGCGCTCGGGGAGACGGCGATCCAAACCTGCGTCCAAGCCGGAGGAATCCGCAGCGCACGAACCCGCGTCAGTGTCTCGGTCTCGGCTACTGGCTCCCCAAGCGGGTCGAGAACTACCCACTCCCCGTCGCGGCGCTCGCGGCGTAAGCCAGGCTCGCCCCCGTGGACGTACACGAGCTGATCCAGCTCCGCCGGCGTGGATTGCTCCGATGCAAATGCACTCGTCACTAGGCCACTTCTTTGTACACCGTCACGGGCCGCTGACCGGGCTCGATCCTCGACGGAGTGGACGCCGCTGGCATCGCGTAAGACGCGCTGGCTTGACCCGCGGGCCGATCTTCGCCCTGAGAGGATCGAGCAGACGGTCGCCACCGCCACCGGGCAGCTGCCCGATTCTTTTTCTTAATCGTACGGGGATGCCCGCTTAGTCAGGCCAGGCCGGCGACGTGTGCGCCGAGGCTAAGCAGCGACACGGTGATCCACAAGCCCGCCCCGAGCACGATTGGTTGCGGCCCGGCTCGGCGAAGCGCCCTGATGTCGATCGACAAGCCGACCGCTGAGAGGGCGACCGTAATCATCCACGTCGCCACGAGGCTGATCGCCCCGGCAGCCCCGCTCGGGATGATCCCGATGGCACAGAGAGCGGCGAGCGACAGGAAACCCAGGAGGTACCGCGGGACGAGCTGCACGATCCGGATACGGCCCACTTGCGCCAGCCGGGATGAGCCGGCGCGTGGGCTTGCTTCGTCCCCAATGCGCGTCGCGTATGCATGACCTCCTGCCTTCTGGTGGCGATGGGCAAACACCAGACACACGGGAATGATCATCAGCGTCCGGGTGAGTTTCACGATGACGGCCGTATGCAGCGAACTGCCTCCGTATGCGCCAGCGGCGGCCACCACTGAGGAGAGATCGTTGACGGCAGTCCCAGCGAATACACCGAAAGCGTGATGGCTCAGCCCGAGCGCGTGCCCTAGCGGCGGAAACGCAAGGACCGCGAGCACGTTGAACAGGAAGATCGTCGCGACCGCATACCCCACCTCGAGCTCGCCGGCCTCGATCACAGGCGCGACGGCAGCTATCGCCGAGGCGCCACAGATCCCGGTTCCGACGCCGACAAGTCTGCGTAGCGTCATGTCGATCGAAAGCCAGCGCCCTAGGAGCCGCGCAGCGAGTAGACACCCGCCGAGGGTGATGACGATCACCGGCAGAGTGGCTGCACCCTCCGAAACGACCGCGCCAAGGGGCAGCTCCGCTCCCAGTACCACGACGGCGACGCGCAAGAACGACGACGAGGCCTTCTTAACTCCAGGCCGCAACCGGGCGCGAGGACCGATCAGCGCTCCTAGGATCAAGCCCAGAGTTAGGCCCAGCAGGGGGCCGGAACCAAGCGGCACGACGCGCGCCGCGCCGGTCGCCGCGGACGCGACCAGGACACTCAAACCCACTCCGGGCGCCAGACGGTCGATCCGCCGGTAGAGCTGCGACGGTGATGTCTTCCCTCCGTCCCTTCGTATGCCCGCCGGCGCCTTATGCTCGGCTCGGGCGTGAGGCGGCGGCGTTCTAAGGACCGGGACCGCTGCGGAGCCTTCTGCAATTTCGGTCATATCAGCAGCCCCCGAGTGTCACCAGGTGCTTCTTCATCGCGCGCCCCCGGGGCAATTTCCACCGTCACGGCGCGCCTCCGGCGCGACGCGGAGTTGTTCAGCAGCGCGTTGGAGCTCACCGCTTGGCTGCTGGCCATGATGTAGTTGAGATGGGCGTTCATCGAGGCTCCCGAGATTTCGTCGGTCGATGCGCCCAAGCTAGGCGTAAGTGGGCCCGGTGCCATCGGGCAGGTTCCTGATCTTGAGTCTTAGCCCGCGTCAACGGTCGCTTACCGCGGCGTGAAACCGACGGGCTAACGCTTCGTGTGACCGGGCACGTTTCAGACCCACCGCTCAGTGCTCGTCGAGCGAGGCCGATGGTGCCCGACGCCACACGGTCGGGTGATCAGCATCGGGGCCGGCTCTCGTCAGAGCGTTGCCGGGGGCTCGGAGCGCCAGGAGCGGGTTGACAAGTTACCTACTAGTAGATAGATTGAGCACCCGTCTACTAGTAGGTTGGGGGGTCGAAGTCCCGATGCCCTTTCGAACGGACACCCGCTCCATCCGTCTTCCCGGGTTCCATCTCCCGGAACACGAGCCCCGCCCACGAGGCGTCGGACGTCCCGAGTCTTCGACGGGGGTGCAGTAAGGAAGACGCCGGTTGCGTCGGAGTCGAACGGAAGGCAAACAGTGGACCGGGACGAAAAATGACAACGTTTTCCCACGAGGCAGCGGGGATGAGCTATGGTGTGCGCGCGCTGCGATACCGGGGGAGCATCTGGCTGAGTTGGGGGCTGATCGAGCCTCGACGGGAGCCGTTGGTTGATGTGTCCCGGTCAGGGTTAAACGCGCTCGCTGCCGTCGCGCCGGCGCCTGAGTTCGTCCTAGCTTGCGTGGAGCGGTGCTTGCGTCGGCGGTGAGAGACGGCGGGACGATGATCCGCGCCGTCGGACGCGTGTCGAGCCCGCGATTCATCGGCCGGCGCGACGAGCTCATGGTGCTCGAGGCCGCGCTCGCACGGACACGCGAAGGGCGCGGCTCGCTCGTGTTTGTCGGGGGAGAGGCGGGTGTCGGGAAGAGCCGCCTGATCTCAGAGCTGGCTGGCCGCGCCGAACATGAAGGGATGACGGTCGTGGTTGGCGAGTGTCTGTCGCTCGGAGAGGGAGAGCTCCCCTATGCGCCGATCGCCGGCGCGCTCCGCTCGCTCGTGGCCCAGCAGGCAGCACCCGAACTCGAGACGAGCCTCGGCTCGGCACGCGACGAGCTGGCCGCTCTGTTGCCCGAGCTGCCGTCCGACCGTGGCGAAGTCGTTATTTCGGATGCGAGGCGGGTTTCGCAGGCCCGCGTGTTCGAGCGACTGCTGACCCTCCTCACATCCGCCGCGCGGGCGCGACCGTTGATGCTCGTCGTGGAGGACTTCCACTGGGCCGACCGATCGACCTGCGACTTCTTCTCGTTCCTGATCCGTGCGACTCGCCGTGAGCCGATCGCGCTGATCATCACCTACCGCAGCGATGAGCTTCGTCGCGGCCACCCCCTGCGTCATTGCGTGCTGGAGCTCGAGCGAAGCGGCAGGGCGATCAGGGTCGACGTGCCGCCATTCACGCGACCGGAGGTCCGCGAACAGATCTCAGCCATCCTCGATGAATCTCCACCACCGCCGCTCGTGGACGGGCTGCTCGAGTTATCTGAGGGCAACCCTTTCTTCACCGAGGAGCTGCTGGCATCGTCCGCCGAGCCCGGGGAGGCGTTGCCCGATTCGCTTCGCGACACCCTGCTCGCTCGCGTCGAATCGCAAACAACGGCTGTCCGGGACGTGCTGCGGATCGCTGCCGTCGCCGGAACGACGGTCGATCACGCGCTCCTCGCTTCGGTCGCGGAGCCCTCCGAGCGTGATCTCAATCACGCGCTCCGTGAGGCGGTGGAGAGCCATTTGCTCACGCACGGCTCATCGTCGATGGGCTACTCGTTTCGCCATGTGCTGCTAAGAGAAGCGATCTATGCCGACCTCTTGCCCGGTGAGCGGCGCAATTTGCATCTGAGGCTTGCTAAGGCCCTCGACGCAGTGCCTGTACCGCCAGGAGGGAGAGTCGCCGGCGCGGCAGAGCTTGCCCACCACTGGAACGCGGCGGGTGAGTTGTCGGCGGCGCTGGCCGCCTTCGTTGACGCCGGGGCCACGGCCGAAGGCCTCTGTGCTCCCGGCGACGCGTGGCTCCACTACGAGCGCGCGCTCGAGCTCTGGGATCGAGTGAGTCCAGCGCCCGGCGAGCTCCCCCTCGAGCGGCTCGAGGTTCTTCGGAGGGCAGCCGACGCTGCGTTGACGGCCGGCGAGGAGAAGCGAGCAATCGCGCTCGGAGAAGACGTGCTGGCCCGGATAGACGAGCGCGAAGATCCGGTCCAAGCGGCTGTGGCCTACGAGCGCCTCGGCCGCTATCTATGGAGCGCCGGGCGTGACCAGGACGCGCTGCCCGCGTATCGGCGCGCCGTCGAGCTGATGCCAGATGACCCGCCGTCCGAGGAGTTCGCGCTGGTGTTGGCTGCGGAGGGACAGGCGCTCATGCTTTGCGACCGCACCGCAGAGTCGAACTCGCGCTGCGCGCAGGCGCTCGGGATCGCTCGCTCGGTGGGAGCAGAGGCAGTCGAGGCACACGTACTCAACACGATGTGCGGGAATCTAGTCGTGGTCGGCGAGATCGACCAAGCCCTGGAGGCGGCGAGACGAGCACTCGCGATCGCCCGTCGCCTCCGCCTCGGTGACGAGATCCACCGTAGCTATGTCAACGGAAGCGCCGCTCTCCACGCGGCCGGCCGGGTCGAGGAATCGATTGCCATGGCCTGGGAGGGGGTCGCGTCCGCGCGCGAGTTCGGGCTCGAGCGTCAGTGGGGCGACTTCCTTCGCGGCGAGGTCGCCGAGCGCCTGCTGCAACTCGGGCGCTGGGGCGAGGCCGAGCAGATACTCCAGGAGATCATCGATCGCTCGCCAACCGGGGCTCAGGCTGGGATGGCCTACCGATCGCTGGGGTACCTACGCGCCGAGTCAGGGGAATTCGAGGCGGCGGCGCGGGCACTCGATCAAGCCGAGGAGCAGATCCGCCGCTCGCTCGGCTCGATGACGCTAGGAATGCACGCAGCGGCACGGGTTTCGCTCGAGCTGTGGGCGGGCCGTCCCGAGGCGGCGGCCCAAGTCGCCTCGGATTACCTCGCGCAGGCGGGTGGCGATGAGCAGGTTTGCTGCACCGCCGCGTTGTACGAGCTCGGCACGCGCGCCTGCGCCGACCTCGCCGCTCGCGCCCCGGGTGACGCTCTTACCAAGAAGCGACAGACGGTCATAGCGCAGAAGCTGCTCGAGCGGCTGGACGGACTGATCGCCCGGATGACTGGCGTGGTCCCCCCTGTCGTCCTCGCGAGCCGGGCTACCTGTGCGGCCGAACATTCTCGGATCGGCGGCGCTGGCGATGGCCCGCTCTGGGCCTATGCCCGGCGGCAATGGGAGGCTTGCCAGGATCGGTATCACGGCGCCTATGCCAGCTGGCGCGAGGCAGAGGCGCTACTCGCTTCGGGCGGCGATCGGGCGGACGTGGAGGTGCTCGTGCGCGAGGCCCACGCGGTGACAGACGAACTGGAGGCCAGGCCGCTGCGCGGGGAGATCGAGGCGCTCGCTCGCCGCGCTCGCATCGAGCTTGGTCAGGCGAGTGCTCCCGAGCCGACGCCGAATGCAGCGCTGCAGCGACTCGAGCTGACGCCCCGCGAAATAGATGTTCTGGCCTTGCTCGCCGGCGGACTGACCAACCGCGAGATTGGCGCCGAGCTGTTCATCAGCGACAAGACCGCGAGCGTGCACGTCTCGCGCATCCTGACCAAGCTTTCGGTTCCCAACCGCGCGGCCGCCGCCGCGGCCGCGCACTATCTGGGCGTCACACGCGCCCGCGCCTCCTAGCGATACCTCCGAGGACCGGCCGCCCCCCGCCGCACTTAAGCGGGCGTCCACACGGGCTGAGGCGCCGCCGTCAGGCGCCGCCGACACTTCGAATTAAGACACAAGATCGGGCACCTGCCCGATGACAGCGCGCGCGCTTACGCCTAGCTTGAACGCATCGACCAGTCGGAGTCGCGATGAACTTCCAGCTCAACGAAAGCACCGCCCGCAAGCGCAGCGCCAAGCCGCGGGAAGCCAAACCTACGTCTAACACCAAGTTTGCCTGCTGGATGACGATCACCTGCCGGCTCCCGTCCCCACCCACCGCGGCCGCCACCAGCCCGGCGACCGCCATCCGGGGGCTGCATCCCTGCGGAAAGCAACTCCCCACCCAACAGTGCCGAATAGCCAGCGATTGCCTGCTTGGCAGTTGCGGCGATGAGTAACTGATCACACCCACCTCTAACAAGCCACGAGGAGAAACAATGAGCATCACGAGTCAGCGCCACTCCCTGCCAGTGAAGTCTAGGTCACACGACGCGGAGATCCGCGGCGTGTCCTCACCCGCGCACCGCGACAGCCTGTCGACGACGGTTAGGCCTCGGCCTTCCGGCGTCCCCTCGGTGATGGGGCCGCCGAACCGCGCCGTCGGCGCACCGGTCATGGGCGCTCTCAGCCCAGACCCTCGCCTCGATGTGATCGGCGGCCCCGACGTTGGGCCGCGCCTCGACGCGATGGGCGGACCCGACACTGGTCGACGCCTGCACCTCATGGGTGAGAGCGACCTCACGTTCGTCGATTCCCTGTTCGTCAGGCCGAGGAGTCGCCGCTGACGGACGGTCGGCTTGCCGAGGAGCGCGGTCGGGCGGGCGCGCGATCGCGCCGGCGACCTTGTGAGCACCCCGCCCTCCAGCGCGTCTGGTCTTTCAGGAGGTTGTCGCGCAGAGCCAACGCACCGGAAACTAATTGTGAGCCGGTAACAACTGCCTCTGGGACCGAGGCCGCAGGCATGGCCAACTTTGGCGCTCACCCTGCATATATGTCAGGTGAATCGCCAAAGTTCGGCCTCGACCGTTAGAGTAACTGTGTGCTGCCCACAATGGGGCTCGTTTGTGCAACAGCTTCCCAGCCAAGCGGTCCTCGCGTCATCGTTGGCCCGCGCGTGGCGAGCCGGCACGGGCGCGGCTCGCCGCGCGGAGAAACGTTTGGTGGCTCAGGAAGGCATCCGGTGAGATGGAGTAGGGTCTTGACCGCGATGGAGGAGACCCGTCGTCGGTTTCACGAAGAGCTGAGGGAACTCGAGCAGAAGACTCTCGACGGCTTCGAGTTGGTGATCGAGCAGCTGGACAGGGCGCTCCGAGCGGTTCGCACGCGGGACGTCGAGCTAGCCGCGATCGTGGTGGCTGATGATGCGCGAATCAACACGCGCTACCGCGAGATACACGACGACGCGCTGTCACTGCTGGCTCGGCAGGCTCCCGTGGCGGGCGACCTCCGGCTCCTCGCGGCCCTCTTGGACATCGTCCGCTGCATTGAGCGGATGGGTGATCAGTGCTCGAACATCGCCAAGTTGGTGACGCTTTCGGACTGTGAGGCGGCGACGGATGCGCACATCCTCGCCGCGATCGAGCGGATGGGTGAGCTGGTGCGCTCGCAGGTGTCGCAGGCCGAAGAGGCGTTTGACACTCGTGACGTCGCACTGGCTCGAGAGGTGGTGGGGCGTGACGGTGAGATCAACAGGCTCGATCGCGAGGTTTTCATCCGCGCGGTTGAGATCGGGGGAGATCTTGAGGTTCGCGAGTGGGCGATGTTCATGATCCTGGCCGCGCGTTGTCTGGAGCGCATCGCCCAGAACGCGGTCAATGTCGCCGAGCAGACGGTGTTCGTCGCGATCGGGCTCTTCCGCGAGGTTGAGAGCGCCTCGCAGATCGTCTAGCACGACGTTCGCCAGGTCGAGGAGGCTGCAGCCCAGCGGGAACGTGGTTTCTGAGAGCCGACGCGGGGACTCGAACCCCAGACCCCTTCATTACGAGTGGTAAGCGTTCAGTCCGTGCGGCCTCAGGCGAGCGCGGGGAACGGGTCGCCGCGGGTGTGGGCGATTATGAGCTCGCTGAGGTAGGTGAACAATGAGCGGCGCTGCTGGCGGCAGGTGGCGGCGGCCG
>Ga0335074_10015022_pt1 | contig 10869 bp, 6 predicted proteins | sample Lox_Sample_23_FD_206715 | JGI IMG/M metagenome (GOLD analysis project Ga0335074, IMG submission 206715) | Soil microbial communities from Loxahatchee National Wildlife Refuge, Florida, United States - Lox_Sample_2.3 | ecosystem: Environmental > Terrestrial > Soil > Wetlands | place: USA: Florida... | reverse complement strand
TCGCTCGGCATGGTTCCGCCGTTATCGGGCCGTTCTACAAGTGCCAATGACAATGAGGCGCTCGCTGTCGCTGCATAAGCGATAAGCGCGGTTCGGGGGGCACCGGGCAACAGAAGCCCCCCAACTTCCCCCCTATTGGCACCGCCGCTGCATCCAACCGGCGTCGTTGTTGTTGCCTGCGCCCGGGAACGGCTAAATTGCCGCCATGGCGACGCGTTTCCATGACCGGCACGAGTGGATCGATTACCTGAAGGCTTGCGAGGTCGCGCGCCGGCTGGTGGCTGACCCCTCGACGATCGATGACGCCCGCCGGTTCATGGAGCGCCACATGGTGCCGGACCCGCATCAGCGCGCATACGTCCACATGTGGCAGGATCTGCTGCAACGCGCGCCGGCCGAAATCGCGGCGGCACTGACCGAGGACAGTGCGCGCGGCCGGCTGCTGCGGGAGACCAGTCCGGTATTCGGCAAGGGGCTGACCTCGCGCGAGGTGGCCGACCTGATCGCACAGGCGGATGCTCCGGCGTCCTGACATCGATCACATCCTCCGCGCCGCGGCATCGCTGTCCGGCCATACGCGATTCGTTATGGTCGGCACCGGGGCGGTGATCGCGACCGCGCGGTCGAGGGATCGTCGGAGAGATCACCAAACGCGCACGCGCCGCCCTACCCGCCGCCTTGTGACAACCTTTCACGCGTATCCTCAGGTTCCCCGTTCTTCGCCGGCGCGACCCGCGTACCTGCGGCATCTGGCAATGTTCCGCCTTGCGATGGTGCTTGAAGAACCAGGCTCTCCGCCTCGCCGCGCACTCGGCGGGAAGTCGAACCATGCAATGAGCCGTTATGGCATGCCAAGGCGAGTACGGCATTAAGCCCGCCGAACGCGAACGAATTTGTCAGCGCAACACGAATCCCGAGCGGCCGCGGCCGGTTCGGAACGACGTCCAGATCGCAATCCGGATCAGGCTGCGTGAAGTTTGCCGTGGGTGGCGCTACTCCGTGCCACGCCGCCAGGACCGTGGCCACCGCTTCCAGGGCGCCGGCGGCGCCCAACGCGTGACCATGCACGGATTTGGTGGAACTTATGGCCAGCCGCTCCGCATGGGCGCCGAACAAGTTCCGTATCGCCCGGCATTCCAGGGCATCGTTGATCGGGGTGCCGGTGCCGTGGGCGTTGACGTAGTCCACCGACGACGGCTCCAGTCCGGCGTCGGACAATGCGCTGGCCATGGCTTTGATGGGCCCTTCGAGCGATGGCTGGGTCACGTGATAGGCGTCGGCGGACATGCCGAAGCCCACGACCTCTGCGTAAATGCGGGCGCCACGCGCTTGTGCCATCTCGAGCGGCTCCAACACCACCATGGCGCCTGCCTCTCCCAGGTTCAATCCTTTACGATCGCGGGAGAAGGGCCGGCATGGGTTCGGATCGACAACCTGCAGAGCCTCCCACGCCTTGAGGTAGCCAAAGCTGAAGGGAGCCTCGCTGCCGCCTGCGACCGCCAGATCCAGCGCGCCTTGCCGCACCAACCAGAATGCCTGGCCAATGGCGTGCGTGGACGACGCACAGGCCGTCGATACCGTGAAGCTGGGGCCCACGAGGCCCAGATCCATCGAGATGGCTCCGGCGCCGGCACAGGGCATGACCTTCGGGATGGTAATGGGATTTACCGACCTGGCAGCCTTGCCATACAGTTTCAGAAAAGCATCGTCCTGGGTCGACTGACCGCCGATCGCCGAGCCGGTAATCACGCCGGCCGATTGGCGAAGCGCGTCAGTCCATTCCACAGCGGCATCCTGCACCGCTTGTTTGGCGGCGACGAGGGCAAGTTGCGCGAAGCGGTCGAGGTAGCCGAGTTGCCTGCGGTTTAGAATCAGGTCCGGCCGGAAATCCGGCACCACGGCTCCGCTGCGAATACTCAACGGGGCGTCTTCCAGGCCTTGCAAGGCGCTGAAAGCGGGCCGACCCTCTCGCACAGCCTCCCAGAAAGGGAGCAGGCCCGAGCCAGTGCCCGCGACCACACCCATTCCGGTTATGGCGACCCGACGCATAGAGCGATACTCCGGTTACCAGTGATCACATACGTGCAGCAACATTCGGTTGGAGAATAACGGTGACAACGATCAACAGGCCGATTTCCGAACGTCTGCGCGACATCATTGCCGACTTTCTCAATGTGCTGCCGTCGGAACTGACGCCCGAGCGGAAGTTGGAAGAATTCAACGTCGATTCTCTCGACTTCATCGAAATCCTGTTCTTGATCGATGAACAGACCGATCTGTCCCTGCCGGGGGATCCAGCGGACTTGCGGCGCCAGATCCACACGTTGGCCGACATGTATCGCATTGCCGAAGCGTGCGAAACCGCGCAAGGCGCTTCGCATGGAGAGAAAAAATCTCCGACTCGGACACAAGCCGCACCGCGGAGCCCGAAGCCGGCGGCGGAAACCTGAACCGCAGCTTGGGCATGCCGAACGGCATCCACGACCTTACGAGCCCCTTGCCAGCAATGCGTGCGCGATCTCCATCAGGCTAAGGCGCGGACGGCCCTCAGGACGAGACTGGCTTAGCCGGGCTCCATCGGTTGACCGAGCCAGCGCGTAGGAAAACGCCAGCAATCGGGTTAGCCGCCAGTAATGGGCATGCAAGCGGAGCACAGGATGGCACGAAAAACCGAGCGAGGCAGCCGGAAGAAGGCGATACTGGTCCGGCAATCGCCGACGCACCTCGGCGATAAGCAATGTCAGCGCGCCGGCACCCACGCGCCGCAGATTTTCAACCGCCTGCTCGAGCGAGGGCAGAGAAGGATCGGACCGCGCCGTAACGGCAACCAGCGTAGTTGTCGGTTCCTGGATAATTGCCCGCTCCTGGATAAATGCCTGGCACTTCTGATCGGCCGCCCACCGAGCGGGGACGGACACCGCCTGCAACATCGTTTCCGCCGTTGCATCCGGGCGTTGCTTTGGACTTTCCAGCCACTCGCCAAGGATCACGATTGCAGCAATGCCCTGCCGTAGTTCGACGAGGGGCTCTGTCGCATCCGACCAAGAGCGGTTGTTCCAGTTCGTATGTTCGCAATGTTCCGTCCGCGGCTGCCCGGGGCACAGGGCGTCGATCAGCCGCTCCAGGGTCATGCCGGCGTCTTGTGTGTCCGTCGCTTCGAGGTTGTCGCCATCCAGGGATGCCAGGATCGCCACCGCCATATCGCACACCATCTGTCGAGCGGCCGTGACGTGTGCAACCGCGACTTTCAGCGCGTCGCCGCGCATCCGTTGGCTGTGCCCCGCCGGGTTCAGGAGAAAGGCGAAGCCCTCTTCCGCCTCGCGCAGGCATTCGGCAAGCCGCCGAAGCGCGGGATCGTCGTCTTGCCGCGCCGTATCCTGGTCGCAAGCTGGATGCTGCCCCAGTTCCCAGGCCTGGCCGGCAAGCACGATAAGTGCGCGCACGGCGCCCGGTTCTACCTTGGCAACCTCGATGCCTGCGACGCCAAGACGCGCGGAGCACAGTGCGCGGGCTCGCAAGGCACGCCAGGCGTGCGCGTCAGGCTCATCGGCAGCGATAAGTCCGCTACGTCCGATGATCGCTGCGACCCACGCGAGGTGCCCCCGCGCCAAGCCGGTGGACCCGGCCTCGGCAAGTGCCAGCAGGGCCTCGGCCATATCCAGGCTCGATTCGAGCAAACCCCGTCCGTCGCGAAGGAGCGCATCGGAAGGCTGCCGCGGATCATCCTTCCCGATCACCCGGCCCGATCCATCGAACCCGAACCTCAAGCCGCGGTAGTAGGTTTCACGACGGGACTCAGAGCGGTCGGTGACCACGAGCGCGCCACGCATGTCGCCCGTTGAAAGCTCGAACTGAGAGAACGCCTCGTCTGCGACCCGCACGACTGGCACGTTCCCGCCGGTGTCGCTTGTCTCGGTTCTGAAGGCCAGCAGGGCCGTCCGCTGCCCTGGAAGATCAACCGGCGATCCCGAGTTCAACGCCAGGCAGAGGCCCACTGCCTGGATCTGCCGGACTTCGGCGCTTCTAACGGTGGAAAGATCGTCGGTGTCCAGGCAATCCCGCAGCAGCATCACATGGCCGTCGAGGAAGGCCGCGCGGCGCGGCGTGAACCCGAACAGATGGCAGCAGGAGCTTCCGGTGGCGCCCTGTGCCGGCTGCCCGGCCGGCACGCCGTAGCGCTGCAACAGCGCGCCATTCAGGACCTGCTGCCAGGCCTGAACACGGGACTCGCCCATGAGATAGCCCTGCGACAGCAGCTCCACCCGGGTTGCAGCGCATCCGTCAAAACGATCGAGCAGGGCGGCGGCAGCGCGTGGCGACCTGGCAAAGGGCGCGAGCAGGATTGCCGCGTTCTCCGGTCCATTGGTGCGCCACGCGCCTTGCTGAACGGAGCGCGCCAGTTCGGGCTCGTCGCCGATGCTGGTGAGCTTGCCCCGGGAAGAAATCCAGTCGGGACCGGTGAATTGGACGAACGAGATGGCCAGCGGGCCGGTTGCCGGCACGGCGCCACCGGTTTCGCGCTGCCAGAACTCGCGGAGGAAACCGTAGCGATCGGCGCGGCAGACCAGGACCTGGAAAATCCGTTGGCCCAATCCAACCCGCGCGACGAAATGGGTTCCGCGATCGTAGAAATAGTCCAAGTAGCGGGAGACTTGGCGTTGGGTGACGAAAGCCCGCCGCCTGCCGTCGGGATCGACGTTCTCCCCGTCCCAGCGCAGACGCGCCATGGCGTGGCGGCCCTCGCGCGTCCAGTACTGCTCAAGGCGGCCCCGAACGGCATTGCCGCCACGCTCGACATCGTGCCGGTGGTCGGCATCGTCGCGGTGGAGCTCCAGCAAGACGAAGCCGCCTATGTCGGGACGAGCGAGATCGATGCCGAGCAGGTCTGCGATGGATCCGGCCATCGCGGCAATCGGGCAGCGGCCGCGCGTCAAGGTACTGGGGGGCAGAGGCCGCTGTCCCGGGTTGTCCCGCGACGGGATCACGCGGTAGTCGAACAACGCATCCACCAGTGCCGGCAGGCTGTCGTGCAGCGTGACGCGCGGGCCGTCCCATAATCCCGGCGTTGGCGCCTGGTCCGGCAGCGGGAAGGCGACCAGCGGGGCGTGGCTCACCGGCGCGAAGACGCGGATGGATTCTTCATGCCCGTACCAGCCCGGGCTCAACCCATCCAGGATATTGACGGGATCACCAAGGCGCAGACCAGGGGTCAATGGCCAGCCTCCTGCTGGGAGCCCCTGCCGCGCAACGCCCCGGCCGGCGGCCCCTCCAATCCCGGGCTCAATTTGGCTGAAACGTGCCGACCACGACCAGGTCCGTGGGAACCTGCGCCTGGCGCATCGACATCAGGTAACCGGGGAACAGGATGCTCTCCAAAGCCAGCAGGCTGACTGGCGCGAAAGACACGCCGGCCATGGACGTGCGCACATTGTTTTGCAGGATGCCTTGCAGGTTGGATTTGATCGCGTCCTCCACCGAGCCGCTGACCGACACGTTCGGATTGCCCGGGACGATCGTCAGCGTTTGGCCCTGTCCACTGCCCGAGAGCGCCACCGGATACTGGCCGGACACGTCGATATCGACCGGCGCGTTGCCACTGGCATGCACATGCTGGCTGATCGCGAACCCGTTGGTGGCCGAACCCCTGAATGTGAGGCCCAGATAGATGCTGTAGGTATCGGTGTGCCGATTGCAGCAATTCCCGTAGCTGAAGCTTCCGGCGAAATGCATCTGCGGCGAAAGGAACGCTGCCCAGTTCCCCGTGGGACCGTCAGGCTGGGCATACAGCGAGAACTGGCCTCCGGGCTTGTTGAAGCCAGGTGACAGGACCTCCTGGAAAAGCACGCGCGAGGACACCATCAGGCTGCAGGTGTAACCATCGGCGGAGGGAATGGGTTCGCTGACGTTGATGCTCATGCTCGACGGTGTTGGCCCGTCGGTCGAGATCAGCAACTGCACGATGGTGTTGCCGGCGTTGGTCTGGAGCACATTGAAACGAAAGCTCCTGGGCGTGAGCCCCGGCGGCGCTCCCAATGGCCGACGGTCGATCGAGGCCAGGCAATAGGAAATCCGGTTCGTCGCAAACCAGTTCTTGAGCGCGTTGGCGATGCTCGTACTGCTCACCGACGTGACGCTCAACGCGTTCAATGCAAAGGCGCCTTGGGCGAATTGCAGGACCACCGATTCGGTCGTGGCGCTCACCAGACCCTGCACCTGCGTCAGCGGTACAGTACCCGACAGGAAGGGGTTGAGGCCCGTATTCACTTGCTCCGGGGTACTCCACGAAACGCGGCTGTCATTCGGCGTGCAATCGCAGTTGGCCGGGTTGAAATTGGCGGGAACCGGCATCGTCCCGGTGGTCAGCGAACCCGACAGGATGTTCTGCCGCACGGTGACCTGGGCCCGCCCCGACTGGAACTGGAACAAGGGCGGCCCGAGCTCGGTGCTGAAGCAGTGAACGGTGGTGTAATAGCCGCCGCCGACCGGCGCCGGGTTCACGCCCTCACACCAGACCGCAGCGATCGACATGCGGCCCGCGCCGTGGGTCAGCCCGGCCCATTGCTGCTGGAAAAACGTGTTCACCGCACCTTCCAGCAGGTTCAGCACGGCGTCCCATCCCTGGAGCACCTCCTTGTTCTGGTACATCTGGGTGAGGAGACTGCCCAAGGTCGCGGGAGTGGATGGCATCTGGATGAGCTCGGCGGTGAGGGTTCAGATAGCTGTCAGGCACATGTCCGTGGCCGCGATCCGGATCAGGCGGCGGCTGGCGTTCCGCCGGATTGAATCAGGTCCCCAAGCAGTACCAGGTCGCCCGGAAAACCCGCCTGGCGGATGACGGGCTGAAAACCGGTGAGGGCGAGGTTGTTGCGGACGAGGTCGGTGCACGCGCTCAGTGATACTGCCTCCAGATCGTCCTTCAGTTCCTCGCCAAGCAGGGCCTGCGCGATCGGCACCAGTGTCGCCTCGGCAATACCCGTGCCCTGGACGTTGGCGGCCGATGCCAGAAGCCGCAGTTGCGGCGTGTCCACTGCGCCCTGTAGCGCCAGAAGGTAGCTTTGCGCGACCGAAATCTGCAGATCCACATTGGAGCCCTGCGATTTGTAAGGCGCAACGGCGAGGGCGCCGGTGGAGGAGCCCTTGAGCGTCAGCCCGATCTGGCTGTGCTGGCGGGCAAACGGCGGATCGTCGCCCCAACTGACCGTGCCCTGGAACAATACCCGATGGACTGTGCGCGCATACCAGGCGTTGCCGTTTCCGGGGTCGGGCGCGACCGCCTCAAGCTTGAGGTGCTGAGACCGGTCGTTGTACCCGCTCACGACAAGATCCTGGAACACGCGTTGGCCGCTGATGATCAAGGACCAGCCGGCGCCGTCTGCCGTGGGCGGTGGCGTGGCCGGCGCGACGATGGCAGGCGGCGTCGTGCCGCCCGTGGCAATATAGACGTGCAGGATCTGCCCCCCGGCAGCGGCCGTTCCCACGCTTGCGGCAACATGGCTGGGACGCAGGGCCTCGATACCGGCCGGCGCGGCGCCGCTGACCGTCAGCAGAGTACGGGGTTCTGTCGGCGCCCCGGGAGAGCGAACGGCCGTGCTTCTCATTGGCGGCTCGACGACCACCGCGAAGCCCTGCTGTGGGCCGGCCAGCGGCTCGACTTTCGGAACGATCTGTGCCCCGCCTGTCGCTGCCATGGCGGCGAATGAGCGTGATGCCGTCGAGCGGATCAGAGGGTCGACATTCACGCTGAGGATCGCGCCCCAGCCTTCCAGGACCGAGCCAGCCCGGTTCAAGTCCGCGAACAGCCGCGCAGCCGCGGCATCCAGCGCCGTGGTGCTCATTTGCGCGCCTTACCCGCCCGGTCCGAAGCCGGGCGGCAGAAGAACCACCTGCTGGGGGTTGTTGTCCGGATCGGGCTGGTCAACGACCAACAGGATCGTTGCCGGTGACACCGTCCCGGCCTCGATATCAACCGTATAGGTGACCAGACCGCCAAGCTCGGGGCGTATCGGCCCATACTGGAACACGAAGGATTTCGGCAGATTGTTCACCGTAGCGCTGCTGGTTCCCTGGCCGTTCTGGAACGACGTTTGGCCGAATATTCCTTTGGCACCGGAGGCGGCACTGATGGTTACGTTATAGCTGGCGGCGGTTTTGCGCACGGCCGTAAGGAAGCTGCCCACCACCAGCAGATCACCCGGCACCAGCGCCTGTTGCATCGTGATCAACTGGTCGGCGGGGAACAGTAGCGACTCCAGCGCGAACACGGAAATCGAATTGAAGGTAATCTGATCCATGTTCGCCTTGAGCGTTTGTGGCACGGATGTTCCCAACGCATTCAGCAACGCGATCTTCACGTCGTTGTCGTTGCAGTCGCAGTCGCTTGCAGGCGCAAGGTCGGAAGATTTGTCGAAGGTCACGCTTGGTTCAGTGGTCGTGAAACCGATCAACTGGCTCGTGCCACTGCCTTTCACCTGCAGCGGATAACTGCCCTTCATGGTAACATAGGCCGTGGCGCTGGAATCCTGCCAATCGGCCCAATGGCCCGGGATATACACGCCGCGTCCACCGCTTTGCGGTGGGATATACTTCCGGTACTGGAATGAGACGTTTGTGCCGCCGGAAGGCGGGCTGGCCGTCCCGTTCGTATACGAAAGGGCGATACCGCCGCCGTCCGATCTCAAGAACTGCGTCCCGGTCAGATCCCAGCTCAGGTTATTGCCGGAGGAGGAGATCCGGTACTGCACCTTGTAGCCGCGGACTTCATACTCGTCCTTGAATTGCACGACGGCGCTCGCGCTGCCCTGGCTGATCTTCGCGCTGTAGGCCTGGAACCCCTGGGCCGGCGCCACCGTCTGCACCTGCAGATTGGTGCTGCCTTTGTTGAAATTATCGACGAAGACATGCTCGAACGTCAGCTTGGAACTGAGCATCAGGCTGGCCGAAAAGTTGCTGATCCCGGGAAGCGGATTGTTCGCGTCGTAGGGGACCGGCTCGTCCACCTGGATCGTGTGAGCATTCTGCACTTGCCCCGTCGTCGCGATCAGCATTTGCAGGATGTTGTTCCCCGCCCGCGTGGTCGCGGCATTCAGGGCGAAGTGGGACGGCGTCAGCACTGGGTCTTTGGCGAGATTCGTCAGGTTGATGGTCTGCACCTGGTATTTGATCTCATTGGTGGCAAAATAGTTCGCTAACGCGTTGGAGATCTCGGTTGCGTGGTGATCCGGATCCCAGTTCGGCGGATCGACCGCGAAGTTGTTGAGCGTGAACGCCCCAGCCGGAAAGTCCAGCACCACGGTAACGGTGTCGCTCTTGAAGCCTTGCCCGCTGGGCGGCACCACCAGCCCATCAATCCGCGCCAATGGCACGCTGCCCTTCACATACGGCGACTTCGACAGGTTCACGACGACCGGAGCGGACCAGTCGATATCGGCGGCGATGCTGTGCGTGCCGCTTCCGGCATTGGTAAGCACGATCGGCGAGCCGCCGGCCGTGGCGGAAAGCTGCAAGGTGGTCTTGCCGCCGGCCGACTGCCAATTGACCACCCAGTAATCCGTGTTCGGCACCAACGGCGCCGGCAAGGTTCCGGTGCTGCTAAGCAATACGTTCATGGCGTTGTAGAAGACCGGGTTCACCGACAGCGTCAGCACGCTGCTCGCCGTGTCGACGACAAAGTTGACCGTCTGGTCAACGAGCTGGCACTTGCTCGGATCGAAACCGGTCTGGGCGACCACCAGGGTGCCCGAATCGATGGACCCGGAAACGATGTTCTGCGTGACGGTAACGCTGTCATTGCCAGGAATGAATTCCAGCAGTGGATTGCTGAGCTGGAAGTTCAGTTTCGTGACGTTTGTGAAGTAGATGCCCCGGAACGGCAGGACGTTCTCGCAATAATACGAGGCCACCGTCATCAGGTTGTTGGAATTTTTCGTGTGCTGCTGGAATTGCTGGAACAGAAAGGCGTTGACCGGCCCGACCAGGACCGAGAACGCCGCATCCCATCCCTGCAGCACTTCCTGGTTTTGATACATTTGGGCTTCCAGGCTGGACAAAGTCGGTCCGGGAGCCACGTCTGCCGCCAGCGCGAAGGCCGCTGCCGGCATCCGTGCCCGCCGTCCCGCAAGCAATGGGCGCGGACGTGTGCGCATGGCGGGATCGTCGTAATGAGCGGTAATGTAGAAATCGACCTCGACATTCACCAGGATGGCTGTTTCCAACCCCTGATTGTTTGCCCGGTCGCCCGGCACCGAGATTTCCCATGTCGAGAACGGAGTCAATTGCGTGACCTTTTTGGCGAACGTACCGGTGCCGTCGCCGAACTTGGCCGCGCCTGACTTCACGTCGTACACGTACGGACCAAAACTGCGCCGGACGGTGGAAAAGGTCCGCGACATCCGGCTGTAGTCGCGGTCCTGGAACGGCGTGGCCTGGCAGGCCAGGGCGATCTCGTAATTCCCGTTGTTGCTGCCCTTGATCCCGGTCACACGCGGAACGACCCGGCGGATCCGCACCATGTCGTAATCACGGAAGTTCGCATCGTTGAGCTGGATCTGGAAGCGGAAACTGTTGCTCCCGGTCAGACGGGTCGCCCGGACGTCCTTCACAGTGAATGTGATCGGCGACGGAACGTCCTGCGGCTGCGGGTCCAGCAACTGCAGCGCATCCAGCGCGTGCTGATCCTGCGCCACCACGACAGCCATCAGGTTCTGCAGGGTAAAGGAGGTGATCGTTTCAGGATCGCCGAAATACTCGTACTGGACTGCCCCGTCCTGCAGTTCCAGCGTGCGCGCCAGGACTGAAAGCACCTGCTTGAGCTGATATTGCAAGGCTCCCGTGATGCCGATCAGGTCGATGCTGGCGATGTCGGGCGGCCGG
>Ga0335074_10015020_pt1 | contig 10870 bp, 8 predicted proteins | sample Lox_Sample_23_FD_206715 | JGI IMG/M metagenome (GOLD analysis project Ga0335074, IMG submission 206715) | Soil microbial communities from Loxahatchee National Wildlife Refuge, Florida, United States - Lox_Sample_2.3 | ecosystem: Environmental > Terrestrial > Soil > Wetlands | place: USA: Florida... | reverse complement strand
CCGTGACGGTCTTCGGCGAACCGACCCTGAGCCAGAGCACGACCCTTTTGCCGGACGGAACGATCAGCTATCCCCTGGTCGGGCGGCTCAACATCGGCGGAGAAACCGTCGCGGTCGCCACGCAAAAATTCACCAGTGCGTTGCAGCAGTACATTAAGGATCCGATCGTTTCGATTGCCATAACGCAGCTCGGATCTTACGACGTGCTGGTCCTCGGCGACGTCAAGACCCCCGGCAAGTACTCATTGCCCTCGAGCGCCCGGCTTGCCGACGCCATCGCGGCGGCCGGCGGCTTGGACGATGTCAATGGCGATTATCCCGATGCCCGGGTGAGCATCGACAATCAAACTCCGGTAACGATATCGCTTCAGAGCCTTCTTCGCAACGGCGACGTCAACGCGAATATCCCGCTGGGCAACGAGTCGGTCGTGTACGTTCCCGGACCGACACCGATGCAAGTGCAGGTTATCGGAAGCGTGGATAAGCCGGGCACCGTCGTGGTTCACGACGGCGATCGCCTCGCCATGGCGGTGGCCTTAGCCGGAACAACGGCCAATTCACAGGCTGACCTCTCGCACATTCGCCTCACCCGCACGGCGCCAGACGGCTCGACGACCGTAACACAATACGATCTCTACGCGGCTCTGAAAGACGGGAACCTCGCCGCTGACCCCATTCTCGACAAGAATGACGTCATCTATGTGCCGCAGGCGCGCCAAGGCGACCACATCTCCGGCTTCTTTCAAGGCGTCCTTTTGTTACTTTCGCGCTTGGTTATCCCGTTTTAGGAGTCACGATGTCACGGCATCTTGCGCCGCAGGCGACGTCAACCCAGCCCACGACCTACGAACCGACGCGCGAGACCGAGCGTCTCGATGATATCGCTTATGTCGGCCGGCTGTTTTCCTCGATTCGTACCCATTGGCGCCTTTTTTTTGGCGTCTTCGTCGCATTCGTGACGTTGGTCATTGTCGGGACGATGCTCGTGCCCAAGCAGTACACGGCCACCGTGAAGATGATCGTGGGCGGCGCGCAAAATCAGGAAGACGCACAGGAGCGCTATTCCTCGCTGCCGGTGCTCAACGCGCTCGCGCTGCAAAGCAGCGACCTGAGCGCTGACACCGTTGCCGATCTCGTGCAGGAAGGCCCGGTCGTCGACAAGGTTATCGACACGCTCAAGCTCGATCAAACGCGCGGTCAGCTGCTCAACCATATCAGCGTTAAGCCCGTTCTGAACACCACGATCCTCACGTTGAAGGCTACGTGGAAGAACCCCACGCAGGCCGCTGCCATCGCGAACACGTTTTCCTCCGTCTTCGTCGATCGCGAGCGTGACCTCATCAGTTCACAAGCGGTAACGGCGCAGAACTACCTCAAGCAAGCCATTGGCGACGCGCAAACCTCGCTGCAGCAAGCGAACAGCGCGCTTACGGCCTATCAGGCAAAATCTCAAATCGCCGACATCACCACCCAAACCCAGGAGCTGCTCCAGCGCGTCGAAGCCGCCGAATCAAAGATCGCCGAATTGCAAGACGATCAAAAGCAGGCCGAGGCTCAGCTGACCAGCGCGCAGTCGCAGCTCAGCGAGCTCCCCTCGACCATTTCGGGGCAGCAAGATACCGACGTCAATCCGGCCACGACCCAACTCCGGTCGCAGCTGGCTGACGTCAATGTGCAACTGGCTGCGGCGCACGCTCGCTACACCGACAAATATCCGGCGGTCATCGCACTGGAACAGCAGCGCGACCAATTGCTCCGGCAAATCGCAACACAGCCGGCAACGGTCTTGGGGCAGAAGATTGCGATCCCAAATCCCGTCTACGAGCAACTCGCCCAGCAAGCAGCAACACTGCGCGGGCAGATTCAAGGCGACGACGCCCAAATTGCCGAGCTGCAGCAGCAGCGCAAGGACCTCAATCCCGCGATTGCCGCATTGCCCGCCCAGACGGCGAAACTCGGCTTTCTGCAAGAACACGCAAAACTCGCCTCGGACGTCTATACGGCGCTCGAGCAGAAATACGACAACGCGGTCGTAGCGGCCAATAGCGCGATTAGCGACGTTACGGTCGTGCAGCCTGCCGATCCAAACGACGTTGAGGTTACCCCTAGCCTTCTCTTCAACGCTCTGGCGGGTGTCGTCGTCGGGCTGATGCTTGCGCTACTGGCCGTCGCCGTTGCCGATGCCTTCCAACGCAGGATCCGCGAGGACCGCGACGTGGAGCGCGTGATCGGTTTGCCGGTTATCGCGCACATTCCCAACATGAGCGCGAAGGAAGAACGCGCCCTTCCCTGGCTTCGAACGGTCACCCTCGAGGCATTTCTCCATCTCTGCGTCTCGATGCGCATACTCGGTCAAAAAACAGGTGCCCGTGTCGTCGTTATCACCAGTCCTGAGAAGGGTGACGGAAAGACCACGATCGCTTTCAACCTCGCTACGGCGATGTCGCGGATTCGTTCGCGAGTGTTGCTTATCGACGCCGACATGCGTTGCCCCGCAGCGCACCTCCAGGCACAAATCGAAAATGGGATAGGCCTAGCGGACGTGCTTGCCGGAAATCGCTCTTTCGACGACGCCGTCGTGAGCTTCACGCCGACACTGCACTTGCTGACAGCCGGCACCATACCCCCAAATCCGGTCGGGCTCTCAGAGTCCGCCTCCTTCGACAGCTTATTAGAACAGGTACGCGAGTGCTACGACTGCGTCATCATCGACACGCCGGCGCTCAGCCCGGTCGTGGACTCAGTACTAATTGCCGCGCGTGCTGATGCCACGGCAATCGTCTTGTCCGCAAACCGGTCGAACGAGGGCGCCGCGGGCCAGGCAGTCACCCGGCTTCGTGCGCTAGGAATCGATAACGTGCTGGGCGTCATCATGAATCGAACCCGGACGAAATTTACCGATTACAGCGATTATTTTGCATCTGGCCCTCCCGCCTCGCTGCCGCCGCCGCCCGGCCCAAAAGACACCGCCGCTGTCGCGATGGAGCGGTTCGAAGATGCGTTTCCGCGTCTGCTAACCGCTCAGAGTGTGACGATCGTCGTTCCCGCATACAACGAAGGCAGCGCACTGCGAACGCACCTGCTTGAGCTTCATGCGGCCTTCGAAAGCATACGCGATTTCAGTCCAATCGATTATATCGTTGTCGATGACGGCAGCAAGGACGAGACCTACGCGGTCGCGCGCGAAGTTGCAGCACAGTTGGACGACGTCCTCGTCTTGAAGCACGACGTCAATCGCGGATTGGGTGCCGCTCTGCGGACCGCATTCGAGCATGCGACCGGGACCTACGTGCTTACGGTCGACTCAGACCTAAGCTACTCGACGGCTGATCTCGTTCGATTGCTGCGAGCGGCGCAACTCGAAGACGCCGATGTCGCGCTCGCTTCGGCGTACATGAAAGGCGGGAGAGTGCGCGGCGTGCCGTGGTTGCGTGCCATGCTCAGCCGTGAGGCAAATCGCTTCCTGTCGCTTGCGACACGCGGTCAATATGCGACGCTCACCTGCATGGTACGCGTTTACCGGCGTGACGTTCTCGGCAAGCTTTCCTTCGACGTCGACGGGATGGACGTCAACGCTCACGTAGCTCTACAAGCACTGCGAGTAGGCGCGAAGGTCGTGGAAATCCCTGCGACGTTGCAGTGGCCCGAGCAGCGGAAGCGTAACGCGGGCCGCGCGTCGCTCCGATCGATCTGCACGTTGACGTGGCGAACCATGATGTGTGGCTTGCACCACCGGCCGGCACTCGCGCTGTCGATTCCCGGCCTCATCCCCGGACTGCTGCCGGCGGTCGTCGCGATCATGTTCGTGAGTCGCTGTTCGCCGCAGACGATTGTCATCGGCAGCGCCATCACGATGACAATTCAATACGGTAGCCTCGCGATTTTCGGTGGTCAGACGCTTTCGTTTCTGCATCGCCGCTACGTGAAGAAGCCTCCGGCGCCACGCCAAAAAGCACCGCACCCACACCCGTCATAAGGAGAACCATCATTCTTACTTCAGCACCGGCGCAGCTGCGCCGTCTGCCAAGCGACCAAGATGCCAGCGGCCGGAATCTGGGCGAAGAGGAGCTCGCGCTCCTTCGCGCGGCGATCGAAAGCGGGACGCTTACCAGCACCAAAGGTCGCTTCGTCAAGGCATTAGAAGAGCGATTCGCCACGATGCTGGGAGTCAAGCACGCGTTCGCGTGCGCCTCGGGCTCCGCGGCGGTTCACTGCGCCGTGGCCGCGATCGATCCCGAACCGGGTGACGAAATTGTCACGACGTCGATTACCGACATGGGTGCACTCGCCCCGATCCTCTATCAAGGGGCGATCCCGGTGTTCGCCGACGTCGATCCGAACACTTATAACGTAACGGCCGAAACGATTGCGCGCGTGCTTTCACCGCGCACGCGCGCGATCATCGTGACGCACCTGTTCGGAAATCCCGCGTACATGAAGGATATCGTCACGCTAGCAGAGAGCAACGGCATCCCGATCATCGAGGATTGCGCGCAAGCCTTTCTTTCACGAACGGAAGGTCGTTACGTCGGAACCATCGGCGCGGTCGGCGCCTTCAGCTTGCAGCAAGGTAAGCACATCACAACCGGCGAGGGAGGCATCGTCACGACGAATGACGACGCGCTCGCGCGCCGCGTGTACCTGTTCATCAACAAAGCGTGGGGATACGGTGATCCAAATCCCGATCACACGTTCCTAGCGCTAAATTATCGAATGTCCGAACTGTGCGGAGCCGTCGCCGCAGCTCAACTCGAAAAGCTGGAGGCCGTGGTCGCGCAGCGACGTGCGCTCGCCTACGATCTCGATGTAATGCTCGCGAACGTCCCGGGCGTCGAGACGCCGGCCGTTCAGCCCGGCGCGAAGCACGTTTATTGGAAGTATCCGATTCGGATCGACGAGCGCGTCGTCCCGGGCGGAGTGAACGCGATCGCAAAGCTTCTTCGCGAACGCGACATCTTCACAGCGCCTCGTTACATCCAAAAACCGGCGTTTATGTGCGAGATCTTCCAGGCACAGCGTACGTTCGGAAATAGCCGCTGGCCATTCTCGATCGCACGAGCAGAAGCGGTTGATTACGACCGCAGCAAATTCCCCGGCACGTTTGAGGCACTCGAACGCGTCCTCGTCATCCCTTGGAACGACCGCTTCACCGACGACGATGTCGCCTACATCGCTGACGGGATTCGCTGGGCCGTCTCGCAGGCCAGATCTGGAGATACCGATGGCTGATCGAATTCGCCTCGCCCTGGTTGGTACAGGCGCGATCGCAAAGGCCTACGCCGAAGCCATGGCGGGGTCGGAGGTCGCCGTCCTCGCGGCCGCCTGCGACACCAGCGCGGATGCCGTCACGAGCTTCTCGGCGACGGCCAAGTGCTCTCCCTACACCAATCTCGGCAACATGATTTCGCACGAGAAGCTCGATGCGGTCATCATCTGCACGCCGCCGGCGACCCACGAAGCGGTCGCCTTGGCCGCGATGCGCGCCGGGCTGCACGTGCTGTGCGAGAAGCCGCTCACCGTTGACGTAGCCAGCGCGTGCCGCCTCATTCAAACTTCCGTCAATTGTCGCGTCGTTCTGACGATGGCCTCAAAATTCCGGTTCGTCAGCGACGTCCGCAAGGCTCGTGAACTTCTCGCGAATGGGGCAATCGGCGACCTGGTGCTCATCGAAAATGCGTTCACTTCACACGTGGACATGTCGCAACGCTGGAATAGCAACCCTGCGGTGAGCGGCGGCGGTGTGCTGATCGACAACGGAACGCACGCCGTCGATATCCTGCGCTTTTTCATGGGCCAGCTTTGCGACGTTCAGATCTTCGAGGGACGGCGCGTGCAAAGCGTGGCGGTCGAGGATACGGTACGCCTCTTCGTCCGTAATGGCGCAGGAGCGATCGGGACCTCCGATCTTTCCTGGAGTATCAATAAAGAGCTCGATCACTTCCTGCGCATCTACGGAAGCCACGGCACTATCCTCGTCGGCTGGAAAGAGTCGAGATACAAGCGTGCCGACTCGAGCGATTGGATCGTTTTCGGCGCCGGCTACGACAAGGTCTCGGCGTTTCGTAAACAGATTGAGAATTTCGCAGACGCGATCGCGGGGCGCGGAATTGTTGAGCTAACGTCCTCTGACGCGTTGGCCTCCGTCGAAGTCATCGCTGCCGCCTACGCGGCCCTGCGTGCCAGTCGCTGGAAGAAGGTGAAGGCGACGTTTGCCGAGACGGCATTTCCGGTCGCCGAATTGGAAGCAGCATTATGATCGCGACGGCGCGGGTTCATCCTACCGCAATTCTGGAGGACGGCGTCACGCTCGGCTTTGGGACCGCGGTCTGGGACAACGTCCACATTCGTCACGGCGCCAGCATCGGCGACGAATGCATCATCGGAGAGAAGACCTATATCGCCTACGATGTGCGAATCGGCAACCGAGTGAAGCTTAACGCTTCGGTCTACATCTGCGCCGGGGTGACCATCGAAGACGGCGTTATGATCAGCGCGGGCACGGTTTTCACCAACGACCGCTACCCGCGCGCGGCGACCAACGATTTGAGAGCGCTGCGTCCATCCGAACCGGACGATCACACCTTGGAAACGCGAGTCTCTGCGGGTGCGACCATTGGGGCCAACGCCACGGTCGGCCCTGGGCTCGTGATCGGACGGTACGCGATGGTCGGCATGGGTGCGCTCGTCACAAAGTCGATCCCGGATCACCACCTCGCCGTCGGCAGCCCCGCCAGGTCGGTCGGCATCGTTTGCCGATGCGGAGAACTGCTGGCGCGGTCCGCGTCGTTCGACCGAGATCTGCTAGTCGGCCTCCGCTGCTCGGTGTGCTCCGACCAGTACACCGTCGACGGTTGCAACGTTTATCTTTCCGTTGAAACGGCGTGACACCTCAGCGCTGGTGCATTGTCGGCGGCGGAATGCTCGGGCTCTCCATGGCCCGCAGCCTCTCTCTGGCCGGTCAAAGCGTCGAAGTGTGGGAGGCAAATGAGCACGTCGGAGGTCTTGCGACTCCATGGACTATCGGCGGCGTAACTTGGGATCGCTTCTACCACGTCATCACTTCGAACGACGAATACTTACTACGGTTGCTGCGTACGCTCAATCTCGAGAAAGAGATCCGCTGGAAGAGCCCTCAGACCGGCTTCTACACCGATAAGGCCCTCTATCCATTTTCGAGCATCCTCGACTTCGTACGCTTTCCTCCGCTTTCGCCGACCGACAAGATTCGGCTGGGAACGACGATCTTGCGCGCAGCAAACGTCCGCGATCCGGCGCCGCTCGAAAAGATTACGGCGGTGGAGTGGCTTACGGAGCTCTCGGGCCGCAACGTCGTCGAACGCATCTGGCTCCCGCTCCTCCGTGCGAAACTTGGGGTCAATGCCGAACGGGTCAACGCGGCATTCATCTGGGCAATCATCGCGCGGATGTACGGCGCACGCCAAGGGCGCGGCAAGCGCGAACTCTTCGGGTACGTACCCGGAAGCTATCGGCGCATTCTTGACTCGCTCGCTGCCCATTTGCGGCAGCACGGCGTCGCCCTTCACGCCGGCCGCCCCGTAAAGCGCGTAAGTCTTACGACTGACGGGAATTCCGCCGCCGTTGACGACGGCCGGACGACGGAACGGTTTGACAGGGTCGTCATCACGGCTCCCGCGCCCGTCGCGGCGGCGATGTGCCCCGATCTTCTATCGAGCGAACAAAAGCGGCTTTTGGACGTCGAGTATCAGGGCGTTGTCTGCGCTTCGGTGCTGCTCAAGCGTTCGCTCTCGCCTTATTACATCACGAATATTACTGACCAAATGCCATTTACTGCGGTAATCGAAATGGACGCGCTCGTCGATCCTGCTGATCTCGGCGACCATGCGCTCGTGTATCTGCCGAAATACGTTCCTTCGAGAGACGCGACCTTTGATCGCGACGACGAGAGCATCCGCAGCGAATTCATCGCTGCGCTCAACCGCATTTATCCAGACTTTGGTATGAACGACGTTTCGGCGTTCCAAGTGAGCCGTGCCCGTTATGTGCTCCCGATCTCGACGCTAGGCTATTCGGACCGCCTGCCTCCGTTCACCACGACGCTCAAGCGCGTTTACACCGTCAACTCGGCGCAAATCGTCAACGGCACCCTCAACGTCAATCAGACGCTCGAGCTTTCCGAACGAGCATTCGCGAGCATTCAAGAGCACGCGGAGCTAAAACCTCACCGAGCAAGGCAATACGCATGAACGCTACGCTTTCGCTGGACCTCGATAACAAATGGTCCTATATGATGGTGCACGGAGACCCCGGCTGGGATGCCTTTCCGAGCTACCTCGACCTCGTCGTACCGCGGGTACTGGAGACGCTGCGCGCCCACAAACTAAAGATCACCGTGTTTATCGTAGGCCAAGATGCCGCCCTCGAATCTAGTCGCGACGCGCTTGCGTCGATCGCGCACGACGGCCATGAGATCGGGAACCATTCCTTCCACCACCGGCCCTGGCTGCACAAGCGCACGCGCGCCGAGATCAACGAGGAACTCGCGCAGTCGGAGGAAGCCATTTCAAAGGCAACAGGACGACAAACGATCGGATTCCGCGGCCCGGGTTATTCCCGGTCGCCCGAAATCCTCGACGTCCTGGCTGCTCGCGGGTATCTTTACGACGCCTCACCGCTCTCGACGTGGATCGGCCCTCTCGCGCGCGCCTACTATCTTCGAAGCACGAGGCTCAACGCTTCGGCTAGCGCCGAACGGGACGAGCTCTTCGGCGGCTTCTCCGACGGCCTCGGGCCAAACCGCCGGTTCGCAACCGAGACGCCCTCCGGCGCACTCACAATTGTTCCCGTCACGACGATGCCGATTGTCCGGATCCCGATCCACATGAGCTACGTTCTCTACTTGAGCGCGATCTCGCCCCGCCTCGCGCGGTCCTACGCACGCCTCTCACTGGCAATGTGCCGCCTCACGGGGACCGAACCGTCGATTCTCCTCCACCCATTGGATTTCATCGGCGGGAACGATGCGCCCGAGCTTCGCTTCTTCCCGGGAATGCAGCTCGCCGGCGACCGCAAGCGTGAGGTTTTGAACGACGTGCTAGGGCTCTTAACGAGACAATTCAACGTGATGCGTTTGGCCGATTTTGTTATGGAAGGGCGAAACTCCGGAGCCGTCTCGGCCGCATAGTCCAAAGGTCCATGGCCGGGAGACCTTCGGTCCGATGAGTCGCAAAATATCCCCCGCAACGAGGGGAGACAGCTGTCCTTGGGGTCCGTATACTCATCATACCCAAGACGTTCATCGAAAAACTGGTGCTTGGCTCCAGGTCTCGTCGCTGTTAGGACCTACTCGCCCAAAGGAACTATGAGGATCTCATGGCACTCATGACACCGCTCGTTGCAGCACACCAGATTCGCGCCGTCGTAATCGAGACGCAATCGCTATTCGCTGACGCACTTTGCCATGTTCTCTCGGGCGATCCGGATTTCCAAGTCACCTCGGTAATTAAGTCGACCGATGAACTTCCGATCCACTGTATGGAGAACGTCGATCTCGTGCTACTCGACATCGACGACTACTGCGCCAACGTTGATCAGGCCGTCTTCTTGTGCGCGCAGCGGTTCCCTAACGCAAAGCTGTGTGTGCTTTCATCGTTCGCGCATGCCGACGTTATGCAGCGCTGCTTAGCTGCCCATGCAAGCGGCTATATTGTAAAAGACACCTCGCTTTCGGAGCTTGCGTCGGCCCTCAAGGCTATCGCATCCGGAACGCCGTACGTCGATCCTCGAGTCGCGGGCGCGATCCTTCGGCGCCGCGCCCTCAATCATGAGGCAGCGATCGACGAGCTCTCGGGCCGCGAAACGGAAATCGTGCGACTGATCGCCCAAGGTCTTTCCAATCGTGACATCGGCTCGCGTCTCTTGCTCTCCGAAAAAACGGTGAAGAACCACATCAGCCGCATCTTCGACAAGCTTCACATCACGGCAAGAACGCAGGCCGCGGTCTACGCTATCAGGACGGGAATCGCCTAAAGCGCTCCGTTAGGCCACCCCCGCCGGAATCCTCATCTCCTTCGGCGGGTGTGGAACGTGGAGCTTGGCTCCCGTCGCCGCCTGCACGTCCTCGACGGTTAGGCCCGGGGCGACCTCGAGCAAAACCAGCCCGCGCGGATCAATATCGATCGTCGCCATATCGGTGATGATTTTGTTGACCACACCCTTGCCGGTCAGAGGCAGATCGCAGCGCTCGAGGATCTTGTGTGCGTTGCCTTTGGCGACGTGCTCCATCATTACGATAACGCGCTTGGCGCCGTGCACTAGATCCATCGCGCCGCCCATTCCCTTGACCAGCTTGCCGGGAATCATCCAATTCGCGAGATCGCCATGCTGCGAGACTTGCATGGCGCCGAGTACCGCCAAATCAATGTGACCGCCGCGAATCATCCCAAATGAAAGCGCGGAGTCAAAGAACGACGCACCGGGCAACACGGTGACCGTCTCCTTACCGGCGTTGATCAGATCGGGATCTTCTTCACCCTCATACGGGTAGGGCCCCATGCCCAAAATGCCGTTTTCACTTTGCAGCGTTACCGTCACGCCGGCGGGCACGTAGTTTGGAATCAGCGTCGGCAACCCGATGCCGAGATTGACGTATTGACCGTCTTGCAACTCCAGCGCTACGCGCGCGGCTAATTGAGTTCTCGTTAGTGGCATTAGCGTTTCCTCGTCGTGACGCGTTCGATACGTTTTCCGCCCGAGCCGACTTTGACGATACGCTGCACGAAAATGCCGGGCAGATGCACCGTCTCCGGATCGATTTCGCCCGGTTCCACCAGCTCTTCGGTTTCGACGATCGTGATTTTCCCGGCCATGGCGCACAGCGGATTGAAGTTGC
>Ga0335074_10015019_pt1 | contig 10870 bp, 13 predicted proteins | sample Lox_Sample_23_FD_206715 | JGI IMG/M metagenome (GOLD analysis project Ga0335074, IMG submission 206715) | Soil microbial communities from Loxahatchee National Wildlife Refuge, Florida, United States - Lox_Sample_2.3 | ecosystem: Environmental > Terrestrial > Soil > Wetlands | place: USA... | reverse complement strand
TGGCTGCGTCGGTCCTGCCCGCCCCGGGCACCGGCTTCGACATCCCCGCCTTCCTCCAAGACCGCGGCACCGTCTACCTCATCGCCGAAGCCCTCTCCGAGCAGGCCCCGGTCGCCCCGCTGTTCGCTGCCATGGCCTCAGAGATCCACTACCTCGCCGCCCAGCTCGGCCAGGCCTCCGATTCGGCTCGGCTGGATCCCCCGCTGCTCATGGGATTGGACGAGGTCACGCAAATTTGCCCAGTTCCATTGCCGTCGTGGCTGGCCGACTCCGGCGGCAAGGGCATCCAAGTCATCGCGGTAGCCCACGGCGAAGCCCAGCTCGCCGAACGCTGGGGTGATCACGGCCGCCAGATCGTGATGGACACCTGCTCGGTGAAGATGTTCCTGCCAGGCATCACCGCCACCGGCACCCTGGAGATGGCCAGCACCTTGTGCGGGCAGGCCCCCTGGCGCGTCCGCGGCCAGGACCACGCCACCCGCCACGACGTGGCCACCCCGGACATGATCCGCCAGCTGCCCGCCGCGTTCGCGCTGGTCATCCGCAGCAACTGCGCCCCGGTCATCGCCCGTTTGCCGCAGGCCTGGCGTAACCCCGCCTACCGCCGCGCCCGCCGCCTCGGCCACGCGCCGATGGCCACCGAGACCGCTGCCCACCCGGTCATCGACTACCGGCACCCCGCAATCCCCGACCACGTGCCCGCCGAGTGGCTCCCCGACGACGGCACCTCCTACCCCTGGAGCTGACCATGACCAGCAACGACCCGATCACCGCCGCGCTCCAGGAGCTCGCCGAACACCACGAGCAGCTCACCCAGCTCGACGAACGCGAGACCGCCCACTTCACCACCTTGAGCGAGCGGCTCACCGAGCTCACCGACCTGATCACCGGCCTCGGCCACACCCTCGAAAACGACGGCACGATCCTCGCCCGGTTCGAGGCCCTGGACCGGCAGGTCACCGACCTGGCCGCCCAGCTCGCCCCCGACCCCGGCGGCTACCACCCCGATCCGCCCCCGCCATGGTGGAAGCTCCCCGCCGCCGAACGCCACGAACCTATCGCCCGCCTGCACGCCTGGGTCGAGCAGGTCTACCGCCCCGGCTACGGTCACCTGGCCGCCACCATCGCCCCCTGCTGGCCCGACCACGACCTGTGCCTATACGGCCTGGACATCCTGTCCGGCCTGTGGTCCGTCCTCTACCTCCAGACCGAGCGCACCGCCAAGCTGCTGTCCGCCCAGGCCGAATACCAGGCCCGCATCCTGCCCGCCCTCGCCGCCCAGCTGGTGACCGAAACCTCCGCCTGCGGCCATCGTCGCGCCCCCACTCCCGACCAGCCCTGGAGCACGCCATGACCGACACCACCCTGCGCCAGGCCCTCGCCTACGCCCGCCGCGGCTGGCCGGTCTTCCCCTGCCTGCCCGGCCAGAAGATCCCCGCCACCCGGCACGGCTACCGCGACGCCACCACTGACGAGCAGCAGATCGAAGACTGGTTCGGCCGCGGCCGCGACTGGAACCTGGCCATCGCCACCGGCCACCCCGGCCCCGACGTCCTGGACATCGACCAGCACGGCCCCGCCGGAAACGGCTACCGCGCCTTCAACAAGCTGCGCCGCGCCGGCCTGGCCGACGGCGCCGCCGCCTACGTACGGACCCCCGCCGGCGGAATGCACGCCTACTTCACCGGCACAGACCAGCACAACGGCCGCCTCCCCGGCCACCACCTGGACTTCCGCTCAGCAGGCGGCTACGTCGTCGCCCCGCCCTCTCAGGTCGACGGCAAACCCTACCGGCTCATCGCCAGGCCCGGTGACCGCGGCACCCTGGATTGGGCTGCAGTCGCCCAGTTCCTGGACCCTCAGCAGCAATCGCACCCGCGGCAACCGCGTCCGGCTTTCGGTGTCGACCTGACCCACCTGGCCCGCTGGGTGGCCAGCCAGCCCGAAGGCAACCGCAACGCGGGCCTGTTCTGGGCCGCCAACCGCGCCCTCGACACCGACCGAGCCGCCGACCTCAGCCCCCTGGCCGTCGCCGCCCGCCAAGCCGGCCTCGGCGACAAGGAGATCACCCGGACCCTGGACTCCGCCCGCACAACCGGCGGGCACCATGCCGATCGCCAGGCCGAGGCGGGTGGGCTCACATGAGTACCGCCTCCGCAATGATTCACCACCACCCCCGCATCGTGAGCAGCACTGCCGTCGTCGTGCCGATGACGAACGCCGCCCGGCGATATGGCCGCGTCGACGCGGGCGGCACCCGGCTGCGGCTCCGGGCCCTGCACGTGATGGGCCACGGCTCCGCCCGCATTTCCCGCGCCCTCGGCGTCCGCGAAGAAACCATCCAGCGCCTCGTCCGCGGCGACACCGCGGACGTCAGCCCGAACCTGCGCGACACGATCATCGACCTGTACGACGCCTGGTGGGACAAGCGCGCCCCCGAACGCACCCGCGCCGAACGCGCCGCCGCCGCCCGCGCCCGCCGCCGCGCCGCCGCCGGAAACTGGTGCGCCGCAGCCGCCCTCGACGACGCGAAGCTCGACACCCCCGGCTACCGCCCCCAAAGCCGCTGGCGCCCCGCGACTGGTACCGGCGTCGCGGCCGACTTCCATCCGCCGACCCGGCTCCACCGGAAGAAGCGCGCATGACCGACCAGCGGCTGAACCCGCACCTGATCCACGACATCCTGGCCGTCCTGGACCGGCACGGCTACGCCCGCGCCGACGATGAGCACACCGGCCGGGCCGTTCTGCTCATCGGCGACCTGGCCCACATCTACGAAGGCGCCCTAGACCATCCGTTCGGCCCCTACACCAACCAGGCCTCGCCGTCCCGGACAGAACCCGCGCCGCCCGGGCCGGCCATCCAGGACGCCGTCACCGTCCCGGCAGGCGAGGTCAAGACCCTCCTGTCCGCGCTGGACGTCGCCGCCGACTACAAACGCGACCGTGCCGCGGCCTGCGCCGATTGCGCCAGCCAGTCCTGTCTCACCTGCGAGTCACGTCTGCAGTACGCCCGGGCCTACGACCGTCTCGCCGCTCACCTCATCCAGGCGGCCGAGGCCTCGGCAACCGCCCCTGGGCCCGTCAGTCAGCCACAGCCCACCGCGGACCGCGAGGCGGGCCAGTGACCAGGCATCCGGCGACGTCATGAAGCAACCCGACGACCGTGCCTCCGCCCGCCCGCCCGGCGACAGAAGACCTCCCGACTACGTGATCGTCGTCAGCGCCAGCGACTGGGTCAAGGAGCACTTCCCGGCCGCCGGAGCTGACGTCTGGGACGCCCTGCTCACCGGCAAGGACCGCCATCCCGACGCCGAGCCCGACCTGGAAGCCGAACCCTGACCAAGACACGGAAGCACTAGCCATGACCTTGACCATCACCGACACCACGATGACCAGCGACCAGAGCGCCCACACCGCCCGGCACGCACCCGACCGGAACGGCTGGGAAGTGTCCTGGCTCCCCGGCCAGACCCTGGACCGAAACACCGCCATCACCGCCATGACCCTGGCCGACACCACCGCCGAACGCGACCTCCACGACGGCCACCGGCTCTGGCCCCACATCCAGAGCTGGGCCGAAGAACTCGGCCTGACCGCACCCGACGCCATCGCCCGGATCTCCCAGCCACCCAGCGACCACAACCGCCAGCAGGAGCCAGGCATCCGGCAACCAGACCGGGAGGCAGCCGACTGACCAACAGGCGTAGCACCATAATCGGCAACGCTGGCCGTTCCTTCATCCCAGGAACCCACCTAACCGATGTATGAGACCGATAACGGCGTAGGACCTCCAGCAGGACCCGCCTACCAGCTGCCCCAGGACGGCCCGCTCCCAGACCTGCCCATGTACGAGCGGCTCATCGCCGACGGCATCGCAGAAGCCGACAACCGCGGCACCATCGTCGACCACATCACCGCCCGGCGGCTGGCCATCTGGCTGGCCGCCCGCCCCCAAGAACCCGCCTTCGCCCACGGCCTGGTCCGCTTCATCGAAACCGGAGCCATCCACCCGCACCTCAAGACCGAACTGCGCAAACACGCCCGCTCCGCCGCCCGGCTGCTGAGATACTCCCTCAACCGCGGCACCGACCTCGGCCCGATCGGCGAGAACTTCGCCGCCGCCTGCGACCAGATCGACCGCGCCGATGTGAAACTCGCCCAGTTCCACGACCGGATCCGCCAAGGCCACGTCCACCCCGAACAGACCTGGCCCGACACCGACGGCCCCCGGATCCTCGCCCTAGCCCGCCAAGACCCCGACACCCAGACGATCAGCCTCGTCCTCGACGCCACCACCGCCAACATCGCCATGTTCGCCATCGCCGCCCACGCCGACGAACGCGAAGCCCACATCCGCGAAGTCGAACGCTCCGGCCAGCACCTGCCCGAAGGCTCCTACGGCCGCCGCAACCGCCAGGCCATCGCCGCCCGCGAAACCCGGATAGCGGCCCGGCTCCGAGCCGTCGAGCAGGCCTGCCGCATGGCCATCGAACGCGGCACTGTGTTCAGGCCGCTCGAGCCCACCACTACATGTGGGACTCCTGAGCATGCGGCTGATACGGAGATGGAACTGGAGTAGCGCGCTGAGTCAAACGGAAGTGCCTGAACGCCAGCCGGGCAGGGAGTACCCGCTAGGGCTTGGAGTTGCCAGCGTCGTGGACACGCACAGGGCTAGGCAGATCATCAGCGCGATTACAGTGCAGGACTTCCCTTCACAGATCCCGCAGGTCGGCCGAGGTCCCGGGGAACGATGGCGGCATCCTGGCGGTGCGACATGGAAGACTTGCATGCTGGCAGCCATTCAGCCTGAGCCGCTAGTGTGTCATGACCAATGTCAACGACATCCCGGTATGGCTCTATTTGGTCGGTTTGCCCGGTCCTGCAATAATCTGGAGGCTCCCTCCGGCGACTTGGAATATATCTTGGGCCACGATAGCGGAGTTCCATGTGGCCATTAGCGAGTTACGAAGGGTCTGAAATAGTTCCGGATTATCCGCGGCCCGGATGCGGAAGCTCGGTCGATCTTGCGGTGCGACCCCGTCGATGATCGGCTCATAATGTACGATGGCCCGGTTGCGATATTCTGGATCGAAAAGCATCGCCGTCGCGGTGGGAATAGAATCAAAGCATCTTATTTCTATCATTTGTTTGATGGATCCCGGTAGGCCCGAGTGCCATTCCAGGACTCGAGTAATATTCGCGTCCAGGATTGCGGCAAGATTATTGAAAGTGTGAACTCTTCCTATCTCGTTAATCCAATACTTGCGCGCGCCAGTCGCATCATAAGGATTTAGGAATGCAAGCCGAATCATGCATCCTTGCTGGGCTCGTGAAGTAAGTAGAGAAAGATGGGCATGAGCCAGCAGAGCCAACTGCACTCCGAAGACGTATAGCTCGTGGTTAGCGTAGCCAACAGTTTCCTGTATGGTGGGAAAATTTTCGCGATTCGGATAGAAGCGCCATATTCTCCACGATAGCGCTGTTTGCGATTCGGCAGTTCTTCTGCGCATCCCAAGTAGTAGAGATATCAAAGCTCCCATACCAAGAAGGAGCCCAGCGATCGAATACTGCGTTGCCAGGGTTCCGGAAATTGACAGAGCGGCGAGAACGATAAGTGCTGTGAGCGACACATATACATCTAGATTTTCGCCCGCTGCAAGATCTTGTGCTATCGTCAAGAACTTCGATCTTAGGCTCATCTTCATCTCTGCCCTTACTCCCATTACTAGCTGTGAGGTCTGGTTGGATGCGATTTTATCTGGCCTTACCAAGCCATGTGCACCACTTCCGTACCGTGTTGAGCTCACACATGGGCCGAGGCCAGAAGTTTCGCCCGAAGCTCGAAATGAATCACCTCGGGTTTCGTGGAGACTCGACTGAGGATGTCGAGTCATGTCACGGAGGTCGCCCTAGACCCAAGAATCTCCGGGAGCGCGTGGCCCGCATGGTCGCGGAGATCCACACGAACTATGACCGAACGGGTTACGATCGGTGTGGTCGCAGCCAAGCTCGGCGTCGGTTCATCGGAAGCGGTCAGCGTCTGGGTCCGCCAGGCCGAGATCGCCGCTCGCGAGACCCGAGCTCCCGCCCGGCTTCGCGCCGTCGAGTACGCCTACCAGATAGCGATCGGGCGCGACGTCATGTTCACATCGTCCGAGTCCAAGACGGAACTTGGGTTTCCTAAGCGTGCAGCCGACAAAGAGATTGAGATTGACGACAGCGCGAGTCGAGCCACACTGGCCGTTACTGATGTGAAAAGATAGAGCGTCAGCGTATCGGGCGATCTACCATACGTGACGCCCTGTCAACGACTTGAATCACCGGTTGCGTGACATCTTCATAGACTTCGTCGGCAAGTTTCATGATGGACTGCAACTTGTTGCAGACTGAGACTGCCAGCTCTCGGAATGAGGAACGAATTGCCATACGATCTCACTAATCGTCTCGTGATCGGCATTGCGTCGAGCGCGTTGTTTGATCTCGCCGAATCTGACGCCGTATTCCGTGACCAGGGCGAGGAGAGTTACCGCCGTCACCAGGAAGAGCACCTGGATCAGGCTCTCATGCCCGGGGTCGCTTTTCCGTTCATCCAGCGACTGTTGTCGCTGAACGACCTGTCCTGTGCCGATGACCCACTCGTCGAGGTGATCGTCATGTCGCGCAACGACGCAGAGACCGGCCTGCGGGTGATGCGTTCCATCGCCCATCATGAACTCGGGATCACACGAGCGATTTTCACCCAAGGGCGGCCGCCCTACCTCTTTATGCCCGTGCTGAACATGTCACTCTTCCTGTCCGCGAACGAGGACGACGTGCGCAGAGCTATCGCGCAGGGCCATCCGGCCGGCCAGGTACTGGCTTCCGCCTACACAGACGACGACACCGATGAGTTGCGCATCGCCTTCGACTTCGATGGAGTCCTCGCTAGTGACGAGTCCGAGCAGATCTATCGGCAGCGCGGGTTGCAGGGCTTCCACCAGCATGAGGTAACCAACCTGGTCACCCCTCTCAGTCCGGGACCACTGCGTGATTTCCTTGCGAACGTGAACAAGATCCAGAAGCGCGAGGAGCAGCGATGTCGCGAAGACGATGGCTACGCCCGGCGAGTCCGGGTATCGATAGTCACGGCCCGGAGTGCGCCCGCGCACGAACGCGCTGTCACCAGCCTCAAGGCGTGGGGCGTGACGGTCAATGATGCATTCTTCCTCGGTGGGATAGACAAGGGTACTGTCATGCCGGTACTGCGACCTCATATCTTCTTCGATGACCAGAAATCTCACCTGCTGTCGACCGCTCAGTCGGTGCCCAGCGTCCACGTGCCATTCGGGAGTGTTAACCAGGGCGTTCCCCCTGGCGATACTCCGATCAGCCAGACTGGCTCGTAAAGGTGACTAATTATCAACAACCTACAGAATCTGCTTCTTCATTTGTGTCTTAAGCTTGCCAGACTTAAGACTATGAGGCTTACGCAGAACTCGACCTCTGGCGCACGTCGTCGCAGGTCGACGACTTGCAATTACTGAGTTTGCATAACTCTCTGTGTTCTTGTCTATTCGGACTAGCTTAGGGTATAATCATGCTAAATGGATTCGATACCGCGTAGGACCATGCTACAAATTTCGTGAAATGGGACGTGTCTAACATAGGCCTGCTCGGCCATAACGCTGACTATGGACTCAAGTCTATGGGCCTGTGCATCAATGTCTAGAGGATGATTCAGCACCTCTTCAAGATTGGATACCAGCCCGAGACTGCCGCAAAGCACAGATGGGACGAACCACTTATCAGCCAACGCAAGCTTCTGTATAGCATTGATGTGACGATCCAAACCTGCCTCAGGACCTCCGAAGACTGCCACGCGCTCGTTGGCTGCGATAACGTTGGCGACGTGCATGTTAAGACTTCCAGAGTCCGCCGCGAAAATTATGGCATCCGCTGAAACATTCGCTATTACATCCCCGTCCACTATACTGACGTTATCCAACTGGGCAATCGCCGACTGTCGATCAGGCAATCGCTCTGCCACGTAAACGTGCCAAGCCCTGCCCGCAATTAGCCTGATGATGCGACTGCCCAGATGACCGGCTCCTTTTACCCCCCAAGTCAGGGCTATGCCCGGTGGACGAACATATTTCAGGATTGTTTGAAAGCTTACAACCGTTGCCATGGCAGAGGGCTCATGACTTGTCGCAAAGTCCATAGAATCCAGGATGCCACTCATATTAGGATGCAAGCGACGTTGGTCGTAGTCAACCTGTGCGATAACCATGCGGTCCATGTATTCTTCTATCAATCGCAGCACCTGTTGGCAGAACCACCAACTTTCTCTCTCACCCTCAGCTATATCGCCAAACACGAATACCCGAGCGGCAGAAAAGTGTTCGGAGAACCGAGTGGACACAAGGGCCAACCGGTCCAGTGCGGCGATTTTATTGCGCAAGTTCAGCGTTTGCTTAGCAGCCTCCTTTTGAGTTGCCTCAGACCAGGCCAAATTATGATTTCCACCTTGAACGCGAACCGGGGTAAGCAACCGACGACGATCGCCAGATGCTGCATCAACACAGGCCAGTGCAGTCCATCGGTTACCTTCTTCTGCAAGCCTTATCATTAGGAGCGACCCATCTTGGACATCGGCCTGTAGGTTTATATTTCTCACTGTGGCTCACCACAGCTGGCGCGATGACCACCGAGAGAATCCCATTTCCATCTATTCATAACATAGCCGTCTTCGTGAGGGTCACCGGATTAAATGTCATATAGTGACTTGATCCACCCTCTTACACGCATCAACAGATTTTTCGGGTCATTAGACGCATCAAATTCCTGATATCGGAACTGAGCTGAGAACTTAGCCGCAGCCGGCGTTACGTCGCGTTCATATCGGTCCAATCTCGCGGAAACGGTTGTCGCCATTGTGTCATCAAGTCGTTGATAGAGTCTCGCCCCGCAATCACAACCCGCTTCTCCGTTGCTAAAAGATTGCCGGCATTGCGTGCAATACCATCTGTTCAGAATTCGGTTTAGCGCTATCTCTCTTGACACAAGCAGATGCACGCCTACGAGATGATAATAAAATTGCGACGCGAAGTCAGCAAGAAGCGATACTTGTCTAATGTTTTGCGGTACTCCATCGAGGATTAGCGCGCCTGAGCCATGTTCAGTCAGCATCCACCACAACATAATGTCCGGAGCAGGGGCCGCCATATGAATTAGCCTCTTCGCCTCTTCGCCGACATGACCCCCTCTCGCTGATAGTCTCCGCAATTCTCGTCCCGGAGAAATAATCTCGGCTTCAAGCATATTTGCTAGAGATCCGCAGACGGTAGACTTGCCGCTGCCTGGCGGGCCAAATGTCGCGATCAACAGATCACTCTTAGCGCGAGTTTTTTGGATCACCAGTCAGCCCTCCACTATCATCAGTTAGCTTGTCGGTGATGTATTAGCATAGGTCGAACAACTGTTCCGTCGGTGTAGACGAGTGGTGATCAGCGGGACGATTTGATGGATCGAGAACTAGTCCTTCGAGCAATAGAGTAAGATTGTTCTATGTTGTCTGATCGCTCTCACTGCCATAGATCTCGGTTACGGTTACGCGTCGACGACTTAGTGCGGTTTGAACGTCGCCCCTATTTGGCATTGCAGCTGCGGCACCGGCTGTTCTCATCGCCACAGATGCCGCTGCAGCAGCGAATCTGAGCGCATACTCCGCAGTCTTGCCACTTGCTAGCTCGACGGCGAGAGCTGCGCAATAGGCATCTCCTCTTCCGACTGGATCAGTAGTTATCGCTGTGACTTTGCCCCTGAAGCGACGTTTACGAAGTATGACTTCCTCGTCTCGCTCCTCTTTTGCTGAGTAAACAGCATCAAATCCTTCTTTTCCTTTAGTAATGCATACCAATCCTATACGGTCGTCGCTGATTGCCTCCTGCAACCGCTCCGCGATCTCCGCCGATTCTGCAATTGGTATATGATTCTTGCCAGTAGCAATTAGGCGTTTTGCCTCATACTCATTTGGGACCATTACATCCACATATTCCAGGATGTCAGCCAGGCGCTGATACTCAACAGAGTCACGAGGCGGTGGACCTGGATTCAGAACCACGAGGGTCCCGGACGCTTTAGCGATACGAATCGCATCACAGACGGTCTCCATCGGCAGCGCCAAGCACGCTATAAGAACTTGTGAATCTTCGATTACTTCCTGCCACTCTGAAGGGAACGAAAATCCATTCCAAATGGGTAGCTGCTTGGTCCCTATGAAGGCCGGGTTATTAACTGTGCGGTTTGTGAGGACTCCACAGAGTGGAGTAGGTGCGGCAACTGTGAGGATATGGTCCAAATCGACCGACCCTGCAATACTAAGGTCATGCTTAGCTATATCGACTGAGACGCTAAGTCTGACTAGTAGATCCTCGATCTGCCTCCTGAGGGTTTCCCCCCACACATCATCGCCTATGGCTGATAGGAGTGTAGCCCTGCCTCCCAAGCGGGCCACTCCCAGAGCCATGTTGAGGCCTTTGCCACCTGCAACAAGCATTGCGTGATCCGAGTGGGTCACATCGTCCCAACGTGGCCTAGTATCTAGTTGAAACCACGCATCGATATTAGTGTCGCCGAGCACAGCGATGGAGGGGGCATCGATTGTCATTCGAAGGTGTTCCTAGCCTAGTCTGCGCATCCGCCGGCCGATAAGACGTTCGACTTCATCGAGTTGATCTTCGTACTGTCGTATGGTCGATTGGTATTCCGTAGTATTCGGTGTACCGCTGGTGCGTTCGTCGTCAGCAATACGCCTAGCCTTAATTAGCAATTGCTCCGCTTTTAGTGCGGCCTTTTCCTCGGCGCTGCCAAGGAGTACTGCCCTGCGT
>Ga0335074_10015018_pt1 | contig 10870 bp, 9 predicted proteins | sample Lox_Sample_23_FD_206715 | JGI IMG/M metagenome (GOLD analysis project Ga0335074, IMG submission 206715) | Soil microbial communities from Loxahatchee National Wildlife Refuge, Florida, United States - Lox_Sample_2.3 | ecosystem: Environmental > Terrestrial > Soil > Wetlands | place: USA: Florida... | reverse complement strand
GAAGGCGGGGGCCGGCCATCCACGACGTCCGTGCTGCGGCTGCAAAGACGTGTCATGGTGCGCCTGCGCTGCCTGCGCGCACCATGACACGTGGGAGCCGGTGCGCCCCTCAAGCGACCCGTACTCGAGCCCTATGCCGCCGTCCCGCCCACTGTCAGCCCGGCCATCTTCAGTGTCGGCTGCCCCACGCCCACCGGCACGCCCTGGCCGTTCTTGCCGCAGGTGCCGATACCAGGGTCAAGCGCCATGTCGTTGCCGACCATCGTCACCTTGGTCAGCGCATCCGGGCCGTTGCCGATCAGCGTCGCGCCCTTCACCGGCGCGGTCACCTTGCCGTCCTCGATCAGGTACGCCTCGGACGCCGAGAACACGAATTTTCCCGAGGTGATGTCCACCTGGCCGCCGCCGAAATTCACCGCGTACAGGCCGCGCTTCACCGAGCGGATCATCTCGTCCGGCGTTGCCGTGCCGCCCAGCATCACGGTGTTGGTCATGCGCGGCATCGGCGCATGGGCATAAGACTGGCGGCGGCCGTTGCCGGTTGGCACCATACCCATCAGGCGCGCGTTCAGCCGGTCCTGCATGAACCCTACCAGGATGCCGTCCTCGATCAGCACCGTGCGGCTCGAGGGCGTGCCCTCGTCATCCACGGTCAGGCTGCCGCGGCGGTCGGGGATTGTTCCGTCATCCACCACGGTCACGCCCGGCACGGCAATGCGCTGCCCCAGCAACCCGGCGAACGCCGATGTCTTCTTGCGGTTGAAGTCGCCCTCCAGGCCGTGCCCGATCGCCTCATGCAGCAGGATACCGGGCCAGCCGGCGCCCAGCACCACTTCCATCTCTCCCGCAGGGGCCGGCACGCTCTCCAGGTTCACCAGCGCCTGGCGCAGCGCCTCATCGACCGCGGCACGCCAGACTGCGGGATCGGTCACCCGGTCGTAGCTGAACCGTCCGCCGGTGCCGTAGCTGCCGGTCTCGCGGCGGCCGTCCTTCTCCACCACCACTGACACGTTCAGCCGCACCAGCGGGCGCAGGTCGCCGACGCGGGTTCCGTCGGCGCGCATGACCTGCACCGCTTGCCATTCGCCGCCCAACGACGCCATCACCTGCTTCACCCGCGAATCCTTGCCGCGGGCATAGGTGTCGATTTCCGACAGCAGCGCGGTGCGCGCCGGGAAATCGGCGGCCCCCAGGGGGTTCGCGTCGGAATAGAGCCGCGCGTTGGTGGCGCGCGGCGGTTCGGCGGCAACGCCGGAATGGCCTGCCGCCACCGCCGCCACGCTGGCCGCGGCACGGCGCAACGCAGGTTCCGACAGCTCGCCCGCATGGGCGTAGCCGGTTGCCTCGCCCGCCACCGCGCGCAGGCCGAAGCCCAGCGACGTGTCAAACCCGGCGGCGCGGATGCGCCCGTCATCCAGGCTGATTGATTCTGATTCGCGATATTCGAGGTACAGCTCGCCGTCGTCACTGGCGGCCAGCGCCTCACCCAGCACATGCTCTGCTGTCGCGCGGTCCAGCGCGGCGTCAGCGCGTTCAAAGAACAGCCGGTCGGTCTCGGCGAGCGGGGTCATGGCAGTTTACCCGTCTTCTGTGGTCGCTTTTCAGATTGGGTCGCGGGGCGGGTTTCGCCACCACTCACCGGCGCGGCCGCCAATTGGGCGGCAGGAAGGCGGATCTCCGCCGTTGTGCCTTCGCCGGCGCGGCTGGCCAGGCTCAACCCGCCGCCATGTCCGGACACCAGGGCTCGCGAGACATACAGGCCCAGGCCGGACCCCTGGTAGCGGCGCGCCAGGGTGGAATCGAGCTGCGTGAACGGCTCGAACACCCGTTCAAGATCCCCCTCCGGTATCCCAATCCCGGTATCCCGCACGAAGATCAGCAGCGACCCGTCCGGCTCCAGCCGCGCACCCGCGGTGACAGTGCCGCCGATCTCGGTGAATTTCACAGCATTCGACAGCAACTGGCGCAGCACCTGCGCAAGCCGCCGCTCATCGCCGTGCAAGCGCGGCAGATGATCAGGCAGCTCAACCCTCAGCGCGATTTCGGCGGCCTGGGCCGCTGCATCGGCCTGCCGCACGGCCGCGCGCACCAGGCGGCCGACATCGACGATGTCAGAGGCCAGATCGAAACGCCCCGCCTCGATGCGCGCGACATCCAGGATGATGTTGATCAGGTTCAGCAGGCTTCGCCCGGCTTCGTTGATCTGGCGCGCGAACTCGGCAACCCGGGCGGGCGTGGGATTGGGCGCCTCCCGCAGCAGCGCGTCGGAAAAGCCAATCACGGAATTCAGCGGCGTGCGCAGTTCGTGGCTCATTGTCGCCAGGAAGCGCGACTTCGCCTGGTTGGCGGTCTCGGCCGCTTCCTTGGCGTGACGCAGCTCCTCTTCCGTCTGGCGGGTTTCGGTGACGTCGGTATAGGTGGAAACCCAGCCGCCGCCCGGGATTGGTTCGGACCGGATGTCGATGACGCGGCCATCCCGCAGGCGCAACGTGCGGTTATAGGTCGTGGAGCGGTCGAGCTGGCGTAAGCCGTCCGCGTAAGCTTGCGCAGCGGGCCCATCGCCGAGCTCCCCGCGCTGCACCATGTTGGCGAGGATTTCGTCCTCGGTGCGGCCCGGTGTCAGCAGACCCTGCGGGTGATTCATCATGTGCGCAACCGCGGCGTTGCTGGCGATCAGCCGGCGATCTCCCCCCCACAGCATCACGCCGTGGTGGATCGAGGCCAGCATCGCCGCCATCTCCTCGGCGCGGTGCGACAGCTCGGCTTCCGCGGCGGTCAGCGGGGTGATGTCGCTCACGACCAGGATGAATCCGCCGGTCGGCAGAGGCACCGTACGGACGTCCACCACCATGCCGTTCGGCCGCCGGCGGCGGCGCACTTGCGGGCGGTTGGCGTCGAGCGCGGTCTGCTGCGCCACGATCTCCTCGACGTTGCCCTGGCCGTATTCCCCGGCTTCCGCGCGCCGCCGGACAACGTCCAGCCAATGGTCCCCGATGGCGAGCGGCACCCCGGCCATGACCTGGGCGTGGGCGCGGTTGAACATGGTCACCCGTTGGTCCGGCCCGAAGACGCAGATACCCTGCGGGATCGCGTCCAGAATGGCGTCCAGCCCACGCGCCCGGCGGGAGGCTTCGTCCTCGGCCTGCACCACCGGTGTGACGTCCGTCACTGTCATGGTCCAGCCGCCGTCGGGCAGCGGATTGGAGGCAACGTCGATCGCCCGGCCGTTGCCCCGGACCCACCGTGCCGTTGCGGGCCGCGCGCGCTCGGTCCTGCGTTGTTCCGCAATGAAGGCGGCACCGTCCGGGCCGGCGAACTCATCCCGCGCCGCCACCGCATCCAGCAGCGCCGAGACATGGGTGTCCCGCGTGAGATGATCCGGCGGCAGGCCCAGCAATTCCCCGAACCGCGCGTTGGCGAGCATCAGGTTTCCGGCCGGGCTGAACGCTGCCAGCCCGACCTGGAGCGTGGTCAGCGCGGTGCTGGTCCGGGACAGCACGACTTCGGCTTCGTCGCGCGCTGCGACCACGGGCGTGATGTCCTGCGCGCACACGACATATCCGCCGCCGGGCAGCGGTGCGCTGTGCAGGTCAAAGGTGCGGCCGTTGAACGTGCGCCGGCGCAGCCGTCCGGGCTCGGTGCCGTCCGCCGCCAGCACCGCGGCCACCTGCGCCTCGGGATCGCCCGGGCCGCAGACGTCGCGATGCGCCGCTGCGCGCAACGCGTCCTCCACCTGCATTCCCGGTGCGACGCTGCCGGGCGGCAGGTCGAGCGCGTCGTGGAAGGCTGGGTTCATGAATACGATGCGCCGGTCGGCATCGACGATCGCGACGCCGACGGGCAACGCTTGCAAGACCGGATCGGTCTCGGGCGCCGGCGCTGCTCCTGAACTGCTGACGCCGCGTACGGCCATGCCAGGATCAGGCCTCCGCTGCGGCCGATCGCGGACGCCGCACGGCATGCAACAGCATGATGGCGGATGTCAGCAGCAAGACCGCGTTCGCCTGATGGGCGGCAGCCAGCCCGATCGGCACCACCAGCAGCAGCGTTGCGACGCCCAATCCATACTGCACCGTTGCCGTGAGCCCGAGTGCGAACAGCGCGATACGGACGTCGAGCGGGGTTTGTGTGGCAAAGCCGACAGCGACTGTGGCCGCCACCGTCAGCGCGGTGAGCGTCGCCAGCAAACGGTGATCGAACTGCACCGCCGCGATGTTCTCGGTGATGTTGCGAACGAATGGCGTCAACCGGGCGTAGTCTTCCGGCACGAGCTGGCCGTCCATCAGCGGGAAGGTGTTGTAGTCGAATCCGGCATGGGTGCCCGAGACGAAACCCCCGGCGACGATGGTGACGCTGAGCAAGCCGATGCAGGCAAAGGCAAGCGACCGCAACCGGAATGTCTGCGGCCGGTGCATTGGCGTGGGACGCAGCACGGTCAGGCCGGTCCAGACGATCGCGGCGTAGAGCACCAGCGCCAGCGTAAGGTGAATCACCAGCCGGTATGGTTCGACGGCGGTTGAATCAGGAAAGAAGCCCGAGGCGACCATGAACCAGCCGACCGCACCTTGCAGGCCGCCAAGCAGGAACAGCAGCACGAGCCAGGGACGCAGGCGCCGTTCAAGCCGGCCGGTCGCCCAGAACCAGATCAGAGGCACCAGGAAGGCCAGGCCGATCAGGCGTCCCCACAAACGATGCGTCCATTCCAGCCAGAAGATGTGGCGGAAGCCTTCGAGGCCAAAACCCTGATGCAGCAATTTGTATTGGGGGATCTGCTGATAAAGCCGGAAAAGAGTCTCCCAATCCGCATGATTGAGCGGCGGCAGGATGCCGCTGATCGGTGCCCATTCCATGATCGAAAGACCGGCGCCGCTAAGCCGCGTCAGCCCGCCCAGCACGACCATGACCAAAATCATGCCGGCGACGACGAACAGCCATGACGCCACCAACCGGCGGTTGCGCCGGCCGGCAGCCCGGTCTTCCGGCGGTGCGCCGGGGAAATCCCGCACATCGAATGGCATACGGACCACTATAGATGGAGGTGGATCGGGAAGATACTGCATATGACGAATGGGCGGCGCGTTCAGCGGCCCGTCTTACCGTAACGTCTTGCCGTAACGTCTTACCGCGGCGTCTTACCGTGACGTCTCACCGCGACGTTCCGGCAGTATTCCGGCCGGCATCAGGCGCAGCATTGCGAGCAGCAGGATGCTGATCAGTAATTCCCGGACCGCGGCTTCCTGCGCCGGCGTGAGAAATGAAAGCAGGGGCGCAACGAAGCGTGTGCCTTCCAGCAAGGTTACGATCAGCGCCGCACCGAGCACGGCACCGGTATTGTTGCCCAGGCCGCCGGCGACGAGCGCAAGGATGATGTTCAGGGTGAGCAATGGGGCGAAGATGTCCGGCGCGACGTAGGAGGTGTCGTGCGCATAGAGCGCGCCGGCCACGCCCAGCACAGCTGCGCCCAGCGCGAAGGCCTGAACCTTGAATGCGAGCACGTGCTTGCCGGCGACGGCGGCAACGTCCTCGTCGTCGCGGATGGCGCGCAAGACGCGGCCAAAAGGCGAGCGCGAGAGGCGTTGCAGCAGGAAGACCGTGACGGCCAGTATCGCGACAACGATCGCGAGGAAGCGTTGCTCGAACACAAGCGGCGAGACGATGCCGCGCCAGGGACCGGGGATGCCGGCGATGCCGTCGGAGCCGTTGGTGAGCCATATCTCGTTCGCCGCGGCGATACGGACCGATTCGGAGAAGCCGAGAGTGACGATGGCCAAATAGTCGCTGCGCAGGCGCGCGGTGATGAGGGCAACGATTGAGCCGGTGGCGGCGGCCATGAACGCTGCGGCGGTGATGCCGAGCGGGATTGGCCAGCCGGCTTTGGTCAGCAGTGCGGTGGTATAGGCGCCAACCGCGAAGAAGCCGGCGAGGCCGAGATTGACCATCCCCGCCAGCCCCCATGTCAGGTTCACGCCCAGCGCCATCAGCGCATAGATGCCGGCGGTGACTGCGATGGACGTGAGGTAGGCGGTCATATCAAGACCTCTCCCACGCGCGGGAGAGGTCGAGATGTGCAGCGCTGAGGGTGAGGCCTGCCCCGGCGAAGGCCGGGGGTGATCGGGTTGGTGCGCACCATTCTCAAAACCAGCGTGCCGGCCCGATCACCCTCACCCTCGACGCTAACGCGTCTCGACCTCTCCCGCTTTGCGGGAGAGGTTACGGGCGCGCGCGATCAGTGACTTCAGGAATCCCCCGGCGCCCTGCGGCATCAGGAACATTACTGCGATCAGCAGCAGGCCATAAATCGCGCCCGGGGCAGACTTGGACAATTGGGTGGCGATGTTCGGCACGAACTCGATGAACACCGCGCCGAGGATCGTGCCGCCGATCGACGCGACCCCGCCGACCACCAGCCCTACGAACAGAAAGATCGAGATGAACACGCCATAAGCGTCCGGCGCGACGAACTGCACGACGATGGCGCTCAGGGATCCCGCGATGCCGGTGAACATCGCGCTCCAGGCAAACGTCCGGGTCTTGAGCATCGCGAGGTTGATGCCCATCGCCTCGGCGGCCAGCGAGTGGTCGCGCACCGCCATCATGGCTCGCCCGACCCGGCCGCGCGTCAGGTTCCAGGCAACCACGTACAGCACGATGCCCACCGCGAGCGAGAACAGGTACAGCCATTGGTCGCCGGACAATGGCAGGCCGAAAGGAGCGTCAGGCTTGTCGATCACCAGCCCCTGCACACCGCCGGTCCAATCCGACACGGCGTTTATCTTCAGCAACTGCGGGATCGATATCGCCAGCGCAAACGTGGTCAGCGCCAGGTAGTGACCTTCCAGGCGCAAGGCGGGCAGGCCGATCAGGAAACCGACGGTCGCGCATACCACCGCGGTAACCGGCAGGGTCGCCCAATACGGCACGTCCCAGTTGGCCATCAGAATCGCCGCCGTGTAGGCACCGATCGCGAAGAACGCACCGTGCCCGAGCGATATCTGGCCATTGAACCCGATCAGCAGTGACAGGCCCAGGATGCCGATCGCATAGACCACCACCATGGTCAGCTGGAACAGATGATAGCCGTTGAAAAAGAGCGTGGGCACGACAGCCGCCGCAATCAGCGCGAGCACCACCATCGAGACAGTGCGCCGCGTATTGTCCGGCCGTGCCGCCTGGGCGACGGCCAGCGGGGAGGCGCCGCCGATCGCCAGGCCGTAAGGGTCGGCACCGGAGGGAGCGGTGATCGCCTGGTCGGAGGCCGGATCGAACAATGCCGCGGTCTCCGGCTTCATATCGGCCGCCCCCAACCGGCTGCCCTGCATCGTTTGCTCGCTCGGCATCGGACTACACCCTGCTCTGCACGGCCCGGCCCAGCAGACCGGTCGGTTTCACCACCAGCACGACCACGATGATCACCAGCGCCAGGGTCAGCTTGAGTTCGGTGCCGACCAGATAGGCGCCGCCAAGATTTTCGATGATGCCGACCGCAAACCCGCCCAGCACGGCGCCCAGCGGATTGTCGATGCCGCCCAGCAGCGCGCCGGCAAACGCGTAGAGCAGGATGCCGAACATCATGTTGGGGTCAAGGAACACCACCGGCGCCACCATCATGCCTGCCATCGAGCCGATGGCCGCGGCCAGCCCCCAGCCCAGGCCCAGCATTGCCCCGACACGCACGCCAACCAGACGGGCCGAGGCCGGATTGAACGCCGCGGCACGCATCGCCAGGCCCAGCCTGGTGTAACGAAAGAACAGATAGACTGCGAGCAATACCACCAATGTCACGGCGGTGGACCCGAGTTCATGGCCGGACACGTAGCCGCCGAGCATCGGCTGGCTTGGAAATGGCGAAGGAAAGCTCTTGATCGTGTAGCCGAAGAACCAGCCGCTGCAGGCGTTGATGATCAGCAGCAGGCCGATGAACACGCCGACCGAGGACAGCACCGGCGCACTCATCATCGGCCGCATCAGCACGCGTTCGATCACCATGCCGCCGAGGAAAGCGATGACGAGGGTGAGCAGGAAAGCTGCCCAATAGGGGACGCCATTATTGATCAGCATCAGCGAGATGTATGTGGCGAACGTCGCCATCTCGCCCTGGGCGAAGTTGATATGGTGGGTGGCCTTGAAGATCATCACCAGCGCCAGCGCGACGGATGCATAGATGCTGCCGTTCGCGATGCCGGACATGATCTGATGGATCAAGCCTTCCAAGACCCAAACTCCTTTCCTCTCCCACGGCGTCTCTGTTCTCTCTCCCACGAAGTGGGAGAGGACAGGCGAGGGTGCGGCGTACCGACCCGATCACCCTCACCCTGCCCTCTCCCGCCGCAGGCGGGAGAGGGTTCTAACTTCAGTACCCCAAATACGACCGCCGCACCGCCTCATCCTGCTGGATCTCCGCCGCCGGGCCCGACACCACGATGCGGCCGGTCTCCAACAAATACGCATGCTCGGCAAAATCCAGCGCCAGGTTCGCATTCTGCTCCACCAGCAGAATGCTCACATTCTCGTCCGCGCGAATCCGACGCATGATCGCGAAGATCTCCTGCACGATCAGCGGTGCCAGCCCGAAGGACGGCTCATCCAGCAGCAGCAGCTTTGGCCGTAGCAGCAGCGCCCGCGCGATCGCCAGCATCTGCTGCTCGCCGCCCGACAGCGTGCCGGCCTGCTGGTGATAGCGCTCGCGCAAGCGTGGGAAATAGCCGAACATCCGTTCAAAATCGGACTCAACCTGCCGATCCCGGCGCAGGTAGGCGCCCAGGCGCATGTTCTCCTCGACGCTGAGTTCGAGAAACGTGCCGCGTCCGTCCGGCACATGCGCGACGCCGCGCCGCGCCACATCTTCGGTCGTCCTGCCGTCGATGCGCTCGCCTGCCAGGTGGATTTCGCCCTGCGTCTTCACCATGCCGCAAATGGCGCGCAGCGTGGTGGTCTTGCCTGCGCCGTTGGCGCCGAGCAATGCAGAGACACCGCCTTCCTCGACCGCGAAGTCGATGCCGTGCAGCACCTTCGTCTCGCCATAGGCGGCGTGCAGGCCTCGCGCTTCAAGCAACGCGGGCACGGCGTACCTCCTCGTCGGTTTCGCCGAGATAGGCGCGGATCACCTCGGGTTCGTTGCGCACTTCGTCCGGCGTGCCGTCGGCGATTTTCAAACCGAATTCCAGCGCGACCACCTTGTCGGAAACGCGCATCACCAGATTCATGTGATGTTCCACGAGCAGGATGCTGAGCGTGAAGTGCTCGCGGATACGGTGGAGCAATACGGCGAGTTCATCGACCTCACTGTGGTTCAGGCCGCCGGCCGGTTCGTCCAGCAGCAATAGCTTGGGACCGCCGATCAAGGCCCGTGCCAGTTCGACGCGCTTCTGCCAACCAAATGGCAGGCTGCCGGCGGGGATGAGCGCGACCGACCGCAGGTCCAGCAGGTCGAGCAACAAATCGAGGCGCGCGGTCGAATCCCGCTCCTCGCGGCGGACGTTGGGGAGGCGCAGGGCATTGGCAACGAAGCCGGACCGGCCGAGATGGTGTGCCCCGACCAAAATGTTGTCGCGGACGCTCAGGCGGCGGAACAGGGCGACGTTCTGGAAGGTGCGGCCGATGCCCAGCGCGGCCATGCTGTGGCGCGGGGTTGTTCTGAGCGACGCGCCTTCAAACAGGATGTCGCCTTCCTGGTAGCGATAGATACCGCTGATACAATTAAAAAGCGTGGTCTTGCCGGAGCCGTTGGGACCGATCAGACCGCAGATCTGGCTGTGGCCGACCTGGAAGGAGACGCCGCCCAGCGCGATCACGCCGCCGAAACGCATCTTTACGCCGCGAATTGCCAGCAGCGGGGCGCCGTCTGGAGGCAGGACAGCCGCCATCACGTCGTGCGCAAGAAGGCAATCAAGCTGCGCGTTACGCCGCGGCGGCCTGTCATCTTCGTCCTCCCGTTATTGCGTCTGGACCATTCGTGGGCCCGATCCCAGTCCATGCAACCTGACGAAGCGCGCGGCGCAAGTCAATCGAGATACGCGGCCGGGATACGCGGCCGTTACGATGCGCCGGTCTGGCGGTTGCGCGTGGCGTGCGGGTCCAGCCAGCCCATGCATGCGTCCGGTTCGGCATCGGTGGTGGCGAGGTAGGGTTTGATGTCGAGCAGCGGGGTGCCGTCCATGCAATCCAGGTAGCGGACCTTCAGCCTGTCCGGGCCGTCCAAGCCATCGAACGCGACAACCGACAGCCCGATCGGGTTGGGGCGGCGCGGGCCGCGCGTGGCGAAGATGCCGCGGGGGTTCGTGTCGAATGGCGGTGTGAAGACGAGTTGCGGCGGGTTCGGCCCACCCAGCCAATACAGGAGAACGAGGTGCGAAAAGCTCTCGATCGAGCTCAGGCCTTCGCAGTACTCGGGGAATACGCGGGCGGTACAGACCGGCGCGGGATCGGGCTGATGGCCGTTGCGCGGACACTCGGCAATGCTGCGCCAGGGTGTGGCGATGACGCCGATCGGGCGCAGCAGAAAGTCTTGCGGCATGACGGCGGTCCTTCGTGGGTGGTTTCGTCGTGCGGGTGCCACACGTTGCTTCGGTGCGATGCGGACGACAAGGAACACATGAAGAATTCCCCACCCCTTGCCGGCTTGGGCTGCGAAGCGGACCAAGGTTAGGGGGAGGGGGAATGCATGGTGCGCTTGCGCCACCGAAGAACCAGGGCCGAGTAAAGGAATTGCTAACCAACTCCCCGCACAATGGCGGGCATGGAGTGGATCCTCGAAGCCGTCGTGGTGGCCCTGCTGGCCGCGACCCTGTTCCATGCCGTGCGGCTGGAACGGGCGCTGGGCGTCCTGAAGCGCGACCGCGCCACGCTGGAGGCGCTGGTCGCAAGCTTCAAC
>Ga0335074_10015017_pt1 | contig 10870 bp, 11 predicted proteins | sample Lox_Sample_23_FD_206715 | JGI IMG/M metagenome (GOLD analysis project Ga0335074, IMG submission 206715) | Soil microbial communities from Loxahatchee National Wildlife Refuge, Florida, United States - Lox_Sample_2.3 | ecosystem: Environmental > Terrestrial > Soil > Wetlands | place: USA... | reverse complement strand
GCTGCGAGAGCAACTGCTCGCATGGAAGTGGACGCCATTCTTTGGCTGCGGTGCATAGCATTAGTAAGCACTACCGAGCTATTCGCTTGGGTGGACAGCCTTGCCTGCTAACTTCAGGGTGTGATATTACCACTCTCAGTTTGGCTGATTGCCTGCTTTAAAAGCACCAAGACAAGTCTTTAAATTAAGAAATAATGCGAGCTGGAGCTCAGATTCAATCCAATCTGATTGATAATTCATAACGTCACATCAGAGTTTTCCAAGTGAATTTCTAGTCCAGGGTTCCATGATCGGACAGCAATTGTCCCGCTTCCTCGGCGACTTTTTTTTGCCTTCATGCAAAGGTTCTTTTCATTTCTACTTCGACGCTCAGCACGTATACTATCTCTGGCTTTTATGTCAAGCTCTCACATGTTACCGCACAAGTTTCGTTATGGTTGTGCCGCCATCGTCTTTGTAACCTGCATTGCTGAGTAAAACTTCGTGGGATTGTAACATTTTGCGAGCCGGTTCTGCAAGACTCTCTCGATACGGAGCCAAACACATGATGCTCTTCCGTCATGACCATGATGTGGTCATGAAGTCAGTCCTGAGGGAGATATCTCCTTCGTTCGGAGGTTTGAAAAGGCCTGCAAGGGTAAGGTGCTACATCTTATACTTGTTTGGCACAAGATATTGCGATTGTGTAACATTATCATTCCCTTTGGTAGCAAGTTTCGGGTTCTATTCTCGTCTTCTCTTCTACATTGACACAAAAAAGGACTCAGTATCTCCAAGGTCGCAACAAAGCAGACACTTTGCTACTCTCATGACTGGAGATGTTATGTTTGCTCTTTTTCCCTTTGCACCTGTTACTCCACGAAGCACCTTCTCGGGAGTTTTATTATCGCCCTCACTGTTGGATTGTAACATGAAATAGAAAATGGGCATTGCTATTCTGCTTAAGCCCGTTTCTTTGCTACGTTTGTCCGAGCAAGCAAATAGTTACTTCATAGTCATGAAATAACATTCTAGCACAGCTTCCCTGATTTACTCAGATACATTCGCATGATTATCTTTCTAATATATGTGTATATACACAGACTCTGTGCTAAGTATGAGGGTCTATAAATCAAGACCTTAATCCCGCTGAAAATGGTCCCAGTGTTTTCCTCAGCTATTATCAGGAGCCATCCTTTGTTCCCTCCAAATCTACATTATGAACAATCTTCTTGTCTCATTCCTACAGATTTTTCTCGTCTCGTCTTACCCAACCAACACTTTGAGTACCCCTATCTCCACACCCTTCACCCCCTGCCAATCCGCTCACGACAGCACCTCCAACACCTTCCAAATCACCAACTTTCTAACCTTCATACCCAGTCCCTCTTCCATCATCCCAACCCCAATCCACACCCTCTCATTCAACCTCCTCAACCCCAAACCGGCGCTTCGGCATCTTGTTCTCGGTCCCTCAGCAGAGCAGATATTGCCAGTGGCACTAAGCTCAGTGGTCCATCCCATTAACAGGCCTGTGATAACATGATGATTAGTGTCGTGTCGGCCAGAACGCATCTGACTGCGTTAGAAGCCTAGAACTGTATTGGGATTATGTACGTGACTTTCATTCTCACCTTCTCACTCTCTACTCCACTCCAGCATGGGGATTGGGACTTGAAGACTGGCGTTTTCCAAGTGGCTTAGACTATGCTAATGCACACTCCGTGCAGTGGGGGAGTAGGAAGCCATCTGGATTTCCCGTCAGTTGTTTCAATATGATGTCTTCATATACGAATGGCGAGGAGACGTTGTGTGAGTTGATGACTGAGTCTATTGTTGGGAGGTACAGAACTATCTGAGATGATGCCTATGGTCTTGGGCCTGATGGGTACCTGTTGTGATAGAGGTTTTACAACACTGACATTTGCTGTGCATATCAGAAATAGACAGGATGCCTGGGTTCGAAGAGGTCAACTAGGAACAATGGCTCTTATATGGCGGAATTACAGGACATAATATTTAGCTACAGCGAACGGTTAGAGATATTACGCTGTACAGCACTTCTATTTACACACCACATTCTTAACACATCCGGTCATGCAATGCTACCTACAGTTCGCTCTCGATTTTCTTTCCATAGCCGTTATCCCTAACCCAAGATGCAACATCTGTTCTGTCTCTTCCCAGCCATGCAGCCTTAGCTTCGATAGACTCCAGACTCTGTGCCAGGCCCATCTCAAAGCCCTTCGTGCTCCTTCCTGAGAAGAACTGCTCAACGCGAGCCTTGTCTGCCTCGCTCGTGAAACCTGAGGTGCAAATGGTAACCAACGACCCGAGCATTGAAAGCCCAGCAGGAAGCCTTCTCGCCAACTCGTCCCAGTTCTCCTGCATCCAGCTAAACATGGCTTCAATTCCCTCCGGATGAGATCGCAGAGCGCCGATTGGTAAGTAGATGTCCTGCTCCTTGACCTCACCACCAAGAGGTAGGCTTAGAGTTTGCTTGATGAGCTCAGGATCTTTGGCACGCCCTAAGCTTCTAAGGGCAGTATTACGTTCGTCGCTATTCTTGGACGTGCGATACGTCTCAAGAATGATATTATACTTCTCAAGTTAGTCCAAGATCATGAGGAAAGAATGATATAAACTCACCTCGTCCTTGCCACCGTACTTGAGCGCCATGCCGAAAACGCTTCCACGAATATTTGGAGGAATAGCAGACTTGTCTCCCTTGGCAAATTTAGCGAACATATCTTGAGCAGCTTTAATAATGACCGGATCACCGGCAAGGCCAGCACTACCAAATAGCATGGCCTTGAATTGTTGCTGGATGTGATCATCGTCATCCTTGAACTCCCAGCCTGCTTTGTGCGCCTTCGGGCTCACGAGATCTTTCAGGAAGGTTTCAAGACCGTCTTTGACGACTTGATCTTCGAATACCCAGGCACTTTGTATAACAGACAAACGAGAGATGAGCTCGTTCCACACGACAAATTCCGTTTCAGTATCGAAGCCTTTAACCAGATTTAACAATCCCGAAGTCTTCTGGTATCCAGCAGCAGCAAGTGCGCCGGCATCAGCTAGCATTCCTGCGCGATCTTCGACACTAAGAAGATCATCTTTGGCAGCCTTGCCAAGCTTCTCTAATCGTTCCGGAGTATACGAGGTGCGGTAGATACTTGTGTGATCGGCATTGAGCTTGAAGAAGTCCATGCTCGACACTTCAAAATTGGCTTCCCGTTCAGTCAGGGTTAGCGCCTCATTGATGCCGTCCTTGGTACGCAAACCCAAGAAGACAGGGTAGAGCACCTTGTCTTCCTCGGGCTTAACATCCGCAGTACGAAGGAAACGATTCTGCTTAACATGAATAGACTTCTTATCTTCGTTCTCAGTAACTGTGATTACTGGATAGCCCACATTCTTAGTCCAAATGTCCATCACGGTATCTAGATCTTTCCCACTAGCAGCGCTCAATGCAGCCCATAAATCGCCAGTTTGCGTATTTCCATAGGCGTGCTTCTTCAGGTACTGCCTGATACCCTCCATAAAAACATCTTCACCAAGGTAGGTAGAAATCATTCGTAGTACGCAGGAACCCTTGGAGTATGATATTGCATCGAAGATCTGGTTGACCTCATCAGCTCTCTTGACCGGTACCTCAATCGGATGACTGCTTCGAAGAGAGTCGAGACTTAAAGCGCTCTGCAGATTGTCTGTGACATAGCCTTGCCACACCTTCCACTCAGGATAGAAGACATTACAGGAATACCAGGACATCCACGTCGCAAAGCCTTCGTTTAGCCACAGGCCGTCCCAAAAGTCCATTGTGACCAAGTTTCCGAACCACTGATGCGCAAGTTCGTGCTGGACGACCTCTGCAATTCTCTCCTTTGTTGCAGCTCCGCTGCTCTTCTCGTCAAACATCACGTCTACCACACGGTATGTGATTAAGCCCCAATTTTCCATGGCGCCAGCCGCAAAGTCCGGTATGGCAACCATATCCATCTTAGGCAGGGGAAATTCGCTGTCGAAGGTCTTTTCGTAAAATTCTAGCGTACGTGCAGCAAGTTCCAGGGAGAAACGACCATGTTCAATGTCTTGGTTTGGAGGAGCATAAACACGGACAGGAAGTCTAAACTTGTCTGTTTCGATATAATTAAGCTCTCCAACGATGAATGCTAAGAGGTAAGTAGACATAAGGGGCGTAGTGTTGAATTTGACAGCCTTCTTGGTAGTATTACTTATCGTCGATTGAATATCAGTCTCTGAAGCCACATCCATATTACTCAAGCAAGTTAAGTTTTTGTCCGCGATCAAAGTAATCGTAAACTTGGCCTTCAGTGCTGGTTCATCGAAGCATGGGAATGCTCTCCTGGCGTCCGTTGGCTCCATTTGAGTTGTGGCAAGAATGCCATCCGTACCGTCTAAATTCTTATAGGTAGATCTATAAAATCCCGCCATCTTGTCATTGAGCTCGCCCGTGAACTTCATCTCAAGCTGTGCCGTTGTACCCTTTGGAATGACTTTGTCAAACGCTATCTTGCTCGTCTGCGCTGATTCATTATATGATACATCTGGGGAAGAGCTAAGCATAAGGGTTAGCTAGATTATTATCAAATATCGTTAAACCCACCTGATCGTGTTTGAACTAGCAATGATTTTAGTACTGTGGATTGTGAGTTCGAGGGTGTTCAAGGATATATCCTTGGTGTCCTCAACAACATCCAAATCGATAATAACACATCCCTCATAGGTTAACTTCTCGAAGTCTGGCTCCAGGGTCAAATCATAGTGCCGCGGAATGACATTGGCCGGCAATATCTCTCTGCCTTTAGTAAGGTCTATCCCACCAGCCGCCTCTTTTTCTGCATGCATCTTACACATCTCGTGCCTCCGGTATGAGCAGTGTCGAACAGAAGCGGCTTCGAGAATATTATAGGGAGAAACTCGGAAGTTTGGGCGTCTTAGCTGGGCTTGTACGACACTATGTCTTGATCAGTACCGGGAGGTCAAAGGCATTGAGGCGTAATGCACTTACGATGACTGTGACACAGCACGAGCTGCTGCCCAAGAAAAACTGCGGCTGAAAATTCGCTTTGGCGATGAAGAGAAGAATGCGGAGGCTGCTGGACGGACGAGAGTCGATGCAAAGATCGTCAAGTCGACCAGAGAAGATGTAATGACACGCATTGACTGATCAAAGGAGGGACAGAGTAAGAGAGTTTGCTGGGTGGTCTCTACTCGATGCAGACTCGGCGCTAAGGATGTAGGCTAGGTAGGCGGTGAGATTGGGCAACGTTGACCCGAGAAACTTCATGAATTGCCCCAACTCTAAAGACTGCAAATGAGCCGACTCTAGCCGGCTGCTCGATGTAGTGCGATATCAGTGTAACGTTGTTGCGTCAGGACGTCTTAGCTGCTGCTTTGAAAATTTGATTCTCAGCCTTGCTCGCGAGGCGGCCAACATGCCTTTAGGTTACCTAAGCAAAATTCAAAAATGGCATGGCTTCCCTCCTTTCTCCCAGAAGCATCCCACTTCCGAAAGGACTGAATGCAGAACCGATAAACCAATTGAATAGGTTTGTTGTCTCTGATTTGTAAAATCAACCACTGCAACACCAGTCCTTCCAGCATCATACGTTTCTCCGCCACGAGATGCTGGCGTTCATCGATCATTCGATCGGACGTTGCAATAGAAAACAAGCCACAAGTTTGAGGGGACTAGGAGCCTCTATAAGAGGTCTTGACTGCATCTCCATAGGAAGTTCGGCACAATTTGGACCGAAAGTCGGAACGAAGGCAATGATTTCCCTGGTGATTCACTGGTCATATTAGGTATTGCAAATCATACAATTGCTATTTGGTATATTGAGCCTGACATTAAGTTCTAATCATGCCGTGCCCAAGAATTACCAGCCTCCTCCTTTCCCAGCGAATCCACTACTTTCTTCGATCTTCTTTTGTCCTCCACCACTTCTCTGTGACTTTTGCTGTGCAGCTTCATGCTTCCTTAGCTCTTCCGGTACCCTTGATATGGAGCTCTTAGTCAACATTTGCTTCAGGTCATACATAACATCTGCATCCTCATTGCCCAAAAATGTGATTGCCACACCGCTCTTTCCCGCACGTCCCGTACGACCAATACGGTGAGTGTAACTTTCGATATTTGTAGCCATGTTGAAGTTGACAACGAGACTGACATCAGGGACATCTATACCACGACCAGCAAGATCCGTAGCAACGAGAACATCTGTCTGACCAGAGCGAACAGATGCGAGAGCTGCCTCACGTTGCTCTTGGGTCTTGCTTCCATGTAATGTGACAGATGAAAAGCCCATATGTTTGATGTCTCGTGCAACAGCATCGCAATTCCTCTTGATGTTGACAAACACAATAATCGGTGGTGCAAATTCTCCAGAGGAAAGTATCTCGTTGAGACGTTTCTTCCTCTTATCCTCACCGGCCACAAATTCGACTCTTTGCTCCACAGTCTCTACTGCCTCACCGACGTTGCCTATAGTCACGATCGCCGGCCTTCTGAGATATTTCTTGGCTATCTTTTCCACAGCAGGCGGCATGGTTGCTGTGTACATCATCGTTTGCCTATATCTGTCTTTGCCACCCAGGTGTCTAGTCATAGCTTGTGGATCCTCTGCTTCATCAGTATCGGGCTTCTCGTTTCCGACAGGAAGAGCGTCGAGGATTTTGTTGACAGATTCCTCAAAGCCCAGGTCAATCATTCGATCAGCTTCGTCCATAATTATGTAGCAGCACTGTCCCAACACAAGAACTCGGCGCTCAATGCAGTCCACAAGACGGCCAGGAGTAGCAATAATGATCTCAGCGCCATTTCTTAGGTTGTAAGACTGTTCCTCGAGAGAATGACCACCAACAATACTAACACAAGTAAAGCCAAGCGGGGTCGCAAACTTTCGTGCTTCCACTTCTATTTGTTGAGCCAATTCACGGGTCGGTGCAAGAATAATAGCATAAGGCCCGTCGTTCTTTGTAAGGTCGTTCAGAGGAGGTAGTTCTGATATGTAGACAAGGAGAGGCAGCAAGAATGCAGCGGTTTTACCTGAACCAGTGACGGCTACACCAATAAGATCGCGTGCCTGTAACGCAATTGGGATCGCCGCTCGCTGTACAGCAGAAGGCTCATCATATCCAACTTGTGCAATGATATCTATTAGTCGTTTAGGAAGGCCAGATTCAGCCCAGCTGCGCATTGGATTGGGTATCGCTCCGCCTTTCGTGCTTATGTTGAAGTCTTCCTTAAAGATACGCCAGTCTCTCTCCCTCATGTGTTCCAGCTTCTTCTCACTCCAATGCTTGTCCAAGGAGTTTCTTCCACCTGCGTCTTCCTTTCTGCGCCTTTCCATCTCCAGCAATTCTCTAGCACGAGCTTCACCTGCCTCCGCATCTCTCTCTTCTAAAGCTTTTGCATACTTCAGCGCTCCACCTTCTCCAAGATCATCAGCAAATCCACCAAGTCGACCTCTGCCATAGAAGTTTGCTTCAGCCCGTGAAGCATAGATGGGATTGTAGTCAGGACTAGTATCTTCCTCGGCATTCCACTCAAAGTTAAACTTTTTCTCTGTTGTCCGCCGCCGTTTCTTCTTCGCTGAGAAGGTTGATTGATTTGTATCCGCGCCCATATACCGTACGCGAATGAGCGCTGCCTCCGTATCATTCCCGTTCGCGGGGCGCTTCTCACCCGCCAAAGAAGCTTTCCCTGTACTTGCTGACGGCGCTGCTGGAAGCCCCATATCACCTTGCGCCTTCGAAGGGTTACTGTTCCGTGCTGAGGCTTGGGCAGCCAGAGGGGCTGACGACCCATTCTGCCGCATAGCCCTTGGACCAGTTGGGACGCTCGGCTGCCGTCGTCCATCTATGTCGCTATTTACCGACCGTTCTCGATTGTCTGTGCCGTTCACTGCGCCGACGTGCCCATTTGCAGCAGGTTCCCTAGCATTTCGTTCTGCTTCCACTTTTCGTTTCTTTTCTTCCACATCCTTGGCCCTCTTCTCAAGGGCTATTCTCTCTCTCTCTGCTTTTGACAGGAATTTCGGCTGTTGATTTTACAGTCAGTAGGGGATCATAAATGAACTAGGCTTAATTGTATAAAGAGTGGTTCAAGAAAGCAATTAACGGAGCGTACCTTTGCTGCAGCCTCATCAGCTTCCTTTTTCTTTTGGAGGATTTCTTCGATGCTCAACGGGCCACGACTCTTTGTAGCGCCCCATCCTAACTTCTTCTTCGGTTGCTCATTTGAAGTAGGAGGAGGCGGTAGGAAGTCTGATGGTGGAGGTGGAGGTAAGTCTTCTGGCGGTGGAGGTGCAGAGTCTGTTGGAGGAGGTGGTGGTGCTAGACTGTCTGGTGGAGGGGGAGGGGGAGAGGAAAGCCTCCCATTGAGACTTGCAAGTGACGGCGGTGGGGCTGCGATGGCATCCCCGTTAGTATGGCCGTTCGTGTAGCCTACCATGGCCACTTGTTTGGACATGAGAGAATAGAAAGACTGTTGTGGGCGCTCAGTCCTGATCAACAGGTACTGTGCTTGGAAAGGCCAAAGTCGTTGAGTGCCGGGTTCTGGAGGAATTGTTTGATGCTCGAGCGACAAGGCTGGCGGCGCGGCTTAAATATTTTTGGAGCCGAGAACCTCTAAAGCGAATCATTTGGCAAGGAGTCTTTGCCATTCCTCAACACGCTTACCAGACAAATAATGGCAACAGTACAGCATCACATTGCCTTGGCAAGAAGTCTTCCACCTCGACTAATAAGATTTTTTGCGAAATATCCGCCCCGAGCAATTATTCCAGCCGCGAATACCCCTTCCAACGATCCGGAGTCTCCTTCTCCAATTCCCAATAATTCCGGAGCCACGCTTTCTCCATTCAAAGCACACAAATTTGCTATCACTGGGAGGTGGCATGACCCAAAGTTTTCATTACGGAGACAGGCTGAGCTTGTGAAGCTAGCACGCCAGCATGGAGTGGAAGAACTTTTACCGCACAGTGTGAAAGGCACTACTGAGAAACTGAGACGGAGGGAACAAAACGGGCTACGTGTTAAAGGGACTGGCGTAGGGCAGAAGGTAAAAGGAAAGGAGTGGGAGCGGACGCTGAAGGGAAGGTATGTTCAGAATGAGCCGCGTGCTTTCCCGACTTTTACATTTTAAACCGTTTTGCTACAATATGCTTACCCTTTTTTTTAGGCTTGAGAAGCGGAGACAAGCTATGCTTGACATGCCGAAAATGATAGCAGACTGGAAGGAGAGAGGTCATGGCCGTGGCTGGAAGAAATGGCCGAAATAGGCTAGCCACATTCCGGGCTAATTTCACGTGTACGATATGGTGTATATTGCTGATGCGTTAAGATTTACATGCATCGAAGATGGCTTTACTGAAGTCAACTCCTAAAATATAGATAGAAGATAGAGCTTATGGGCAGTGCTCCAAGACCTGCATCATAGGCTTAAAGCTAGGGGGAGGCTGGCCGAGAGTACGAATAGTCTCCGAGCTTATCATACCCTTTCATTAAATCCTTCTTAACGTAGCTATGAGACTTGTGTGACCCTAACATGCGCTACAACCTCTCTTTATCGCCAACAAAATTGCCTCACTACAGATTGCATTATCTGCCTCAGGCTTGATGTTGCCTTGTTCAATTTGGAGTGCACCTCATTTTCGAAATTCTTTCGACAACACCGAAAGTGGCGATGCCACATCAAAGGGTGGCCAACGACTCCCTGGAAGATATAGCTACCCATTATCAAGTTCTTGACCTACCATGGAACTTTGGGGTCGATTCAGATCTATCGGCGCAACATCTCAAGGCGGCATATCGACGAGCCCTTTTCCAACATCATCCAGATAAAATCGGAGCACAGTCTGACCCCAAGCATGGTTTGGAGGCTACGCAAACACCTAGCAACAAAACTACATACACCATCGACCAGATAACTGAGGCATATGCTACACTCTCTATTCCAAAGTTGCGCTCTGAATATGATCGAGTTCTAAAGCTCCGAGCTCGCCCTACCAAAGGCATTGGGCAAGTAGATGATCAAATATTTCGCTCTGGCCTTGAAATTGTGGATCTCGATGATCTGAATTATGATAGAATTGGGGAGGTCTGGTTAAAGAGTTGCCAGTGCGGAGACGAGCAGGGCTTCCAGATACGTGAAGCTGATCTTGAAGAGGCTGCAGACTTAGGCGAGCTTCATGTAGGCTGCAGAGGGTGTAGTCTTTGGCTGAAGGTTCTCTTTGGGGTTGTCGAGGAGAAAGCTGAGAACCGTGCTACAGACAGTGGTTAAAGAGATCCCAACCTTATAAGACGTGAGATAACAAAGAAGTTGCCCATTAACACCAAAAGCCTTGGGGACCCCAAGCAGCCACGTTTCATTATTCAAAGTTTGGCCCCAAGATTGATAGATTTGCTTGGGAGTTGACTTTATTACGATCTTGTTAGCCCGCCGCCATTATAGCATGGTATATAAGGCCATAGAACTTCGAGCAAACCGAATACAGTGTCAGATACCTGTACCCTCAAAATTAAACGACGGTGAAAGGAGTGACTGAAACGCAGTTTCATTCCTGACATTTAGAGAAAAGAGATCTTAAACTTGGCTTCGGAACTCACAATTCAGTCTCATGCTTCTACTTTACAACTCCGAACCCCTCTCTTGTTTTGACATCTCTGAGACAATTATTCTCTCCTGCCAACTTCTAAAGTTGGCTGCAAAAGACTTAATGTTTTTACGTGTAGAAACAGCCTAAGTAGTGGTGTTTTCCATGCGGTGAAGGTTTGGACTATGTCCTTGAGTAACTAGTTGAACTCACGGACGACTTTGGGAACCCCGTCCCCTAAATGAGTTCTTATATTGAGGCTTGTT
>Ga0335074_10015015_pt1 | contig 10871 bp, 13 predicted proteins | sample Lox_Sample_23_FD_206715 | JGI IMG/M metagenome (GOLD analysis project Ga0335074, IMG submission 206715) | Soil microbial communities from Loxahatchee National Wildlife Refuge, Florida, United States - Lox_Sample_2.3 | ecosystem: Environmental > Terrestrial > Soil > Wetlands | place: USA... | reverse complement strand
CATCGCCCTTGCACAACGGATCAAAATATTGATTCCCCATGGCATTTATATATTCTCCGTTAATGAACTGGCCAAGGTTCATTTCACATAGTTCCATATCGAGTGCATAGGTATCACCAGGCATCTCCCGATGTTCCAGTACCGTAATAATGTTCGGGTGCTTGCCATTCTCACTGATTTTGTTGATGACTCTAATTTCGTTTGCTATCGCCAAGTCAATGTCCTGTTCATCAAAACCCGTAGGGCGGATAAGCTTCCTTGCGAATTCCTTGGAATTAACAAAACAAAAGCAGATGTGGGAACCTGACGAGTCCGCCAGTTGTACATCTATAATTAGGTATGCTTTAGGTGGAGGTACTTGATAAACAGCGCCTAGGCTTCCCCGCCCAACCCTTCCTTGTGGAACGATCGCATCATCGTCAGTAGCCCAACGCGACTCCCTAGGAACCTTTTCTTGAAACACAGGTTTATCTTTTGGGTATTCATTTCCAGAGACACTCGATAGAAACTTGAGCAGATTTTCGTCTCCTTGACTTTCAATGTCCTTACCCACGATCGTTTCGCGGCTTCAGTCAGTACGGCGCACCAAGGTTTAACCTGTGAAGACGCATCTCCAGGTCTATGTTAGAAACTCGATTAATTCACAGAGAAGTTACCATTTTGACTTGCCCCTGTTGTCATTTGTTCATCCTTGGTCTTTCGTCGTTTGTGAGACCTGTCTGACTCTTCGATATTATCTCTGGGCATCGTGCTGTTGTGAGTTCCGGTGATTCAGAGTAAAGCGAAGAATCGCCGCCTGAATACAGTCGTAGTGGCCCTGCGCACAGCCGGGAAGCCGCCGGGGGCGCTGGGCCTCTGCCGGCTAAGCCTCTCTCACACTTCTACCGCACTCCGGCTCCTAACCGCGAGGCTAATCCGGTTTTGGGGCTGCGAGGAAATTTGCGGGTTTCCTGATCGTCAAGCCATTTTGCAGAATTGGGATTGAACCCCCACGGAAGTGCAATCCCATGACCAAAACTTTATTCTTCCCATCCGCAGATTGAATTTGGATTGCACCCCCACGAAAATTCGGTCTTACCCAAACTCTACTGTATTTTTCCCGCGGAATTGTGGCTTCACTGCGCAAAAACGACAGGCTGCGGTCGCTCATTCACATTCCAATCACACAACGAGCAGTTAACGTATGAACCGTATAATCGTAGAGACGCCAAGAAACGGGCGGAATGTGTTCGACGATGGTTAAAAGAACATCCGGCTCAAAAAATTGTACTTATTATTAACTAAGACCGAGACGATCTGGCCCTCCGTAGAAATGGTACTTCCGCCATATTTAGTGGCAACGTCAGACAGTTTCGAACCAGTCTGATATTTTTGCTCGATATTGCCACTGAATATGGCAGAAGTGCCATTTCTACAAGAGGGTCAGATCGCCCCGGTCTTACTTACCAATCGTGAGTTCATCGCATACCTTGTCGAGACCCACAAGTTCGGCAACTGTGAGGTTGGGAATTTCCAATTTCTATCACTCGAAGAGGCAGAAAATGTTGGGATTATTCAGCGCTGCAATCCCATGTATATAAAGACCTGTGTAGCCACATCTCAGGTATACAATTAACTCACTCACACTCATGCATATTTCTACAGAAAAGAGGCATAATTGTTGCAGTTCAAAGGGTATGCCCACTGATTATGGGCCATCCGTTTGGGCGAGCGTGTTGGTGCTGTCATGTCCGCATGATTTCTGAATGGAAGGAGCTATTGGTCTATGTCCTATATGATTTTGTAGGGAATATAACGCTACATACAACATAGCCTTTGCCCCTTCGTCAGGTATTTGAATTATACACTAGCAACTCCCGACGGCAGACTTGGAGAGATAGCTACCGGTGATCAGATATGATTTTTCTATGACCGCTTGGACAGTTGAGAGGAATTCATTCAAGTTGAGTTCGGAGGTTCCGTACGTTTCTGTAAGGGCTACGCCTATTTATATACTTGCACCCTCCTCTTGCCAGCGACGGTTGATTGCTCATTGCCCCACCAACACCAGTCAGAACTGTCGAAATTGTAACCAGAAATCAAGGGGCTGTACCGGAAATACATCGCTATAACTTATAAGCAGCTGAATCCACCCGTGATATGTACGGTTTGCATTGCTGTCTGTGGTCCAATGTGAAACACGTAGTACGTTGCCATTTGATATACTTTTGGATCTGTACATTAGTTCTGGTAAACTTGGATCTGCCAATCAGTGGTCCGGTAATGTTGAATCGCCTGAGGGATTCTGGCTCTTGTCGTTCAAACTGCTGGATTGTCATAAGGACGAATTCGTCGCCTGAAGGGGAATGGACATTAAATGAATTACATTTGTTTGAGAATTCTTCCTCTATTATGTACTGCTTCACATGGTTTGAAATCCACTGGAATCGCGGATCAATCTTTCGGAGATGGGCTCTTCAACATTCTCCAAGCAAAGTATGATCCCGCGACTGCCGCTATCAATGCGGGTATTCCTATTCCTATTCCGACTCCGAGCTCGATGTTATCATCCTCGTCTAACCCACTTGATGCTGGAGTCGTGTTACTCGTGGCCCCTGTTTCGGATGGGATAGCGTTGGCACCTTAGCAGGTTAGCACTGCGGTCTAATAAAATGACGGCAAAGTACCCGAATTCGCCGCGGTATTAGTAGCTGTTTCAAGCTGTTGATTTGAACCCTCTGTGGCGGTGGTGAGGGAAATGCTAAACATATCAAACATGTCTCTCTAAACTTTAAAGTCGAAGGAAATACAAGCCAGTCAAAGTCCCTGATAGGATAAGGGAAGGACCATTGTTGAGCTCGACATCTGCTACCTAGAGAGTAAATTTCCGCCTGAAGCCAGTTACGGACCATGTAGACAATTTGTGGGGCGGCGGTAGCCAATGTAATTTGAGTCCAAGTTCCCACTTGAGTTAACGCGCCAGTGACGTCTGCGAAAATATCTGGAGTCCCAGTATAAGTTACAGAGCCCACTGTTATAGTCGCAAGCGCTGTAAATATTCCAGGACATGAAAACGGTTCAACGACGCTTATGCCCCAAGTCGCAACGTATGCGGTGGTTTCCGTATTGATGGTGATTGTCTGGCCAAAAGTTGGGTTGATCTTTGGGCGCGTTAGCAGCGTTCTCAAATACCTCGATACCATTGTTAAGGATACGTCGCAATCTTCGAATTCCGCGTAAATCGGGAGGAAGAGGGCAAAGAATAGTAGTGCCAAGTGACATAACGATGCCATGACGAACTAACTTATGACGTTGTGTGGGTGTGAAAATGTTTTTCGTTGACGTGGCTTGGTTTTTATTGTAAGTCTCGCAAATTCGCGTTTCTACGCCGCCATGGAAATAAGGTTTATCCTTGCATAAATATTTATATCTTCTTTTGTGCCTCGCCCCTTCGGCGTTTACCGAAATTCCATGCCGCACCCAATAGCAAGTTAGCAACACCCTCCGGGTCCCGCCTTTTCGGGGGCTCGGCATACATATTGTTCCTTTGTCCCTTAAACAAAGGCGAGTTAAGCCTAACCATACACTCCCACGCCATGCAATTTACTTTTTGCATTACATATTTGCTTTTCGCATCAACTGTTTACTTTTCGCATCGCGCATTTAATGTCTTCCGCGCCACCCAAACAAAGCATTACCGCGAGAGGGAACGATTTGATCCAGCCTCCGATACAGAGAGGCACATACAAGAGAAATTGACGCACTACTTCCCTGTCCACCATTTATAGTCTTTGATGTGTCAAATAAGGACGCAAAGGTGTGGTCATGGGACCGTATTTTTTGAGGCATTATTTGGATGCGTGACGTTAGTAATTGTATGCAATTATCATTCCAAATAGACTTTTCTCACTCCCACAGCTGCAAACGAATGGTTGCAACACAGCTAGATTCATACAACTTGGATGCAACATGCCGAGCAAGGCGGACAATATAATCATCCAATACCTCATCAGTCTCCAGATCATACATCCTATGTTCCGCATATTCGACAATTTCTTTTGTGGCTGTGCCCAGTTAGAAGGCATCAACAGACTGTTCGACAATCTTCTTACGCTCATTAGCGTTGCCTCCTTCTTGCTATTCTATCGGATTTGCAAGCTTCATCTCTCCACTCCTGTTGACACTCCGCCTTTGTGAACGAAACTGGGAATTCATCTCATTCGCTTCTTCGTTTATTTCGAAATTCTCACAACTTCCATAAGAGGATGCATTTTCTGTTACCTGGTCTGGAATCATAACTACAATTATTGTTCTTCGAATGTGTTGGATTGTGACTGGGAAACATCCAAGTTCCCTGGCCGAAATCATTATCATGGTACTCGTGTCTTCTCTTTAGTATATGAGGATGCGCAGACGAGGACTTCGAAAGCTATAAGAAGAGAAGAGAGTCCAGATGAACCGCCTGCAAGACTTGTTCATGTTTAGACCCAGGACGGCTGTAGTGTAGCGTCACATCAAGATAACTAAGAAATTGTATACCATTGACCCAAACCTAAAACACTCATGGCGAGGATTTCCCAAATAAAAACAGTCTAACTCTTACTCCAAGCAAGAACCGCAAAAACAGCTTGAACCACACCCGCAACCAAACTTAAGAATGTAACAACTCCGATGAAAGCTCCAAACCAAAAGGCAAAGAAAGCAATAGACTCACGGTAAGGGCGCTTAAATAACTGAGAGAAACGAAGTGGCCTCCACCCTGTCATCCGCTCATGAATGTATTTTAAACGGGATCCGTAGTTTGGGAAGTCGCCAAGTTGGAAAGGCGCATCCACAAAACTTTCAGTGAAATTTCTAATGATTTTCAGTTGAATCTCTTTGCCTTGCGGATGGTCGTGGCAAAGTGTTTTCACAATCCAGTCGGATTTTGATGTGCTGAAGATCAAGCTGTACGTTGATAGCAATTCCATCAGGTATGTCGAGACACCCATAGCGCTGCGGCAATCAGTCTAGTTACAATGGCGTGCTTACTCCATCATTCCTGTGAGATCTAGGAGTGCGAGAATACAAACGGTTTGAGTGTCCAGAATTGTAATCGTTGGGTCCACATTTGTATCGTCAAATCGAAGGTGACGTCGAGGGTCATCTGTTATCGCCAGACAAAACGGTCCGGAAGTCAAATCTCATTGATGTCAGAAACAGGGCGCGACAGGTCGGACTTCTGCAGACTATCGAGCTCATATGGTTTATCCCCGCAGCAATATATATATAATTTCGGGCCACCAACTTTCAAGGTCTCAGTATCTTTCAATAAATCATCGACTAACATGCGATTAACAACCAAACTAGTAGATCATACTATGGTATTGGTAATGGGTCAGTTTTGTACATGAGAATCGCATAAACAAGTTGACCTACGCCGATACCCAAGCTCAAGACAGCTACTAATCCAATGACCGCAGCAAACCAAAACGCAAAGAAAGGAATAGAATCACGATACGGACGTTGAAATAATTGACCGAATCGAAGCGGCCTCCAACCAGTCATTCGTTCATGAATGTACCGTAATCTGCTTCCCAATATGGGGAAGTCGCCGAGCTGGAAGGGAACCTCGACGAAACTCTCCGTGAAATTTCGAACGATACTCATGTCAATCTTTTTGCCGGATGGCTGGGCGTCACACAGTTCCTTCACGATCGAGTCCGATTTTGAAGTGCTGAAAATTAGGGCGTGTGATGCGAGTAGCTCGGTCATGTAGGTTGGTAGACCCATAGCTCTACAACAATTAGCGACGTCAGGGTTGGTTATAATACTCCATGATTCCCGTCAGATCCAGTAGCGAAAGAATACAGACCGTTTGCGTGTCCAGAACCTTGATAGTAGGTGACGCGTTTGTAGATGTATCGTCAAAGCGAAGGTGACGTCTAGGATCGTCTGTTATTTCGAGACAAAATGGTCCGGAAGTCAGATCTCTGTCATTGATGTCCGAAAGAGAGCAAGAAAGGTTCGATTTCTCAATACAGTCCAGTTCCGTTGGCTTAATCCCAGTCGCACTGTATACGTCTTGTCGAAGGCTGGAGGGCAGCGGTCGCCGGATTAACGAATGATCGTGCGGTAACCGTCGAACAGTTTTATCTGCACGGCGCTTGGCCATCGAGTTTATTCCTTGGTGATGCCGAAAAAAGTGATCGCCAAAAGTCTTTTGTGGATCAAGTAGAAAGAGGTTGCGTAGTTGCTTCCATAGAAGGTTAATTTGTGGTTCCAAGTATTTCCAATATTTTTCCCAGTTTTCCCTTGTAAGTACCGTTGTAACTAAAGATCAAAATGCGTAACAGACTAAAGGATAAAGGAAGAACATACATTGCGATGTATCTGTGAGAATGTTACTCCAAAACTCTTTCCTTTTATCCAAGAATTGCTGGAGTTCTGCTGCCTCTGTGATCGGGTCCTCAACTGCGACTATTGCGCGGAAGAAGTGAACGCAACTTATCAAGTCGACGAAAACATGAGATAGCGGTCGACCGGCAAAAACATCCTCATGCCGCTGTAGAGAAAGTATTATACAAACGAGAAATCGATTGGCTTCTACATGCATGCTTTGGTAGAGAGGCGAAAGCTCCTCTTTGCGATCAAATCGCACGCCGTACAGAGTCCGTTCAAGATCCATCCACAGCGAGTTCTCGACGACAAGTTTACCATCACCAAGCTCCAGCTGTCCGCCCGCCGAAGACACACGGTCTCGACTGTTGATCACAGTTTCGGATGCAGTTGTTGCATTATTAGCGACAGTGCCCGATTCTGCGTTAGGACTTGGGTCACGGACGATTGGATCAACCGCAGCGCTGCCACAATCCACTTCCGAAGTACCCCAGTTCCCGCATTATGATAGCCGCAACCTGTACTTCGGTATGGCAAGCTGCAGCGTGACTGGAAGTGAATTCTTTGCAGGCGTCATCGATGTGTGGTCCGGTAATCTCGCAATCTGCTGGAAGAGGGGAGATGACCAGATATTCAGAAATTAGATCAACCTTGAGCAGGAGTATACTATTTGTTGCCCTTTTCAGTCCCAACTGGGCAGCAGAACGAAAGGGAAGAACGACGTCCCAGGGAAAAGGGTGCCGCGGCGAGGTCACTGTTCGAGTCGAGTCCAAACGGGGTTCAACGGACTGTAATTCAATCACACCATAAGTTGGCTGCCGAGTTGAGTGGGACCTTTCAGGCTTCTGTCGAAACGAAGAGAACATCCCAAAGATGCTGGCAGGAGATTGCGTTGTGGAAATGCGAGGAAATGCGAAATTGTAGACGGACCGGCAAAGGCATCGCCTCATTAATCGCCACAATTGGAAGCAGGTATAAAGAGGAATAAGGTTTCCGAGTTTAACTCAAAATAAAAGAATTTGGAATTGGCCGAAATCTAATTCGAAGTGATTGCTCAAAATCCACGGTTGGAGCAGTTTCTACACGTTTAGGAACTACATAGTTCGGTATGCCGTTTTCATGTTTTCATACTTGGTACTACTTCAAGATATATGTGTATACCATCATCTGTATAGTTTATATAAAGCCGCAGAAGCGATCACAGCCACAACCTCAATTTCCGATAATTATACTTTTTGTTCCAAGATGCCATCCTGAACTCTTTGGAAACACGGACCAACGGTGTACACACCCGACCGTTTCAGGATGGGTCTTGGAAGATGTGACCAGAAGTTAATGTCGCGTCCTGTCTACCAATTCCGCGGGAGAGGAGGGTAGTAAGGGGGCAAAGTATCTGTCGAGATGTTCGTGTCTGTACGGGAAAGTTCTAAATCAGCTACGGCTCCCGTACAAGAGTTACTTGGTGTTTGGAGAGAAGGATTTACGAATGTTGTTGTGGGCCGAACAACGAACTTGTCTTGTTGTTGCTGCTGTTGCAACGACCGTTGCAAGTCGGGTCTGAAATGGGTTCCATAGGCGTCCACTAAAGCCGATTCGACTCTAGATTAGTTTGCACACGAAGAGAGGCCGGTACAGTCCCATATCCCCTTATGAGAGGCTTGAGTTTCAAGTTCTCTCTCGAATTGGTCGAAAGGAAAGGGTCCATCCCATTCAATGAAGAATTCATCGCAATTATCTATACAATACCTAGACAACCAGAGGCCAGTACATAATTGGAGAAGTGTGACCTCCCACCGTTGAGTAGTATACGGTTGATGTCCACTCGCTGCATATGATTCTGATTGTCCTTGGATGCTCTGGTGAACTGTGGGAATATACCCTGTAAACTTTTGTGTCGCATGGTGCTGATGCCCCTGCCTAGCAGGACACATGTCAGTGGCGATCTTTAAAAAGGAAGATACCCCACCATTGTCTTCCAAAAGGACTTGAGCGCTTGTGAGAGCTTGAAGCGTGTGATCTTGAGATGACGTTCTAAGAATGCGCATTCACCCCTGAGCTCGATGAGACTTGGAGAGTTGTGGCGTATGGTGAACTGTTCCGGAATATGTCCCTCTCGAGTATTGACAACGTAATGGCAGTCGAGCGAGTGTTGTCGATAGTCAAAGGCGACTTTCCGTGTGACGTATGTATCCGTAACGAGACAGATTATACTGTCTTGGGGATGAGCAGCAAAATACCCACGTGAAATTTTAGGAAACTTGTCGGCTCCGTTTTGCAGACATCGGTGTGTAACAGGAGAGCCTGGAATTAAAAGAGCCGAAGGTGTTCCTTGAGTCGAGTATATGCTCAAGGCCACGTCGAGTTCATCTACACTGATTCCATTAGTGGTGAACCGGTCAGGAGTGTACGGAAACGGATCCTGAATGGTGTAGATTCCGAGCGGTAAGTTACCCCGGATAGCGTATACATCATATGTAGGGGTCGGGACCACAGAAGAGAAGAGGGGTTGGACGTCAAGTCGCCGAGGCGGTTTCTCTCTCAATTCCGAAATCGAGGGCGGGGGGTTTTGCTTTGAGTTAGTAATGGTCAAAGAAGTGGGTACAATCGCTGTTATGCGAGAGTCAACGTTGTAGGTGAATAGCAAACCCACATGAAAGAAAGCTTCCGATGGGGGCGGATAAGGGGCGGAGTCGAAGTCCACGGAAGCGAACCCCCTTCTAAGAAGTTCGTTAAATGGGTTACCGAGATCACACCAGGTCATATAGATCGGTTGAGAGACACGGGTATTCCTCAAAAGGATAGAATGCGACGAGGTCGAAAGGTTGGGAACTTGCCGTGTAAGTAGGCCGTACTCAGGTTGCTGCCTGGGCCTTCTGATATTTCGGTACCATAGAAGAGTGCACGAGTAGCGAAATCCCAACCACCCGCAACTCACCCGGAAATTGTACGCGCTTTAGTTTAATGGAGAGAGTTGCGGCAAAAGTCGCTAGAGGCGCAATGCATAATAGGCAGTAATTCTGCATTTGGTGCAAGTTGTGTTTCGCATCGTATTATCCCATTATCCACGTGCGCTAAAGTGAAGCGTGATTGGCGGACGGTTTCCATCTCGAGGCGGAGTTCGGCTGAGGTTGAGGAAGTTAAAATACTACGAGGTGCCGGTGTGCTGCGATTAGACTTTCCACAGCCGCGACTTTGAAACTTTAAGTGCAACAAGTTAACAACGCCCCAAGCGGAAAGTATGGGCTACCTAGCCAACCCTAACCCGACCACCCCCCAAAGTGTTATTATCCTCGATCTAACTTGTGGGAATAAAAATTTCTCCCACCTTCCCACAACTTGAGAGTTTTAGAAATCCGACCACGACCTTCCGATGCCTCAAAGACTTGAAATGTCATCCACTGAGCCGCAACTTGCTGACCGTTCTACGGGGTCTGACGGCTTTCAAACTAAGCGTCCAAGTCGGAGATGGCTTGCAACGGCACCTTCGTCTGGATCAAGACTTGGCCACATCGGATTCATTGATAGCAAAGGAAGCTGGCAACGGGTAGTAGACATATTTGACGAGAAGAGCTGCAGAGAAGCCGGAATCCCACCTTTTCGAATGGGAATCGATATGTCAAAGGTTATCATTCAGCCGTCGTCTGAAACTCCAGCCCAGGCCGAGAGTCCGTTCGTCGACTTAGATCCTGAAGGAAAGTACCAATTCATTGCATCGACGGACAACTCAGAACACGATATAACATTGCCGACGGGGATGATTACCAGCCTCTCTTACCCTTCAGTGACTTCAATGCAGCCTCGGGATAATCTTAATTCCATCGCGCAGCACAGGTTCTCCGAATTGCGAATTTTCCCGCTGGGTAATTCAATGACCAACGCCTTCATTGCTGGACCACAAATAACATTGCAGTACCTTGATATCGACACATCCGAATTCCTGGTCTTTCTCAAGCGTCATGGACGGAAGATCGCCAAGTATGCTAAGAAAATAATGGAATTTTGTACGCCGAAACAGAACGAGTCACGGGTAGTCTGTTTGTGCCACACCGAATTTCTTACTCGGAGCTGGAAATCTGTCCATCTGGAGGTAGACAACAAGCCAGAATTCCTGTCGTTGAGCTGGCAATCGAGTTCAGAAGCGTCGGGAAGATGGATACTCTCGCCAGTCCCAAGCCGTGGAATTATCGTGCGCAGTGGGTTTGGAAACTACGATGTAAATTGCCTTGTTGAACTGTTCTGAGCTCTAGATGGAGAGTCAATGGAGCTTCTCTGGAAACGGTATTTCTATTCAACTTGACTCCCAGTCCCCGTTGGCTATCCTGCTGTGTTGCTTTCTAACTACGAGGATCGAGGCCGAAGATGATGGGGAGCGGCGCTGAACTGGAAGGGTTTGGTGAGAAAGGAAGTACCAATCATATTATCGGTCTGACAAGGAATCGGGATATAGTGCCGAGTGGGGCGCAGTGTGGGCAACTAAGGCAAGGAAGTAGCTTAGAAGAAAAGGGGATAAATGA
>Ga0335074_10015014_pt1 | contig 10872 bp, 9 predicted proteins | sample Lox_Sample_23_FD_206715 | JGI IMG/M metagenome (GOLD analysis project Ga0335074, IMG submission 206715) | Soil microbial communities from Loxahatchee National Wildlife Refuge, Florida, United States - Lox_Sample_2.3 | ecosystem: Environmental > Terrestrial > Soil > Wetlands | place: USA: Florida... | reverse complement strand
GTCGCCGGAACCGCCCAGATCAGCGCGCCGTTCTGGCCGTTGGTCAGCACCGAAATCATCATGGCGCTGAGCCCGATGACGACGCCGATCGAGAGATCGATGCCGCCCAGCAGAATGGCGAGCCCCTGGCCGAAGGACGCCACCACGAGGAAGATCGAGGTCACCAGCACGGCGCTGAACTGCTGCACCAGGCTGGATCCGGGATTGAGCGCCTTGGTCGCCCCGATCAGCAGGATCGCGCAGGCGAGCACCACCGCCGCGGGCAGCAGGTTCGCATTCACCCGGCGCCGCGCCGGTGCCGTGTCGGGCGAGGGCTCCGAGTCGGCGGCAGCGCTGATGTCGGGTTCGAGCACCTAGCCGGCCCTCCGCAGCGGCCGGCGCGCGATGGCGGCGGAGAATGTGCCGATGAACACGGCGAGCAGCATGATGATGCCGCTGAAGACGTTCGTATAGAATTCGGCGGCGCCGAGCGCGAACAGCATCTTCTGCATCACCGTCAGCAGGCCGGCGCCGACGATGCTGCCGAACACGCCACCGCGGCCGCCGGACAGCGACGTGCCGCCGATCGCGACCGACGCGTACATGAACAGCAGGAACGAATCGCTCGCCCGCGGGTCGCCGCTGCCGGTCTCGGCACTCAGCATGTAGCCGGCCAAGCCATAGGCGATGCCGGCGAGCACGAAGGCGGCGAGCCGCGTGCGACGCACGTCGAGGCCGGAAAGTCGCGCCGCACCCTCGTCCGCGCCGACCGCATAGATCGCGATGCCGGTACGGCTGCGCGCGAACAGCAGCCAGAGCAGGACGATGCCGGCAATGATCAGGGCCGCGACCGGCAGCGATGTGCCGATGTCTCCGGTCAGGCCGTTGGCAATGACGTCCGCGACTTCGCCGCCCGGCGCCGAGAGGATCATCAGCGCCACGCCCTCACAGGCGATCATCGTGCCGATGGTCGCGGCCAGCGACTGCAGCCGCAGCTCCGCGACCAGCCAGCCATTGACCAGGCCGACGGCCGCGCCGATCGCGAGCACGAGGACGAGCGATCCGCCCCAGCCGAGCGAGCCGGTGCTGGTGGTCGCGACCGTCGCATTGGCGATCGCGATCACGCCGATGCCGGAGAGGTCGAGCTCGCCCGCCAGCACGACGATCGTCAACCCGGCGGCCGCGATCGCCAGCACGACGGTATTGTCGAGCAGGTTGGTCAGGCCGAACAGCGAGAACGCGCTCGAGGCATGCAGACCATAGATGAGATACATCGCGACATAGAGGACGACCGCGACCAGCGGCCCGGTCGCGGGACGGAAGGATCGCGGCCAGCGCACGCGTTCGCTCATCCCGCCGCCTGCTCCGGCCCGCCGGTCCGTCGCGGCGCATGGCCGGCGGCCAGCGAGAGGATATGCTCCTGCGACAGCGCCGCGCCCGCGACCTCGCCGATCATCCGGTTGCGGTAGAGCACGATGCAGCGATCGCAGAGATGCACCAGCTCGTCGAGCTCCGTCGAGTAGAACAGGATCGCGCCGCCGTCGCCCACGAAGCCGCGCATCATGCGATAGATGCTCTGCTTCGCGCCGACATCGACCCCGCGCGTCGGATCGAACAGCAGCAGACAGCGCGACTGCGCGATCAACGCCCGCGCCAGCACCGCTTTCTGCTGATTGCCGCCGGAGAGGGCCGCGATGTTGCGCGGCAGGTACCGGGTCGCCAGGTCGACCGCCGGCAGGATGCGCGCGACCATCGTCCGCTCCCGGCGCCGGTGCAGCAGGTGCAGAGGACTCGCCCGCTCGATGACCGGCAGCGAGATATTGGCGGCGGTGGCAAGGTCCTTGAAAATGCCTTCGGTCTTGCGTTCCTCCGGCACCAGCACGACGCCGGCGGCACGCGCCGCCCGGGGCGAGCGCATGCCGCGCGGTCTGCCGTCGATCTCGATCCGTCCGCCGCGCAGCGGATGCAGGCCGACCAGTGATTTGAACAGCGCGGATTGCCCGTGGCCTTCCAGCCCGGCGACGCCCAGGATCTCGCCGGACGCGAGGGTGAAGCTGATCTCCTCGACACCGTCGCCGGCCAGCCGCTCGGCGCGCAGCGCCGGCGCGGCCTGCGCGCGGATGGCGGAGGGCGCCGGCGCGAACTGCTCGACCGCCGAGCGCCCGGCCATGCTGCGGAAGATATCCTCGTCGCGCATGGCCGCAACGACGCTGTCGAGCACCTTGCGGCCGTTGCGCAGGATGACGCAGCGGCGGCAGAGGCGGCGGATCTCGTCCAGCTTGTGACTGATGTAGAGCACGGACCCGCCGCGCGCGACCGCTTGCTGCACCAGGGCGAACAGCCATTCGCGGTCGGCCAGTGCCGCCGTCGGCTCGTCGAGCAGCAGCAGGCGCGGATTGCGGTGCATCGCCCGCACGATCTCCACGCGCTGCCGTTGGCCGAGCGGCAGGTCGCCGACCGGCCGCGCGGGATCGATATCGGTGACGCCGTGCGCGCGCAGGATCCGCTCGGCTTCCTGCTCCAGCCGGCGCACCGGCACCAGTCGCGCCCGCGTGATGGTCGGTCGCGGCAGGAACAGGTTGAGGGCGACGGAGAGCGTGACGACCAGGCTGAGCTCCTGGAAAGCGGTCGCGACGCCCTGCCGCCGCGCATCGTTGATGTCGTGCGGATGGTACGGCGCGGCGGCGAGGCGCATCTCGCCGGTGTCGGGCGTGATCACGCCGCTCAGCGCCTTGACCAGAGTGGATTTGCCGGCGCCGTTCTCGCCGAGCAGCCCGCACACCTCGCCGGGGGCAAGCTCGAAGGACACGTCGTGCAACGCGACGGTCGCGCCGTAGCGTTTGCCGATCGCACGGATTTCGAGCACGGGCGAACGCTGCGGCGCGGCGTCCACGTCGTTCAGCCCGCGCCTGTTGCCGGCGCCGTTCCGGACGCGCGGACATTCGCGTCGCGCATGCCGCCCTCCATTCCCGTCGCGGCGTCCGATGGAGCCATCTCAGATGGTCAGACCAGGACCTGTCGGTATGACCATACTGGCCGGATCGCGTCAATCGAAACTTGACCGCGCACGAGGAAGAGAGGCACGGTTTCTCCCCGACGACCGCGTCGCCAGGACAGCGCTTGGTTCAATGCTCGTCCGATGGTCGGACCAAAGGGGGACGCAGACGAGAAACGCACGGTCACCGGTGTCACAGATGGCAGTCCGCCGGATCCAGGCGATGATCCTGGACGGCACGTTCGCTGCCGGGGAGCGGTTGCCTGCCGAGCGCCGCCTGGCGGAGCGGCTGGCGATCAGCCGCGCTTCGTTGCGCGAAGCATTGTCGACGCTCGAAACGCTCGGTGTCGTCCGGAGCGAGCCGCATCGCGGCACCTTCGTTGCCACGGACATGGCCGGCGAAACCTCACCGCAGCCGGCCTGGCGTTTCGCCAGCCGCTACGCGCTACCCGAGGTCTATCAGTTTCGTCTGCTCACCGAGTCGTACGCCGCCCGGCTGGCAACCATGGCCATCACCGATGTCGACGTGCAGGCACTGCAGAACATCGTCCGCGACTTCAAGGAGGCGACCCGGGTCCTCGACCTGGTCGCCGCGGCGCAGGCGGATTTCGACCTGCATCACCGGGTCATGCAACTCTCCGGCAACCGCATTCTCGCCGATCTGCACGGCACCTACGCCGAAGTGCTGCAGGAGAGCCAGCTCATGCCGGTCGCGCGGCATGAACGCGTCTGGGAAACGGTCGACGAGCACGAGAAGCTGATGCAGGCGATCAGCCGCCGCGATCCCGACGGGGCGGAGTACTACATGCGGCTACACATCACCCGGGCGGCGGATCGCGCCGGCATCGCACTCAGCGACACGCCGCCGCGCTTCGCCGCGCTCCCCGCCTTGACCCGGTCGGCACCCGGCCGAACGACCGAGAGTGCCGCATGACGCGGGACGACGCCGGCGCGGCCGCGTCGCGAAACTCACCGGACATCGTTCGTCGATCGCACGGCGGGCGCCGCCTTCCGGTCGATCCGCGCTCGGCCCCATCGTGATCGGAGCGGGCCGACACCAGCGCGCCGGTGTGGGCCGAGTAAAGATGCGTGTTCACCGCGACGCACTGCAAGCGGATCAGGGCCAAGATCGACCGCATTGTCCGCCAGGAAGGGAATCGGGCACCGTTATCCGCTCGAACACGCGCTGGATGTCAGAACGGCGGCGCGAAGCGCGTGGATCGGCCCGGCGGGTGGCCAGCAGGATCAATCGGGTGTGCCGGTCCGAGTAGCCCTTCTCTCGCAGAGCAATGTAGACGGCGTCGTCCAGGGTCCGCGTCATGAGAAGCGACCTGATGCGTTCTGCGAGGAGCCGCTCCTGTCGGGGCGCCAGGCCGAGGCGGGCCAACAGGACCGCCAACTTTCTGGCGGTGTCGGGCCGCATAGGCGGCAGCGCCGCAGCGGTCAGTTGCATGCCTAGCTCCTTTGCTACCGGAGCGGGCGCTTGTAGCTCACGATTTCGCGATCGTCTACCTCCTATGCCGGGGCGGCGAGACAGGGATCCGGTCGGGCGTTGCCGCGCTGGCCACCGAGGCAAACAATGCCGCCTGCGCGCCAGCCGCTGCCAACCGCCGGCGGAGGGCCGTTCGTGACTCGCATGGCGGATCTGTTCGGCGCACCGGCGCTGCCCGGTCTCGCCTCGGTGGGCGACTTCGTCACGACCGTCGAGGAGCAGGCGCTGATTGCAGCGATCGATGCCGCCGATCTGTCAGCATTCCGGTTTCAGGGGTGGACCGGCAAGAGGCTGACGATCTCCTACGGGTGGGCGTATGACTTCGACCAAGGTCGGCTTCGGCGCGGCGACCCGGTGCCCGACTGGCTGCTGCCGTTTCGAGACCGCGCGGCGCAGTTCGCGCGGTTGCCGGCGACCGACTTCGTCCAGGCGCTGCTGATTCGCTACGATCCCGGCGCCGGCATTGGCTGGCACAAAGACCGTCCGGTGTTCGAACACGTGGTCGGCGTCTCGCTCGGCGCGCCGGCGACGATGCGATTCCGGCGGCGGCGCGGCGACAGGTTCGAGCGCGTGACTATGCCCCTTGCGCCGCGTGGCGCCTACCACCTGAGCGGCGCGGCGCGACACGAGTGGGAGCACAGCATCGCCGCGATGGACCGGACCCGCTGGTCGGTGACGTTTCGCAGCCTGGCATAGCGGAGCGGCGGCATCAGCGCATGATCCAGAGGTAGCTCAGCTCGGTCAGATCATCTCGCCCGCCTAGCGCACGCCGGCTTTGACGCCCGCGAGCGCGGTGCCGACATTCGCCGCGTCGACAATCAGCGGGCCGGTCAAAATCTGCGTCGTCGGCGACTGCATTCCGTAGGTCACATACGAGTCGAGGAGGAAGACCGAGAGATATCCCTGCAGATATCCCTGCTGGTCGACGGCGAACATCTGCGTGCCGCTCTTGATGCGGTCCAGACTGGCCTGATCCGTGTTGAAGGTGCCGAGTTTCACCCGTTGCTGCGCGCTGGCCTCCGTGATGGCGACGGCGGCACTGTTGGCGTCCTGGTTGCCCATGGTGATGACGCCGTCAATCGTCGTGTCCCGCAGGAGCGTTGCCTTGAGCGCTTCCGATACCGCCGTCGGGTCGCCGAAGCTGCTGGCCGGCAATGGCAGCTCCTTCGAGTGGAAGCCGGCCTTGGCCAGGCCGTCAAGCACGCCCTTGCACCGCGCTTCGAGGTTCACGGCGCCCGGGACCGTATTGACGCACAGAACGTTCTTCACCCCCTTGGCGGCAAAATACTCTCCGGCCGCCAGGCCCGCGAGAGATTCGTCCGTGCCGACATAGTTCAAGGCGGCGAGTTGCTTTGCCTTGTCGGCCCCGCCGGAGTTGTAGACCAGGATCGGAATGCCGGCCTTCTTTGCGGCTTCGAAGGCGGAATCCTCGGCACCCGGCACCCAGTCCGGTGCGGCGACTCCAGTGGCACCCTGGCTGATCGCCGTCCGAATGAGAGCGGCTGCGTCCGGACCGATGTTGTCGTAGGTTTGCAGGGCCAGGTAGTTCACGCTGCCGCCGCGGGACTTGACGAGCCTGGCCGCATCGTCGATGCCGCGCTTCACGACTGCGAAGAATGGATCGTCCGCCCTTCCGCCGATGATGGCGATCTTGGCGCCATTTGCGAACGCCGTCGGTGCGACCGCCAGCGCGACCACTGTCGCAAGTGCGGCTTGACGCAATGCCTTCGACAGTTTCATGTCTTTCCCCTCCCGTGGGATTTCATTCGGCGACCGGGTCAAGCCGAGCGAGTGCCTTGTTTGCCTTGCAGCAAGCGCTGTTGAAGAAGGCCGGTCTGCACCTCATTCGTCAGTCATGAACCGGACCGTCCTGCCAGGCCGATACGGGGGCGTCATGAGCCCTTCGACCAACATTGCCCGATGATCCGAGATTCATGCAGTCCTCTACAGGGATTCGTCCAGTCTTGGACAGGCGCTCGCGTGCCGCCGCGTCTGCGATCACTATCGATTCACGAAGGATCGGCGTCCAGAAACAAGCTGATTGAAAGCCATCAGTCGCGCTTGGTTCGGGCGTGCCGGGCGCTGCGGCGCAAGGCACCGCGCGCCTGGGCGCATGATGGCGCTCACGCCGACATCCCGGTTGGCGCACACGAGTTCCGAAGAATGCCAACGGATCAGCGGCACGTCCGACACTCCGCTTGGCGACGCATCAGAGTGCCGAGGGAGCACTCTCCACTTGTTCAGCCGGCGATCGAGCGCCGTCGGAAGGCACCTGACTCGGAACGCGTGCGTCGATCCAACCGTCTTGACCAGGGAGCACACCAAGCTCTCGCCTGCGATCACCTGTCGGATCAAACTTTTCCGAATGTCCGGAAACTCGGGGTCCAACGCGACTTGCGCGGCTCCTCCCCGACGCGCACAGGTAGACAGCGCACCTTCCCGCGTCTCAGGCTGGCGCCGATCGGCTTCAATCAGCCTGGCAAGCACTCGGGCAGGTTCTGCGGGCCATAGAGTACGATCGGAACCGTCGAGACATAGGGCGGCGCGACCGCGTTCGCGCCTTCGAAGCCGAAATGGTGCATCAGCACCTCGAGCGCGAACTGCGCCTGAAGCTCGGGGCTTTGGTCAATCGTCAGGGTCATCAACCCTGCTTCCAGATAGGCGTAGGTGTAGGTGGTCAGTTCGTGGCCGACGAAGATGGGCCGGGCCGGCAGCAGGCCGGCCCGGATCGCCCCGGCGACGCCCCGGTTGCCCGCACCCACGTTGTAGACGGCGACGGTTTCGGGATGCCGCCGGAACGCATCCCGAAGCTGCCACTCGGAGCGGGCCGCGTCATCGCGACCCTCGAGGATCTCCGCCAGCGCGAGATGCGGCGCTTCGGCCGTCAGCTGATCCCTCACGCCATGCACCCGTTCGGCGTGGGACTGAAACCCGAGATGGTTGCACAGGACCACGACCTTGCCCGGCCGCGACATCCGACCCAGGAAATAGCCGGCCGAGCGCCCCGCCTTGTAGTGATCGGTGCCGGCGTAGGCGAGGCGGGCGGATCCGGGCAGGTCTGAAATCATCGTCACCACCGGCCGGCCTTGCGCGGCGAGATCGGCGACCGCCGCGTGTACCAAGGGATGGTCCTGCGCGTAGACGATCGCCGCATCATACGGCCCGCGCATCAGCGCGGCGGCAATCGTGCGCGGCTCCTCGTTATCCAGCAACGTGCGGTGAATGGCGATCGCATGACCCATCCGCTGGGCCAGGCGGCGGAACTCGAAGCCCATGCGGTGGATCAGCGGCAATTCCGGGCGGGCGAGGATGACGTTGATCCGCAGCAGGCCGCGATGCGCGGACGGCAGGATACGCTTCAGGCCGAGCTCCCGCGCCGCGTCCAGGACCCGCTTGCGGACCTCGTTGCTCACGTTGCCGCGTTCGTTGATCACGCGATCGACCGTGGCACTGCCCACGCCGGCCCGGGCAGCGACGTCGGAAAGCGTGATCCGGGCCAAGGACTTTGGCTGCATGGCTGGGCAAATGACCCTGGTCAGGCGGGTTCTTGATCGCACTCCGTCACAGCAGCCTGCGGCAACAGGTCACGCGTCGAAACCGAGGCTGGCTGTCGTCTTCCGTTTCCGATCTCGATCGCAGACGCCACCTGGGACTGCCGGATCGTCGGCCCCGACGACGAACCGGCCGCCGCTTCGCGCGCGCTGTCCGACCTCGGCATCATCGGGTCGTGGCAGCCGCCTTCGCGGTCATGCGCGCCTTCTTCCTGCGGAACCGCTCCTGCATCAGGGCCTCGCCCGCCTTGGTCCCGTCGTGCCAGGTGCCGAACAGCCGGTCGAAGGGCATCAGGCCGTCCGCGTAGTTCACCTCGAAGCATTTGTGATGCAGGTAATGGGCGTAGGCCTGGGTGTCGATGGCGCGGTCCTCGCCGAGCTCGATCTTGTCGAAGCCGACATGGCCCACCACGGCGCCCGTTCCGGTCACCTGCAAATGATAGAGCACCAGCAGCGGATGCGACGGCACCAGCAGGTGGATCAGGATGTCCGACCAGTAGAGCAGATGCTCGACCGGATGCATCGACAGGCTCGACCAGGGTGACGGGTTCACCGAATTATGGTGCACCGAGTGGACCCACCGGTAGAGCGGTCCCCGGTGGATCAGCCAGTGGATGCAGAAGAAATGCGTCTCGTGGATCATCGGGATGAGCAGGCCGAGGACGATCAGCTCCCATGGACGGGCGGCGAAACTGGTCCAGGGCCCCCAGCCGATCGCCCAGAGATGCAGCATGATCACCTGGTAGGCGGTCCAGATCGGCACGCCGGTGCCGAAGGTGCGGATGACGTTGTCGATGTTCTGGCTGCCGAACATGAACACGTCGGATTTCCGGTCGGCCGGGAACAGGGCATTGAACTTGAAGCGGTTGCCCTGCGCGCGGCGAAAGTAGAGCCGGAATTCCAGCACGCCATACAGAACCGCGACGGTCGCCGCATTCACCAGCCAGAGCCACGCGATCCAGCGCCAGCCGAAACTCGCCAGCGTTTCCCGCGAGGGCGTCGCCCAGGTCCACACCACGAGACCAAGGCCGAAGAAAAGCGCGTTCCACGGCAGGAAGTAGTGCGGCAGCCAGGCGAGGAACTTCAGCAGCCGCGGCGGCCAGACGAAGACCGGCGCACCTTCCAGCCGGCCGTTCGGCGCAAAGTCGCCGCGCTTGTTCCGTGTCCCGAATTTCAGGTCGTCCATCGTTTCACCCCGAAGCGATCACACAGGTGCCGAGCGTCGAAAGCCGAGAAGGACGTGACGTGGACGCCAGGATGAGCCCCTGCGCAGAGCGTGCCATCGCCGATGTCGCTGTTCCGTAAGCGGTCGACGCTTCTCTGAACGCCGCCGGCCGTGCCTGGGAGGTCGCATCACAACCACCTCCCTGTCGGCCTGCGATTCATATCAGAGACGGGCTGGATGTCACACGGCCGATTGATGGAATCCAATCAGCTCGTCCCTGGCCGCGCGTAGCCCGATGAGCCAGAACCGACCGCGCGTTCGTGTCGATCAGGCCCGGCATGAAAGTCGCGTGGTGTCGGAGGGCGCGCCAGCAGTGAAGCACGACATCGGCACCCGCCGTCGCGCGACCGGCGCTGCCGCACGATCAGGCTGCACTCTCAGGCGGAATTGCCATGGCAGGTGTTGCAACGCCCGGTCTGCCCATACCGGCCACGCTGGAACCTCTCTTGTTCCCCGTCGCGCCGACCGGTGAACGTGACGCGGAAAGCTGCGCGCGGCCGCTGACTGCACCGGTCCCGCCGCACCATTGCCGGATGACGACGACAGCCCGGGTCGCCGCTCGACGCGGATGCGGGGCCGCTCGCGCGTCCTGGAGTTCAGATGTTCTCCGGCGTGTAGATGTCGAAACCGATGAAGCGCTTTCCCGGGGGCGTGCCGGACCGAAGGTCCTGCAGCATCTGGGCGACGGCTTCCGTCGCCATCCTGGCAATCGGATGGGCGAACACCACCGACAGATCGTGGTCGATCAACCCCATCCGCGTGTGGGTCGTCAGGTCATTCCCGACGGTGACGATCGAGGAACCCCGGCCGGATGCCTTGAGCGCCTCGAGCACGCCGACCATGCCGCCGCCGGAGACGTAGAGACCGGCCAGGTCGGGCTGATGCCGCAGCAACTGCTCCGTGACCTCCCGGGCGATCGACTTGTCCTCGAATGTCTGCACCGGCTCGAGCAAGGTGAAGTCAGGCGCATGTTCGCGAAGATAGGAGCGAAAGCCCGATTCGTTCTGCTCCTGGCAGCGGTAGCGGTGATTGCCGACGAGAATCGCGACCCGGCCCACTCTCCGGCACAGGCCGGACACGGCCCAGCCGGCGGTCCTGCCGACCTTCCAGTTGTCGAGCCCGATATAGCCGATCCCGCAGGATGCGGTCAGCTCCGAGATCAGCCCGTAGCTGGGCACGCCGTTGGCCGCGAGTGTCTCGATCGCATGGGCGATCCGCGGATGCTCGGCCGAGACGACCGCCAGCGCCTGCACCTGCTCGCCGAGCCGCAGAATCCGCGCCGCCACGGCCTCCGGGGAGAGATCGTCCATATGCTCGACCACGATTTTGACCGGCTCGGGACTCTCCGATCCCGCGAGCTGCACCGCCTCCGCGATCATGCGGTAAAGCGCCCGGTTCGATTGCTGCAGCAGGAATCCCAGCCGGATCGTCGGCTTGTCGACGCTCAGCCGCTCGCGCAGCGTCGGCAGCGCGTAGAACGCGACGGCTTCCGCCACGGCCAGCACGCGTGCCGCCGTCGCCGGCCGGACATTGGCGCGCCCGTTCATGATGCGATCGATCGTGGAGACGCTGACACCGGCCTTCTCGGCCAGTTCGGCGATGTTCACCCGGCGCGCCATGGGGCCCTCCC
>Ga0335074_10015013_pt1 | contig 10873 bp, 5 predicted proteins | sample Lox_Sample_23_FD_206715 | JGI IMG/M metagenome (GOLD analysis project Ga0335074, IMG submission 206715) | Soil microbial communities from Loxahatchee National Wildlife Refuge, Florida, United States - Lox_Sample_2.3 | ecosystem: Environmental > Terrestrial > Soil > Wetlands | place: USA: Florida... | reverse complement strand
AGATTGTTCCGCGACGCGAGGGTGCTGGGATGGTCGGCGCCGAGCAGCCGTTCCCGGGCCGCGAGGGTCTGCTGGACCAGCGGGATCGCGTCGGCGGTCCGGCCCGCCGCATGGTACGCGGCGGCCAGGTTGTTCCGCGCGCTCACAGTGTCCGGATGGTCAGGACCGAGCTGCCGTTCCCGCCCGGCCAGGGTCTGCTCATACAGCGGGATCGCCTCGTCGACTCGGCCCCCCGCATGGTACGCGGCGGCGAGACGGTGGCGTGCGTCCAAGATGTCAGGATCAGCACGGTCGACCAGCCGCTCAAGGTCCACGGTCAGTGGCTCGCCGATCGCGATGGCGTGCGGCATGCTGTCACCGAGCTCGGCCAGGTAATCCAGCGCGAGGAGTCCGAGCCGCTTCAGCATTCTGGCTAGCTCCTCGTCGACGTCATCCGCATGCGCCGCCGCGTTCTTCAGGAGCGCCGTGACCTGGCCGAGCATCTCCCTGGCGGCCACGTGATCCCCCAGCTTGGCGAGTGCCTCGGCGGACGTCTCCAGGGCTGAGGCGACGGCCCGGTACGCCGTACCAAGGCGCGTTCGCCGGGGCAGTCCGCCACGGACCACTCGCGCCACCAGGCAGTGCACGCTCGCGGCCTGGCCGTCAAGGCTGAGACCCAGCAGTGACAGCTCGTTCAGCCGCTCCAGTGCCTGGTCCACCATGGACGCGGCCACCCGGCGCCGACCGCCGAGCAGCGCACCCGACTGTCCGGCGGCACGCAGCAGGTCGCAGCGGACTGCGGCCGGCGACAGTATGGCCATGACCTCCATGACTCCGGTGGACACGCCGACCGGATCGGCAGTCCAGGCGGCCTCCAGGGAGAACAGCACCGCCTGGGCCACACCCGGTGGGTACGGCTGCTCCTCCGAGTCCTCCAGGTCATCGTCGACCGGCAGGGCCCGCAGCTTCGCCAGGTATGCCTCGTATCCCAGGTGCTGCCCGGCGATCACCGCCGCGGCCTGATCCAGCGCCAGCGGCAGATGCCCCAGTTCGGCGGCCACCGCCGAGGCGCCGGCTTCGTCGGCCAGACCGGTTCGTCCCTCCAGCAAGGCCAGTGCTTCCTCGGCGCTGAACACGTCCACCGGGACACTTGTCCCCAGCGCCGCTGCCGGCTCCGCGACGCCGGTGACCAGCACCCGGGCCGTGCCGGCGGCCGGAACGAACGGCCGTAGCAGATCAAGATCCCGGGCGTCGTCGAACACCAGCAGGCAAAGGCTCCCGTCAGCCTCCAGCCAGCGCCGGAGCGCTTGCCCCGAGTCAGCCGTGCTCTGCCGGGAACCGCCATCAGACGCCGCCGTGGCTTCGGCCGCGGCAGCCATCCCCGCCAGCAGGCTCTCTTCGCTCCTGGCGTCGACCCAGGCGATCAGCCGCCAGCCGCCCGCCAGTCTCGCCCGCGCGTACGCCGCCGCCAGTTGGGTCTTGCCCACTCCCGTGGTACCCGTGAGCACCACCGCCGACGGCCCTTGACCGGCCGAGTTCAGTTGCGCCAGCAGAGCGGGCCTGGGCTGGAGACCGGGCCGCTGAGCCGGGATATCACCGACGACAACCTGGTCATCCGCCATCGTCCGCGCAGGCGGTTCCGCGGCATGAGGCCCCCCGGTGCGAGCCGCAAGCTGATCAATAGCGGTCGGATCCACTGTCAGGCCCCTAAGGGAATTCCAGGCTTTGCACAGCCAACCGCCGTGACACTGCCGTTACCGACATCTACATACCCGCTTCAGTCGAGCCAAACAAGCTCTCCCGCTCTTATCAACCCCTAACGGACGGTGCCCAACCTTGTCGTGGTGCGTCACGCACCGTCATGACGGGGCAGCATGATTGGACCGTCGTGCCGGTAGGATTGTGCTAGCCCTGCCCTCTTGGCTTACTTACCGACAGATGGGAAGGGGGCGGGAGATGCTGGGGGAGAATCTGCTCGTGCTGGCGGCCTTGGCAGGCCGGACGGTGGTAGATGCCGCAACCACCGACGGGTGGGAGACCGCTGAGCGGGAGTACGCCCAGCTGCTGGGCCGGGGAGACGCCGCGCAGACCAAGCAGGCTGGGCAGTGGCTGGAGGAGACACGCAAGCAGCTCGCTGGTGGTGACGGGCCGGATATCGGGTTGATCCGCACGGCTCTGGCGGGGCGGTGGGCGGGGCGGTGGGCGGACCTGCTGGAAGAGAACCCCGACGCCGAGGCTGAGCTGCGGGCTCTCGTTCACCAGACCCAGGCGGCGCCGCCCGCCAGCAAGCTATCCGTGACCGGCAACGCGGGCTCTCCCAATGGCGACGTGAACGCCTACGCGGCCGGGCCCGAGCACCCCGACGCCCTGGCCTCGCGGAGCGAACTCGCCTACTCGGCCGGGCAGGCGGGGGACGCGGCCGGTGCCCGGGACCAGTTCGCCGCGCTGCTGCCGGTCGCCGAGCGCGTCCTTGGCCCCGAACACCCTGACACGCTGGCCGCCCGCGCCAGCCTCGCCTACTGGACCGGGCAGGCGGGGGACGCGGCCGCCGCCCGGGTGCAGTTCGCCGCGCTGCTGCCGGTCGCCGAGCGCGTCCTTGGCCCCGAACACCCCGACACCTTGATCAACCGCCACAACCTCGCAAACTTCGCGGGCTACACCGGCGACGCCGCCGCCGCCCGGGACCAGTTCGCCGCGCTGCTCCGCATCCGCGAGCGCGCGTTCGGCGCGGACTCCCCCGATACTCTGGTGGCCCGGTTCAACCTGGCTTACTGGTCCGGGCGCGCCGGGGACGCGGTCGCCGCCCGGGACCAGTTCGCCGCGCTGTTCCCCATCCGCGCACGCCTCTATGGCCCGGACCACCCCGACACCCTGGCCGCGCGGGAGGAACTCGCGTACTGGACCGGGTGCGCTGGGGCGGCAGCCGCCGCCCGGGACCAGTTCGCCACGCTGCTGCCGACCTATGAGCGAGTTCTCGGCCCTGAGCATGCCGATACCCTGGCCGTCTGGTATCAGCTGGCCCACTGGACGGCGCTTGCGGGGGACGAGGCCGCCACGCAGGACTAGCTCGCCAGCTGGTTACGGGTACCGAGCCGGGTGATCCCAGCACTCAGCCCGTTCATGGCCTTAAGCCTCAAGCCGTTGGTGACGGGGATGACGAGGGCGATGGTGACGGGGATGACGAGGGCGACTTCGAGGGGTCGGGCGAGGGTGATCTGGCGGGCTTGGGCGACTTCGAGGGCTTGGGCGAGGGCGATTTCGACACCTCGGACGACGGCGGCGGCTGGATCTGGGACGGCACGGAGGCTGAGGGCCGGGCGAGGATCCGGGACGGGCTCGCGGCGACTGATGCGGGAGCGGTCGCCGCAGTCCGGGCGGCCACGGGACTCACCGAGATCCCGCCGCTTGTCTGGGCGGCCGGGGCGTGTGTGACGTGGGAGCCAGTTGGCGGTGCCTGGGCATGGGCGGCGCGGGGGCCCGCGAAGGTGAGCAGTGTGACACTTACGGCCGCCACGACCCATACCGCGACAGCCGTGGTCGCAACCGCCGCTCCGGGGTGGGCCCGGATGCTGTCCCAGCTCGCTCGCTTGATCGCCTGCGCGAATAGCGTCGTCCAGGTCGATTCCGCACGCCGGACCACCCGGTGGCGGTAGGCGACCGCGTCCTCGGCAGTCGAGGAGCAGAGGCTCAGGACGTTCTCGCGCAGGTCCGGAGGGAGCGGGGGCAGCGGAAGCAGGCCTGAGATAACCGTAGGGCGCAGCGCCCCGCGCGTCTGATTGACGCAGACCTGGCACTGCTCGATATGCCAGGCGACCAGGTCACGCGTCTGCTCGGTCAGCTGCCCGTCCCAGTCGGCGAGCAATTCCCCCATCACCGGGCAGGCCTGCCGTCCGGCCAGCGCGGTGCGCAACGCGGCGAGCGACTTCTCCAGCCGACCGCGGGTGCGTGCGGCCAGCGCGTGCGCGCGGTTATACGATAGCCCGAGCGCGATGGCAAGGTCATTGTCGTACAGGTCGTGCCTGAAGCTCAGCTCGACTACCTCACGCTCACGAGGCCTCATGTCGGCCAGGAGGGAGCGGATCAGCTCCCGCAGTTCGGCTTGACCGAGGTAACCGTTGAAGTCGGCAATCCCATCCGTCTCGTCGGCCGAGCCGCTGGCCACACGGAACTGCATTGTCGCATCGGCCAGCTGACCGACCACGCTGAATTGCATCGTCGCATCGCCCAGGCCGGGAGGTGCGGCGGCCGGCTCGCTGACCGCGCGGAACTGCCTCGTCGCATCGGCCGGGCCGGCGGTCGCGGCGGCCGGCACGCCGACCACGCGGAACGGAATCGTCGCATCGGCCGGGTCCCCGATCGCGTCGGCGGGCTGGCCGACCGGTTCGGCCGCATCGGTCTCATCGCGGGTCGCTGACCGTGACACGGTTCGGTGCCGGCAGTCGTTGCGAGCCAGCGCGAACAGCCAGGGGCGCAGCTTGGCCGGCTCGGGCACCTCGCCAAGCGTAGCGGCGGCGAGGACGAACGTGTCCTGCACAGACTCGGCTGCGGCCGCGGAGTCGTGCAGCATCCAGTGACAGTAGCCGTACAAGCCAGCTGCGTACCTGTCGTAGGCCGCGGCCATTCCCGCCGGATCTCCCGCCGCGATCGCTGCGAGCACCTCGCGGTCGTGCTCGCCGTCGGAAAGCGGAGTGTCCTGTATCCGGCCAGGAAATGAACGGCTGGGCAGCTTGGCGTACGGGCCTGCGGCGCGGTCGGGACGCGCCGGCCTGGCCGGGTCGGCGGGAGGCCGCCGGACGCCAGCCGGACGCACCGGTCTGGCCGGGCCGACCGGAGGCCGCCGGACGCCGGCCGGATGCGCCTTCACGACGGCATCGGCAGGTGCCTGAGTCCGCGGGGTCTGGATACGGGGGCGATCGGGACGCAGAACTCGCGGTCGGCCGACCGGGGTCTGCTCGAGCAGCGGGATCGCCTCGGCGGCCCGGCCCGCGTCCTGATAGGCCTTGGCCAGGTTCCTGCGTGAGGTTTGGGTATCCGGGTGATCGGGACCCAGGACTCGTTCCCGGCTGGCCAGGGTCTGCTCGAACAGCGGGATTGCCTCGGCGGCCCGGCCCGCCGCCAGATAGGCGGCGGCGAGGTTGCCCCGGGAGATCAGGGTGCCGAGGTGGTCGACGCCCAGCACCCGCTCTCGTTCGGCCAGGTTCAGCTCGTACAGCTGGATCGCCTCGGCGACTCGACCCGCGTCCTGGTAGGCACTGGCCAGGTTGTTCTGCGACGTCAGGGTGTCGGGATGGTCAGGGCCCAACCGGCTCACGAGTACGGCCAGAGTCTGCTCGAACAGCGAGATCGCGTCGGCGATGCGGTCCGCCGCCAGATAGGCGGCGGCGAGGCTGTTGCGCGCGTTCAACGTGTCTGGATGGCCGGGACCCAGCAGCTCATCGAGGTCCGCGGCGAGCGGCTCACCGACCGCGATGGCCTGCGGGGCGCTGTCACCCAGCTCGATCAGGTGATAAAGCGAAATGAACCGGAGCCGCAACAGAATTTCGGCTAGCTCCTCGTCGGCCCCCTCCGCGAGCCCGGCCGTGTGGTTGAGCAGTGCCGTCACCTGCTGGGGGATGCGCCTGACAGCCGGGCGGTCCTGTGGCCCGGCCACCGCGATAGCGTGCGCTTCCAGCACAGATGCGGCGACCCAGCACACCGCTCCCAGCCGCGCTCGGCGGGCCAGCCCGTCACGGACCACCTGCGCCACCAGGCGGTGCATCATGACGGTCTGGCCGTCCACGCTGAAGGTCAGGACTGACTGGTCGCTCAGCCACTCCAGCACCCGATCCACCAGGTCGGCCGTCACCCGGCGGCCGGCGCCGGCCAGTACGCCCGCCCGCCCGGCGACGTGCAGCACCTCGCGGCGGACCCCAGCCGCCGACAGTACCGCCATGATCGCCATGACCCGGGAACATATGCCCGTCCTGTCAGCCGCCCGCACCGCCGCCAGGGACAGCAGGATGGCCCGCGCGACGCCATGGGGGTACGGCTGGCCGTCGTCTCCGGCCAGGGATACCTCCGTCGGCATCGTCTGCAGCCGGTCTAGATACCGCGCGTACCCATGACGCTGCCCTCTGATCAACGGCGCAGCCAAAGCCAGAGCCAGCGGCAGGTGCCCCAGCACGGCCGCCACCTCAGCCGCCCCCGCCTCATCGTCCAGGCCGGTCCGTGCGGTCAGGAACGACAGCGCCTCGTGGGCACCGAACACGTCCGCCGGGACAGCGGTCGCCGGGTCCGGGGCCGTTTGCCGGGTGCTGACGATCAGGATCCGCGCCGTACCGCTGGCCGGGACAAACGGCGACAGCACCTCGGAGTCGGCCACATCGTCGAACACCAGCAGGCAGTGGTCGCCGTCAGTCTCCAGCAGGTGCCGTACTGCCTGGCCTGCATCGGCGACAGCCCGCCCGGAACCGTCCTCGGTCAGTCCCGTGGCCTCAGCCACCGCGGCCAGTCCGGCCTGCATGCTACCGGTGTCCGCGGCGTTGACCCAGGCCACCAGCCGCCAGCCTGCCGCCCGCTTCGCGCGCGCGTACGCGGCCGCCAGCTGGGTAGCCCCCCGGCCCTGCAGCCCGGTCGTCGTGTGAATCACCGATACGCGAGCGCCAGCGCGGTCCAGCCTCGCGAGCGCGCCGACCCGAAGCTGAAAGCCAGGCGGCTCCAGCGGGATATCGCCGACCACCACCTGGAGACTCATCGCCTCAGGTACAGACGACTCCTGGGCCGGGTCACGTTGGGCAGCATCGACGTCCCGCTCGGCAGCCACGTCCTGCTGGACGCCATCGACGATCTGTCTCACCACCTGCTCCCGGGACCGCGCCGACGACTAGAAGAGATCGTCCGCCACCGCCGTGATGCAGCGATGGCGGAAAAAACCAACATACTGCCCCGGCCCCCCGTACAGGACAGCGGTCACCAGCGTAGCTGATGGAAAGACGCTTCTGGCCTGCGCTGATCCCGGTGAGGCATCACGCGAGGCCGCTGTCCGACGCGGCGGCGCCGACCAGATGAAGGATCCGGTACGGAACCTGGGTGGCGAGGGAGATCACGGTGGCGGAGCGGACCACACCTTCGGTGGAGACGATCGCGTCGAGGACGCGCTGCAGGTCGGCATTGGTCCGGGCCACCACCCGGCAGAGCATGTCGCCCGGGCCGGTGATGGTGTGCACCTCCAGCACCTCAGGGATCGTGGCCAGCCGCCCGGCCACCGGATCATGCCCGCCGACCTGTCGGATCTCGAGTGTGATGAACGCGGTGACCTCATAGCCCAGTACGGCCGGATCCACGTCAGGTCCATACCCGGTTATCACCCCGCGGTCCTGCAGGCGGTCCAGGCGCGCCTGGACCGTACCGCGGGCCACGCCGAGCCGCCGCGACGCCTCGAGCACGCCGACCCTCGGCTCGGCGGCCAGTAGTTCAATGAGCGCGGCGTCCAGCCCGTCGATCGGTCCCGGGCGAGCAGTAGTCATGGTGTACAGAGATACCACCATTTGTGCGGATTAAATAGGCAATATGCATAGCTTGTTGCTGCTTGGTTGCGCACTTTGGGGACCAGGTCGCATGCTAATCGCATGACCACGCCAGCACAAGACAGGTTCCCCATCGTCGGCATGGACGCCGTGGTCTTCGCGGTCGGGAACGCGAGACAGGCGGCGCACTACTATTCCACGGCGTTCGGTATGCGGCGGGTTGCCTACTGCGGCCCGGAGACCGGCTGCCCGGACGAGGCCGTACATGTCCTGGTCTCGGGTAGCGCGCGGTTCGTCTTCCGTGGCCCGGCGCGGCCGGGCACGGCGCTCGGCGAGCGGGTGGCCGCGCACGGCGACGGGGTGATGGACTTGGCCCTGGAGGTCAGCTCGGCCGAGGACGCTTATGACTACGCGGTGGCGCATGGTGCCCGCGGCCTCGAGGCACCGCACCTGCTTGAGGATGAATCAGGCAAGGTAGTCGTGGCGGCCATCGCGACCTACGGCGGCACCCGGCACACGCTGGTCGAGCGATCCGGGTATTCCGGCGCGTACCTGCCTGGCTACGTGCCAGCGCCGCCCATCGTGGCCCCGGGCGAACGCGGCTTCTTCACCGAGATCGACCATTGCGTGGGCAACGTCGAACTCGGCAAGATGGACGAATGGGTGGACTTCTACCACCGGGTCATGGGCTTCACCAACATGAAGGAGTTCGTCGGCGACGACATCGCTACCGAGTACTCCGCGTTGATGAGCAAGGTGGTCGCGGACGGGTCCCGGAAGGTGAAGTTCCCGCTGAACGAGCCCGCGATCGGCAAGCGCAAATCGCAGATCGACGAGTACCTGGAGTTCTTCGGCGGTCCCGGGGTGCAGCACCTGGCGCTGGTCACCGAGGACATCGTGGCCAGTGTCCAGGCTATGACCGCGGCCGGGGTGGAGTTCCTGGCCACCCCGGGGAGTTACTACGACGGGCTCGGGTCCTGGGTCGGCGAGACCCGCGTGCCGCTGGACGAGTTGCGCGGGCTAGGCATCCTGGCCGACCGGGACGAGGACGGCTACCTGCTGCAGATCTTCACCCAGCCGGTCCAGGACCGGCCCACCGTGTTCTTCGAGCTGATCGAGCGACACGGGTCGCAGGGCTTCGGGAAGGGGAACTTCAAGGCGCTCTTCGAGGCGGTCGAACGGGAACAGGCCAGGCGCGGCAACCTGTGAACCGGTGAGACGCCGTTACGAACGCAGCTTGGCCACCACCCGCCGCACCCGCACGAGGATGGCCTTCAGATCGCCGTCGTCGAGGAAGTACGCGACCACGCCGAAGGCGATGATCGCACAGCCGGCCGCGGGAACCGCTACGACGATGGCCACCAGCTTGTGGTGCAGGGGCACCGCCAGGCTGACAGCCACGCCCACGGCGGAGCCTGCCGCGCAGGCGACCAGCCCGGCCAGCGCCGCATGGCGGGTGCCTTGCACGGCAGCCGGGCCGCAGATCCTCCGGGTAACGAACACCAGCGGGATCGCCACCACGGTCTGGCCGATGGTGATGCCCAAGGCCAGTGCCGCGGGCACCAGCCGCGCCGGAACCAGCTGGACCAGCACCACGTCGACCACGATCGCCACCAGCCAGCCTCCGGCCAGCGCCACGGCGGCGACCTTGAGCCGCCCGATGACGAACATGACCCGCGACAGATTCGCGATCACCGCAGCGGCTGCGATGCCAGGAGCGAACAAGACGAAGGCCTCGATCAGCTGCGAGACCTGATCGGGCTGTTTGGCCAGCACGTGCGCGGCTGGAATCGCGATGGCCGCGATCACCGCCGTGCCGAGCCACGACATGAGCAAGGCCCCCCGGGTCGACCCGGCGCTGGTTCGGTCGAAGTCTGGTCCCTCACGCGCGGATAGCACCGGGAACGCGCTGATCACGATGGACAGGGCCAGGATCGTGGCTATCGAGTTGAACACCTGCGAGGCGTAGTTGAACAAGACGATCGCGCCGGTGTTCCCGTGCCCGTTGGCCAGGTCGATGATCACCAAGTTGGCCACGTCGACGGCGATGAGCTCGATGACTCCGACCAAGGCCAGGCCGCTCGCCCGGCGCGCCACGCCGGGCGGGAAGCGCAACGCGGGCCGGAACCGCAGGTGCAGCCGCCACGTCGGCGGCAGCGCGACCACCACCAGGACAGCGATGCCTAGCGTGGTACCCACCGACAGGACAAGCTCGGCCGTGACGGGGAGCTGGGCCAGCGGACGGCCCCCGTTCAGAGGCACGAAGGCCAGATAGCAGGCGATGAGCACCAGGCTGGAGATCCCGGGGCCGATTGACGGCGCGGCGAACCGGCGGTAGGACTGCAGCAGTCCGTACAGGACGACTGAGAGCCCGTACAGGAGAGCCTGGGGAGCAAACACCCGCAGCATGTTCCCGGTGACGGCGACCATGTCGGCGTGGACGCAATGCGCGTTCGGGTTGCTGGGGTTCAGCAGCGAGGCGACCGGACCGGCAGTCGCCACGATGACCAGGACGAGCGGTACCACGATGACAACCGTCCACGTCAGCAGAGCCGAGGTGATCTGGCCGACCCGCGCCTTCTCCGCCGGGTCATGGGCCGCCCGCTCGGCCGAGCGAGCCAGCACGGGGACCATCGCGCTGGTCAGTGCGCCGCCCAGTATCAGCTGGTACAGGAGGTCGGGCACCTGGTTAGCGGTAACGTACGCGGTGCCCAGGCAACTCGCGCCTACGGTCTGCGAGAACACCAGCGTGCGGACCAGACCCAGGATCCGGGACAGGATCGTAAGGCTGGCCACGACGGCGGCCCCGCGGGCGATGCCCTCGGCCAGCCGCGAGGTCGGTGGCGCCGACGTCACCGGGTCAGCGCTGGTACTGCTGCTGGTCGGCACATGCACGTCCTGATCGCGTTGCATGCGAGGCCTCCCGTCCAGTCATGTCGGCGTCAGCCGACAGAATCCGAATTCAGTTGTGAACCCGGATCCCGCTAGGTCGACATAGGTAGACCGATGGTTCCGATCATAAGATCAGGGAGAAGCCGGAATGATACGCGGTGGCCGAGATCGTTTGGGCGGAATGCCGGGGGACTAGGCGAAGGCGAGGGAGTACCCCGCGGCGCGCAGCGAGCTGATCACTTCCTCGCAGTGGGCGGGGCCGCGGGTCTCGACCACCAGGAACACCTCGGCCTCGTCCACGTGTAGCCGCGGGCCAAGCCGCTCGTGGCCAACCTCGAGCACGTTGGCGCCGAGATCGGCCAGGTCGCTGAGCAGCTTGGCCAGGGAGCCCGGACGATCGGGCAGCCGGCAGCGGAACGCCAGGTAACGGCCGGCCGCGGTCAGGCCGTGCCGCAGGAGCTTGGACAGCAGCAGCGGGTCGATGTTGCCGCCCGACA
>Ga0335074_10015012_pt1 | contig 10873 bp, 9 predicted proteins | sample Lox_Sample_23_FD_206715 | JGI IMG/M metagenome (GOLD analysis project Ga0335074, IMG submission 206715) | Soil microbial communities from Loxahatchee National Wildlife Refuge, Florida, United States - Lox_Sample_2.3 | ecosystem: Environmental > Terrestrial > Soil > Wetlands | place: USA: Florida... | reverse complement strand
AGGTCGACCTCGACGCTTGGATGACCGAGTACAACCAAGCGCGCTCGCATCAGGGCCGCTGGTGCTATGGCAAAACCCCGATGCAGACCTTCCTTGACACCTTGCCGATCGCCAAAGAGAAAAGCATCACGACCGCGTGACGGCTGACAATTTCTTCTTGTCGGACACCCACCACGACGAGAGTGCCGTCTGTCAGGTCAAATCCATACTTTTACACCTGCTGCCCACCCGAGGATACATTAACGATGCGCGCCGGAGCGCTCGCCTTCAGCAGCGGCAGCAGCTGCTGCGTCAGCAGAAACCCGGCGAGATAGTTGACCGCAAAACGCAACTCGAACCCGTCGGCGCTCTCCTGGCGGACGCCGCCGGCCGTGCCGATGCCGGCATTGTTGATCAGCATGTCGAGCCGGCCGGTGTCCTCTTTGACCGCGGCGGCAAGCCGACGCACCTCGGCAAGGCTCGCCAGATCGGCCCGAAGGAAGGTTGCGGCGCCACCGGCCTTCTCGATGTCGGCGACGACCCGGTTCCCGCGCTCCGCGTCGCGACCGTGCACCAGGACGCGCACGCCGGCCGCGCCGAGGCTGAGCGCGACCACCCGCCCGACCCCGTCCGTCGAGCCGGTGACGAGCGCAACCCTGCCAGTCAGATCCCGCAAGCGCATGTCCTTCCTTGCCGCGGACCCCCATCGCAAGGGCCAACGGCGGAACCGTATCAGCTCGATGCCATTTGCGACGAATTTAATATCGTCGCATTCGGAGCCCCCGCTCACAATTGAGCGGCACCGCGAACAACCCTCGAAAGCCGGGGCCGATCGCTCGACCGGAATCCCTTCACCCACCTCCGCGTGCAGTCACCGCTGCCTATCTCTGCATCTCTGCCGCGTAGAAGGGGTCGGTCGCCTCGCCCTGCTTCGCCGCGACCGTTGTGATGCTCGCAAATCGCGCTACTTACCGGCCGCCGCTCCACCCGACCCTACAGCAAGTCCCCTTGTCGGAGTCGCGCGTTGCCCACCTTGCCGACCGGCCGGCTTGTTGAGTTCGTCGTGCAGCCCCAGGGCGAACGGCGGCTGTCTGTTCGGCTAACCGACCTTCGCCGCGTCGGGCCGCAAGAGGCGGGACGCGCCGATAGCCGTCGTCGGTCGAGTTCCGACAACAGGCTCGTGCACGCACCGGCGGTACCGGTCGCCGCGCGTGCGGAGAACAGATAGACGTGGCGTTATAGTTGGTGGCGAATAACCGTACGAGTGAGCCGAGTCACGACCTTTGTGTAGTCGGTCGCTTCGCGCCCCTCTGCCACGGCGGTAACCAGCGTCAAAATGTCGAACATATCGATGTACCAAAGCGTGCAGGTCTTGGCGGCGAGAGTCCCGCGAGCGGCCATTCCCACCAGCTTTTTCGAGGCCATGTCGAAGACCGGGCTTCCACTGAGCCCGGTGATCTCCGTGAACTCGGGATTTGCGAACCCCGCGCAGGCTTTGCGAAGGATCGGATCAGCGGAGGCCGCACCCATATCGGCAAATTCGAGAAGGCAGAACATAGGGCTGATCGGCATCTCGCTGAGATCGGATTTCTCCTTCAATGCGCCGTTGACGTACAGCACATCGCCGATATTGGCTGTACCGCAGGTGCCAGCGTCGAGCACGTAGGGAGGATCGGGGAAGAACGTCGGTGCGACTGCGGGCGCGAATTCGACAACGGCAATGTCGAGAATGTCGGTATCAACCGCCTCGCCCTTCGGGGCGCTCGGATAAACGAGGCCCCGGATCGGGGCAAACATCTTCCCGAATTTCGCTTCAGTAACGCGAAGCCGTTGCCAATCAAAGCCCTCCAATACGTGGCGGCAGGTCAGACCAAACACACGCCCGCGAAACGTGGCGAGAAACAGCGTCCCGCCGTTCGTCGCGTATGGCCACTCCACGTAGCCGGTCTCGAAGATCGGAAAGCGAACGCTGGTGCGGAAGTCCTGGGCGATAATGGTCCCGGAGGTAAGACGCTGCTGCACCCTCATTGAAGGAGTTTCAGACATGGTCGGCGTAAGCGGTATCCCGTTCACGCTGGACTGCGTCCTCGGTGACCTTTATCTCGGTGAAGTCCAGCGAGTACATCGGCCACTGCCAGTCCATTACCCGACGAATGTCCTCTTCCGAGGCTTTCGACAGGTGGCCAAGCTCCCCCAGCTTTTCGAGCGTTCGGCGGTTCAGCGCCTTGATCTCCATGACATGCGTCTGGTCATCGAGCTTCGCTGGCTGCCATATCCGGGCGACGATCTTGAGTCCCACCGGGGTGAACATGCCGACACGCGAGAGCGCTTCCACGGGTGGCAACGCATGAAACCACGGTACGTTTGACCCAAGGAGGTCGTGCTCCATCGGAACGCCGCCAAATCGAGGCCCCGGTTTTCGCCAGACGAGAGTGCTGTCTTCGTCCACCAAATCCGCGTAGAGAAAGCCCTCCCGCTCGTCGAGAAGATCGTTGCGGAAAAGAAATTCTGGCCCGTACTGGCCGTCGAGGTAGTGGCTGGTGCGGTCGTGGTCCACATACCACGCCAATTCTGGAAGGGTAGCCGCGTGCCAACCTGATGCCGCTGCGTATATCAACCGAGCCAAGTGGTTATAGAAATTGCCGAGGGTGCGGTTGAGCGCCTTCTGCCGTTTCGGCGGGCATCGAACCGCATCGAGCAGAATAAGGATTTTCGCTGCCTCTTCCTCTGCTTGGCCGATCAAGATCGCACGCGCCCGCTGGTGCTCGCGCGGTAGCTGCTTCTCGGCATCCGCCAGCTCCCGGGCGCTCGCCAGGAGAACCGGGAGTCCTTCTCCGATCATCCGCAACCGCTCTGCGCCGGACTTCGCGCCAAGCGTCACGACCTTCCGGTGGATTTCGACCCTCTGATCGCTCAATCGAGCACCTTCGTCTTCTCCTGGGCGCTCATGAGGGCATACCAGTTGATCCAGGTGGTCACCTTGCCGTAGGAGACCCAATCCTGGATCGCCTCCTCGATCGCACCAACTACGAGCGCACGTCGAAAAGTGGCATCCATCTCGATGTCGACCAGTGGCCCGGAAAGCTCGACCCGAAATTCCTTCAGCACGTCCCTGAAGCGGTCGCCTGATCGGCGAACCTTCGCCTCCCAATGCGACGGGAAGTCGGCCGTGTATCTACCGATGTAGAGGTACTCGATGTCCTGGTCATAGGGTCGATACCGGCCCTTGACGCCGATGTAGTCGGTCATCGCAATCCGCTGCTGTTGTCGCCCTTATATAGCAATGCGATAACCGAATTGCGCGTCTGCACGACCCAAGGCCGCTCGGATCGGGCGCACACCGCAGGGAAGCGACGGCTGTGGGGCATTTTGAACAATTCCCGCCGCTAAGGCCAACGGCGGCTACCGGTTCGGTCGAGCGACCTTCGCGGGGCGGAAGGGAGTGGACCAGACACGCCGTTTCCGGCCGTTCGCTATGCCTCCGCCGAACCGATAAAATCGACCCGAAGCCGCCGTTGTTCGCCCGCGATGGCAATGGTCAGGGTTGCCCCTTCCTCGCCATTGCCGGTGCGACAAAACGGCCCGGGGCGGGTTAGGCGTCACCTGCCGGTCAGGTCTAAGGTCGCCGCGTTTAACAAGGCGCCAGCCTTCGCGCGAGATTCGCCCGTTGCGGCTGCGCTGCCGGTCCGGCGCGCAGGAGCTGGTCCAATCTTGGTAAATTCACGGGGCGGAGGGTCACTCGCGCGCGCTCCCCGCCTCGGACAGGCTCCTGAATGACAATCGTCTGTTCGCGCGCGGCCGCTTCCACCGTGGGGTACAAGATGGATGACACCGGTTCTCCGCTACGCCCGAGCGCGTAGAGAGCCAGTTGATAGAGCATTTCGTGCGGCAACGGTTCTTCCCACAGGTCCCGGTACTTCGCGTCCAGCACCGCGACTGTCTGCCCGCCCCGCATTAGCACGAAATCCGGACGGAGCACCGGATCTCGCCGGCCAAGCGGATTCTCGCCCGGTCGATACCGGAACATCCCCTTAAGGCGATGTTCGTCATGGACCTCGACGCCGCTCAAATTTTCCCGCAGAAATCTGGACAAGAGTGCCTGAAAAAAGCGGTTCATATCGAAGAGGAAGCCCTTCAGCCGCATACGGTTACCTTCCTCGTCCAACGCCACGCCCTGGCCGTCCAGCAACAATTCGATGAGCGTTAGCGCCGGTTCGTAGGCCATCGTCCGTCGATCGGTCGACCGCCAAGCCTCCGCGATCAGTGATCCGTCAAGCCGTTGTTCGCTTACCTCCTCGCCGAGCCTCCTGCTTAGCCGGCGCATATGTCCCTTGAGCTCGCCATCAGCTGCGAGACCTACCGCGAAATGGAGCCCCGCGAGCAGCACCCGGTTAAGCAGCGTGTCTTCGATGCGCGGATGATGCACGCAAGGCAATGTCGCCTGCGCACGTTGAACGGTTTGGAGGTAGCGGGTGAAGTCGATCCGGCCGCGGGGGCTAGCCAGATCGCTGGCAAAACGTTCGTAATCACGATGAACCCCGCGATCGAGCAGTTCGCCTGCTTCGGCAGCTAACTGATGGATGAGCAGATCCTGGAAACTCCACGAAGAGGAAGCGAAATCCACCGCGCCGTAAAGGTCAAGGTTTCGCAAGCCGTAGGCGTAGCGAAATAAGCTCAGGAGCGGTCCGCCAGTGATTTTGGGATGAATCGTTACGGTGATTTCACCGAGGGAAATCCGCCCGACAAATGACGTTGCACGCAGTTCGAGTCCGCGCGCAAGTTCGAGCACTTCGATCCGGCCAGTTTTTGACAACTCTTCGGCCAGCCGCCGTCCCGCCGGAAATCCGGCGAGCGATCGGTCAATCAACAAGCTTCCCTCATCGGGGCGGGCGGTCTCCCACTCGCGGAGGCTGACCATCATCACGCATCAGGCTCCTCGGCCTCCGGCGTTTCCTCCACCTCTTCAGGTGTTGCCGCCGCCGCCGTCGTTACGATGTCCGGCGCCGGTTCCAGCAGTGCCTGCACCAGCTCAGCCGTCTTGGCCTGCGCAAATAGCTCTTCCCGAATGCGCTGACTGGCTTCGTCAACCAGTCCAGGACCCAGAATGCGTGCCAGCGCCTCGTAATCCTCGTAACAATACTCTTCCAGCAACGGCACTAGGTCCTCGGCTAGCACTCGCACGAAATGCGCAAAATCAGTCACCGGACGGCCGTCCTCCAGGAGGTAGGCATGCCCAACCTGAAGGTTCCGCGCATCCCGGCCGAGATACGTTCGTAGCCGATCGTTCAGCGCGGCGAGCCACGGCCCAAGGGGCACACCGCCGGCCGATGCCCCACTTAGCACCGAAGCGTCGGGCATCAGCTCGACAAAGCCGAAGCGCCGCCGCAATGCAGTGTCGAGCAGAGCGATCGAGCGGTCTGCCGTGTTCATCGTTCCGATCAAATAGACATTCTTTGGCACGGCGAAACTGTTGCCCGAGAGCGGCAGATTCAGCTTTAAGCCGCGCTTGTCGCGCTCCAGCAGCGTCAGTAGCTCACCAAAAATCCGAGGGATATCCCCCCTATTGATCTCGTCGACCACCAACACGAACTTCCTATGCGGCGTACGCTTGGCGCAACGGCAGAGTGTTTTAAAAATTCCGCAGTGGAGTTTGAACACCAATTGTCCCGCAGCACCCTCCTCTGGCCGGAAACCCTCGATGAAATCCTCATAACCATATGCTGGATGAAAGGTGCACCACCGCACGAGCCCAGCTGCCTGTTCCGTTCCTTCGACTTCGTCGCGCTCGCCAGCGGTCAACTCTTCAAAGCGCCGTCCGAAAGCGCCGATCGCAGCAAGGTCTCGGGCAGTCCGACGCGCCCAGTAGGTCTTTCCGGTCCCCGGCGGCCCGAAAAGGATCGCTTGGCCCTTGCGTTCCAAGATGGCTTGAAGGCGGCCCGGGATGCCGTCCAGGCGCAATGCCAGCGTAGGCGTCGCTGCGCTCGGCCGCGGCGTCGATGTCGTATCGCCGTCGAGCAGTCGGCGCTCGATTTCAAGGAGGTTGTTTACGTGGCGACCGATCGGAAAGAAGGTCGTCTGCAGCCCTTCGGTCGTCGGCAGCCTCCATTCCGCGGTCGAGATCCACTGGACGGCTCGACGGTGTGGTGCGCCAGTGGGCTCGGTGTCTTCGTAACCGTAAGGACCGGTCGCGCGTCCAACTCCGAGCACCCGCTGGCCGTCGGCGGCAACAATCACGTCGCCCACCTGCATTCGCTCAATGAAATCCCGGATCTCTCCGGCCTTCCGGGAAAGGGTACGTGCGTCGCCCGGATATTCCTGTTCCAGCAGCGATCGCACCGCTTCCCTGACATGCTCGGCCTCGGCGATCTCGGACAAATCCCCAAGCGCGTCCCAGCCAATAGCCGCATAGGATCCGTCGCGCATCGCCGGCCAAATGAAAGGCCCCTCACCAAGGCGCGTACCGAGCCGCCAGTAGCGAATAGGATTCCCGTCGCGTTCATTTAGCGCACTGGTGAGATGGTTCATTGGCCATCCCAGCTCCGCGGCGAGCCTCACGAACCGGCCAGCGCACACATACAGGCCATCCTGTGGGGGTGGCTCTTCCAACATCCGAACCAGGTGGTATCTCTGCCACCGCTCGTTGTGGTAGTCGTCAAGCTTCTCAGGAAAGAGCAAGCTCCAATATTTGTGAGCCCAAGCCAGACCGCAGATATCCGGCGCTTGCTCTCCAAGCGCACCTTGCAACGCGAGGTAGGCGGCATCGTCCGCCGCGGTTACCCCTTCAAGCAAGCTGAGGCCGGCTCTCAGCTGGTTTCGGTGCCGGCGTGCAATTGTTACCGCGTCAGCTTCAGAGATATTCTTTTCGTTGTTGACGGGACCTTGCACCCATTGCTCCGTCTCCCTGCGCCGAAATAGCCCGAATTTGTGAGCGCTCCCGCCGGCGATGCTACCGAACGCCGGCCCCGGAAACTCGTCGTCATTCTTGAACTCCAGCCAGTAGACCAAACTCTCCCTGTTCCCGTGGGCATGCATCGCATGGAGCAATGCCGGGCCATCCAATGATTTAAGCGCGTCCGGTGTCGCGCGGCGAACAGGATGAGAGGGCAGCGACAATCAGGATGGGGATCCGGCGTCGCGGCAGCGGCATGATCGTGGCTGGGTGATTGTCGCGCAAGGGGTGTTGGGAGCGACAATCAGGCGTTGGCAGTGATGGTTGCGCGCGCCGGCGGCCGTCCGGGCCCTCGCTTGCGTTCGAGCGCGGCGCGACGGCGGTAGCTTTCAACGTTCATCTCGAAGATCGTGGCGTGGTGGACGAGGCGATCGACGACAGCGACGGTCATCGCCTGGTCGGGAAAGATCTTGCCCCATTCGCCGAAGGGCTGGTTGGCGGTGATCAGCAGCGATCGCCGCTCGTATCGGGCGCTGATCAATTCGAACAGCACGCTGGTTTCGGCCTGGTCCTTGGTGACGTAGGCGAGGTCATCGAGGATCAGCAGGTGGAATTTGTCGAGCTTGGCGATGGCAGCTTCGAGAGCGAGATCGCGGCGAGCGATCTGCAGCCGCTGGACGAGATCGGTCGTCCGGGCGAACAACACGCGCCAGCCGTTTTCGACGAGAGCGAAACCGAGAGCTGCCGCCAAGTGGCTCTTGCCGCCGCCCGGCGGCCCGAACAACAGCAAATTGGCGCCGTTGTTGAGCCAAGCATCACCGGCGGCGAGCGCCATGACTTGGGCCTGGCTGACCACGGGAACGGCTTCGAAGTCGAAACTGTCGAGGGTCTTGCCGGGCGGTAGCCGGGCCTCGGCGAGATGGCGTTCGAGGCGGCGGCGGGCGCGCTCGGCAATCTCGTGCTCGGCGAGGGCGGCCAGAAAGCGTGCCGCCGGCCAGCCTTCCTTGTCGGCCTGGGCGGCAATCGCGGCCCAGACCTGCTTGACGGCGGGCAGGCGCAGTTCGGCGAGGAGCAGCTCGATGCGGGCGGCGTCGCCGCGATCAGTGGTTTTCATCCGGCACCGCCAGGCCAGACAGTGCCGAGCTCATCATAGAGGTGGAGCGAGACCTGCTCGACGGTCACCTCAGGAAAGCCGTCAGGATTGGGCGCAAAGCGCCGGCACAGCGCGTCGAGATCAGGCAGCCTGCCGGCATCGAGCTCGATATCGATGGCCTGGGCCAGCTCGGCCTCACACGCGCGCTCATGCGCCAGCGCCAAGAGCCCGACCATGGTGCGGCACGCCGGCCTCTCGCTGTCGCCCGCCAGCAGCGCCTCGAAGGCGCGCCGGTAAGGGCGGCGCGGGAAGAGCTGCTCGCGGTAGACCAGATTGAGCAAGGCCATTGGCTTGCGGCGTAGCGCGTGGATGACGTGCCGGTAATCGACGACATGGCCGTGCTTGCCGCTGGGATGCGGTCGACCGCGGCGCATCGTCATCAGGGGTGTCGCGCCGAGAAAGCATTCGAGCCGATCGTCGTATAGGCGCACCCGCAGGCGATGGCCGATCAGCCGCGACGGCACCGAATAGAACACTTTTCTAAGGGTGAAGCCGCTGGTCGAGGTGACGGTGACGATGGTCTCCTCGTAATCCGTCGTCCGGCGCGCCGGCAGTGCTTGCAGCGCCGCGCGCTCGAGACCAAGCCTTTTGGTATTGCGCGCGTTGCGCCGTCCGACGATCTCGTCGATGAAGCGGCGATAGGCATCAAGCGTGCCGAAGTCGCGCGACCCGCGCAGCAGCAGCGCATCCTGGATCGCCTGCTTGAGATGGCCGTGCGGACTTTCGATCGAGCCGTTCTCGTGGGCCACGCCGCGATTATTGCGGGTTGGCTCCATTAGGTAATGAGCGCACAGCGCCTCATAGCGGCGCGTCTGATCCTGCCGTGTGTCGTCGTCGAGATTGCGAAAGGCGGCCGACAGGCTGTCGCTGCGATGCTGCGATGGCGCGCCGCCAAGCGCCCACAGCGCGTTCTGCAATCCCTCGGCCAGTGCCACAAAGCTCTCGCCGCCGAGCACGACATGGCCGTGTTCCCAGCCCGAGAAGGCCAGTCGAAAGTGATAGAGGCGGTGATCGAGCGGCATGCCGGCGATGCTGACGCCGAAATCGCGCATATCGGTGAAATCGGACAGCCCCAGCCGCCCGGGCGGATGCTCCTGCCGGAAGATGACATCCCGATCGGGGCCGTTGAGCGCCCGCCAGCCCCGGATCCGCCGCTCCAGCGTGCGCCGGATGCCGGTGCTGATCTCGGGATGGCGCCGGCAGATCTCCTCAAAAATAGCGACTGGTCGCAGACCGGGTAGGCCTTTTAGCAGCGGCACCACCTCGCTGTCCCAAACTGCGGCCAGCGGATCCCGTCGCCGGCGGCCACGCGGCGCTTGCTTTTGCGACGGCAGCCGGCGGTCCTGTTCGAGGCGATAAGCGGTGGTGGCGCTGAACCCAGCCTTGGCCGCGGCAATGGCCGCTGTCTCGGTCTCACGGTAACTCATATACAGCCTCATCTGGCGGTCGGTGATGTGGCAGCCCGGCAAGGTGCGGTTCCTCATCGGCGTGAAGAACCCGCTTCCTATCCGGCCGGCCGCGACCGCCAGACAACACAGCCCCTTCCAGGGCCGTGCCGTTCGCCGGATTCGCACTTCAGTCGGGCTCCGCCCTCCTTCCATCGCTTACCCGGCGACTCTCATCCTGATTGACGCGCTTCTCTCACCTTGATTGCCGCGCGGCAGCGTCCGGCCCGAAACGAGCCCGAAATGCGGTGTAGCCCGCCTGAAGGCGATCTGTTGAGAGCAGTTCGCCGCGGCTCATTCGCCGGTCATAGGCTGAGCGCAGGCTTTCAACGATGCGCGGGTCCAAACTAGTCATGCCGCCGGTGCCCCGAACGAAAGGCTAAACTACGACACGATTTGCCCGTGTGGTCTACGTCTCCGGCGGCTTCAACGTCAGGACCAAAGCCCGACCATTGCGGCTTAACTCGGCCGCGTGGCATGGCCGCTCTCGGCGTGTTCCGCCACCCAAGCGAGCCCCCGCGAAAGGACGGCTCGCCACTCGATTGAGCCGCTCCCCGAGCGCGCCGGCAAGGTCTCTTCAGGGGCATGACTACCAGTTCGCCCGACCGAGGCCGAACGACCGCAGCCGGTTAACGGAACCGGTCCTCCACCGCCGCCACGGATGAACGGATGAGCTCTGCCTTCGAGTGAGTGGGGTTTCTGCGCGTCTGCGTTTCTGCAGGCAGCTCTGCCACGCTGCTTGAGGCCGTCGCGAGACCTCGCAGGCGGTGAACGCCAATGATTTGCACATCGGCATGAACCGCGGCAGTCGTTGGAAGCGAGGCCCGCCCCGACGCCAAACCTGGAGCTCGCGCGCCAACGGCCACGCGGCCCAACCCCCGACGTATTCGGCGTCCTGTCGCTTCGAGCCGTTAATCGCTGGCCTATGCCGTCAGGCATCGGCACCTCGGCACCTCGGCGGCCGGCGGCATCGGCACCGCAACCACGGACGCGCTTCAGCGGATCAGAACCGCATTCAGGGAAGCGTCACACCGCGGGGTGGCAACCCGACGCATTCTGTCTCTTGAGCTTTGCTCCGTGGTTGGGGAGTCGGGCCTTACCGCAGCAGCGTGATCGGCTCGGTCGGGAACGACACGCGCCCGCGAGCCCTTCGTAGAGGGCGATGTCGTGCGGACCCGGACGCGGCTGCGTGGCGATTTTCGTCGCTGGGGGATCTCGTCGACATCACGCTTGCCCTCTCACGGCGGACACGCTCGCAAACCCTGGTGCCCGCGTTTCCCTTCTCGGATTGCGTGCGGTTCTAGGCCGGGCGGCGAGCGGCGGGGAAAGGGTGGGTCCTCGCCATGCTCGCCATGCTCGGCCGCAAGCGTCCTGCGCGTGGCTGTGCGTGGCTGCGGTCCCGCTGCG
>Ga0335074_10015011_pt1 | contig 10873 bp, 8 predicted proteins | sample Lox_Sample_23_FD_206715 | JGI IMG/M metagenome (GOLD analysis project Ga0335074, IMG submission 206715) | Soil microbial communities from Loxahatchee National Wildlife Refuge, Florida, United States - Lox_Sample_2.3 | ecosystem: Environmental > Terrestrial > Soil > Wetlands | place: USA: Florida... | reverse complement strand
CCCCGCGGCGCGTTACCACCTGCTCGGCATCGTCCGGGAGTACGCGGCCGAGCGTCTCGCGGGCTCAGGGATGGAGGACGCCGCCCGGCGTGCACACCTGTCCTGGTGCGTCGCCTTCGTGCAGGAGATTGTGCCGAGAATCGACCGTGGCGAAGGCGGTCCGGCCGAGCTGGAGCGCGAACTCGACGCGGTCGACGCGGAAACGCAGAACCTGAGGGTGGCACTCGACTTCGCCAGGAAGACGGGGCAGACCATAGCCGCGCTGCAGATCGCTGGTCCGCTCGGGCACTACGCCTATCTGCGCGGCCACTATCACGAGGTCCGGCAGTGGATGGACGCCGCTGTCACCGGGCGGGGCGACGACGTGCCTGCAGGCCTGCGAGCGCAGGCCCTGCTCGGCAGCGGCCGGCTGGCGCTGCTGCAGTGCGACTACCTGCCCGCCATCCGCCGGTTCGAGGCCGCGCTGCGGCTGTATCGCGAGCTCGGCGACCGGCAGGGCATCGCAGCGACCCTGCGCGGACTCGGCAGCGTCGCCCGGGAGCAGGGCCGGTACGCCAGGTCGCTGGAGCAGCACACCGAGAGCCTGGCCGAGGCGGAGGCCGTCGGCGACCGCTGGGAGATTGCCCGTGCGCACGGGCATCTGGGCTTCCTGCTATGGCTGCAGGAGGACTACGACCGCGCGGCGGAGGAATGCACGACCGGCCTGGCGATGGCGCGCGAGCTCGCGGACGCCGAGGAGATCTCCTGGGGACAGATCAGCCTCGGCACGATTGCCCGCTACCGGGGCGAGGCCGAGGCGGCCGCGGCGCTGCTGTCCGACAGCCGTGCGATGGCCGAGCGGGTCGGCTTCCGCGAGGGCATCGCGTGGTCGCTTGAGCAGCTCGGGCTGCTCGCGCTGGGCCGCGGCGACCCGGAGGCTGCCACGCTGCTGCGCACCAGCCTGGAGATCCACCACGAGCTGCGCGACCGATGGCGGACCTGCAGCCTGCTTGATGACCTGGCGGCAGTTGCGCTGGCGAACGGGCAGCCCGGCCAGGCGGCGATGCTGCTGGGCGCGGCCGAGGCGCTGCGGCAGGGGATCGGCACCGTGGTGCCGCCGTGCGAGCGGCACCTGCGCGAGGCGACTCTGGCGGGCGCCAGGTCGGCGCTTTCCGAGACCGAGTTCGAGGCTGCCTGGCAGCGCGGGACAGTGGCGCAGGTCGACGACATCCGGGACAGTCTGGCGCGGTCGTCCGCCGTCGGCTGGCCCGTCTCGTCGCCGCGATCGGACGAGTCAGGCGCGGCGCCCCGCGCCGCGGCACCGGCGGACCCCGTTTCCGGTCCCGATGTGAAGGGCCTGCTGCGGATCAGGGTGCTCGGCGCAGCGACCGTCCATCTCGGCGACATTCCGGTGACCGCGGCCGACTGGGGCTACGCGAAGCCGCGCGAGTTGCTCTTCCTGCTGGCCACGATGCGGTCGCAGACCAGGGAGCAGCTCGGTGCCGCGCTCTGGCCGGACCTGTCGCCGGACCGGCTGAGCAACGCGCTGCACACGGCGCTGCGCGGGGTGCGGCGGGCGCTCGGCGATCCCGGCTGGGTGACGTACGCGGACGGGCGGTACCGGTTCAACATCGAGCGCGAGCACGACTGCGACGTGGAGACGTTCGAGGAGGCGCTCGCCGCCGCGCGGCGGGCACGGCCGGCCGAGGCGGCGCTGCCCGACCTCCAGCGCGCGATCGCCGCCTACGGCGGCCCGTTCCTGGCCGGGATGAGCAGCGGCGACTGGGCCGACATGCGCCGGGACGAACTCGCGCGCAGCTTCGAATCCGCGCTGCTGGCGGCCGGCCGGCTGCAGCTGGCTGCGGGTCGGCTGCAAGCAGCCGCGGCATCGTTCCGGCGCGCTGTGCAGCACGAGCCGCTGAACGAGACCGCGCACCGGGAGCTGATGAGCTGCTGGGCCCGGATGGGCGAGACCGCGCGGGCGGTGCGCCACTACGGTGAGCTGGTCGAACTGCTGCGCGCCCAGGTGGGCGTGCCGCCGGCGGCTGAGACGACCGCGCTGTACCGGAAGCTCTCCGGCCAGTAGCACGTGCGGGCACCTCGTGATTCCCCCCGAGGCTGGCCCGCACCCCCGCAGGCGCCAGGGACGCTAACGGCATGCGTGATCCCATCTCGCCGGCGCTGGCCCGCCGCCCCGTCGAGGCGGCGGAGCTGGTCTGCCTGGCCATCAGTGACGGGGACCTGGAAGCAGCGCTGGCCCAGTACGAGCACAGCGCCGTCCTGCGGCTGTGGGCCGCCAGCCCGGACGGCATCGAGGACGGCATCGAGGACGGCACTGCCTATGACGTCGCAGCGAAGCTAGCGGCACTGATGGAGTTCAGGCTGCCGCTTGCCCTGCACGTCCAGGTGGTCGTGCCCGGAAGCGGCCTGGCGCTGGTGCTGGCCGACCGGCAGATGCGCGGCACCGGGCCAGCCGGACAGGCGGTGCGGCTCAGCGGGTCGGGCGCCACCGTGGTGCGGCGCGGACCTGACGGCAGCTGGCGGATCGCAGCCGATGCGTGGTGCCTGATCCGGGACGGGGATGCCCCCGGCGATTCCCCTTGGCCCCCCGGTGGTTTCCCCCGAGCTTGTCGCGAGTCTGGCTGACGACGGCTAACACGGCAGCCGCCGGCGCCAGGCCGGGACTGCCAGCTACGGGGAAGGACCCTGATGATGAAGTCTCGCAAGATCACGATGGCAGCCGCTGCGGCCGGAACTGCCGCGGCGCTGACCGGGCTGGCACTGACCGGGCTGGCACTGACCGGGGCTGCGAACGCCTCGACGGGGCACGCCGCCGCCGCGCACGGCTACACCTTTACCACCCTGGACAATCACCGCGACCGGACGTTCAACCAGCTGCTCGGCATCAACAACCACGGTGTGATCTCCGGGTACTTCGGCTCCGGCATGAGCGGTCACCCGAACAAGGGCTACCTGCTCGAGCCGCCGTACCGGCAGCACAGTTACGTCAACGAGAACTTCCCGCACTCGGCGCAGACCCAGGTGACCGGGCTGAACGGCGTTGGCAACACGGTCGGCTTCTTTGCCAACAAGGCCGGCGCCAACTTCGGCTTCTACACCACGGGTCGCCACTTCAAGTTCCACAAGGTGGACTTCCCGCACGCGTCCAACATCCACCCGCAGGTGGACCAGCTGCTCGGCATTAACAGCCACGGCGAGGCCGTCGGCTTCTACCAGAACTTCAAGCAGAACTTCCGCGGGTACGAGTACAACATTCACACGCACGTGTTCAAGCGGGTCGTCCAGCCGGGCGTCGTGGTCAACGCCAACACGGCCAGCCTGACCGCCACCTCGATCAACAACAACGGAGACGTGGCCGGCTTCTACACCAACGGCAGCGGCGCCACGGTTGGCTTCATCAAGTACGCCCACGGCGGCTTCAAGAGCCTGAACTACCCGGGCTCGTCGATGACGCAGATCTTCGGGATCAACGACTCCGACGAGGTTGTCGGCGCCTACACGGTCGGCACCAGCAGCACGCCGCCGAGCTACGGCTTCACGTGGACCCCGAAGCACGGCTTCACCGAGGTCAACGACCCGCACGGTGTCGGCAGCACGCTGATCAACGGCGTCAACGACTCGGGCGAGCTGGTCGGCTTCTTCACCAACGCGGCCGACAACAACTTCACCCAGGCCTTCCTGGCGGTGCCCAAGCGCTAACCCGGTCTCGGGTCACTACCAGTGCCGCCGCGCATCCCCCCGCGCGGCGGCACTGCCATGCGCGGCGGCACTGCCATGCGCGGCGGCACTGCCATGCGCGGCGGCACTGCCATGCCTGTCGGCCTGGCTGGGCCCCGGCCGGCGCGTCTGGTTCGGCGTGCGGTAGACAGGTCCTCGTGCAGATCGGAGTGGTGTTCCCGCAGACCGAGATCGGCGCCGACCGCGGCGCCGTACGTGCGTACGCCGAGCGGGTCGAGGAACTCGGCTTCCGTCATGTGCTGGCCTACGACCACGTCGTGGGCGCGGACCCGGCAGTACATCAGGGCTGGTCCGGTCCGTACAACGTGGCCACGACCTTCCACGAGCCGTTCGTGCTGTTCGGCTACCTCGCCGCGGCGACGTCGCTGGAGCTGGTCACCGGCATCATCATCCTGCCGCAGCGGCAGACCGCCCTGGTGGCGAAACAGGCCGCCGAGGTGGACCTGCTGACTGGCGGCAAGTTCCGGCTGGGCGTGGGGCTCGGCTGGAACGCGGTCGAGTACGAGGCGCTCGGCAAGGACTTTGCCAACCGCGGAGCCCGGATAGGGGAGCAGGTCGACCTCATGCGCCGGCTGTGGACGGAGCAGACGGTGACCTTCACCGGGGAGTACGAGACAGTCACCGGCGCTGGCCTCGCGCCACTGCCGGTGCAGCGGCCAATCCCGGTGTGGTTCGGCGCTCAGTCGCCGCGCGCGTACGAGCGGGCAGGGCGGCTGGCCGACGGCTGGTTCCCGCAGGTGCCGCCTGGGCCGCGGCTGGACGAAGCACGGGCGATTGTCGAGGCCGCGGCTGCCGCGTCCGGCCGGGACCCGGCGAGCCTCGGCATGGAAGGCCGGGTCAGCTGGGGCGAGCACGGCGCGGAGCAGCTAGCCGGCCACGTCGGCCGGTGGCGCGAGGCCGGCGCCACGCACCTCTCGGTCAACACGATGGGAGCCGGCCTCGGCGGGGTCGACGGCCACCTGGCTGCGCTCACCGCCGCGGCAGAGGCGCTGGACCTGGCGTAGCGGGCGCTGGTTAGTTGTGCGCTGGTTAGTTGGATTCGGCCTTCCGGTTGCCCGTCAGCACCACCCACACCTGTCCCCTGGCGAAGTTGAACGGCTTGCCGCGGTAGGTGAACCTGGTGCCGCCGTTGTAGGTCGGCCTGGACCAGTGCACCCGGTACTCGCGCCCGTTTCGGAGCACGAGCGCCCAGCCGTGCCCCTTGGTCTCCGCGTAGGGCGGCCGCAAGCCTTCCTCCAGGAAATGGGAGGTCCGGACGACGGTGTGCTGAATGACGATAGTAGGCGCGCCGAGCTGCGGTCCTTCAGTGCTGGCGGCCCTGGAACCGTCCATCCAGACGAGCCACTTCCGGTGCTTGGCCGACCACGTGAACCTGAAGGATGCGGCAGGGTAGGAAACCGATACCGAACGTACGCGGTGCCCGCCTTGCGGAGCAGACCCGAACCGGAACCCGATACAGCGTGCCTTGCTCTCGCGGCCGTGGGCCTCATGCAGCAGAACACGCGTTCTCGCGTACAGGTTGTCGGGAGCGGCGCGGGTGGTGCCCCGGAAGTAGCCGCCGACCAGCGCGGCGTACAGGTCGACGATCCTGGCGCGCTCGACGACGGGCCACAGGTGGTTCTGCGCCCCGGACCAGGCAAAAGCCGGCCGGCCGAACTGGCGCAGCAGCTCCAGGTCGTCGAAACGGGCGCTGCGGACCGGGCCGATGACCGGCGGGAAGTGCGAGGACCAGATGGCAAGGAACCGGGTGAGGCCGCCCTCTACTGGCAGCACGTAGATGATGTCAGCCTTGGTCAGGCCGGTCTGCGGCCGCGCGTAGATGATGTTGTCGATCTTCGCGGCTAGCACCGGACCTGGTGCCTTGATCGGCTCGCCGGTAAAGGGCGACTGGTGGGCCGGACATAGCGTCGATACCGGCTTCGGCTTCGGCGAGGGGGTCGGCGTTGGTGAGGGGGCCGCTGCCACGTGAGCGGTCGGCTTCACCGGGTTGCTGCCCGTGAAGACGAGGATCAGGCTCACGGCCAGAGCGACCGCCACCACTCCGGCGGCAACTCCGAGCACGGTCTTCCTGCTCGCCCACATCATGCTGAGTCTGCCCATGTAGCGATACTCCCGCGATCGTGCCGTGCCGGTTACTGCCTAGCCCATTGTTATTGCTTCACAAGTTCACGACCGCCGACAAAGCTAAAAACCAGAAACTTGCATCGGTATGCGTCGCTTGCGTGGGTTGGGAGCCATCCCGGTGCGCGGGCCGCCGGCCCTGCTAGGCGGGCGAGAAGTAGCGCCGGGGGTTGGCGACGAGCATCGTCTCGAGCTGGGCGTCGGTCACCCCCCGGTCACGCAGCGCCGGCAGCACGTCGTCGAACACGTGCTGGTAATGCCAGTTCGGCGCGAACTGAGGCACGGCCGCGGGCGGGAACCAGTCGATGTAGCAGGACGCGTCGTGCGACAGCACCATGCTTTCCGCGTACCCTCGGCCGCACATCGCAGCGACCGTCCCGACCCGCTCCTCGAACGGCGTGATCAGATCCAGGCCGAACCGGTCCATGCCGAGCAGGCAGCCAGCGTCGGCCAGCTCGGTGAGGTAGTCCAGGTCCGTGCTGTCGCCGCTGTGCCCGAGCACGACCCTGGCCAGGTCGACCCCCTCCTCGCGCAGGACGGCGAGAATCCCGCGCCCCGACCCGCTACCCGGGTGCGTGTGCACCGTGATCGGCGCGCCGGTCTGCACGTGCGCCCGGCAGACCGCGCGAAGCACCCGCTCGACTCCCGGCGTCAGGCCCGGCTCGTCCACAGCACACTTCAGGAAGGCCGCCCGCACCCCGGTACCGGCGATTCCGGTCGTGATGTCGGCGATGAACAGGTCCGTCATCGGGTCCCGGCCGTCGGCATGCGGGTACCGGAAGCGGAAGTAGAACGGCACATCGCTATAGGTGTACAAGCCGGTCGCTACGATGATGTTCAGCGAGGTCCCGTCGGCTACCCGCTTTATCCGGCTGATGTCACGGCCCAGGCCGACCACCGTGGGGTCGACGATCGTCTGGCAGCCTACGGCGGCCAGCGCGTCGAGCTTGCTGATCGCCTCGTCGACCTTGGCGTCCTCGTCCCAGTCCGCCGGGTAGTTCTCCCGGATCTCCTCGCTCAGGACGAACACGTGCTCGTGCATGAGAGTCGTGCCCAGCGACTCGACATCGATACGACCGCGGACGGTCTCGACCTGCGCCATGCCAGCACCGTAGCGTGGACCCGTACTGACGGGTAGGTAACGTAAGCGCTGACTGGCCCCGTGGTGACTGGCACCGTGGCGGCCGCATGGAGGCAGCAGATGGACTTCGCATTCGACGCGCGCACCGAGGAACTGCGAGCCCAGCTGCAGGCCTTCATCGATGAGCACATCATGCCGGCGGAGAAGGTATTCGAGGAGCAGGCCGCGGAGCTGGCGGCGGCCGGGCGGGGGTGGGAGCGGCCGCCGGTCATGGACGACCTCAAGGCGGAGGCGAAGAAGCAGGGTCTCTGGAACCTGTTCCTCGCCCATCACCCGGAGGGCGCCGGCCTCACGAACCTGCAGTACGCGCCGCTGGCGGAGCTGAGCGGCCGCTCGTTCCTGACCCCCGAGGCCCTCAACTGCGCGGCCCCGGACACCGGGAACATGGAAGTGCTGGCCGAGTTCGGCACGCCGGAACAGCAGGAAACCTGGCTGCGGCCGCTGCTGGACGGACAGATCAGGTCCGCGTTCTGCATGACCGAGCCAGCCGTGGCGTCCTCGGATGCCACGAACATCTCGACCAGCATCACCCGTGACGGCGATGTCTACGTGATCAACGGCCGGAAGTGGTGGTCGTCAGGGGCGATGGATCCGCGCTGCAAGATCCTGATCGTGATGGGCAAGAGCAGCCCGGACGCCGACCGGCACCGCCAGCAGAGCCAGATCCTGGTGCCGAGGGACACGCCAGGCGTGACTATCAAGCGCGGCATGCACGTGTTCGGCTACACCGACGGCACGCACGGCGGCCATGCCGAGATTGAGTTCACCGATGTGCGCGTTCCCGTTACTAACGTCATTGCGGGCGAGGGAGAGGGTTTCGCCATCGCCCAGGCTCGTCTCGGGCCGGGGCGGATCCATCACTGCATGCGCTCGCTTGGCGTCGCGGAGCGCGCGCTGGAGCTGATGTGCCGGCGGGTCAGCGAGCGGGTGGCATGGGGAGCGCCGCTGGCGGACCAGGGTGTGATCCAGGACTGGATCGCCGAGTCGCGGGTGCGGATCGAGGCCGCCAGACTCCTGGTGCTGAAGACCGCGTGGCTGATGGACACGGTGGGGAACAAGGGCGCGCACACGGAGATCCAGTCGATCAAGATCCTGGTGCCTGCCACGACCGAGTGGATCCTGGACAAGGCGATTCAGGCGCACGGCGGCGCTGGCGTCAGCCAGGACTTCCCGCTCGCGCTGATGTGGGCGCACAACCGGACGCTGCGGCTGGCTGACGGCCCGGATGAGGTGCACAAGCGGTCGCTGGCGCGCCGTGAGCTGAGAAAGTACAGGTAGGACGACCACATCCGGCCGGGAACGTGGTCCCAGTGGGCCCGTGTCCTGTGCTGGATGGCAGTGTGTGGGGTGCATCAGGGCGGTCCGAAGCCGGGCCGCCAGATCAGGATCGGAATAGATAAGACAGCACCGGAACAGAACCAGCAGGAGGCATAGATGGCAGACGCGTCGCAGCGAGTGGCAGTCGTGACCGGGGCCGCGCGCGGCATCGGCGCGGCCACGGCTAAGCGGCTGGCTTCGGACGGGTTCGCCGTCGGAGTGCTCGACCTCAAGGAAGGCGACTGCGGGGCGACGGTCGACGCGATTACCTCGGCCGGCGGCCGGGCGCTGGCGGTTGGCGCGGACGTGGCCGACGCGGACCAGGTCCAGGCCGCCGTCACCAAGATCGCCGAAGGTCTGGGCGGGCCTGCCGTCCTGGTGAACAATGCCGGTGTCATCAAGGACAACATGCTGTTCAAGATGACCGTCGACGACTGGGACACGGTGCTCGGCATCCACCTGCGCGGCTCGTTCCTGATGACCAAAGCCTGCCAGAAGTACATGGTGGACGGCCGGTGGGGCCGGATCGTCAACCTGTCGTCAAGCTCGGCGCTCGGCAACCGCGGTCAGGCGAACTACTCCGCCGCGAAGGCCGGCATGCAGGGCTTCACCAAGACTCTCGCGATCGAGCTGGGCCAGTTCGGCATCACGGCCAACGCGGTCGCGCCTGGCTTCATCGTCACCGACATGACAGCCGCGACGGCCGCCCGGATCGGGATGGACTTCGAGGAGTTCCAGAAGGCCGGGGCCGCCAGCATCCCGGTGCGGCGGGTGGGCCAGCCCGAGGACGTGGCGAACGTCATCTCGTTCCTGGCCAGCGAGGGCGCCGGGTTCGTGTCCGGCCAGGTGATCTACGTGGCCGGCGGACCGCTTTGCTAGACCCGGCACTGGCAGACCGAGTGTTATCAGACCGGATGTTCCGGGGAGGCGCGTCATGACGACCGAGACGTCGGCCGCGACCGACCGCGACCGCCTGCGCACGCAGGTGGCCGAGTTCCTGGCCGTGCATGACCCCCGCGGCCCCGACTCGCTGGAGTTCCTGCGGGCCAGGTTCGATGCCGGGCTCGCCTGGGTGCACTACCCGGCGGGGCTCGGCGGACAAGGGCTGCCTCGTTCCCTTCAGGTTGTTGTCGACCGGGAGTTCGCGGTAGCGGACGCGCCGTCGAATCACCCCGAGCGCAACGGCATCGGGCTCGGCATGGCCGCCCCGACGATCCTCGCGCACGGCACGCCGGAGCAGAAGCAGCGCTGGCTCCGGCCGCTGTGGACCGGCGAGGAGATCTGGTGCCAGCTGTTCAGCGAGCCGGGCGCCGGGTCTGATCTGGCCGGCCTCGCGACCCGCGCGGTTCGCGACGGTGACATGTGGACCGTGAACGGGCAGAAGGTCTGGACCTCCTCGGCGCACATGGCCCGCCGGGCGCTGCTGGTGGCGCGGACCGATCCGGACGTGCCGAAGCACGAGGGGCTGACTTATTTCGCCCTGGACATGGACCAGCCCGGTGTCGAGGTCAGGCCGCTGCGGCAGGCCACCGGAGAGGCCGAGTTCAACGAGGTCTTCATGACCGACGCCAGCGTCGCGGACGCGGACCGGATCGGTTCCATTGGCGGGGGCTGGGCCGTGTCGATGTCGACGCTCATGAACGAGCGGGTCTCGATCGGCGGGAACGCGATGCCCCGCGAGGGCGGAATGATCGCCTCGGCCGCCAGGACCTGGCGGGACCACCCGGAGAAGCGGACGCCGGGCCTGCACGACCGGCTGCTCCGGCTGTGGGCCGACGCGGAGGTCGCGCGGCTCGCCGGGACGCGGCTGCGCCAGCAGCTAGCAGCTGGGGAGCCAGGGCCGGAGGGCTCGGCGGCGAAGCTGGTATTTGCCCGGCTGAACCAGGAGATCTCCGAGTTCGAGGTCGAGCTGGACGGGCCGGACGGACTGCTGTACGACGACTGGACTATGCGCCGGCCGCAGGGCGCGAACTTCTTCGGCCGCACGCCGGGCTTCCGGTTCCTGCGGGCGAAGGGGAACTCGATCGAGGGCGGCACGTCCGAGATCCTGCGCAACATCATTGCCGAGCGGGTGCTGGGGCTGCCGAAGGAGGCCAGGGTGGATACCGGGCCGTGGAAGGACCTGCCGCGATGACGGCGGCAGCGGATGCTGGTGCCGCCATGCCGGGCCGCGAACCGGTTGGGCCTGGCGCAAGCGGTCAGGCGCGGCCGGCCCGAGTGGCGAACCTGCTTTACACCGACACGGAGACGGACCTGCGCTCGGCCGTCCGGGGGCTGCTGGAGGACAAGGCCGGCTGGCGCGACGTGCTGGCGCGGACGGAGACCGGGCAGACCTACGACGACGCGCTCTGGCAGGCGCTCGGCACCGAGGTGGGCTGCGCGGGGCTGCTCGTCCCGGAACATCTGGGCGGCGCGGGCGCGACCTTCCGCGAGGCTGCCGTGGTGGCGGAGGAGATCGGCCGGGCGATCGCGCCGGTGCCCTTCCTCGGCAGCGCGGTGATCGCCACGACGGCGCTCTGGGCGGCAGGCGACACGACGATGCTTCCCGGGCTTGCG
>Ga0335074_10015010_pt1 | contig 10873 bp, 9 predicted proteins | sample Lox_Sample_23_FD_206715 | JGI IMG/M metagenome (GOLD analysis project Ga0335074, IMG submission 206715) | Soil microbial communities from Loxahatchee National Wildlife Refuge, Florida, United States - Lox_Sample_2.3 | ecosystem: Environmental > Terrestrial > Soil > Wetlands | place: USA: Florida... | reverse complement strand
CCGGTCACCATGCCGGTGCTGGTCCGGGCGAACGCGATGAACGCCACCGCGAGCAGGGCCAGCAGCAGCAGCGGGAGCACCGGGCTGGCGTGCGCGAACCCGGCCCGGATGATGGTCAGCTCGGACAGGAACAGGCCGAACGGCGGGGAGCCGAGCACGGCCATGGAGCCGAGCAGCATCGCCCCGCCGGTCACCGGCACGGCGGTCAGCAGGCCGCGCACGCCGGCCGCCTCGCGGGTGCCATAGCGCAGCGCGACGTCCCCGCTGCCCAGGAACAGGACGGACTTGGCCACCGCGTGGTTGATCGTGTGCAGCAGCGCGCCGTACAGGCCGAGCACGCCGCCGAACCCGAGCGCGACCGCGATGATGCCCATGTGCTCCACCGAGGAGTACGCGAACAGCCGCTTGTAGTTCCCCCGCCGCACCATGAACAGCACGCCGATGGCCACCGACGCGAAGCCGAACGCGAGCAGCACGGTGCGCGGGAACGTGGTGCCGAGCCGGGCCTGGGTGATGGCCAGGAACCGGATGATCGCGTACATGCCGGTGTTCAGCAGGGCCGCGGACAGCATCGCGCTGGCCGGGCTGGGCGCCTCGGCGTGCGCGTCCGGCAGCCAGGTGTGCATTGGGGCCAGCCCGACCTTGGTGCCGTAGCCCACCACCGCGAGCAGGAACGCCAGCCGCAGCGGCGCGGGCGCCAGCGCGGCCGCGTGGCTGAACAGGTAGGGCCAGGTCAGCCGCTGGCTGGAGGTGAGGTGCAGGGTACTGGCCGCATAGAACAGGTACAGCGTGCCGGCCAGTGCGATGGTGACGCCGAGCGAGCTGATGATCACGTACTTCCAGGCCGCCTCCAGCGAGCGGGCCTTGCCTTCCAGCCCGACCAGCGCGGCGCTGGCCAGCGTGCTCGCCTCGATCAGCACGAACAGCAGGCCGAGGTTGCCGGTTTCCAGCGAGGCCAGCATCAGCGCGGCGAACAGGCCGAAGAACACGAAGTACAGCCGGACCTGGAAGCCGCTGAACGTGCCCGCGTCCTCCTCGGCGGACACGTACGCGATCGACCCCACCGCGGCCAGCAGCGTCACGCCGCTGACCGTGAGCAGGAAGAAGCCGCTGAGCGCGTCGACGTACAGGAAGCCGCCACCGGCCTGCAGCGGCGGCCGGTGGACCTGCAGGACGAGCAGCACGATCGCCGCGGCCAGCGAGACCGCCGCCCCGGCCGCGCCGATGCTGCCCGCCAGCCGGGCCCGGGCCCCGGCCAGCGCGGCCACCAGGGCGGCCAGCGGGCCGACCACCACAAGGATCGCCAGCGCGGTCATCCGCGCAGCCCTCTCAGCTCACCGGCGCTGGCCTGCGCCAGCTGCCGGGTCAGGCCGGAGGTGAACACCAGCATGATCAGCACCCCGGCGGCGATGTCCAGGAAGATGCCCGCTTCGACGATGAACGGGAACGTGGCCACCAGGGTGATGGCGCCGAGGAAGACGCCGTTCTCCACGATGAGCCAGCCGATCAGCTGGGCCACGGTGTGCCGGCGGACCACCATGGCCAGCGCGCCGAGCAGGATCACCGCCGTGGACAGCGGCACCACGGCCACCGCGACCAGGCCGTGCGGCAGCAGTTGCGGCCGGGTGACCAGGTAGGCGAACGCGGTCAGCGCGCCGCCCGCGATCAGCGACGTGGACAGCCCGGTGGACAGCGCCGTGTCCCGGTTCAGCGCCAGCCGGCGGACCAGCAGCCGCCGGGTGACCAGCGGGATCCCGATCCCCTTGATGGCCAGCGTGAGCACGGCCAGGATCCACAGCTCGATGCTGTGAAACCGCCACGCGGCCACCGCGGCGGCGAACGACAGCACCACCGACTGCGCGCCGTAATAGGCCACGTACCGGTTGAACAGCTTGGAGGCCAGGCAGGCGAACGCGAGCAGCAGGATCAGCACCCCGGACAGGTCAAGCAGCACTCCCGCCGGGCTGGCCGCCGCGAGATTTTCCATGCCTCACGCTCCGATCACGTACGAGGTGGCGATGCCGACCAGGGCGAGCAGGAACGACGCGCCGAGGAACTCGGCGATCCGGAAGAACCGCAGCTTGGCGAACGAGGTGTCGATCACGATGATGGCCAGGCCGCACAGCGCGAGCTTGCCGAACAGGATCGGGATGGCCAGCAGCGCAGTGGGCAGGTCGGTGGCCGTGCCCAGCCCCCAGGGCAGCACGAAGACGTTCATGAGGATCGACGACAGCAGGAACAGCTTCATCCAGCTGCCCCACTTGACCAGGGCATACTCCCGGCCGGAGTACTCCAGGACGCGGCTTTCCTCGATCATCGAGATCTCGGTGGAGCCGCCCGGGTTATCGATCGGGATCCGCCCGTTCTCCACCAGGACGATCATGAAGAACGCGACCAGGCCGAGCAGGTGGGTGGGCAGCACCAGGACGTACGGCGAGCCCGCGATGGCGTGGTTCATCAGGTACGGGTTGTCCGACGCGGACACCGCACCGACGGTGAAGAAGACCAGGATCAGCGCGGGCTCGGCCATGCTGCCGATCCAGCTGGCCCGGCTCGCGCCGAGGCCGCCGTACGGGCTGGCCGTATCCAGGCCGGCCAGTGAGATCGCGAAGCTGGCCAGCGCCAGCACGAACGCGCCGCCGATCAGGTCGGCCAGGAAGGCCAGTGGAAGCGGCGTGTCCGTGATCACCGGGACGATCACGGACACGGTCAGGTAGCACCCGAAGGCCACGAAGGGCGCACCGCGGAACACCCACGACGCCTGATCGCTGATCGCGCTGCCCTTGCGCAGCAGCTTGGCCAGGTCCCGGTAGGGCTGCAGCACGCTCGGCCCGCGCCGGGAGGTGACCACCGCCTCGGCCCGCGTGATCACCCCCGCGTACAGCGGGGCAGCGAGCAGGACGACCAGGCTCTGCAGAACCTGAATGAGGAAAGGCACTCCCAGCCTCCACCTGTCATCCGGACGTGCACCACGTCTGTGCAGGTAGAGGCCATCAGCCGGGATCCTGGGTTAGGTCCGGCGGTACGCGAGCCTCATCGCGTTGACCAGTTTTAACGGTACACCGGTCAGCGGGCGCCAACCAACAGGACGGGGACCTCGCTGGTCTTGGCCGCCTCCGCCGCGACCCGGCCGAGCCGTGGGTGCAGCAGGCCGCCATCGCCGTGCCGGCCCAGCACCAGCAGGTCGAACCCGTGTTCGGTGGCGTAACCGCACAGCGACCGGGCCACCTGGCGGCCCGCCGCGGTGTGCAGGTCGATCCGGGCCCGCGAGGTGGCCGGCAGGGCGGCCCGGGCCCGGGCGAAGTCCTGCCGCACCCGGTCCGCCTCCCCGGGTTCGGCGTCCGCCTGGCTGTCCTCGACATGCGCGCGCTCGGGCAGCACGGTGAGCGCCACCACGTGCCCGGCCCAGCCGCTGACCAGGGCGGCCGCCGCGGTCAGCGCGGCGACCGAGTCCGGCGAGCCGTCCCATGCGACCAGTACCCGGCGGAACGGGCCGCCAGGCACCCCGGCCTGGCCCGCACGATCGTCCGCGGCAGGAATCATCGCGGCCCTCCTGTCAGCCGGCCAACTCTCCTCGCGACGCATTGTGATCCGTCCCCGCACCGCACGGCAAGGCCCCACCCGCGTAGACAGCTATCCTGAAATGGCGGCCTTTGTGAGCGGGGCAAATTCGAGATGACCACTGATGCGCGGACGGCGTGGCCGGGTGTCATCGTGGTTTCCACCGGCCGGTGCGGCTCGACGATGCTGTCGAACATGCTCCGGCTGAACCCGGAGATTCTCAGCTTGTCTGAGTTCTTTTCCCTGCTGATGCCCGACCCCCTGCCACCAGGTGAACTGGACGCGACGGCGTACTGGCGGTTGCTCAGCGAGCCCTGGGTGTTCTTTAGGCACACCTACCGGCTCGGCCTGCGCGTCCCCGAGTTCCTATACGCGCCAGCCCCCGGCGGCAGGTTCACTCCGGCTACCGGGATCCCGCCGATCCTGGTTACCGCACTGCCGCACCTGAGCGACGATCCCGAAGGGCTCTATGACGAAGTGGCGGCGTTCGCCGCCGGCCTGACCCCAGCCCCCGCCGCAGCTCAGCACCGGCGCTTGATCGGGTGGTTGTGCGATCGTCTCGGCGCGCGCGCCTGGGTCGAGCGCTCGGGCAGTTCGCTGCTGTATCTGAGCCAGCTCACTGACCTGTTCCGCGACGCCAAGTTCGTGCACCTCTACCGCGACGGGCGCGAGTGCGCCTACTCGTTTAGCCGCCATCCCGCATACCGGCTCGGAATGGTGTCGGCGATGCTGAACTCACGCCTGGGCATGTCACCCTTTCTGGGCGATGACCAGCCGCCCGAGCAGGTGCCGGCCGATCTGCGGCCGTTCATGCCAGAGACGTTCGATTACGAAGCGTTCGACAAATTCGACGTGTCAGCCGCGGAGTCCGGGCAGTTCTGGTCCGACATGATCATGCCAGCACTCGATGTTCTCGCCAGCCTGCCGCCCGAACGCGTGCTCCAGGTCAGCTACGAGAACCTCGTCGCGGAGCCTAGGCAGGCCCTGCTGCGGCTGGCGCGCTTCGCCGGCCTGCCGGACACGCATCCAGGTTGGCTCGACCGTGCCGTGCAACTGGTAGTGCCGCGGTCTCCCCGCTGGACGGCCCTGCCGGAAGAGCAGATCGCCGAGCTGACCCGCGTGTGCGAGCCGGCGATGCGGCGGCTCTACGGTGACTCATGGTGATGTGCTGCTCACGTTATGAGCAGGGCGGGGAGCCGCAGAAGACGGCGCCGTCGAGGAAGGCGGCGGCCGAGTCCGGCGAGCCGGGAGCGGTCATGGGATCAGCCACGAGAGCCGTCCTGGCCGGGGCTGGCCGTGGGCTTCCGGGTGGGGCTGAGTTCGGAGCGAAGTTCCGCGAGATCACTGATGATCAGAGTGTGCGGGCCAGGTCCGGGCTGGGCCCGGCGGGCGATGTAGCGGAGGCGGCCGGGGACTGGCTCTACCTCGATCTGGTACCCAGGGAAGTCCCGCCGTGCGGCATCCAGGTCGGCTCGCCGGGCTGGGGTGGCCGCATCTTGTAACGCCTGCTCTACTAGATCCTTGTCCACGGTGGACACCGTAGACAGTCTGATCACAGTAGTCAAGGTAGATAAAATACTCACGGTGATCAGGCGTGTAAGCATGATCTTGTGCCACGTCAGCCACGGTCAGCGGAGCCACCGGGACAGCGCGTCCTGGCGGATCTGCGCCGCCGTGTCGAGGCTGGGGAGTGGGCAAGCGGTGATGCTCTCCCGACCGTTGCCGAGCTGGCCGAGCATTACGACGTTGCCCGCGGAACCGTCGCCAGAGCCCTACGGACACTCGCCGATGACGGCTTGATCCGCGTTGTGCCACGGTGGGGAACGTTCAAGACGTAAGCGCTCTAGCCTGAGCAGGACAGCGACAGGGCCAGCGGGCTACATGTTGTCTGCCGCTGCCTGGTCGAGCAAGCCGAGCACGTGCCGAAGCGCCTGCTCCCGGGTGCCCAGCTTGCCCACTATGTGCCTGGCTTCGGCCGTGGACGACTGGCGGACGTCGTCGGCCGCGCGACGAGCGGCCTGGATCTGAGCGGCCGCGTCCGCGCTGCGGCGTTCCACCGCTGTGGCCAGTGCCCTCGTTGCCGCGGTCAGCTGATCCCGCAGGTCGATGCAGGCCGTGTCCAGCTGGGTGGTGACCAGGTCAGCTATCTGGTCATGCAGATGCTGGCGAGCGCGGCGGCGGCCCCACTCGCCCGGCATCGCGAGGTGGCTGCCGGGAAGGTTCAGCTCGGACTGCCCGGCAGCCTCGGTGGCCAGGCCGGCTGGCCACTGGGTGCGGGCCAGTTGCCCATCCGGATCGGGCCGCGCCAGGTCCACGCCCAGCAGTTCGGCAGCGGAGTCGCGCAGCGTTTCCATGTGTGCCGCCAGATCCCCGGCCAGCCGCCGGTCCAGCCGACTCAGTGTCTGCCTGATGCTGGCCTGCTGCCGTTGCTGCCAGGCGCTGACTTCCGCCCGGGTGAGGCTGGCCAGACGGTTGAGGCCGAGCCGGCCGATCTCGGCGGGCGACGTGGCGCTCAGTTCGCCGTCGAGTATCACGTCGAGCTGGCTGGCGATGCTGCGGCGAAGCCGTGGGACGTCAGCGTCGGCAGCGTCGTTGAGCGCGAACAGCAGCCGCGCGGACTCGCCGTTGACCACAGGCACGCCGTCCCGGGTGCCCTTGGCCGCCGTGGCCAGCCGGGTGCTGAACTGCTCGGCCCGGGCGGCTGTCTCGGTGGCCCGCGAGCGCGTGGCCCGGCGGGCCGCCGTGGCTGCCGCCAGCAAGGCGAGGGCGATCCGGCGGGCCTGCGCGATCGCTGACTGGGTCAAGTCGGCCGCGCGTCTGGTGGCCAGGTACGCGGTGAAGTCCGCGGCAAACGCGGTGAAGCCCGGATCGCCGGCTTGCTGCGCGGCCGATGCGGACATCGGGTACAGGCGCGGGCCGCCAGGCTGGCTGGTGCGGCTGACCGATTCGGTGACCACCTGCCGGGTGAACTCGGTCACCCGGGCCAGACCGGCCGCGTCCAGGTGATCGGCCTTGTTCAGCACGACGAACGTGGTCACGGGCCGCCCCGCGATCCGGCCCAGCAAGCTGCGCTCGGTGGCCGACACCGGTGGGTCCACCGCCAGCACGAGTACCGCCGCGTCCATGGTGTCCAGCGCCAGGCCGACTGCCTCGCCGTCGTCGGCCGCCAGCACCGACCCGGTGCCCGGCGTGTCCACCAGCTCGGCCCCGGCCGCGAGCACGGCGGCCTCGGCGTACACGGTGAGGGTGGCGATGCGGCGGCAATTGCCCGGATTCCCGGCCTCGGTAACCAGGTCGGCCAGCGCCGCGAGCGGATGTCTTTCCTCGTGCCCGTCGAGGAAACGCACCTGGGCATGTGGGTCCTGGCCGTAGCGGACCGTGGTCACCACGGTGGTCAGCGGTGTTTCCCCGGCTGGCAGCACTGCCTGGCCCAGCAGGGCGTTGATCAGCGTGCTCTTGCCCCGCGTCGCCTCGCCGGCGACCGCGACCCGCAGCCTGGTGTCAGCCAGCCTGTCCCGCAGCATGGCCAGCCGTTCCCGGTCCTGCTCGGTGCCCAGCCTGGCCAGCTCAGCCAGGGCCGTGGCCAGCGGAGTAGCCGATGCGGACCGCGGCGCTGCTTCCCGCCTCACCGGGCTGGGCCGCCGCAGAACACCCCGCCGTCCAGGAATGCCGCGGCCCGGCGCCACGCGGTCATTTCCGGTCCATGGGTTTCCTGCCGGTGGGCCCAGGTGTTCTTGCGGAACGCCGCACTGAGCTCGGCGATCAGCCGGTCGGCGCGCGCCGCCGCGCCGTGCGCCGCCACCCGCCCAGCCGGCGGATCGGCGGCTCGCAGGGCGAGCACGTGCCGGGCGCATAGCGGCGCCGGGAGGCCCGGATCAGGGTGCGCTGTGCGCAGCGGCCCGCGGAGCTCGCCGAGGACTTCCCGGGCCGCGGTCCGGCTGCGCACGCAGACGGCGCACGGCACCGGGTGCGCCGCGGGCTGGTGCCAGGGCCGCCAGCCTGCGGGACTGCGATCGCGGCGCCAGGGCCGGCCTGGCTGCGGGGACAGGACGGCGGCCAGGCAGCCAGCCTGCCAGGCCAGCAGCGGCTGGATGCCGTCCCGCCCGGCCAGCAGGGCCAGGTCGCTGAGATGCCCGGCGCACAGCAGCTGGCGGCGGTCCGGCTGGCCGCGGTGGCCGGGCTGGGCCAGGCCCGCCAGGTCGCGACGTTCGGCGTGCGCTGCGGCCAGGCACGCCGCGCAGCCGTCAGCCGCGGTCCGCGCGCGGGCCGGGAGGGCGTTCCGGAGCCAGGCCCGCGCGGCTGCGTCGTGGTCGATCCCGGTGAGCCAGCCCGGGCCAGGCGGCGGCGCGGCGGTCAGCGCGGCCAGCACCGTGTCGGCCAGCCATCCGGGAAGCCGGTGCCGGGTACGGCCGGTGGCGCTGCGCAGGTGCGGGATGCACAGCCCGCCGAGTTCCCGGTACCGCTGCTGGACTGCGGGATCGGGCAGCTCGTCGAGCAGCGTGTCCAGCGCCCGCGCCGCCGCGGCATCGTCATGCTCGCACCCAGGGCAGCCGACCAGCCGGCCCGGGCGGCCGGTGAGCTGGTCGCGTGCCGCCTGCACGAGGTAGCGGTTGACGGCGGTGAGGCGGGGCGCGGCACCGGGCTGGGTGAGCAGCCCGCGGGTGTGCCATGGGCACATCCCCAGTGATGCGCACAGCCGGGTGATGGCCACGGTCTGTCCGTGCCCTTCAAGCGCGAACCAGGAGAGATACCGGTCGCTGGCTTCGCCGGCGTAGCGGCACACCGGGCAGCCCGGCCTGGTCAGCAGGTCCGCCGCACAGTAGAGGGTCAGTACCGATGGGCCACGCGGGATCGGGGTGGCGGCCGGCATGTCAGCGGTTTCCCTGCGCCATCAGGAGCCGATCCTGGTCAGGTCGGGCGAGAGCAGGTCCAGCAGCCGCGAGCACGGCCAACTGGACCGCCGGCGCTCCGTTTCCGCGGTGGTTTCCTCCATGCTCGCCAGCCGGTCATCGGGCTGGCCGCGCCAGCGCGGGCAGCTGTCGTAGAGCGGGCACTCGCTGCTGCGGGGCCGGCCGTGCGGCTGACATGCGGGCCTGCCGCCGGACCGGAACGTGCGCAGCGCACGCCAGAGCAGCAGGACTTCGTCTTCGCTCACGTGGGACATGAGACCGCCCTCATCCTCGGATACGGATGCAGGGACCGTCAGCGGCGGCTGCCGCGGTCTGGGCGAGCCCCTTCGCCAGGCAGTAAGTCTGGCCAGTCGGTCCGCGCGCCGTCAAGCGTGGCTGCGGTGCCGGGGCCACCGGGCCCTGTTTCGCCGTTCGGTGTTGCTGCGGCAGGCGGGATGGATGCCTGGTCCTCCCCTAGCCAGCCGCCCAGGTGGTAGTAGAGGTCTTCCCCGTAGCTGGTGGGGAGCGGGTCGTTGACCGCGAGCTTGTAGTTGCGGCGTCCGTCGGGCTGACGTTCGGCGCGCAGGGACAGCGTGGCGGGTGCGTGCTGACGGTGGAAGCGATCGGCGAGGGCGTACCGGTGGGTGACGAAGAACACCTTGATCTGCGCCTCTAGCAGGGCGCGGACGATCTGGTATCCGATCTCGGCTCCTTCCCGCTCGTTGGTGCCGGCGAAGGACTCGTTGAACAGCATCAGGCAGCCCGGCGTTATCTGGCCGGCGATGGTGTTCATGCGCCGCAGTTCATCGTCCAGCCGGCCGCTGGTCATGGCGGAATCTTCCTCCCGGATGAAGTGGGTGAAGATCCCGCGGGTCACGTTCGCCTGGTAGGAGCGCGCTGTGACGAACAGCCCGCACTGCATCATGAGCTGAGCCACACCGGCGCTGCGCAGGAACGTGGACTTGCCTCCGGAGTTGGCGCCGGTAATGACGACTAGCTGCTTGCCGTCGGCTCGCACGTCGTTCCCGACCACCGGGTCCTGGGACTGCAAGGCCAGGCAGGCATCGCGCAGGTCGGTGCAGGAGAGCGTGAACGGTGCGGGCGGGGCTGGCCCGGGGACGGTGACCGGGATCTCTTTAGCGGCCAGTTGGTCGGCGAGGTTGAGGCAGCCGACGTAGAAGCTCGTCTCGGCGCGGAGCATGGTGAAGTAGCTGCCGATGTGGTCGGCGGACTGAGCGGCCGCGTTGGCGACCAGGTTGATGCCCCGGCTCTCGAGGTCGGACAGGATCTGGGCGCCGGCTTCATCGCGGGGCGCGATGGCGAAGGAGTAGGCGGTGCGCGGCTCGATTCCGAGCCGCTCGGCCCACCGCCGGCGTGTCTCGCCCGGCGCGCGGAGCACCAGGCCGGCCGGGCTGTTGTCGCGGTCAAGCTGGGCGCTGATCAGGACCCCGGCGCGGAAACGCAACTGGTTGAGGTGGTCGCTGATCTCCTCGAAGTAGTCGTCGTCGAGGTCACGCTGCAGCGTGGCGAACAGCCTCCGCATTCCGTCGGAGCGGAATGTCCCGGCGTTGCCGTCGGCGATCTGCCGTAGCTGCCGCAGCCTGGCCACGTAGGCTTCCAGGTGGCTGACCGCGCCGGACAGGTTGGAGTGCGCGCTCTGGTAGTTGCCGCCGTAGACGCCCAGCCACATGTGCCGCCGGTCTTCCAGGGCGGCAACCGCGATCGCGTGTATCTGCCGGATCACCTCGGGGTGGGCGAGGCAGTCGGCCAGCACCTGCTGCCGGTAGCGGATCGCTTCCAGGTCGTCCAGGCAGGTGAGCAAGACCTTCGTGGATACCTCGTACAGGAGCTTGTCGTCGGCGGCCATCGCCTGCAGCAGCGTGCCCAGCTCCAGGTCCTGGATCAGGTCCTCGTGCCCGGGGGGCAGCCCGGCTGCCCAGTCGAAGTCCCGGTCCCGGTAGAGGAGGTAGGCCTTCACGCTCCGTCCCCCCGCTCGCCTGCAGACCAAGGCCCGCTCGCGCCGAGCCTTGCCCGCAGCCGCTCGTAGGTGACGTCGTGTTTCTCCGCGATGGCCAGTGCGTAGGCCAGGCCGTCAGCCGGCCTGCGGACGACTTTGTAGGTGCGTTCGGCGGGGTTGCCGGGGACGATCGTGCTCATCATGGAGACGACCTGGTCGCCGAGTGAGGCCAGTTCGTCGACGAAGGTGACGTAGACCCCCAGGGCACCGAGCCGCTGGAGTTTCGTGATCAGCTTGGTGCCCAGGAAGCGGGCGTCGTGCACCGTGGTGGACGCGAAGGTCTCGTTCAGGATCACGATGCTGGCCGGGGTGGCCTCCCGCAGGATCTGCCCGATCCGGATCAGGTCGTCTTCAAGCTTGCCGGTCATCGCGGCGAGGTTCTCCTCCTTCTCGAAGTGGGTGAAGA
>Ga0335074_10015009_pt1 | contig 10874 bp, 12 predicted proteins | sample Lox_Sample_23_FD_206715 | JGI IMG/M metagenome (GOLD analysis project Ga0335074, IMG submission 206715) | Soil microbial communities from Loxahatchee National Wildlife Refuge, Florida, United States - Lox_Sample_2.3 | ecosystem: Environmental > Terrestrial > Soil > Wetlands | place: USA... | reverse complement strand
CCTTGGGGGCGAAGCCGCCGAACACCACCGAGTGCACCGCGCCGATGCGGGCGCAGGCCAGCATGGTCATCACGGCCTCGGGCACCATCGGCATGTAGACCACGACCCGGTCGCCCCGGCCCACCCCCAGGCCCTTCAGGGCCCCGGCCACCCGGGCCACCTCGTCGCGCAGCTCGCGGTAGCTGAACGACCTCTTCGCGGGCACCATGGCCGAGTCCCAGATCAGCGCGGTCTGCTCGCCCTGCCCCCGCTCGACGTGCCGGTCGAGTGCGTTCGCGCAGGTGTTCAGCTCCCCGCCGGGATACCAGCGGTAGAACGGCGGCCGGCTGGCGTCGACCGCAGCCGACGGCGGGACCGTCCAGTCGATCAGCCCGGCCGCCTCCAGCCAGAACCCCTCCGGGTTGGCCAGGCTCCGCTGGTAGGCCTCTGCATACGCTCCCACGGCCGGATCCTCCCGCGACGTCGGCGAACCTGGGCCGCAGCCTGCCCGCCCGTGGTTACCGCGGCCGTTATGCGGCCCGGTGACCGCCACGGGCTGGTCGCCCTATTGTGAGTGTCCATGGACAAGGCGATGGGTGATCCGGCCCTCAGCCCGCCCGGCATCGACACCAGCGTTCCGAATGTGGCGCGGGTGTATGACTGCCTGCTCGGCGGCAAGGACAACTTCGCCGCGGACCGGATTCAGGCCGCCAAGCTGATCGAATTCGACCCGTCGCTGCCCTCCCTGGTGCGCCAGAACCGCGAGTTCGTCAACCGGGTCGTCACCTGGGCGGCCGGCCAGGGTATCCGCCAGTTCCTTGACCTGGGTGCCGGGCTGCCGACTCATCCTGCGGTCCACGAGGTCGCCAGGGAGGTCATACCGTCCGCACATGTGGTCTACGTGGACAGCGATCCGGTTGTTGTGATGCACGCCCAGGCCCTGCTCACCGGGCCGGGCGGGGTGACCACCGTCAGGGCTGACCTGATGCAGCCGGAAGGAGTCATGTCGCGGCAGACGCTGGGCGATCTGCTCGATCCCGCTGAGCCGATATGCGTGCTGATCGCCGCCGTGCTGCACTTCATGAGCGCCGAGGCCGCACGCGACCTGGTCAGTAGGTACGCCCGGCTGCTCCCGGCGGAGAGCATCCTGGCCGTGTCGGTGTTCGGCTCGGATGATCCCGCGGTCGCTGAGCGGGCTCGGCAGGCGTACACGGCGACGCGGACGTACACCCACACCAGGGAAGACGTCGCGTCGTTTCTGGCCGATGCTGGCCTGGAACTGGTCGAGCCTGGTGTCGTGCTAGCGCACGCGTGGCGCGGGGAGATGCCCGATCCCGGGCTCATCACCGCTGGCCCGTTGCGAGTGCTGGTGGCCGTCGGGAAACTCGCCGCAGGGGCGTAGTCAGGGCGACGGCGTGGTGATGCGGCCACGATACGTTCGCGACACGTCGCTTTGCGGTCATACCAGGCGGCTTCTCGGCTTTGAAGCGACGGTTTTACGCACGGTTTCCGCCAGGCAAAAACCGAAACGCGAGTAGCATTGCCGACGGATTTTTTGCGCGCTAACGCACCAATATGGCTAAGGGTAGCCTAAGTTCACTTATAATCACTTGCGCATTTGTGAAGGTGGGTCATGACCGGCTCTTCGAACCCAGATCCCCCGCTGCGCCCCTGGTTGGCCCTCGCCGCCGCCATCCTCACCTGCTGCCTAGCCGGGTATGCCATCGCAGCCTCGTTGCTCCGCAGATCAGGCACGGTTGCCGTGTGGATTACCGCGGCCGACGCCGTCGCCGTCGCCGCCGCGCTGACGATCGTCGCCTTGCTCTGGCTGGCCTGGCGCGCGGGTGGCCGCCAGCGCGACGACCTGGCTCGGCTGGAACTGCGTGCAGGCCAGCAGGAGGTCAAGCTGACGGAGCAGGCCGGGCAGCTCGCCGATCAGGAGGAGCGGCTCGCGCATGCGCGCGGTCTCGAGCAGAGCCTGGCCGACGAGCAGAGCGCCCTGCGCGCGCGCCTTGACCAGAGCCGAGCCGCCCAGCAGACCCTGGCCTCTCAGGAAGACGCGCTCCGCCAGGTCCTCGATCACACGGTCACGCACCGCATGCCTGCCGCGTTCGATGGGCGGGACGTGCCGTCCGCGCATCTGCCCAACGATTTCGACCCGGAGTTGACCAAGCTGCTCGACCGGCTGGTGAGCGAGGCCGCGCGGGCGGGGAACCGGAGCGAGTCGGTCCGTTCGGCGGTGGTTGCCCTTTCCCGCCGAGTGCAGACGGCGGCACACCGCATCCAGGCGGAGGCGACGCTGATGGCGGAGCGCCACCCAAGTGATCCTGACGTGCTCGACGTCTCCATGCGGGTTGACCACGCGGCGGCGCAGCAAGCTAGACACGCACAGTCGATGGCGGTGCTCTGCGGCGAGTGGCCCGGCCAGCAGTGGCTGGAGCCGCTGCCGCTGGTGGACGTGGTTCGTGCCGCGGCCGGCAGGATCATCGCCTACCGGCGGGTCGAGGTGGCCGGCGACCCAGACATCGCGGCGGCGGCGCGGGTCGTCGAGCCGCTCATCCACCTGGTCGCCGAACTGCTCGCCAACGCCACTCAGTCCTCGCCGCCCGCGACCTCTGTGCCAGTGACGATCCGGGCGGTACAGCGCGGCGCAGTCATTGAGGTGCACGACTGCGGCATTGGCCTCGATGACCACCGGCTGACTCAGGCGCGCGAGATCGCCTCTGGCGCCCGCCTCATCGGGCTGGAAGACCTGGGAGAGGTCCCCCAGACGGGCCTCGCGGTGGTTGGCCAATACGTGCACCGGCATGGGCTCCGGGTCGATGTGTCGGAATCCGTGTACGGCGGTGTGCGCACGGTCGTCGGCATCCCGAACGATCTGGTGGAGACCGTGGCCCCCGCGGAAGCGCTGACGGTGCCGCCGCCGCCGACGGTGCCCGCCGCGGGTGAGGATCTGGCGTCGGTCGCCGAGAACAAGAGGCAGCCGCTTGCGCGTCGGCGTTCCCCCAGGCACGGGACGGCCGCCCCAGCTACGGCCGCCGCCGGGGAGACGACGGCGGGTCCAGCGGCCGACAGCACCGAGACGGGCAGTGCCGATCCGGACAGGGCCGACCCGGCTAAGCCGCTGTCTCCAGAACAGGCCGGCGCGTGGATGAACGCATTCCTCAGCGGAGACGAAGGCGTCAAAGACCGCGCTGACGAGCGAGACAACTCAGCAGAGCAGGAGCTGTGATGGCGGTCGAGCAGAACTGGATGCTTGACGAGGTGGCCGTGGTGCAGGGCGTCCGGCATGCGGTCGTGCTGTCAGCCGACGGCCTGGTGCGGACGCACTCGTCGCACACGAGCAAAGACGACGCCGAGCGGCTGGCTGCGGCATGCGCGGGGCTCAAGTCGATCGGGCAAAGCCTGGCCAGGCAGTTCGGCACCGGCGTGGCCAATTCCCGGCAGGTCATGGTGGAGTTCGATGGGCATGGCGGCTACCTGTTCGTGCGCGGCGCCGGCGATGGCTCGCACCTGGCGGTTATCACAGAGCAGAGCGTGGACCCGGCCCTGATCGCCCAGCAGATGCAGGCTCAGGTACTCAAGATCGGAGAGTCCAACTTCGGCACACCACAGCGCGAGGACTGAAGGGGCTGCGCATGAGCAGTGCGGGCGAATACCGTGACCGTCCGGTCCGGTCCTATGTCCTGACCGGAGGTCGCGCCGTCCCGACCAGGAACACCATCAGGCCGGAGACTCTCGTGATTGCCGCGTCGCCTCCCAAGCCATTGCCGGTCTCGGCGGGCCGGACGGAACGGGCGCTGCTGGGCATGTGCCGGAACCTGCTCTCGCTCGCCGAGGCCGCCGCCTACCTGGGACTGCCGGTGAGCGTGGTGGTGGTCGTCGCGTCCGACCTGGTCGATTCCAGTCATTTGCTGGTGCGCACGGACACGGGCTCGCCAGTCAACCGTGAAGTCCTTCAGGAGTTGCTCCATGGCCTGCGCAAGCTCGCCTGACGACGACCCGGACGCCTCCGGCCGTTATCTGGCCGAGACTGTCCAGCGGTCGGCGAAGGTCCTTGTGGTCGGCGCGTTCGGGGTCGGCAAGACGACTCTGATCGGCTCGGTCAGCGAGATCGCGCCGCTGCGCACCGAGGAAGCGATGACGACGGCCAGCGTGGGCGTGGACGACCTGGCAGGCCTGGGGGAGAAAAAAGCGACCACGGTGGCGATGGACTTCGGCCGGATCACGGTTTCGCCACGGCTGGTGCTCTATCTGTTCGGGATGCCTGGACAGCGAAGGTTCTGGGATCTGTGGGAGGGGCTGGCGGAAGGGGCCGTTGGTGCCCTCGTGCTCGCCGACACTCGGCGAATCGAGCAGAGCTTCGAGGTGCTCGACCAGCTGGAGACACACAGCGCCCGGCTGCCGTTCGCGGTCGCGATCAATCAGTTCCCTGACAGCCCGCGGCACAGCGAGGACGAACTGGCCGACGCCCTGGACCTGCCGCCGCGGACCCCGGTCACCAGCTGTGACGCACGGGACCGAGCGGGGTCGGTCAGGGCCCTTATCACCCTCGTAGAGCACGCCCTCGCCAACCAGAAGGTGCCGTCATGACCTCCGCAGTCCCCGCGCCAGCGCGGGTCGCCAGTCGGCTGTCCGACCTCGACGACTTGGCTCCGCTCACCGAGACCACGGCCAGCGATCCGCAGGCCGCCTACCAGCGCCTGCGCGAGCAGTGGGGGCCGGTGGCCCCGGTTCAGCTCGAGCCCGGCGTCAACGCCTGGCTGGTGCTCGGCTACGACGAGATCTGCCAGGTCGTCAAGCATGAGCGGCTGTTCTCCCACAACCCGCATAACTGGCGGGACTTCGCAGAAGGGCGGGTGCCGCCCGACTCCAAGCTCGGTCCGGCGATGTTCCCGAGGGAGCACGCCTTCTTCAAGGATGGTGACGTGCACCGCAGGCTGCGCGCACCGCTCGATGAGGCGGTGAGCGGGCTGCCGCTGCGCCAGGTCAGCCGGGAGAACAAGAGGATCTGCGCGAACTTGATCACCAGTTTCGCCGCGAACGGGCGGGCTGACCTGGTATCCGACTACGCCGCCATAGTCCCGATGCTGGCCATCGGGAAGATGGTTGGCCTGGATGTCACGCTCGGCCAGGAGTTGTTGGACTGCCTGCACACGCTGTATGGCGGAGGTGAGGACGCTGATGCGACGAACCAGGCGAATCAGCGGTACGAGGAGATCCTCACCGATCTCATGCGGTCGCGTCAGGCGGTACCAGGCGACGACCTGACCAGCAGCTTCGTCAGCCACAAGAACCTGCATGATGAGGCCGAGATCCTGCAGACGATCGTGCTGATAGTGTCCGCCGGGCTGGAGAGCGAGGTGACCTGGATCGCAAAAACGCTCTGGCTGATGCTCACCGATCCCCGGTTCGCAGGCCGGGTGCGCGGCGGGCGGCTCGGCGTGGACGACGCGCTCGATGAGGTGCTGTGGCGCTATCCCCCGCAAGCCAACCTGCCGGCCAGATTCGCGCTACGCGACACCGAACTGGGCGGCCAGCCTGTCGCCCAGGGTGACGCGCTCGTTCTCGGCCTGGCCGCGGCGAACGCCGACCCGAGGGCGCACAGCGACGACCTGTGGAACGAGATAGGGAACCGGTCTCACCTCTCGTGGTCGGCTGGGCCGCACGCCTGCCCGGGACATGTCCCGGCCAGGCTCATCGCCAAGAACGCGGTCGAGACCGTGCTGCACCTCCTCCCGGATGTGCGGCTGGCCGTCCCGGCCGAGAACATCGGCTTCCTCCCGTCACCGTGGAGCCGCTGCCCGGCTAGCCTGCCCGTGACGTTTACCCCGGCTGTCCTGCAGTAACGGCGGCCTGCACCCTCATCCCCGCAGATCTGGCGGCCAGCGAAAATGGGAACGAAGTTAACTTATCTACGGATCAGCCGATAAATCGTGGATTGACAAGGCGGATTGCGGTTGCGATGTTGACCGTGAGACGAGCCCCTACGACGGCAGAGGTCCCGGTAAAAATGAAGATCGATCTCTTCAATGAGATTCAGGATCCGCGGCCGTGGGTCGAGGGCCACGAGCACGCGCGCTTCCTGCAGGCAATCGAGCAGGCGGAACTGGCCGATGAGCTCGGCTATGGCTGCTGGTGGCAGGTGGAACATCACGGCGGGGAGGAGTTCAGCCTGTCGTCGGCCCCGGAGGTCATGCTGGCGGCGATATCCCAGCGGACGCGGCGTATGCGTCTAGGTCACTCGGCTGTGCTCGCGCCTGGCGCGATCAACCACCCGGTGCGCGCCGCCGAGCGCGCGGCGACCCTGGATCACCTCTCCGGCGGTCGGCTGGAGATGGGACTAACCCGCTCCACGATTCCGGAATGGCGCCTGTTCGGCATCGATCCAGCCGAGGTCGCGGACCAGACCGAAGAGGCGTTCCAACTGGTCCCGAAGCTGTGGACGAATCCCCGGGTCACCCATGACGGGCACTTTTACCATCTTGACGACATACCAGTGCTGCCCAAGCCATACCAGCAGCCGCACCCCCCGCTATGGCAGGCCGGGTCCAGCCCTGCGTCGTTCGCAGACGCGGGACGACGCGGAGTCGGCATACTGGGCACCACCTTGTGGGAGCCGCTGGACTTCGTCCAGCGAATGATCCGGTTTTACCGCGACGCGGTCGCGCAATGCGACCGGCCGGTGGGCGCGTTCGTCAACAACCAGATCGCTTACTTCACCTTCGTGCACTGCGCTGACACCGACGAGCAGGCCATGCATGACGGGGCTGCTGCTGCCGCAGCCTGGTACACAGTAACCGCGCTGACATTCTTCGAGGCCGCTGCGGCCTACGCCGAGAGATTCGCGCAAGAGGAGAAGCTGGCGCAAGACCCCTCAGGCGGCGGGCTGACTGGTCAGTTCCTGCGGGGCGAAGCCGCGTTCGCGGCCCCGAACGACGCCCAGCTTGCCATCGCCAGCATCCTGCGAGGTCAGCCCGTTCCCGACGACAAGCTGTTCAATGCTCTGTCCGAGCAAGGCTCCCTGATCGTCGGCTCCCCGCAAACCTGCCGCGAGAAGCTCAAGGCCTACGCCGACCTGGGCATTGACAGGCTTATGACCTTCCAGCAGGTCGCCGCCCTCTCGCACGAGAGCGTCATGCGCAGCATCCGGCTAGTCGGCGAACTAATCCCCGAATTCGACACCGCCTAGCCAGTTCGGTTCAGCTAGGTCTGGCCTGGTAGTGGTCACGGACTGCCTGGAGAAGTTCCGCGGGGAACGGGGAAAGCGGCTCCCCGTGGCGCCGTATCTCCGGGCAGGAGACCTGTGACCGCGTTAGTTCATGGCGCCACGGGGAACTTTGATCCGGCCCACGCTCGCGAGAGCAAAGCTCGCCTCGTGCTCCACCACGAGGACTAACCGCAAGCGCAGGCCGGGGCTCATGGATCAGCCGAGGTGATCACCGCCCACACCACCTTGCCGCGCTCCTCGCGGGATGCTCCCCAGTCCTTGCTCAGCGCGTCGATGATCATCAGCCCGCGACCGCTGTCATCACCTGGCCCGGCTTCCTGGCGTACGGGCATCTCGTCGCTGGCGTCCCAGACGTGAATGACCAACCAGACGCCGTCAGAGGTGATCCAGAGTCGGACGACCGGCGTTGCGGAGGTATTTAACTTCGCTGACCCCTTGATGGCGTTGGTGACGATTTCGCTGGCCACCAGCTCAGCCGTATCGGCGAGATCGGCTAGGCCCCATTCCAGCGCCACCGAGCGGACGTGTCCTCTGGCGCACGGCACGGCCGTCGGCAGTGCAGCCAGCTCAAGATGTGTCTGCAACGCAGTCTGCTGCATTGGCTGATAATCCATTCCGGCAAGATCGGGGGGACTACGGTCAATCCCACAGCCCGGCTGCGCCAGTAAGCTAGTTGGCGAGCAGGCACGCCACGATCCGCCGCGAGTTTCGGAGGTGCGCCACACAATGGCCACACGCGATCCCGAGACTAACCCTGCGGCCTTTCTCGGCGCCGAACTGAGGCGGGCGAGGCTGGCAGCAGGATTCAGCAGCCAGGATGCCCTCGCTGCCCAGCTCGGGTTTGACCGCTCGGTGATCGCGAAGGCCGAGACCGGCGACCGCCCCCCGTCTGTCGATGTCCTCGCAGCCTGGTGTTCCGCGACTGGCCTGGATGCCGAGCACTACGGGCGCCTGGCTGTGCTGGCCCGCCGTGCTGATGGCGCGGTGCCGACGTGGTTCGAGGGATGGCTGGAGGCAGAAGGTCAGGCGCACACGCTGCGGGTGTGGTCACCGCTGCTGGTGCCTGGGCTGCTCCAGACGGCCCAATACGCCCGCACGCTGTTCCTGGCCGCGCAGTTCACCGACGACGAGGCGAACGAGTTGACCGACGCGCGACTGGGGCGGCAGGCGATCCTGGAGCGGCCGGACCCGCCCCAGGTGACGTTCGTGCTCGATGAGACAGTGCTGCACCGGCAGATCGGCCCGTCTGTCGCAATGGCTGAGCAGCTCGAACACATAGCGGATGTGGCTGAACTTCGGAATGTGAACATCCACGTCCTTCCGGCCTCGGACGCTAACGCGGGCCTGTCGGGCTCCTTCAGCATCGCTGGTGCAGACAGCCTGCCCGAGACGCTGCTGATGGAGACCGTCGAGGACCACACAACGCAGGACCGCGCGCTGGTGCGCCGGGCTGCCATAATCTATGACCTGGTGCGAAGGGACGCGCTGCCTCGGGTTCATTCCCGGGCTTTCATTTTGGAGGCGGCGGAGCAATGGAAGAGTCGGTAGATTTTTGCTGGCGGAAGTCCAGCTATAGCGGAAATGGCGGCGGTAGCTGCGTCGAGGTCGCGAGCAACTTGCCAGGCGTCATCGCTGTGCGTGACTCGAAGGACCCAGAGGGACCAAGCCTGGCGTTTACCAGGGAGACATGGTCGGAGTTCACCGAGGGCATCAAGCACGGCGAGTTTGATCTCTAGCAGCACCCGAGTGCGCAGCTACTGTCGGGCAGTTGAGCATCTCCTTAGCTCCCGCCCTGGCGTTGTGACACTGGAAACATCCACGCGGACCCGTCGTCCTTCAGGCGACGGGCCGCCGGGGCGTAGTCTCGGGGTCGGCGCGCGGGGCGCCTCCGGGTCCGCGGACAGGGCTGAGCCCACCCGAGCACGCTGTCCCGGACGGTACTGGCTCACCAGCCTCCTTTCGGCCTGACGATGCGGACCGCAGGCGATGAGAAGGAGGTTGGCTCATGCCACCCGTTTCCCTGCCCGACGACGCCAGCCTGGAACAGCTCCGCAAGCAGGCCAAGGACCTGCGCGACCTGGCTCGCGCGGGCGTACCCGGAGCACTGGATCTGGTTGCCGAGTATCACCCGAAGGGCGCGCACCCGGTCACGCTGACCGGCGCCCAGCTCGTCGTCGCCCGGCACAACGGGTTCGCCTCCTGGGCCCGGCTCAAGCAGCACCTGGAGATGATCGAGCGGTACCGCCGGTCTCCCGACGAGATCGAGCAGACCTCCGGTGCCGCGGACGAGTTCCTGGCGTTCGCCTGCCTGCGCTTCGGCGGCGACGACGACCCCCGCGGCCGCCTGGACATCCCGCTCGAGCAGCAGTGGTTCACCCCGCTGCACGCGGCCGCGCAGACCGGCGACGTCGAGATGACCCGGCTGCTGCTGCGGCTGGGCGCCGATCCGAGCATCAGGAGCGAGTGGGGCGCGACACCGCTGGAGAGCGCGCGGCAGCACGGCCGGGAAGAAGTCGCCGAGCTGCTCGAGCCCTGAGTCACTCGGGCGGGAGTTCCTTGTACACGAAGCTGACGTTGATGCCGCGCCGGGCCCTGATGAAGCGCGGGATGTAGTACAGCAGCGCGCCGACCACGATCAGGCCGCCGAACCAGGCCGGGATCCACCAGAAGTTGGCCGAGTTGCCGTTCATGACCAGCGCCGGGTACTGCGTGGAGACCACGGCCAGGGCGACGAAGATGGCGATGGACAGCGGGGCCACGATCCACAGCACCGGGATGCCGAGGAACTTCACGTTGGCGGGCGAGGCCCGGTACAGATCCGGGCGGCGCAGCGGCAGCGCGATCGCCGCGGCCGCGACGATGACGACGCCCAGGCAGCCGGCCAGCACGATCAGGCCCAGCACGAGCTGGAAGACGTTGGAGTAGACGCTCCAGATGGTCAGTGCCGCGATGATCACGTTCACGACGGCAATGGCGATCACGGGGGAGTGGGTGCGCTCGTTCACGTCGGCGAGCTTCTCGGGCATGAGCCGGTCGAACGACCAGGCGAAGAACGACCGGATCGGCATGAACGTGTTGGCGATCATGGAGGGCAGCGCCCAGAACAGGTAGCAACCCAGGATGATCACGGTGATGACCGGGATGTTGGCCGACAGTGCGGCGAGGAACGGGTAGAACGCCCCGGACGGGATCGCGTACGCCTTGTTCGTCGACACGTTGACCGCGTACATGAAGTTGTACCCGGTCACGTGGAACAGCAGCGCCGCGCCGATGACCAGCAGGACGACATCGAAGATCAGCGCGCCGAACATGATCGTGAGCTGGCGGCGGCGGTTGGACGCGCTCCGCAGCTCGCCCGACATGTACACCGACCAGAAGTTCCACATCATGAAGCCCTGGATGGAGAACAGCGTGGGCAGCGTCGCGCTCATGTTGCCGAGGTTCGGGGCGGCGTGCTGGGCCCCAGCGGCCGCGATCACCTTCTGGACCGTCCCGCCGCCGAAGCTCTTGTTGAGGCTGTCGAAGTTGGCGTCGAACCCGTGCCGGCTGACGACGGCCAGAACGATGAACGCCACGATCATCCCGAACATGCCGATCAGGAACGCGCCGTTCTGCCAGCGGAACGTCGACTTGGTGCCGCGGATCAGGATGTAGGTCTGCAGCG
>Ga0335074_10015008_pt1 | contig 10874 bp, 7 predicted proteins | sample Lox_Sample_23_FD_206715 | JGI IMG/M metagenome (GOLD analysis project Ga0335074, IMG submission 206715) | Soil microbial communities from Loxahatchee National Wildlife Refuge, Florida, United States - Lox_Sample_2.3 | ecosystem: Environmental > Terrestrial > Soil > Wetlands | place: USA: Florida... | reverse complement strand
TTCAAATCCGCGATATAGGGTGTCCTTTTCAGGACTTCGGCGACGTCGAACAGGTCAAATTTGATGCCGCACTCATTGGCGATCGCCGGTAGATGCAGCGCGCCGTTAGTCGAGCCGCCGGTCGCCGACACAACCGCGGCGGCATTTTCCAGCGCCTTGCGGGTAACGATATCGCGCGGGCGGATATTCTTGACAATCAAGTCCATGATCATTTCGCCCGCGAGCATGCAGAACTTGTCGCGAATCTCGTACGGCGCCGGGGCACCGGCCGAATACGGCAAGGCGAGCCCGATCGCCTCGGACACCGTCGCCATCGTGTTGGCCGTGAACTGCGCGCCGCAGGCCCCGGCCGAGGGGCAGGCGTTCTGTTCGAGGGTGTCAAGGTCGGCGTCCGACATGGCGCCGATCGAATGCTTGCCCACCGCTTCGTAGACGTCCTGAATGGTGACCGGCTTGCCCTTGAAGGTGCCGGGCAGGATCGACCCGCCGTAGATGTAGATCGACGGCACGTTGAGCCGGCACATCGCCATCATCATGCCGGGCTGCGACTTGTCGCAGCCGGCAACGCCGATCAGGGCGTCGTAGGAATGGCCGCGAACCGTCAATTCCACCGAATCGGCAATCACTTCCCGCGAGGGCAGCGAGGATTTCATTCCCTCATGCCCCATGGCGATGCCGTCGGTGACGGTAATGGTGCAGAACTCGCGCGCGGTGGCGCCGCCAGCCGCCACGCCCTGCTTCACCGCCTGCGCCTGGCGCATCAGGGCGATGTTGCAGGGGGCGGCTTCGTTCCAACAGGTGGCGACGCCGACGAACGGCTGATGGATCTGCTCCGAGGTCAGCCCCATCGCATAGTAGAAGGCACGGTGCGGTGCGCGCTCCGCACCTTCCGTCGCATGGCGGCTGGGCAGCCTGGCCTTCAAATGTGTATTGGCGTCCATCGAACACTGAAGGGCGATCGCGCCCCCCTTGCCCCGCCCCCTCCTGCCATTCGCGAGCGATCACCGCGCGCGAACCGGGAGTACTCAACGGCGTGCGTCAGCCTTCAGGCGTCCGCGGCCGTCGATCTCAAGAAATCCTATGGCCAAAAAGCGGCGCTTGTAGCGGCGGCAGTGTGAAACGCTCAAATGTTCCGCTGCTGTGTCTCCGCGGCCACAGATACCTCGCTGCGGGACGTGTTTTGGTTTACGCACGATTCACCAACAATCGCGCGAGGCCGGCGTTCCCGGTATGAAAAAGCGACTAACCCGCGCCTTCTTCGGCCGCAGCGTGCACGAGGTGGCGCCCGACCTGGTCGGCGCCACTCTCCTGGTCGGCGGCGTCGGCGGCCGGCTGGTCGAGGTCGAGGCCTATCACCACACCGACCCGGCGGCGCACAGCTTCCGCGGACCGACAATTCGCAACGCCGTCATGTTCGGGCCGCCCGGCTACGCCTATGTGTACCGCTCCTACGGCATTCACTGGTGCCTCAATTTCGTTTGCGAGGGCGAAGGTTCGGCGAGCGCCGTGCTGATCCGCGCGATCGAGCCGACCGCCGGGCTTGCTGCAATGCGGCGAAGGCGCGGCGTCACTGACGAACGGCTGCTCTGCTCTGGGCCGGGGCGGCTATGCCAAGCCCTGGGCATCACCATCGCCCATAACGGGCTCGCCTTGGATGCGCCGCCTTTCGAGATTTTTGCCCGCAGCGGCGCGGTCGAACTGGTCGCCGGACCGCGTATCGGCATTACCAAGGCGGCCGAACTGCCGTGGCGCTATGGCGAGAAAGGCTCGCGATATCTGAGCAAGCCGTTCCCGGCGGCGGCTAAGCCTCAACCCTGAACGCCGGGTCGAAGCCGAGCTCCCGGCGCGCCTTTTCGATCGACACCGTGCCGTCGTCGTCGGCGATGTTGTAGATGCCGCTGCCGCGGCTCACCGCCAGCAAGGTTGCCTGGGCGGCGGCATCGATGTGCAGCGACGGCTTGCGCGCCGGCGCCTCGCTCCAGGTGCCGGGACCATAGAACAAGCCATAGCGGAGCACGACCGGCCCCATGCCGGAATTGAGCACCTGCCGCTCCATGTCGGCCGCGGCGCGCACCGTCACCACGCGCGGGCCGTCGGCCACATTGAGTGGATCGCTCTCGCCGTGGGGCTGTTTGCCCGGCGCGTAGGCAAAGGCGACGCTCTGCACGATAAAGCGGCGGGCGCCGGCAGCCTTCGCGGCGGCAACGAGATTGCGCGTGCCCTCGATGCGGATGCGGGCGTTGCGCGGATATTGGGCGGCAAGCTCGCGCTCGTCGAACACGCGCGGCAGGTCGGTGAGCTGGTGCATGACGACGTCGGGCCGGGCGGCGACAACGGCGCGCCTTAACCCGTCGGCGTCGTACACATCGGCTATGGCGGGGGTGACACCGGCGGCTTGAAGATCACGCGCGGCATCGGCGGAGCGCGTCATGCCGGTCACGTCGTGTCTAGCCTCGCGAAGCAGCGGCGTGAGCCGCCGCCCGATCGCGCCGCTTGCTCCGGCGAGAAAAATTCTCATGGCAAACACACGTCGATACGCTCAGTCCGAACTCTTGAGGCGTTCAAGCGCCTCGGCGATCTTGGCCTTGCGCGCGAGCGCCTCATCGCGCTTTTCCTTCTCTTCTTCGACGACCTCCTCCGGCGCGCGGGCGACGAAATTGGGATTGCCGAGCTTGGCGTCGACGCGCGCGATATCGGCGTCGGCCTTGGCCATTTCCTTTTGTAGCCGCGCGCGCTCGGCGGTGAGATCGATCACGCCGGCCAAAGGCAACGCCATGACTTCACCGCGCACAACGAGCTGCACCGCGCCGCGCGGAAAAACTGGATCGCGCGTTAAGTTGGAAATTCGCGCCATCCTCATGATGAATTCCGACCAGCGCTGGGCCCGCTCCCAGACATGATCACCGACTCTCACCATAACGAGAGGCAGGGGGACGTTCACATTCATCTCCGCGCGGAGCGAGCGGACAGCGGTAATAAGATCGATCACCCACCCGATTTCGGCTTCCGCCTTTGCATCGCCGATCCCTTCGAGGGAAGGCCATTGTGCGAGGGCAAGCAATCCGCGCTCTTTCGAAGCCGTGACTTTCCACAATTCCTCTGTGACGAATGGCATGAAGGGATGCAGGAGTTTCAGGATTTCGTCGCGCACCCAAGCGACCGTCGCTCGCGTCTCTTCTTTCGCGGCGCTATCGGGACCAAGCAAAACCGGCTTCACCAATTCAAGATACCAATCGCAATAGATGTTCCAGACGAAGCGGTAGGCGGCGCCAGCCGCGTCATTGAACTTGTAGGCCTGGATCGCTTCAGTAATTTCAGCGGCGGTCCTGGCGATCTCGTGCGCAATCCAGCGATTCAGCGTTTCCTTTGCTCTCTGTGGGCCGAAGCCCTCCATGGTTGCGCAGCCGTTCATCTCGGCGAAGCGGGCGGCGTTCCACAGCTTGGTCGCGAAATTCCGATAGCCCTCGACCCGCTGCTCGGAGAGCTTGATATCGCGGCCTTGCGCCGCCATCGCCGCGAGCGTGAAGCGCAGCGCGTCGGCACCGTATTCGTCGATGAGGTGCAACGGATCGATGACGTTGCCCTTCGACTTCGACATTTTCGCACCCGTCGCGTCGCGCACCAGGGCGTGGATGTAGACGACGGGAAACGGCACCTTGCCGGTGCAATAAAGCCCCATCATCAGCATGCGGGCGACCCAGAAGAAGATGATGTCGAAACCGGTGACCAGCACGCTGGTCGGGTAGTAGCGGGCGAACTCCGGCGTCGCATCCGGCCAGCCCAGGGTCGAGAACGGCCAGAGCGCCGACGAGAACCACGTATCGAGCACGTCCTCGTCGCGGTGCAAATATTCGCTGGCAAAGCGAGCGCGCCGTTCCGGGTCGACGGCGATGTCGTGGCCCTCCTGCACGGTGATTTCTTCAATATCGGTGTAGTGGGCCAGAGCGTCCTCGACCAGCTCGTCCTCGGTTTCGGCAACGAAAATCTTGCCGTCCGGCCCGTACCAGGCCGGAATCTGATGGCCCCACCAGATCTGCCGCGAGATGCACCACGGCTGGATGTTTTCCATCCAATTGAAGAACGTCGCTTGCCATTGCGGCGGCACGAACACGGTCTGTCCCTTGCGCACCGCCTCGATCGCCGGCTCCGCCAGCGTCTTGGCGTCGACGTACCACTGGTCGGTGAGAAAGGGCTCGAGCACCGCGCCGGAGCGGTCACCATGCGGCACCACGTGGGTTGTTTGCTCGATTTTTTCGATCAGGCTCTGGCCTTCGAGCATGGCGACGATTTGCCGGCGGGCGACGAAGCGGTCGAGACCGCGAAGAGTGCGGGGAATTTGCTCGAACGCGGGCATGCGCTCGGCTTCGCCCTCCGATGCCTCGGACGGCGCGGAAATGATGTGAGCCTCTTCGTCGAGCACATTGATGAGCGGCAGGCGGTGGCGCCGCCCGACCTCGAAATCGTTGAAGTCGTGCGCGGGCGTGATCTTCACCGCGCCCGAACCTTTTTCCGGATCGGCGTAGTCGTCGCCGATGATCGGAATGCGGCGGCCGACCAGCGGCAGGATCGCGGTCTTACCGATCAGATGCTTGAGCCGCTCGTTCTGCGGATGCACGGCGACCGCGACGTCGCCGAGCATGGTCTCGGGCCGCGTCGTCGCCACGACGATGAATTCGTCGCTGCCCTCGATCGGATACTTGATGTACCAGAGCGATCCCTTGGTCTCGACCTGCTGCACTTCGAGATCGGAGATCGCGGTTTTCAGCTTCGGGTCCCAGTTGACCAGCCGCTTGTCCTTGTAAATCAGCTTTTCATTGTAGAGCTGCACGAACACCTTGATCACCGCACGCGACAAGCCTTCGTCCATGGTGAAGCGCTCGCGCGACCAGTCGCACGACGCGCCCAGACGTTTGAGCTGGGAGATGATGGTGCCGCCGGATTCCGCCTTCCATTCCCACACGCGCCTGATGAAGGCCTCGCGGCCCATTTCGCGGCTGCCGGGCTGCTGGCGCTCCATCAATTGTCGTTCGACCACCGCCTGCGTAGCGATGCCGGCGTGATCGGTACCGACCTGCCAGAGCACGTCGCGCCCGCGCATGCGCTCGAAACGGCAGAGAATGTCCTGCAGCGTGTTGTTGAGCGCGTGCCCCATGTGCAGCGAGCCGGTGACGTTCGGCGGCGGAATGACGATGCAATAGGGCTGTGCGGCCGCGCGCTCCGGCCGGCCGGCGCGGAAGGCGCCGGCGTCTTCCCACATTTTGTAAATGCGCGCTTCGACGGCGCCGGGCTGATACCTATTATCGATCATTGCCGTTTCGCTTTTGGCGGATTGCGGGGTAAAAAGCCCGCCCCGCCCAGAGTGTCAACGTGCCCGCCTCAATAACGTCTTCCGCGCCGGTGAAGGACCGCACGCCGACCCGTTCGATCATGCTGCTCGCGGTCGCGGGCTTTGCCGCGCAGGCGCAGGTCCGGGTAACCGATTCGCTATTGCCGCAGATCGCGGCGGATTTTCGCACCAGCGTTGGGGCGGCGGCGATCGTCGTGACGTCCTACGCCATCGCCCATGGTTCGGTTCAGCTTGTGATCGGTCCGATCGGCGACAAGTTCGGCAAATACCGCACCGTCGCACTGATGTCCGCCATCGGCACCGTGCTGGTGGCGCTGTGCGGCATGGCTGCATCGCTGCACCAGCTCATGCTGGTGCGCTTCGCCACCGGACTGGCCGGCGGCTGGATCATCCCGATTTCGATGGCCTATGTGGGCGATGTGATCTCCTACGAGCGCCGGCAGCCGATTTTGGGGCGCTACCTCACCGGGCAGATTCTCGGTCAGCTCTCCGGCCAGGCCATGGGCGGGGTGCTCGGCGACCTGTTGGGCTGGCGCAACGTGTTTTTCGTGCTCTCGGCGGTGTTCGCCCTGGCGACGGCCGGGCTGGTCTTCGAGCTTATCGCCAATCCGCGCACGCGCGAACCCGGCAATTCCCCCTCCCTTCCCTCCCCGGCGAGCGGGGGAGGGTCAGGGTGGGGGGCGCGTTTTGTCGCCGATTACGCGGCCGTGCTGAAGAACCCCTTTGCCCGCATCGTGATCGTCGCCGCGTTCATCGAGAACGTGTTTCTCTGGGGCGCCTTCGCCTATATCGGCGCGCATCTGCGGCTGCGCTTTGATCTGAGCTACACGTTGATCGGATTGAGCGTCGGCTGTTTCGGCCTCGGCGGACTGACCTACGCCGGCCTGGTCAAGCTGCTGGTCATGCGGCTCGGCCAAGTCCGCCTCGCGGTGTTCGGCGGCTTTATCATTGCGGCCGGCTATCTCGTGCTTTCGTCGGCGCCGGCATGGTGGCTGGCGCCAGTGGCGACGGTCCTCATCGGGCTCGGCTTCTACATGCTGCACAACACGTTGCAGACCAACGCCACGCAGATGACGCCGCAGGCGCGCGGCACGGCGGTCGCCGTCTTCTCGTCGGCGATCTTCATCGGGCAGACCGTCGGCGTTTTTGCCGGATCGCTTTTGATCGACCGGCTCGGCGCGGTGCCGCTATTCATCGCCAGCGCGGTTGCGCTGCCGGTTCTTGCTGTCTGGTTTGCGCGCGAACTGCACCGCTATCGCAAGATCAGATGAGCATCCTCAGACCTTGACCAGCGGCACCTTCGGCACCGAGCCGCGGCCGGGCGGCGGACCGTTGCCCGGACCTCCCGGCGGCTTGCGCCGCGGCGAGGCACGGCGTTTCTTAGCTCGCCGCGGCTCGGGCAGTTTTTCCGCCCGTGGCGTGACCGGGCCTTCCGGATATTCGAAGCCGAGCTTGGAGTTGCCGTGCTCGTCGGTGACGAGGACGACGCGCACGTGTCCGCCGGACTTCAGGCGGCCGAACAGCACCTCGTCGGCGAGCGGCTTCTTGATGTGCTCCTGGATCACCCGCGCCATCGGCCGGGCGCCCATCAGTTCGTCGTAACCGTTGGCGATCAGCCATTTGGCCGCTTCGTCGGACAGCTCGATGGTGACGTCGCGGTCGTCGAGCTGCGCCTCCAATTGGAGGACGAATTTCTCGACCACCATGGCGATCACTTCTTGCGACAGGTGCGCGAAGGTAATGATCGCGTCGAGCCGGTTGCGGAACTCGGGCGCGAACATGCGGTTGATCGCCTCCATGTCGTCGCCTTCACGCTTGGTCCGGGTGAAGCCGAATGCGGCGCGCGCCATGTCGGCGGCGCCCGCATTGGTGGTCATGATCAGGATCACGTTGCGGAAATCGACCTGCTTGCCGTTGTGGTCGGTGAGCTTGCCGTGATCCATGATTTGCAGGAGCACGTTGAACAGGTCTGGATGTGCCTTCTCGATTTCGTCGAGCAGCAGCACGCAATGCGGATGCTGGTCGACACCGTCGGTCAAAAGCCCGCCCTGGTCGAAACCGACATAGCCGGGCGGCGCGCCAATCAATCGCGAGACCGTGTGGCGCTCCATGTATTCCGACATGTCGAAGCGGATGATCTCGACGCCGAGCGAGGCGGCGAGCTGCCGCGCGACCTCGGTCTTGCCGACGCCGGTCGGGCCGGAGAACAGGTAGCAGCCGATCGGCTTTTCCGGCTCGCGCAGACCGGCGCGGGCGAGCTTGATCGAGGCTGACAACGCCTCGATCGCCTTGTCCTGGCCGTAGACCACGCGCTTGAGCGTCGCCTCCAGGTGCTGGAGCACCTCGGCGTCGTCCTTGGACACGGCCTTTGGCGGAATCCGCGCCATGGTGGCGATCGTGGTCTCGATCTCCTTGATGCCGATGGTGCGTTTGCGCTTGCTTTCCGGCAGCAGCATCTGCGCGGCGCCCGACTCGTCGATCACGTCGATCGCCTTGTCGGGCAGCTTGCGGTCGTGGATGTAACGCGACGACAGCTCGACCGCCGCCTTGATGGCCTCACTGGTGTAGCGCAGCTTGTGATAATCCTCGAAATACGGCTTCAGCCCTTTGAGGATTTCGATGGCGTCCGGAATGGTCGGCTCGTTGACGTCGATCTTCTGGAAGCGGCGCACCAGCGCGCGATCCTTTTCGAAATATTGCCGGTATTCCTTGTAGGTGGTCGAGCCGATACAGCGCACCGTGCCGGAAGCGAGCGCCGGCTTGAGCAGGTTCGAAGCATCCATGGCACCGCCCGAGGTGGCGCCGGCGCCGATCACGGTGTGGATCTCGTCGATGAACAGAATGGCGCCGGGATAACCCTCGAGCTCCTTGATGACCTGCTTGAGCCGCTCCTCGAAATCGCCGCGGTAACGGGTGCCCGCCAAGAGCGTGCCCATGTCGAGGGCGAAAACCGTGGCGTTGTGCAGCACGTCGGGCACTTCGCCGTGGACGATGCGGCGCGCCAGCCCTTCGGCAATGGCGGTCTTGCCGACGCCGGCCTCGCCGACGAACAACGGATTGTTCTTCTGCCGCCGGCACAGCACCTGGATGGTGCGGTTGATCTCGGCCTCGCGGCCGATCAGCGGATCGATCTTTCCCTCGCGCGCCTTCTTGTTGAGATTGACGCAATAGGCATCGAGCGCGTCGACTTTCTTCTTCTGCTCGTCGCCCGACTTGCTCTCGTTCTCCTCGTCGGAGCCGCGCACCGGCCGCGCCTCCGACATGCCCGGCCGCTTGGCGATGCCGTGGCTGATGTAATTGACCGCGTCGTAGCGCGTCATGTCCTGCTCCTGCAGGAAATAGGCGGCGTGGCTCTCGCGCTCGGCGAAGATGGCGACCAGCACGTTGGCGCCGGTCACTTCCTCACGGCCGGACGACTGTACGTGAATGACCGCGCGCTGAATGACGCGCTGAAATCCCGCGGTCGGTTTTGAATCGTCGGCGCCGTCGGTCACCAGGTTGTCGAGTTCCGATTCCAGGTAGGCGACGAGACTCCGGCGCAGCTTCTCCAGGTCGACGTTGCAGGCCCGCATCACCGCCGCGGCATCCTGATCCTCGATCAGCGCCAGCAAAAGATGCTCGAGCGTCGCGTATTCGTGGTGACGCTCGTTGGCCAGCGCGAGCGCGCGATGGAGCGATTGTTCAAGGCTGCGTGAGAACGTTGGCATTTCAGAGTCTCTTCGTCGTTTGTATCGGATGCCCCTCCCCGGGAATCACTTCTTTTCCATTATGCATTGCAAAGGATGCTGATGTTTGCGGGCAAAGTCCATAACCTGCGTCACTTTGGTCTCGGCCACCTCATAGGTGAAGATTCCGCATTCCCCGATCCCATGCTGGTGCACGTGCATCATGATCCGCTGCGCCGTCTCACGGTCCTTGTTGAAGAAGCGCTCGAGCACGTGAACCACGAATTCCATGGGCGTGTAATCGTCGTTGAGCAGGAGAACGCGATACAGGTTCGGCCGCTTGGTCTGCGGCCGCGTCTTGGTGATGACCGCGGTGCCCGGGTTGTTCTGGTCGCCCCGGCGCTTGCGGTCATCGTCGGCCATGCCGACGGGAAATGGGGCGATATTGTCATTTGGCGACATGTTCGCGTCTATCGTCCAGGCTTGCGCGTGATGCGGGTCCCTCGCGGCCGATGGATGGGATTGAGTCCTCCGCCAGCCGAGACGCTATCATAATGATAGAGCGGCTTGCGTGCCAGATCGAAGAAACTGCACTGACTGCACAGCAGTCTGGCATCCGACCACCTTGTCTTTCCCCTTCGGCACCCTCGAACCGGCGTGGACTGGTAAAAACAACTCCAAAATTGCGGCAGCCGATCCGGCCCGGAGGGTTATTTTTCACTCCGCACATCGCCGACGCAGCGCCAAGCGGCCCGGTATCAACGGACAACGCGGCCAATGGTTGCTCGGGCAGGTTGGTTATGTTTGCGCACGGTTGATCGCGTACGATCGTGCAAAACTCCCGCGCGCCTCGAGCGGGAGTCCGTTGGCGGCGATGTCCTCACACGCCTGCCGGCAGGCGGTCGCGAGCCGTGCCGTAGCTCTACCGCGCTCGCATCAGCCGCGAAAAAACGGAAGCCGGGAATGCCGTCTCACTTCATCGAGGAGGCCTTGGTAATTGCACCCTCAAACGGCTTGTAGGCTTCCTTGGCGAGATCGACGTAAAGCTCGCCGAGCTTGGTCGCCTCGGCGACGAATTCCTCGTAGGACGACTTGAAATAGTCTGCCTGCACTTCCATGGCCTTTTCCAAGTTCTTGGCGCCCATGAGCTTCTCCCATGTGGCAGCCGAGGATTCGGCCGATTTCTTCGAGTAATCCACCACCTCGACGGCGATGGCCTGCGCGGCTTTCGTCCAGGCACCAAATGTGGTCAGCGCCATCTCGACGCCGTTCTTGCCGAGCTTCTGCATGTCTTCGTGAGTCATGATGATGAGCCTTCCCGCGGATCGAGCTGTCGCTCGTCGGATTGGTTAATGTGATCGCGGCCCGTGCCTTGAAAAGGCCTTCTCGGGCGTTGATCATGATTATAGTGCGGTGCACAAAAAGCGCAATGGCGTCAGCGCAGTGCACAAACGGGGCGGGGTGACTTAACCGTTTGGAAAGGGCGTTCGCCTAGCGTGGTTGACCGTGTCGCCGGGGTAACGGCGACCCGTGTCGGGGACAATGGATTTTCTCCTGCGGCATCGCGCCGGAAACGGTGGCGTCGCCGTTGCGGAGAGCCCCACTGCCCCGAACGATGGAGTGGCGGGGGTGGGAGCCCAGACGGGGCTCTCTGTGCGTTGAGGGACGGGGTACCTGATGGGTTGGGCGAGTACCGGAGCCCGGCGCGGGCTTCGTAATTGCAGCTTTATTCTTCCCGCGCTGGTCGCGGCCGTTATTTTCACCACCCATGCGGCGGAGGCGCGGCATCATCACCGTGGCCGCTTTCACCGCACCGCCGCGGCTCAAGCCTATGCTCCGCCCACGGCTTCGATCGTCGTCGA
>Ga0335074_10015006_pt1 | contig 10875 bp, 9 predicted proteins | sample Lox_Sample_23_FD_206715 | JGI IMG/M metagenome (GOLD analysis project Ga0335074, IMG submission 206715) | Soil microbial communities from Loxahatchee National Wildlife Refuge, Florida, United States - Lox_Sample_2.3 | ecosystem: Environmental > Terrestrial > Soil > Wetlands | place: USA: Florida... | reverse complement strand
CGGCGCGGTGATCGTCGCCGTGGCCGCCAGCGCGGCCTCCGCGTGGCTGATCAGCCGCGTACGGCCCGCCGAAGTCCTGCGGAGCGTGTGACCCATGCTCGAAGTAAGAGGAGTGACGAAGTCCTTTGGGACCGGCGGCACCACCGTGACGGCCGTGGACAACCTGTCGATGACGGTCCACGACGGCGAGTTCGCCGCGATCGTGGGCCGCAGCGGCAGCGGCAAGAGCACGCTCATGAACCTGCTCGGCGCGCTCGAACAGCCGACGAGGGGGATGATCTTCGTAGACGGCCAGGACATCACCGTGCTCGGCCAGGGCGAGCTTGTCCTGTACCGCCGGCGGTTCATCGGGTTCGTGTTCCAGAGCTACAACCTGATCCCGAACCTCAGCCCTATCGAGAACGTCATGCTGCCGATGGAGTTCATGGGCGTGGCCAAGAGCGAGCGCAGACAGCGGGCTCGCGCGCTGCTTGACCAGGTCGAGCTGACCGATGACAAGCAGCACCGTAAGCCGGGCAAGCTCAGCGGCGGCGAGCAGCAGCGCGTCGCCATCGCCCGGGCCCTCGCGAACAAGCCCAGGCTGATCCTCGCCGACGAACCGGTCGGCAACCTCGACACGCAGACGAGCGCGACGATCATCGAACTGCTGCGCAGCCTGGCCCAGTCGGCGGGAACGACGGTCATCGCCGTCACTCACGATCTGTCGCTCGCCGGCCAGGCGGACAAAGTGTTCCGGCTCCAGGACGGCCGCCTCACCGACGCGAACGGGCCTGGCCCGGCACCGTCGGCGGCCGGCGCCGACGGGAGGGGGAGCTGCTCATGAGCGTCTTGGGCAGGGGCGTCAGGAACGCCTTCCGCAGCCCGGTCCGGGCGGTCGCGGTCATCGTCATCCTCGGCCTCACGATTGGGCTGAGCTTCGTCATGCTGATCGGCCGCCAGAGCGTGCAGGACAAGGTCGGCACCACACTCGCCTCGATCGGCACGGCCATCACCATCACCCCGGTCGGCTACGCCGCGGGAAGCACGGCCAACCCCCACCTCACGAGCGCCGAGCTCAGCAAGGTGGCGCAGCTGCCGTACGTGGTGAGCGTCGATGACGCGCTCCCCGGCAGCCTCCCGTCGGGAGGCGCGGACAGCGCGCTGCTGCCGGGCAGCCCCGGTGCGCCGGTGAGCATCGTCGGCACGAACGAGCCCGCCGACCCGCCCAACGTCGGGGCATCGGCGCTCGCCATCACGAGCGGGCACGCGATCGACGGGACGGGCGACGCCGACGACGCCATGGTCAGCACGGCGATGGCGCGACGAAACCACCTCAAGGTGGGCTCGACGTTCCGTGCGTACGGCGCCGTCCTCACCGTGGCAGCGATCTTCGACAGCGACACGGCCAACGGCAACGACACGGTCATCGTGCCGCTCGCCACCGAGCAGCGGCTCAGCGGCCGGGTCGGCCAGGTGATCAGCGCGGTCGTCACGGTGGATTCCCTCACGCACCTGAGCGCCGCGCTCGAGGCGATCACGATGTTCATCGGCCCCGGCGCGGACGTCACGAGTGACATCGCCCAGGCCGGCCAGGCGCTCGCGCCGCTGCAGAGCGTGGAGAGCCTGTCCCTTTACAGCCTCGTCGGCGCGGCCGTCACCGCCGCTGTGATCATCTTGCTGGTGATGGTGATGACCGTCCGGGAACGCAAGCGGGAGGTCGGCACCGTCAAGGCGATCGGCAGCTCGACCGCCGGCATCGTGTTCCAGTTCATGGCCGAGGCGCTGACCTTCGCGGTCGCCGGCGGAGCCGTCGGCCTCATCGCCGGGGCGCTCGCCGCAAGCGCGATCACCTCCAGCCTGGTGAGCGGCCACGATGGCTCGCAGGCGATCACGGCGGCGGTGCAGAACCCGGCGCTGGCGAACCTCTCCCAGGTGCATGCCGCCGCGACCGCGTCCGAGGTCCTCTTCGGCCTGGCGGGCATCGTCGTGATCGCCGGGTTCGGCAGTGCGGCCGCATCGTACCTCATCAGCAGAATCCAGCCGGCGGAAGCGCTAAGGAGCGAATGACCATGCTTGAAACAACGGACGTGACCAAGTCGTTCCGGGCCGGGGGCAGTGCGGTAACCGCCGTGAACGGCGTGACGATGACCGTCGCCGACGGCGAGTTCGTCACGATCGTCGGGCGCAGCGGGAGCGGAAAGAGCACCCTGATGAACCTGCTCGGCGGTCTTGAGCAGCCCACGAGCGGCAGCATCAAGGTCAACGGGCAGGAGATCACCGGGTTCTCCGGCCACCAGCTGAACGGCTACCGGGCACGCGCGGTCGGCTTCGTCTTCCAGAGCTACCACCTCATCCCGAACCTCACCGCCGAGCAGAACGTCATGCTCGCGATGGAACTGACCGGCACCGGTAAGGGCGACCGCAGGAAACGAGCGCGAGAACTGCTGGACCAAGTCGAGCTCACCGGCACCAAGCAGACGCGCAAGCCGGGCAAGCTCAGCGGCGGCGAGCAGCAGCGCGTCGCCATCGCCAGAGCCCTCGCGAACAAGCCCAGGCTGATCCTCGCCGACGAACCCGCGGGAAACCTCGACTCGCAGACCGCCAGCACGATCGTCGAACTACTGCGCACGCTCGCCCATGCGCGCGACACCACCGTCCTCGTCGTGACCCACGACGAGGAGATGACGAAGCACAGCGACCGGACGTTCCGCCTCATCGACGGCCACCTGGACGAGGGCGACGTAGTGGCCAGGTAACCCGTCCCGGGCTTCAACCTCGGGCGCGGCACCAGCGCGGCGTCGCTGCGGATCACGCAGATAAAGGTCACGTTGCTGGGCCGCAAGAGCCGAAAGCTACCAGCGGAAGGGGTAATCAAGGACCGATGCAGCCTCTTGGAACATCGGCTTCAGTTACCGATGTCGATCAGCTAGCCATCCAGGTCACGCAGTTCGCGTCCAGGCGACGGCTCGCTGTAGTGCCGGTCATACCGGTACCGGGAAGAGGGTGGGGCTATCTGGTCCTCCTCGACCAGCACCGTCTTACCGCCGCGCAATTTTGCGAGCTTGCGGTTACCGCCGAGGCGAAACTGCTGTACGTCAAGACCGGGGACTTCAACGCCCGAACCGATCGGGGCACTGCCGTCGGGAGGCATGACATAGGTGAGCAGAGCAGCCCGGTGAGTGATCAGCTGATCAGGTTCCGCCAGGACGTAGGTCATTTCAATGGCCGGACTCGCCAGCTAGAGCTGGCTTTCGCTACCGGATCCGTCCTGCATTGCTGGGCGGGCACGGCAGACTGGTACATCGATCTGGTGAATCGTGCCGCTGAACTCGCCTCCGCAAAGAGCGCGGCAAGAGATCGAGCCCGTGACCAGGCCCCATCGCACCGTGCCACAGATCTCCCACCAGCAAGTGCCAGCTGAACGCCCTAACCCGCTGCTGTCTCCGCGACCAGCGCGACAGCCAGGCAATCATCACGATCTCGCGGGGGATTACATCCTGTGAAAACGACCCGTTAGCTGCGAATTCTCGTGCTGGCGGGGTGTTTCTTCACTGTGTCATGGTGTGTCACCTTGTAGCGCTGTAGGGCGCTGTGTTGCGGGGTCCACGGACGCATAGCGGACGGATTTCGTGCCGCTAGCACGGTCGGTCTAACCGTCGGCGTTTCCATGGACGGCCACGGACGGGCCGCCATCGTACGGCGCACCCTACGCCAGGATCAGGTGCGGGCTGTTTCACGGGCGTTCGGCGTAACGCCGGGCGGGAGAAGGCGGTCGAGCTGGTAGTCGATGACGGCCTGGGCCCGTTCAGCCGAGCACTGGCCGGCCAGGACGCTGTTGCCCAGGCCCGAAGCCATGGCGAGCAGGCTGAGGGCCTCCGCGTCCGAGTCCAGGTGCGCGGGCGTGTCGCCGGCGGCCTGAGCCTCCCGCAGTCGGTCGGCGATCACGTTTATGACGGCGTTTGTGTTGTTGACCAGAGGGGCGGTCGCTAGCGCGGGGTCGGTCAGTGCGAGCGCGAAGTAGGCCACATTGAGCACGGCGAAGGTGCGCCGCTCGTCGTCGGCGGGCAGTGCCTCGGCCAGGATGGCCGCGATGACGTCACGCGAGCCGGCCTCACGTCCTGTCTCCTTGACCTGCCTGATTCGCGTCAGCGCATGGTTGGCGAAACGGACTGCCAGGTGCTGCATCCCGGCCAGGAGGAGTTCTTCCTTAGTGCCGAAATAGTACTGGATCAGCCGCAGGGACACGCCGGCCTCGGCCGCGACCTCGCGCATCCCGGTGGCGTGCAGCCCGCGCGCGGCGGCCGTCCGCAGCAGGGCGTCCGCGATCTGCCGCCGCCGCTCCTCGTGATCAACCCGCTTCGGCACCCACCTCACCCCCTTTCCTTTGCTCCGCCTTGACTCGTCCTTTACCTGCCAGGCGAGGTAATGATACGATCGTATCGTAAAGATGGAGGATGGCCCGCCGGGCGGCGAGCGCCGGTGAAGGGAGGCGGGGCATGTCCTGGGTTAAGCGCATCACCCGCGCGGCAGGCAGGGCGCCCGAGGACGAGCCGGGATCGTGGGTGAGCGACGCGGCGCGCGAGGAGTTCATGGCTGCCTACGAGCGCGCCTTCGCGCTGTGGCCGCAGCCGCTGGATGAGTTCGATATCGAGACGGCGACCGCGACCACGCGCGTGCATGCCTACCGGCCGCATCCCGGCGGCGCGCCGATCGTGCTGCTCACCGGTGCCGGAGGCAACGCGACGGGCTGGTACCCGCACGTCGCGGCGCTGGCCGAGGCCGGCCCGGTGTACGGGATCGACCTGCCCGGCGACCCGAACCCGAGCGTCCCGCGCGGCCTGATGACTCCCCCGGAGAACTCCGCCGCCTGGCTGGATGAGCTCCTGGGCAGGCTCAGCGACCGCCCGGCGCACCTGGTCGGCTTCTCCTACGGCGGCTGGGTCGCCATGAACCAGGCGATCCGCGCCCCCGGCCGGGTCGCGTCCATCACGCTGCTCGACCCCGCCGGGCTCGTCCAGCCCGACGCCCGGTTCTACCGATGGCTCAGCATCACCGGCCTGGCCACCCTGTCCCCGATGCCGCTGCGCCGCCGCCTCGCCCGGTGGCTGGACACCCCGGGCATGCTGCAGCAGCAGATGATGACGGTCATGTGGGCGGGCATCCGCGGCTACCGGATCGAACCGAAAAAACCCGCCATCCTCACCGACGGCGAACTCCGCGCGGTCACCGTCCCGGCCCTCCTGATCAGCGGCGCGCGCAGCGCGATGCTCACCCCGGAACAGGCGCGCGCCCGCGGACGCCTCATGCCGCACGCGGAAGTCGCCATCGTCCCCGGCAGCCACGGCGGCTTCAACCGCATCGACGAACTGAACGACCGGATCGTCGCGTTCATCGAAGCCCAGACCACCGGAAAACAGGCGGCTCAGCCGCGGGCAGGCAAGAAATAGCTCCGACTCTTCACCGAACGCGAACCGGGCGATGCCCGCGTCTCGCCACTGCCGAAATCTCAGGGAATGCCTTCGTGGAGGCAAGACATGACTTTTTCCAGCCGCGCGTTCGCGGCCATGCTCAAAATCGGGCCGCCGACAACACGCGCAGTGACCGTCGAGCGTGACGTGCCGGTCCGCGCACCGGACGGAGTCGGCCTGCTGACCGACGTGTACCTGGCCGGGGCGCGGGCGCCGCTGCCGGTGATCTTGATCCGCACGCCCTACGGGCGCCGCGGAGCCTACGGCACCATGGGCCGGGTGTTCGCCGAACGCGGCTACCACGCCGTGATACAGAGCACGCGCGGCACGTCCGGCTCGGGCGGGCAGATCGACTACGACGCTGAGGCAGGCGACGGCCGGGCGACGGCCGACTGGATCATCAAGCAGCCCTGGTCCAACGGCAAGCTCGGCACCTTCGGCGGCAGCTATCTGACCTTCACCCAGCTCGCGCTCGCCTCGACCCGGCCGCCCCAGCTCAAGGCGATGGCCCTCGGGGTCTGGGGCGCCGAGCGGCGAGCGCTGTACTACCCGGGCGGCGCGTTCTCCCTGGACCGGCTGGCCTGGACATTCGTGATCGAGAACCAGGAAAAGCCGCTGGCGTCCATGCGGACGCCGCTGCGCACCCGGCGGGCCCTGGCGCCGGCCTACGCGCACCTGCCCCTGCTCGACGCTGACATGGTAGCCGTCGGGCACCCGGTCGGCTACTACCGCGACGCGGTGCGGCATGACCAGCCCGGTGACCCGTACTGGGCATCCACCGATTTCCGGCCGACGCTGGACGACCTGGGCGTCCCTGTCACCATGATCGGCGGCTGGTACGACATGTCCCTGCCGTCGATGCTGGCGGACTACCAGGCGCTGCGCGACGGCGGGCAGACCGCACGGCTGCGGGTCGGCCCCTGGCACCACTCAAGCCAGGACCTGTTCCGCTACGAGTTCGCCGACGCCCTGGACTGGTTCGGGGCGCACTTGCTCGGCGGCCCGGAACCGTCCTGGTCCGGCGTCCGGATCGAGGCGATGGGCGGCGGCGGATGGCGTGACCTGCCGCAGTGGCCGCCGGCGGCCAGCACCCAGCGCTGGCACCTGCAGCCGCACCGCGCGCTGGCCACCCCGGTGCCGCCCTCATGCGAACCCGCCCGGTACACCTACGATCCGGCCGACCCGACACCCGCGGTCGGCGGCACCAGTTCGAGCTTCGCCAACGCCGGACCGAAAGACAACCAGGAACTGGAGCGGCGGCCCGACGTCCTGACCTACACCAGCGAACCGCTGCGGTCGCCGCTGGTAATCACCGGCCCCGTCACCGCGGAGCTGTTCGCCAGCTCCAGCCGCCCGCATACCGACTTCTTCGCCCGGCTGTGTGACGTGGACCCGAAGGGCAAGTCGGTGAACATCACCGACGGGCTGATCCGGCTGGCGCCGGCCAGTCCCCAGCCCCAGCAGGTACGCGTCGACCTGTGGCCGACCGCTCACCAGTTCCGCCCCGGCCACCGGATCCGGCTCCAAGTCTCCAGCGGCGCCCACCCCCGCTACGCCCGGAACACCGGCAGCGGAGAACCGCTGGCGACGACGCTCTGCGCGGCAAAGCAGGGTGTCTACCACGACCCCGCCCACCCCTCAGCGGTCCTCCTGCCAGTCGTACTCCCGGGGTAGCAAGGCGCCGAGCAGGGCCGGAACGGTCGGCATAACCGCTCCCACCCTCGCCGTCCGTGCACCGTCCGTGAATTTCCCGGCTGCGGGGCGGGCGGGCAGCGGCGCCAGGAACCGTGCCCCATCACGCATATGCGCTGGTCAGCGGCCTGTAACTCGGGTGAAGGAGAGAGGTCTGTAAAGCCGTCGGTTCAGCCTACGATGGTTCGAACCCATCACCTGCCTAGACACATCACCTGCCACACGCTGCGAAAACGCTGCGGGCGATCGCGGCGATGGCTCCGGCTACGTTGCCGGGTGCGATCAGACGGCAGGCGGCTGCCGCCTGGGGGCGGGTGCTGGCATGGAGCATGAGGGCTGCGACAGCGAGGCACCCGGCGCCCAGGACAACGGGCAGCGGTCCCGGCCGCAGCGGCCCGGCACCGAGCGGGCGGGTGACCGAGGCGGTCGACGCGGCGATCAGGGCCGCGCCTGCGATGAGGTCCCATGCCGCGTCGGCGAGCAGGATCATCGGGGGAGACAGCCCGGGCCGCGGGGCGTCAGGTTCTCCCGTGACTGCTGCTCGAGTGCGCTGCATTGATGTTCTTCCCTCCCGCTGGCGGTGTTCTTTGCCGTCGACTAACCGGGCGCTGAAGCCCCCGTCGACTGTGACGACGCTGCCCGTGCTGTAGCTGGCATCCAGCGCTAGGTGGACGATGGCCGCAGCCAGCTCGGCCGGGGTGCCCACCCGGCCCAGCAGCACCCGGGTCATCTCCGCGGTCCCGGTCCGCTGGGCTTCCCCGGCGTCCATGGACCCGTAGTAGGCGGTGACCGCCTCGGCCATCATGGGGGTGTCGGTGGCACCCGGGGCCACGCAGTTCACCCGGACGCGGGGGGCCAGTTCGGCGGCGAGGCTGGTGGTCAGGCCCAGCAGCGCCGCCTTGGTCGCGGCGTAGGCGGCATGCCGCGGCCGCCCGTGCAGCGCCGAGACGCTGCCGACGAACACCACCCCGCTGCCGTCGGCCAGCGCCGGCTGCAGCTCCCGGGTCAGGAAGAACGGCCCGGCCAGGTTGACGGCGACCAGCTCGTCGAAGACGGGCCTGCTGGTGTCCTCCAGGGACACGATCCCCTCGATCGCCGCCGCGTGCACCAGCGCCGCCACCGGTGCGCCGCCTGTCGCATCGCAGATCGCGCGGACGCCGTCGGCGGTGCTGACGTCGGCGGCCGCCACGCGGCCGCCACCGCCGAGCTGCCCGGCGGTCTCCTGCAGCGGCCCGAGTCGCCGGCCCGCGAGCACCACGCCGAGGCCGCGGGCCGCCAGCGCCAGGGCCGCCGCGCGGCCGATACCGCTCCCGGCGCCGGTCACCACGGCTACTGGACGGTCAGCGGAGCCCATCGCTACCTCCCGGTCTATTATTGACACACCTGATTCATAAACTGCCAGCCGCAGGCGGGCGATGTCAACGGAGGCGCAGCAGATGGCACGGCCAGCCGACCCCGAGCGGCGCGCGAGGATGCTCGCCGCCGCCGCGGACTACGTGCTCGAACACGGCCTGGCCGGGCTGAGCCTGCGGCCTCTGGCCAGCGCGCTCGGCACCAGCACCCGCATGCTGCTGTACGACTTCTCCAGCAAGGAAGAGCTGATCATGGCGGTGCTCACCGAGATCCGCCGACGCGAGGCCGCGATGCTGGCCGGGCACGCCGGCGCTGCAGGCGCATCAGGCCCAGAGCTGGTCCAGGCTGTCTGGGACTGGGCGAGCTCCGCCGAGCGGGGACCGTTCATGCGCCTGTTCTTCGAGGTCTACATTGATGCCGCCGCCCATTCCGGTACTTACTCTCAGCTGGGCCAGGCCATGGTCACCGAGTGGCTGGACCAGTTCGGCACCGCTCTCGCGGGATCGCCGGCCGATGCCGCCGACGCCGCCTCAGCCACCTTGGTGATCGCCGTCCTGCGCGGGCTGCTCCTGGACCGGCTCAGCACCGGTGACGCAGAGCGCACCGATCGCGCTCTCGAACTGTTCGCCCGGCTCATCGCCGGGCGATGACAGCTCCCGCCCCGCAGGCACGCAACCCGCGTACGACGTACGCCGCATCTTGGGCAAGCCAGAGCACGGCAGAGTAGATGACATCGGCAGCTACATAACGTCATTATCGCTGCGCCCGGAATGCTCAACTGCGCCTGAAAGTCCCGGTTCACGCTGCTCATGTTCACCTGATCCTTACAGCGGGGCTGACAGAGCCGGTTCCCGGCGGTATGCGCCGTGTGTGAGGCATGCGCAGGGCGGCGGTTAACCGCCGAGGGCCGCAGGTGGCGTGAGCTGGTCCGACGGGCGGCGGTGGAGAAGTTCGAGCGGCGGGTCCCGGCTGCGGGCATCGCTGCTGAGCCGCGGGTGTCGGAGCGGTCGGTGCAGCGGTGGCGGCGGGCCTGGGAGGCGTCGCGCCCGGCCTTGCCTCGAAAGGGCAGGCCGCCCGGTGCCGGCTGAGCGGGACCAACTGGCGGAGCTGGACCGGGTCCTGGATAGCGGCCCGGCGGCCGCGGGCTGGGCGGACCAGCGGTGGACGCTGGCCCGCGTCCGGGATCTGATCGCTGCGAGGTTCCGGGTGCACTACACCGTTCCCGGGACTGGTACCTGCTGCGCCGCCGGGGCTGGAGCTGCCAGCTGGGCGCACGACGCGCCGTCGAGCGGGACAACGGCACCATCGAGGCGTGGAAGAAGGCGACCTGGCTGCGGGTAAAAGAACCGCGGCGGCGCTCGGCGCCTGGATCGTCTTCGAGGACGAGACCGGTCAGTCGCTGAGGCCGCCGCGCTCGCGGACCTGGGGCCGGCGCGGGATCACCCCGGTTATCCGGGTGCGCGGCGGCGGATCCGGGTCGGTCTCCGTCGCCGGGCTGGCCTGCTACCGTCCCGGCCACGCACCCGCCTGATCTGGCGGCTGCACCACTACCGGGGTCGCAAGGGCGAGAAGAAGGCGTTCACCTGGCAGGAATACCGGGACCTGCTCACCGCGGCCCGCCATCAGCTGCCCGGCGGGAACATGGTCCTGGTCTGGGACGACCTCAATGTCCACCTCCGCGCCGACCTGCGCACCTTCATTACCGCCCAGGCCTGGCTAGAGGTGTTCCAGCTCCCCTCGTACGCCTCCGAGCTGAACCCGGTGGAAGGGATCTGGTCCTGCCTCAAGCGCGGGCCGCTGGCCAACGTCGCCTTCGCCGGCTTCGCTCACCTGCTGCAGGTCATCAAGACCGGCCTGCGCAAAATCCAGCACCAGCCCGGCCTCATCGACGGCTGCCTCACCGGAACCGGGCTCACCCTCGAACCAGACGGACCGACATCATGAGTTACCGACGGCCAGGCTGATGCCGCCAACCAGCGCATCACCGACGCCCTCGGCACCAAGGACACCGAGCCCGAACCCGGCGGCGAGGAAGACGGCGACAGCAAGAAGGCATCTTGAACGCCGCAGGTCAAAGGCCACAAAGGCCCGGATCGGGGCGTGAAGGCGCGGCCTCCTGACGCCGCCGTCCGTGCCCGTCCGTGCGTCACCTCGCCACCGGCCCCGAGCGGACGGACGCATAGCGGACGGCGGCGGCCCCAAATCCCGCCTCGGAGCGCATAACCGCAGGTTAGGGGAATATGACTCGAATAGGACGAGTAGGGTGGGCCGCCTGGCGAGGTTCCGTGTTCATGTTGGGTGAACCCGGGCCTTTTCCGGGCGGCCTCCCTCCGAACCCGGCGTGCGCCGTTAAGCGCACCGGGCTCTCCAGCGATTTATGCCG
>Ga0335074_10015005_pt1 | contig 10876 bp, 5 predicted proteins | sample Lox_Sample_23_FD_206715 | JGI IMG/M metagenome (GOLD analysis project Ga0335074, IMG submission 206715) | Soil microbial communities from Loxahatchee National Wildlife Refuge, Florida, United States - Lox_Sample_2.3 | ecosystem: Environmental > Terrestrial > Soil > Wetlands | place: USA: Florida... | reverse complement strand
ACGGGGAGTGTGGCCATCAACGGTGCGACTGTCCCCCTGCAATCGAGGGTCACCGCCGGCGATTCGATCACCACAGGCCAGGACGGCACGGCGACATTGGAGGTCGACGGGCGAGGCGAGTTCGAGATCGGGCCGCGGACGCAAATGGTTTTTAGCGGCGATTCGCAGTATGCGGCTCAACTGAAACTTGGAACGGTGACGTTCGATACTCTCGATGAACCTCCCAAGCTAGCCGTGCGCACCGGGAATTACATTGTGACGGTCGCGCCGGACGCGGGTGCCGAGACTGAGGCTACCGTTCGGCGAGAAAGCGACGGCTCCGGACTCGTCTCCTGCGCTAAAGGCGGCGTCCAAGTTACCGGGCTTCAGGGCGGGACTTGGATCGAGCTCGAAGCGGGACAGTCCGCCAGTCTTGCCTCGGGGGGTCAGGTAATTGCTGCGCGAATCCCCGCGGACCCGATTCTGGAAACTCACCGTGTGGTCGAAAGGCATTGGCTTCGAACTGTCATCATCATTGGGATTGGGGCTGGCGTAGCCGCTGCCATTATAGCCACGCACCATACCGGCCATCCCGGGCACTCTGCCGTCGGATCGCCGTCTCCAACTCCTACTCCTACACCAACCCCTACTCCTACACCAACCCCTACGCCGACCCCCACCCCAACACCAACACCGACACCTACACCAACTCCGACTCCCACGCCTACACCGACGCCAACTCCGACCCCGACACCGACTCCGACCCCGACGCCAACACCGACCCCTACGCCGACTCCTAACCCGCCTCCTACTCCTAACCCACCTCCTGCGCCCGCGCCGGTGCCGACGCCGCCTCCAAACCCGAACCCACCGGGCCCCGGCAACGGCGGCAACGGTGGTGGGAATGGCGGTAATGGTGGCGGTCATGGCGGTGGCAATGGAAACGGGAACGGGAACTCTTAGGCATTGAACCGGTGCTTACGACGAAATATGAAAGCGAAACACTGAGTGGAGAGTCTTGGATACAACCCGCATTCAGAGAACACGCCGGTCGAGGATCAGCCCGCCTCAATGGCGGACGGCGCCCCTGGCGATGGTCGCGACAGCCCTGAGTCCCCTCCCCCAGCTGGCGAGGCCGCAGCTTTCGTCGCAAGCCTATTTTCAGGGTTCGATCAGCCCGCCGCGATAGCCGAGGAAGTTCCCCGCTCAGAGCGCCACGGCCAAAGCGCGCTGGCCGCTACCCTGCTCCAAACCGAATCCGCACCTGCTGATTTGGCGGATGTTGAGCCTGCACGCGCGCTTTCTCGCCAGCCGAGTCGCGGAGTGCAGCGGCCGCGGTCGCGACTTACTGTCTCCGCGCTCATTGCTCTCGCCCTGCTGATTTTTGGATCAGGGCTGCTTGTCGGCGGCGTGTTGGGACGCCTGTCGATTCGTGCCAGCAAATCGAACATACCGCGCGCGAGTCTCGGGACGGCACCGGCCGCCGTACCTTCGAAGATGGTCCACGATGCGGCAGCATCGCAGTCGACGGCGACCGTGCCGGGGTCGGGCCCGGCCGCGAACCTGGCCGTGCCAGTTGTTCCGCCACTCATCGAAAATGATCATGCTGTTGCTGTTAGGGGCGACGATGGGCTTCAGACGCGGATCGCTCCGGCGCGCAGCGCGCAGAGCGAGGCGCCGACGCATGGCCCAGTCACCGCCGCTCGGTCGGGAAGCGCCGGCGGCACTCAGCCGGTGGCCCGAGCCTCTGAACACATCCATTACAAGGCAGCCTCAGCGGATTCCTCGCACGCTGCGAATGCGGCGGCCGCGGACATCTCCTCCCCGTCGCAGGCTGGCGCATTCCCCGGCGCAGTCGAGGCCGGTCCGCGCGCATCGGAAACTGGCTTGCTCGGCGCGATGCCGCTGCAACAGCGCCACCCATCGGACCTCGCGTCGCTAGCCGAGATCCATCCGTGCCAGCTGATTCACTCCGTTCAACCCATTTATCCGCGGAAAGCGTTGAAGGAACACATTGAAGGCGATGTTCAGCTGCAGCTTGTGGTAGACGCGGAGGGCAGCGTGGGTAACGTGACGGTGCTGAGCGGACCGCCATTGCTCGCACCGGCTGCGATCGACGCAGTTCGTCAATTCCGGTACAAACCGGCGTCGTTCAATGGCCAAGCCATCGAGACAGTTCAAACTGTTGATCTATCGTTCCATTTGAATAATTGAGTTGCCCTTGGTTCGGGCGCCGGACAGTTATGAGAGATACTGCACCGTCTGCTCGATTAATTTCGAGGTGGCCGCATAGGGATCGCCTGTGGATTGGTCAAACTCCATCGAACAAAAGCCGCGAAATCCGCTGGCCTTGAGAATATCGAATGACCGCTTGATGTCGATCGTCACCAGATCGCCGTTGTCTCCTGTCTCGCCGTCTTTCACGTGGCAAATGCAGTAGGCGTGCTGAAACATCGCCGCCAGCGCGCGATAGTTGAAATCCGCATCGCCGTTGAGCATCGAGTTCGCGAAGTCGGGCAAGGCGTGCAAATACGGATGATTCACGGCCTCGATCACTTTCACGATGAAAAACGCGTCCTCGCTCTTCGGATCGTCATTCTCCAGATTGATCACCACGTTTTGCGCGGCGCCGTAATCGGCCACTTCTTTCAAGCTTTCCGCGGCGCGGTCAACATTCGGATCTGAATTGCGCGATCCCGAAACGTGAGCGCGGATGCTGGGCGACCCGATACGAACGGCGATATCAACCCAGCTTTTCGCATTGGTGATCGCTGCCGCGCGCACGGTTGCATCCGGATCATAAAAGCTGCCGCGCCCGTCGACGGCGATGTTCGCCACCTTCACGCCCGCTTTGGCAAGCGCTTCGTTGAAGGTATCGAGATAAGCCGCGTCCGTCGAACGAAAGTGCCGGCTGTTCGGCTCGATATGGCTCACGTTGAACTTTTTCGCCACTTCGGCCGGAAAATCCGTCAGGTCCATCTTGGGCAAGCCATTGTCGCTGTTGCGGCTCCTCGCGCCTTGGATGTAGTCGCGAAACGGGTACGACGAGACCGCTATGCGGTCCCGCGGCGCCGTCGGAAACGCGATATGCGGCTCAGGGCTTGCCGCACCAGCCTGGGGCGCCGCACCTGCCGCCCGGCTTGGCCCGTCCGCGCCAAATGCGCTTCTTGCACCATTCAGGATGATGCCGCCGGCCGTCACACCGGACATCTTTTCGAGAAACGCGCGTCGACTCAGCTCGTTCATATGCGTCACCTCACGGCCGCTGCAAAGGGCGAGGATTATAACCGCTACCTGTCACCGAATGCAAAAAGGCGCGTCTGCCCATGTTTGGACACCGGAATCTCCCATCTCCCACATCTCCGCTGGATCCCGCCGTCTCCGGCTTGTCTGGGCGGAGGGTTAAGGACGTGTCTTAATTGCGTGTGGTTTTGGCGCGCTGGCAATAGTTAATTTGGTAGCATGTGCGCGCATGAACGAACGCGTAGCGATTCGGTATCCGGCCCTGCTGCGCTGGGGCACGGCGATCTGGCTGGCAATTTGGATTCCGGCTTACTGGCACACGTGGGGCGCGATCAACTTCCTGCATTTCTGCGATATCGCGGTGTTTCTCACGTGCGCCGGCTTCATCTTTAACAACGCGCTTCTCATTTCGAGCCAGGCCGTCGCATCGATTCTTGTGGATATTGCGTGGATGGCGGACGTCGCGGGAAAGCTATTTTTCGGACGCTACGTCTTCGGCGGGGCGGCCTACATGTTCGATGCGCGTATTGCGCTGTGGGTGCGTTTGCTGTCGCTCTTCCACGTGGCGATGCCGATTCTGCTGCTATGTGCCGTGTGCCGCTACGGCTACGATCGGCGGGGATGGATGCTGCAATGCGCGATCGCGCTTGCGGCATTTATCGCGTCGCGGTTTACGAACCCGGCGCTGAACATGAATTACGCCTACAGCGAGCCATTTTTTCACCGGCAGTGGGGACCGGCCCCGGTGCACATCGTTGTCATATTCCTCTTTATGGCGATCGTGGTCTACCTGCCTGCGCATTTTGTTCTTTCGAAGATTGCGAAGAAGCCGCAGGGATAGGCGCGCCCGCAGGAGGGTCCTGTGCACGATCGGAATGGCAAGGGCGGCGCAGATCCCCCGCCGCGAACACAAGTTCGCGGTTTCGAGATGACGCCATCGGCATGATAATATTCGTCCCCATTGTGATTGCTGCGAACCCGCTTTTGTTTTTGCCGCCCGAAGCCACCAAGGTCATCCTCACGCTTTTTCTCTCGTTTCTGATTGGATTGGAACGCGAGGAACATAAGGCGACCGTCGACCGATACGTCTTTGGCGGCATCCGGACATATCCGCTGATCGGGCTGCTCGGTTACGCGCTGGTGCTGGTCTCGGGCCCGCAGCACGTGCCGGTGGCCGTGGGGTTTGCGGTGATCGCGTCGTTCCTGTGGCTCTCTTACCAGCACAAGCTGCAAAGTGGCGCGCTCGTGGGCATGACGACGGAAATCTCCGCCCTGACGACGTATGTGGTGGGCGCGCTTGTTTCGCTCGGCCATTTCTGGATCGCGGGCACGCTGGGCATCCTGAGCGTTTTGTTGCTCGAGCTGAAAACGTTCCTCGAAGGACTTTCCAGCCGCATTCCTGCGCGAGAGATTTTCACTTTTACGAAGTTTCTGTTTCTGACGATTGTGATTTTGCCGATCGTTCCGGATCAGGATCTGGGCCCTTACAAAATCAATCTTTTCAAGACGTGGCTGGTGCTGGTGGCGGTGAGCGCCATTTCCTACGGCAGCTACCTGTTGCAGGTCTTCACCAAAGGAAAGGGCGGCATCCTGCTTTCCGCGCTGCTGGGCGGCGCCTATTCGTCGACGGTGACAACGGTGGTGCTGGCCAAGCGCTCGAACGATGTGGATGGCGCGTCACACATTTTCGCGGGCGGAATCCTGATGGCGTCGGGCGTGATGTATCTCCGGCTTGCGATCCTGATCGCCATTTTCAACTTCGCATTGATGGCGCGAATCGCGACGCCGCTGCTGACGCTGGCAGCGATCGGACTGGCGGGAGGCTGGCTCTGGACGCGGCGTCCGGACAAACACCCCGTCGAAATCAAAAAGCAATACCTGCCTCGCAACCCGCTCGAGCTTTGGGTCGCGTTTCTTTTTGCGGGCATTTTTATCGCGATGCTGGTGCTGACGGCTTGGGCCGTGAAGCATCTCGGGCAGGCCGGAGTATTCGGCCTGGCCGCGGTGATGGGGGTGAGCGACGTGGATCCCTTCGTGCTGAGCCTCACGCAATCGGCTGGCACGTTGACCACGCTGACGCTCGCGGGTGCGGGAGTTCTGATCGCCAGTGCAAGCAACAATATGATCAAGGGGTTCTACGCTTTGTGCTTCGGCAACCGGCGGACCGGGATCGAAAGCCTCAGCTTGCTGCTTGGATTTGCTGCCCTCGGGCTGGTGCCACTCTTCTGGATTCTGCGCTAACGGTCACGTCAGAGTCTGCGCGGCAGCCTCAAAGACATTTCCCCAGCGGCTAAAATCGCAGTCACACGCGGCGGTCACGCCGCATCTCGAAGCCGACGAAAACCCGCCTTGCCACACAGTCCAGCGGCACCCGGCGGCAGCAGGGTAGCATCACAAAAACCCGTAACGCTCAGCTTCGAGGAGTGATCGTCGAAGCCACCTGGGCGTATCAGTTCCGCGCTTGGCTGGGCAGCTATCTGCTCAAACGCCAAGTGGGTCGATCAATCGTCGCGTAGACCGCCTCGACTGCCATCCGCGCTGTCTTCCCCCGCAGGAGAAAAGCAGCGCAGATCGCCACCACAGCTTCGCAGCTTGACGCGTTCGGCCATATCAAAACTGGAAATGCAAACCCAATTGCAATTGGCGATTGGGGTTCGAGGTGCCGGTAATCACGCCGAAGCCCGCGTTGTTTGAAGTGCAGCAGCTCGTATTCGGATTGCTAAGGTGCGGCGTGTTCATTGCGTTGAAGGCGTTGACCTGGAACTGAAGCACTTTGTTCTCGGTCAGATTCACGCCTTTTGTAAGTGACAAATCGAAGTTGACCAAGCCCGGCCCCCAGACATTGCCCGGCACGGACGTGCCATAGGGCCCGACCTTGATGCCGGTAGGACCGACAGCGGTTTCGGCGGGGTTGGAGAAGCAGCTCAAGGTGAACCACTGCTGGCCCAGCGTGCTCGATTGCGTATTCACCTGGTTAACGATTCCCGCGTGCTTGCCACATGACGAGCTGAAGTTCGCGCGATTGCCGAAACCGCCATTGAGGCCGCCATTGTTGCCAAGTCCGTCGGTCACGACAAGAGGCACTCCGTGTTGGATCGTGGTGACACCGCTGAGATTCCATCCGCCGAGCAACAGGTCGACGGGCCGCGCGACGTTGTTCATAAAATCGCGGCCCTTCCCAAACGGCAGATCGTAGACGAAGCTGCCGATGAAGTTTTGCGGAACGTCAGGAGCCGAAGAATCCCCGAGCGCGCGGTTGTACTGATCCTGATTCACGAGGGGAACGAACACGGTCATATCGTCGATTTCTTTGGACCAGGTGTAAGACAGCAGGGCCTCGAGTCCATGTGAAATGCGCTCGGTGTACTTAATCTGTAACGCATTGTAGTTGGAATAGCCGGTGGAACCACGCTCGTTAATAGCGCCGATCAGCGCGACCGGACCCTGGTCGCAAACCGATTGGCTGCCATCGGATTCGATGCCGGTCGCCGGGTTGTAAGCCGCGAGGGTGGCGGTCGGGTCGAATTTCGAGCAACCGAGGGTGCTATAGACGCGGTTGGCCTGGAGCGAATTGGCAATTTCGGTTCCGTTGACGCACGTGAGGTTGCTGTAAAGCGTGGTCGGGACGGTTGGCGTGGTCAGCGAGGACCCACTGCATGGAAGGTTCATGTAAATCTGCTCGGGCCCGGGGAAATCCTGGTCAATGTTGATGGAGCGGAACAGGTTGTTACCCTTGGTGCCCACATAGGCGATATCGATCGAGCTTGTAGATGTAAGCTCGCGCTGAATTCCGACGTTCCACATGCTCTCCTGGTCGGGTTGGTTGTTATAAGGAACGTAGTAGAGGCTCGACGAAGGAGAGGGCGTGACTGTGTTCGTTACTTGTTGCGGAACAAATCCCGGCAAGCCGATGAAGCACGTTGGAATTTGCGTGCTGGCGCCCAACGGGCAAGCACCGGCGGGCATATTCAAGTTCGTGCTCATTTCCGCCCACGGAGTATTGGGCGATTGCTGACCCAGCGTATATTCCTCGAACCACGGCCAGTTGCGCTCGAGCGTGCCGCCGGCCGCGCCGTAGTGATCAGGGAAATGAGTGATTGAGAATCCGGCGCGGAAAGCGGTCCTGCCTCCGTCCGGGCTATATGCGATGCCGAGCCGCGGGCCAAAATTGTGATAGGGCGTGTAGACGTCCGGACCACGGTTTTCCGGTGTCGCGACGTCGAGATAGCCGGTGTTGATATTGAAATTGGATTGGTGATTGTTCACGTCGTTGTATTGGGTGATCAAATCCCAGCGCAGGCCGTAAATCAGGGTGAGCTGGCGTGTGATGCGGAACTGGTCCTGGACGTAGAGATCGGCGATCGTCAGGCGAGTCTGTGGAAACGCATTGACGATGTCCCGGCTGATGCTCGTGGGCAGACCGAGCATGAAGTCAGCAAACCCAGCGCCGGTCCCTCCGTTTACGCTGCAACCATTGGCGATGCCCGCGCAGTTTGAGGTATAGCTATTGTCAAACGAAAAGGTCCCGGACTGGCTGTGATCCGGATTCGTAACGGTGGCCTGGAGACGGCGGTAATCGACGCCGTATCCTAGTGTGTGCTTTCCGTGAATTTGCGTGATGTTGTCCACAAGCTCGTAGGTATTGGTTTTGCGGATTGCGTCAGTTGAGCCGGGATGACCTGTGGAGGGCCAGCCGCCGCTATTCTGATCGCTGCCGAATGACAACGACGCAATGCCGGACGTGAATGGAAACTGAGGAAGATTTCCGTTGGGAATCCCCAATGTGGTGTCTTCGTTGATTCCGTAATCATTTCCGAAGTGGAAGGTATAGAAGCGGTCGAAGCCGAAGCGGAATTCGTTGACGACGCTCGGCGAAAATGCGTGCGTGTAACCGAACACGTCGTTGTGTTCCCGAGGCCTTGCGTCTTCGCCGACGTTCAGGAATTTCGTTGGGCCGGGCGTCAAAAGATTGTTGCGCTGATAGGAAGCGCGCCCGAAGATGTGGTCCTGGCTTTTTAGGTTGTAATCGATCTTCACGTCAAACTGGTATTGGGGATTGGTGGAAGTGACGTTTTCGATGAAATTGTTTTGTTCGGCCTGGGTTTGAGCAGCCGGCCAAATCGTATTGTTCGCAAGTGCGGCTGCCGCGACCGGATCCCAGCGGTTCGTGTAAGCGCCTCCGCAGAAACTGTTTGCCGTGCCAGGAATGCACTGCACGGTGCACGAAGGAACGGTCTTGCTTGTGCTGCTCGGAGCGCAGCTGCCTGTTCCCGCGGCAAGAGTCAGGCTTGGGAAAAGCGTTCCCGGGTTCTGGGGATCATAGATTCCGTTTGGGAAATAGTTCTGCGGGAAGTAACCCTGCTGTTCGAGGACCGTGGGGACGGTGTACGTGTAGGTGATTCCGTTGTCATACTGAAGGCCCTGAAAATCGCCGAAATAAAACAGTTTGTCGCGCTTGATTGGGCCGCCAATCGACGCGCCATACTGGTTTGATCGGAATGGCGCTTTCTTCGCGCCGTTGAATCCGGCGTACCAGGAATTGGCGTTGAACCCGGCGGTGCGGTAATACTCGTAGGCCGTTCCGTGAATCTGGTTCGTGCCTGATTTGACGACGGCGTTGACTTGCGCACCGCCGTAAACTCCGACGTCGGCGCCCGCATTGTTTCCGGAGACCTTCACTTCCTCGAGCGAATCGACGGGCGGAGTGATGTTCTGGAAGGCATTCTCCAACTCCATGTCCGAGACGCCGTCGAGAGTAAATGTTGTGCCCTGGTAAGGCATGCCGTTAATGCTGGCCGTTATCGATCCGTTGGCGCCGATACCGGTGCCGGATTCGGCAGATGAGCCAATGCCGGTCTTCACGGCGCCGGGCATCAGGTCAACGAGCTGAGAGTAAACTCTGCCGTAAAGCGGGATGTTTTCGATCTCGCGCGTGCTCAGGTCGTTGCCCATCGTGGCGTTGGTGCTGTCCACCAGGGGAGCGGTCGCCTGCACCTCGACAGTTTGCGTTGAGGCGCCGATCTGCATGGTGAAATCGACGCGGCTGGTGCCGTTGACGATGACGAGGACGTTTTTCGAGGTGGCGTTCTCGAAACCTTTCGCCGAAGCCGTGACGGTATATTGGCCCGGCGGCAGGTCCGGAATCACGTATTCGCCGGTGGCGCCGGTTGGCACGGTCGCCTGATAGCCGGTGTCCTGGTTCGTGACGACGATGGTGGCGCCAGGGATCACGGACTTGGTTTGATCCTGCACGGTACCGAGTATCTGGCCGGTGACGCCCTGGCCGATGGCTATCCCCGCCGTAAGCGTGAAGGCGGCAGCGACAACGATGAGGCATTTGCAGCACGAGTTAGCGATGCGAGATGGCGCGACTCGAAAAAAACTCATATTCCCCCCTTTTTGCAAATCTGAACCGCAACAGCATGGATTCGGTTTAGAGAGTGCGGAGCGGCAGGCGCGCCGGGTCGCCGGCCAGCAAACCGCTCGCGGTCGATGTAAGCGTTTTCATCAATGCCCAAACTCAGGCATAACTATAAAAAGAACCGGAAAAACATTTCTCGCTATGGGCCGTCACGGCGGGTGGGGTACGCCGTGACGGCCGACCGCGCTGTGCCCGCTCGCGGTAACTTCTAAAACAGAAACTTCACGGCTAGCTGCAACTCGCGGGGCGTGCTGGCGATGCTGCCGATGGTTCCTGCCGTGCCGTAGCTCACGGTGCTGCTCCCAGTGGCCACGGTCGGCGCGATGCTCGTTGTAGGCGTACCAAGAATCTGTTGATTAAAGACGTTGAAACCTTCGAAGCGGAACTGCAGCGTTTTCGCTTCGGTGAATTTGAAGTTCTTGATGAGAGACGCGTCCCAATCGCTGAACCACTGGTCACGTAAATTGCCGATGCCGGACGTTCCGAAGCCGTAGCCGGGACCAACAGACAACGAGGCAGGGCTTACGTAGCAAGCGGGATTGAACCATTGGGTCTGCGATTGATTGGCTTGCAGATTGCAGCCGGGCAGAAGATCCGGGCGGCTGTAACCCGTGATGCTGGTTTCGGTGTTACTCAGGTTGGCCGGATCGGTGCTTGTGGGCGCGACGCCCGCGATCGAAAGCGGCACGTTGCCCTTCGTTCCGCCCCAAGAAGTATTGAAGTTCTGGCCGGAGCGCTGCGTCATGGAAAGGTCGACTTGCCAGTTGCCGAGAATCCAGGAGCCGGGACCATGGCTGAGCCAGTGCTTGCCGCGCCCGAACGGCAGCTCGTAAACTGCGCTCCAATTGATCTGCTGCGGCACGTCGTACGCGCACGGTCCATAGGACAGAGCCTGATTGAAGTAATACTCGTAGGGATCAGCCTGGCCGCCGTTTTCGGCGTTGAACTGCCCGTTTGCGTCGCCTAAGCATTTCGACCATGTGTACGCAACGGTTGTCTCTAATCCGTTTGAGAAGCGCTTCTGGAATTGGGCCTGTAGGGCGTTGTAATTGGAGTGACCTATCGATTGCGCATAGTTTAGAGAGGGCGCAAAGGGCAGATATTCTTTCTCATCGATCTGCAACGGCGTGAGCGGCGTGGCGGTGCAAGTGAATCCGGCTGCAGTATTGTTTTCGCAGAATGGGCCGCCCTGCGGGTAATTGATCTTGCAGCACCATTCAAGGCGCTGCGTCT
>Ga0335074_10015004_pt1 | contig 10877 bp, 9 predicted proteins | sample Lox_Sample_23_FD_206715 | JGI IMG/M metagenome (GOLD analysis project Ga0335074, IMG submission 206715) | Soil microbial communities from Loxahatchee National Wildlife Refuge, Florida, United States - Lox_Sample_2.3 | ecosystem: Environmental > Terrestrial > Soil > Wetlands | place: USA: Florida... | reverse complement strand
GGCACGACGCCGATCACAGGGGGCAAAACGTCCACGCCGTTCCAGTGGCGGCGCAGGTACTCCGGAAGCATACCCAGCAAACGAGTGCCCCATGCGACCAGCTCCGGCGAATGTTGCATACGCGTATTGCCGACATAATCGTCCATTGCAAAGACACCGCCATCGCGAAGATGATCCCGACTCCATTCAATCGCAGCGTGCGTATCCATCATATGATGGAGGGCGTTGTTCCAGTAAACAAGATCGAAATTGGGAGTGATCTCAAAGGAAAATGGATCTCCATGGTGGAACGTGATCTTTTCCGAGACCCCGTGTGCGACCGCCACTTCCTGTCCAGCACGGATTGCGTCTGCGCTGACATCGTAGCAATCGAATGTGTCCACTACACAAGCTGCCAGGGCCTCCATTTCCTTGGTCCCCATTCCGCAACCGACGGATAATGCACGGCGCGGGCGAGGGGAGTCCGCGATAGCCAGCCCAATCAGCCGATGAAAGCCGGCATGAAGGCCATCGATCGGTTCTCCGCAGACGATGCGGTTGATATGGCGAATTACGACGGGTGCGAGCCACCATGTGCTGTTGCGTGGTACCTGCGCCAATTCTTTGACCGCTTTGTCCCAGTGTCGCTCGACAGTGGCCCTGACGCCATCCACCGTGTCGGTTGTGGCGTTTTCTGCAACAGCGCCGTTATGGTAAAGAGCAGCCAATTGCTGCTCGACGCAGCCAAGCCGCGCCTTCAGCGCATCTCTCTCTGCGGCAATTGAGTCGCGCTGGTAAAATGGCCTTCTCACCAGCGGGATTCGCCGATGGAGTTGGAACGGGATCATGCCGGAACGCCCGCAAGGCAATGGCGCCGGGACCTTAGTACTCCGTTGGCGAATTGTCGATTTGAATCAGGCGCCCCTCACCAACGAGACGGAAGTGGTTTGGCCGTTGGCTGCCGAACCACAAGGAGCCAGTACGCGCGAGGAGAAACGAACGGAGGTCACGGTCAAGGTCACACGGAGTTACACCGAGGCCCGACGGAGTTGCACAGAAGTTTGACTTTATGCGCTTCGCGCGGGCGGCGATGTGGGCATTGTCCTCGCCGGCAGCGGCGTATCAGGCGTGCCCGGCCGAACCGGACAGCAGCAGCGGGTCGATCTTCATTGTGGCCAGGGCCCGGCGCCATTTTGTTTCGTGCTCGGCGCCGAAGACCAGATGCTCCTGCGCCGGCAGCGACAGCCAGGCGTTCTGGTGGATCTCGGCCTCGAGCTGTCCGGGGCCCCAGCCGGCATAGCCGAGCGCGAGAATCCCCTCACGCGGGCCGCCGCCTTCGGCGAGCGCCTTCAGCACGTCGAGGCTGGCGGTCAGCGCCAGCGCATCATTGACCTTCAGACTGCCTTCGCCGGTCCAGTCGGTGGTGTGCAGGACGAAGCCGCGTGCGTTGTCAACCGGGCCACCGACACACAGCCGGACGCGGCGCGCCGGCGGCAACGGCTCGATCTCGAGCTGGCGCAGCAGATCATCGAAGCTCGGCTTGGCGAGCGGGCGGTTTACCACGAGCCCCATCGCGCCGTCGGACGTGTGGGCGCAGACGTAGATGACGCTCTGGGCGAAGCGTGGGTCGGTCATCACCGGCATGGCAATGAGAAGCTGGCCGGTGAGGAACTGATCGGCGGACGGCGGAGCCGGGTGTGGTGCGCGTGCCATGCACCCCATCTTGGTCCGTCCCCTGGTGGCTGCAAGCCATGGCCGGCTGGCGTGACTCGGGCGCCGGGCGGCGCTAGGAGGGGCGGCTGGCAAAGCTCCACAACAAGCGAGGCAATCCATGACGATCAAGGTCGGCGACACGATCCCTTCGATGAAGCTGATGATGGCGACACCGGAGGGGCCGAAGGAGACCTCGACCGATGAGATCTTCAAGGGCAAGAAGGTGGTGCTGTTCGCGGTGCCGGGCGCGTTCACGCCAACCTGCAGCAACCGGCACCTGCCTGGGTTCGTGGAGAATGCGGACGCGTTCCGGGCGAAGGGTGTGGACACCATCGCCTGCATCGCAGTGAACGACGTGTTCGTCATGGGCGCGTGGGGCAGGCAGCAAGGGGCGGACGGCAAGCTGACGATGCTGGCCGACGGGTCGGGCGCGTTCGCCAAGGCGATGGGACTGGAGCTCGATCTCGTCGGGCGCGGCATGGGCGTGCGCAGCCAGCGCTATGCGCTGACTGCGCAGGACGGCAAAGTCATGTATCTGGCGATCGAGCAGCCTGGCGGGTTCGAGGTCAGCAAGGCGGAGGAGATCCTGGGGCATCTCTGAGCGGGAGGGGAAGAGGAAGGACGAGCGAAGTCCGACCGCAAAGGCGCAGAGGCAGGTTCCGCCGTCGGCCCGCAGTTGCGGCGGCAGGGAGGCCCGATCATCATGGGTCGCTACCTCGCTGAGCGGGATTGGAAGGAGCTGCGGGTGCTGCATCCCATCGCGCTGGACCGGCTCTGCAAGCGCGTGCTTGCGGACATCGTTGGTGCCGCATCCGATACGTCGCGCGGGAACCACGAACGATATCTGGCGATGTGCAAGCTGATCAATGATCGCGACCGTCAGCTTCAGGATGCGTTCGACGACACGCGCCGGTCGACGGCCGTCATGCAGATCAGCCATATTTGCGTAATCGGCTTGGTCACGGAGGACGAGTTCGCGCGGTTCAGTGACGATATGCGCGGCGTCATAGAGACGCTCGTCGGGCGGTTCCCCTATTAGGGCGGCGGCTAGATATGGGCTGCTCGATGTCGTCGATGACTGGGAGGTCACCGTCAACCCGAATGAATGACCTACGGCCAGGTAGCGGCGCTCAGACCGCGGTCATGGCCACCGCGGGTTGATTGCGGCCGCGGGTAAGGTGCCGTCGGCGCGGGGCCCCTCACCCGGTTCGCTTCGCGAACTGACCTCGCCGGCAAGCGGGAGGATGAGTTTGCGGACTGACGCTGCCGTGACGGCTGGCGCTGCATGGGGGCGGCGCCTATTGTCCCACCCCACTTTGCCCGCCCGGGTACCCGTCTGGTACAGAGGTTTCTTCGGGTCGAGGCTTCACATGGGAGGCTAGCCGTTTGATCCGCTTACGTGCTGCGCTGATCGCTGCGGCGTGCCTTTTGTGTTGCCTCTTGCCGCTCGCGAGCAGTGTGGCGGCGCCGGCGGCCGCGCCGCCCGCCGGCGCGGCTCAGCCGACCACTGCGCCCGCTGCGGCCGCGGCCAGCCCGGTGCCGGCCGGAGGGACGATCGCTGCGATCCAGGTGGAGGGCAATCGCCGCATCGACGTCGGCACCATCGAGTCGTATATGGTGGTGCATCCCGGTGACCCGTTCGCGCCCGGCCCGATCAACGAGAGCCTCAAGACCCTGTACGCGACGGGCCTTTTCCAGGACGTCAGCATGACTCGTCAGGGCGACACGCTGGTGGTCCACGTGGCTGAGAACCCGCTGGTGAACGAGGTGGTATTCGAGGGAAACCATGAGCTGACGGACACGCAGATCCGCGGTCAGATCCAGCTTCGCGCGCGCTCGGTGTTCACCCCGGCCGCCGCCGACACCGCCCGCCAGGTCATCCTCAATATGTACGCGTCCAAAGGCTACTACGATGCCAGCGTGGTGCCGGAGATCATCCGGCTGCCGGAGAACCGGGTAAACGTCGTGTTTGAGATCAACGACGGGCCGGAGACGCTGATCAGCCGGATATCGTTCGTGGGCAACAAGGCTTTCAGCTCCGGGCGGCTTGCCGAGGTGATCAACAGCCGCGAGGAAGCCTGGTGGCGGTTCCTCTCGAGCTCCGACCAGTACAGCCCGGAGCGGCTGAGGTTCGACCGGGAGCTGTTGCGCCGGTTCTACCTGCATCAGGGTTACGTGGATTTCGAGGTGATCGACGCGTCGGCCGAGCTGTCGCCGGACCGCCGGTCGTTCTTCGTGACTTTTACGGTAAGCGAGGGCGCGCGCTACCGGGTGGCGAAGGTCGCCATACATTCGCAACTGAAGGGGATCACCGACCAGGCTCTGGCGGGTCAGCTCCAGTTCGCCTCCGGCGACTGGTACGACGGCGATGCGGTGGGGCGCACGGCTGACCTCATGGAGGACTATGTCCGCAGCCACGGCTACGCGTTCGTGCAGGTGACGCCACGGGTTCTTCGCCATCCGGAGGCACACACCGTGGATATTACCTTCGATGTAGCCGAAGGGCCGCGGGTCTATGTCGAACGGATTGACATCGTCGGCAATCTGCGGACCCAGGACCGCGTAATCCGACGGCAGTTCCATATCGCGGAAGGCGACGCCTATGATGCGAGTTCGCTTCGCCGCACCAAACAGCGGCTGACCGACCTGGGCTATTTCCAGAACGTCGACATCACCACGGCGCCGGGGTCGGCACCGGACAAGGCGGTGATCACCACCAAGATCCAGGAGAAGGCGACCGGCGAGGTGACGATCGGCGCCGGGTATTCGACTGACGTCGGGCCGCTGATCGATGCCGGTCTGCACGAACGCAACCTGATTGGTACGGGTATCGATGCCGGGGTCAACGGCATTTTGGCAACCAAGCAGAGCTCGGTCGACCTTTCGGTGACCAACCCTTACTTCCTTGACCGCAACCTGCTGGTCGGCGGCGACCTGTTCCTGGTGCAGACCAATAACCTCGGCACCGAGCCGTATGACGAGAAGCGGGTTGGGTTTGCGGCTCGCACCGGCTACGACTTCACCGACCACCTGCGCCAGGTCTGGAGCTATTCGCTGGTCGATCGCGAAGTGTACGACGTGGTGGCAGGCTCGAGCTATTACATCACCAGCCAGGAGGGGTACACGCTGCTGTCGCAGGTGAGCCAGGTCTTGACGCTCGACTATCGCGACAGCACGACCGATCCACACTCGGGCTACATCGCGACGCTGGGCACGGATTTCGCCGGCATCGGCGGCGACGCGCATTTCGTGCGCGCGCGTGTAGATGCGGGGTACTACATCCCGCTTGATCGTTTCACGGGCAACAGCGACTGGACCATCGCGCTGAGCGCCGGAGTAGGCAACTTGTTCAATCTCGGCAGTCAGGAATCGGTGATTGACCGGTTCTACCTGGGCGGCGACAACCTGCGCGGCTTCCAGACCGGCGGCGCCGGCCCGCACGACGAGAGTACGGGCGATTCGGTGGGTGGGCGGTTCATATGGACCGAATCGCAACAGCTCAATTTCCCGCTGCCGTTCGTCTCAGCCGAATTCGGCCTGTCCGGACATACGTTCCTGGATGTCGGCGGGCTGACCGGGGGTACGTTCGAGTCCGGCGTCTGTCCGAATTCCAACCTGCCCAGCACCGGCGGCAGCCAATGCCCGCCGGTGAGCAATTTCTCCGCACCGCGGGTAGGCGCCGGCGTGGGCGTGACCTGGCGGTCGGGATTCGGGCTGATCAATATTGACCTGACGCCCTTCGTCGTGAAACAGCCCTACGACCAGACGCAGCTCTTCCGATTCGGCTTCGGCACGAGGTTCTAGTGTTCCAGCAACGTCTTCTCGCAGCGGCGGGCCTCGCTTCGGCTGTGCTGTTGTTCTGCGGCCACCGGGCCGACGCCCAGCAGATGCTGGCGCAAAGCCAGGGGCAGAACTGGTTTATCCCGAACGCGCCGCACCCGGTGCCCGAGCGGCGGGGTCCGGCCCGTGCGCCGGCTGCTCAACCGCCGGCGCTGGCGGAGACGCCGCCACCCGAGGAGACCACCCCTCCGGCTGCTCAAGAGCAGATCCAGGTCCAGCTTCCACCGGCCCCCGCGGTTCCGGACGTACCGCACGGCGCGCTGCCTCCCGCTTCGGTGATCGGGGTGCTGTCGGTGCCGGACGTGTTGCGCGCCTCGGTGGCGTATCAGGCGGCGGACAAGACGATTGGCCAGCGGCGGCAGAAACTGAATGACGATGCGCAGCAGGAGCAGGTGAAACTGCGCGACATGGGCCAGGAACTGGCCAACGATCGCGGCAAGCTGTCGGCTGAACAGGTTCGCGCGAAGGAAAAGGAGTTGCAGGACCGCATCGCCGAGTCGCGACGCAGCTTTACCGAGCGCAACCGGATCATCCAGGAGCAGGGCCAGTATGCGCTGCTGCAGATCCAGCGCACCTTGAGCGAGGTGGTGCAGAAGGTCGCCGTCAGCCGTGGGATGAATCTGGTCTTGCAGCGCGCCGAAGTGGCGGTGAACATTCCGGAGTTCGACATCACGCCGGAAGTGACGGAGATCCTGAACAAGGCACTGCCGTCGGTGGTGATCCCTGCCGAGGGTGTCTCGCCTGTCAGCACCCACCCGGTCGCTGCCGCGGCATCACCGACCAAGGCGGCCGCATCGGGTTCGCAGAAGCGCCCCTGACGGGTGAACGCGGCGCGGACGGACGGGACGAAGGAAGCGGTCCCCGAGATCGCCGGCGACGCACGGTTCTTCGCGCGGGCGGGGCCACACAGCCTGGAGGCGGTGGCTGCGGCGGCGGGCGTGGAAGCGCCGGGTGTTCCGTTGTTGCTGAGCGGCGTCGCGCCGTTGCAGACCGCCGGGCCTGACCAGGTCAGCTTCCTGGACAATCGCCGCTATGCGCCGGCGCTGGCCGCCACGCGCGCCGGCGCGGTGCTGGTGCACCCGGACATGATGCCGCGCGTCCCGGCCGGGACCGTGGCGCTGACGACGCCAGAGCCCTATGCGGCCTGGGCGCTGGTGGCGGCGCTGTTCCATCCGCCTCCGCCGCCGTGCCCCGGCGTGCATCCGGCTGCCGTGGTGGCGGGGGACGCTCGAGTGGATCCTACCGCGGAGGTCGGCCCGCTGGCGGTGATCGGCGGTCAGGCGGAGATCGGCCCGCGCTGCCGTATTGGTGCGGGCGCGGTGATCGGCGAGGGCGTGGTGTTGGGCCCGGAGTGCCGGATCGGCGCGCTGGCGAGCCTGAGCCACGCGTTATTGGGCGCCCGCGTTGTGGTTTATCCAGGGGCGCGCATCGGCCAGGAGGGGTTCGGCTTCGCGGTGACCGAGGGCGGGTTCCGGTCTGTGGCGCAACTGGGGCGCGTGGTGCTGGAGGATGACGTCGAGATCGGAGCGAACACGACCATCGATCGCGGCAGCCTGCATGACACCGTAATCGGGGCCGGCTCCCGCCTCGACAACCTGGTGCAGATCGGGCACAACGTGCGCCTTGGCCGTGGCTGCGTTATCGTCGCCCAGGTGGGCATCTCGGGGTCCACGATTCTGGAAGACCAAGTGATGATCGGGGGGCAGGCCGGTTTGATCGGACATCTCCAGATCGGCAGGCGCGCCCGTATTGGGGCGCAGGCCGGGGTGATGTCGGACGTGGCGGCGGGGACCGAGGTGATCGGCAGCCCGGCGATGGGGGTGCGTGAGTTCTTCCGCCAGGTGGCTGTGCTGCGGCGGCTGGCCCGCAAGCCGAAGCCGGCGACCGGGGACAAGGATACGGACTGACCGCGATGGACGTGCGCCGCGGCGAGCGAACCGCGAAGGTGATCGAAGCGGAAGGTACCGGCGAGGCGGTCCCGTTGGTCGATATCGCCGGGATCATGCGGGCGATCCCGCACCGCTACCCGTTCCTGATGATCGATCGGGTGGTCGATCTGGTGCGCGACCGATCGGCGGTGGGGATCAAGAACCTGTCGATCGACGAGTCGTTCTTCCAGGGGCACTTTCCCAACCACCCGGTGATGCCGGGCGTGTTGATCATCGAGAGCATGGCACAGACCGCGGCGGTGCTGGTGGTCGAGACTCTGGGGCCGGAGTCGGCCGGCAAAGTGGTGTATTTCATGTCGATCGAGGGTGCGAAGTTTCGGCGTCCGGTGGTGCCCGGCGACCAGCTTCGGATTCACGTGGTGAAAGAGCGCAACCGGGGGAATGTCTGGAAGTTTCACGCGATCGCGAGGGTCGATGGCGTCTCGGTGGCCGAAGCGACTTATGCGGCGATGATCATGGAACGCGCCACGGAACCTGACGGGACGGCGGAATAGTGTGGCGAAACAATCAGTTACACCGCTTTCAGGTGAAATGTGCGGCAATAATGATTGAGTTGGCGGCTCGGCCGCGGCGCTTCTAGCCTGCCTATCGGTGCGTGAAGGATTATCCAGGCATGGACGCCATCGCCGCGACGCTCGAGCCGACCAGGGTGGGGACGCAGATCCATCCGAGCGCGATTGTCTCTCGTCGGGCGCAGGTCGGGATGGATGTGGTGATCGGGCCATTCTGCACTGTTGGTCCCGAGGTGACGATCGAGGACGGCGCGCGGCTGATTTCGCATGTCGTGGTCGATGGACGCACGCGGATCGGCGCGGAGGCGGTGCTTTATCCGTTCTGTACCGTGGGCCTGGAACCGCAGGACCTGAAATATCGCGGCGAGCCGACATGCTGCGACATCGGCGACCGCACGCAGATCCGCGAGCACTGCACGATTCATCGCGGCAGCGTCGGGGCGGACGGGATTACCCGGATCGGCGCCGACTGCATGCTGATGGCGGTGGCGCATGTGGCGCATGATTGCACGTTGGGCGATTACGTGATTGTCGCCAACAACGCGGTGATGGGCGGACACGTGTCGATCGGCGCGCATGCGGTGATCGGTGGCGGCGCGGCGATTCACCAGTTCGTGCGGATCGGGCGGGCAGCGATGGTGGGCGGCGTGTCGGGCGTGGAGGCCGACGTGATCCCGTTCGGCAGCGTGATCGGCAACCGGGCGCGGCTGGTCGGGTTGAATGTGATCGGGCTGAAGCGGCGTGGCTTCGACAAGGAACAGGTGATGCGCTTGCGGTCGGCATTCGCGGTGCTGTTTCGCGGTGCGGGCGTGTTTGCCGAGCGGTTGGCGGAGGTGCGTGTGGGCTACGGCGATGATCCGCTGGTGGCGGAGGTATTGGGATTTATCGATGCGCCGAGCCACCGCGGGCTGATCCGGGCGGCGGTGGCGGGGGAGTAACGGGCCGGCGCGGCCTTCGCGTTGGAAGGGGTGGGATTCGGCGGCATCTTCGCAGTAGAGTGAGACACTGTGGGTCGTCTCACGTTGCCTTCTCCGCTCAGATTGAGGCACGTTCAGGGTGGCTGGAATCGGCGGCTTGCGCTCGGCACCCTCACCCGCCGCGCTGCCGCGCGGCGACCCTCCCGCAGCGCGGGAGAGGTGGACGGTGGGCCGGCGTTCATGCTTGCTTGGTATCGTCGGGGCGACTTGCGAACACCGCCGCCATCTGCCGAACCACCTGGGCCGATGAAGCCTGGTCCTTCATTGGTCCCGACAGCAGTCCCTCGGCCTCCAGCATGACGAGCCCGTGGAGCGTGGACCAGACCCAGACCGCCATCGGGTGAACCCGTTCGGGCGGCAGGCGATGCGCGAGACCCTCGACGAGGAAATTGAATGCCGCGGCGGCGGCCTGTCGGAGCGGACCGTCGCCGGAAGTCGGCACCAGGCGAGAGGCGAACATCAGCCGATAAACGCCCATGTTGGCGCGGCCGAAGGCGAGATAAGCCAGGCAGCCGGCTTCGAATCTCTCGCCATGGGGCGCATTGGCTTCTGCCTTGGCTAATTGCGCTCGAAACCGGTCGAAACCGTCGGCTGCTACGGAGGCCAGCAGCGCCTCGCGGTTCTCGAAGTGACGATAGGGAGCGGGCTGCGATACGCCGAGCCGGGCGGCGAGGGACTTCAGCGTGATCGCCTCCGGCGGCATCGTTTCCAACGCTTCGCGCGCGGCCACGATCAGCGCTGCTCGCAGGTCGCCGTGGTGGTAGGTGTCGGCTGCCTTCACGCTAGGGGCGGCGGGTGAGTTGGCGGGCGGATTTGCCGGCATGTAATTCCCTATAACTTTTTGCTTGACAGCTGCGTGGAACCGTGATGTGATGCGGTATCACATTCAGGGATGGCCGCGCCATGTCTACTCCAGAAGTGGTTGAAACGTCGGCCTCCGAGCGGGTGGGCAACCCCTACCTGGAGGGCAATTTCGCGCCGGTGGAGACGGAGACCACGGCGATCGACCTGCCGGTGAAGGGGCGGATTCCGGAGGGGCTGGAGGGGCGGCTGGTGCGCATCGGGCCGAACCCACTCGGGCCGGTCGATGCGCGAACATACCACTGGTTCACGGGCTCGGGCCTGGTGCACGGGCTGCGGCTCAAGGGGGGAAAGGCCGAATGGTATCGCAGCCGCTTCGTGGTATCCGACCGCATTGCGCGCGCGGTCGGCCGGCCCGCGCTGCCCGGACCGCGCAACGGCTTTGGCGACAATACCGCCAATACCAACGTGGTCGAGATGGGTGGGCGCACGTACGCGATTGTCGAAGCCGGCGGGCTGCCCGTGGAGCTCACCTATAATCTTGAGAGCGTCGCCCGGTCCGACCTTGGCGGCACGCTCGTGCACGGCTTCTCGGCGCATCCGAAGTTCGATCCGACGACGGGGGAGCTTCACGTGCTGACCTATCAACCGGGACTTGAGGCGCTGAGCTATCTGGTTGTGGACAGAAGCGGGCGCTCGCGGTCGGTTGCCGATATCCCCGCGGCGCACTGCCCCATGGTCCACGACGTGGCGTTCACGGCGACGTGGGTCATCGTGCTCGATCTGCCGGTGACTTTCGACAGGGCCGCGGTGGGCAAGGGCTTTCCCTTTGCATGGAATGCCGAGCGTATGCCGCGCGTCGGTCTGCTGCCGCGGAACGGCGACCTTTCGGGGCTGCGCTGGATCGAGGCGCCGTCGTGCTACGTGTTTCATGTGATGAACGCGTTCGACGAGGCGGGCGCGGTCGTGCTCGACGTGGTTCGCCATCCGCGGATGTTCGATCGGGAGCGGCGAGGGCCGAGCGAGGGCGACCCACAGCTTGTGCGCTGGCGGATCGACCTGGCGAGCGGCCGGTTGAGTCAGTCGTTGCTGGAGGAGCGTGGCTG
>Ga0335074_10015002_pt1 | contig 10877 bp, 7 predicted proteins | sample Lox_Sample_23_FD_206715 | JGI IMG/M metagenome (GOLD analysis project Ga0335074, IMG submission 206715) | Soil microbial communities from Loxahatchee National Wildlife Refuge, Florida, United States - Lox_Sample_2.3 | ecosystem: Environmental > Terrestrial > Soil > Wetlands | place: USA: Florida... | reverse complement strand
CGCGTTCCTGCTCGTGATCGGCGGCGTCGCCGCGCTGGCCACGATGTCGATCACGCAGACCGTCGTGCAGCTGCGGGCGCCACGCGAGGAGCGCGGCCAGGTGATCGGCGTCTACGGAGTGTCGGCGAACGGCCTGCGCATGGGCAGCGGCCTGACCGTCGGCTTCCTCGGCGCGATCGCCGGCCTGCGCTGGTCGCTGGGCCTGAGCGCCACGGCACTGTGCGCCGGCACCGCCCTCGTCGCCCTCTGGATCGCTTTGAGTAACCGGAACCGCTAGGCGGTTCGCTCGGCCTCAGCCGATGAGCTCGTCGACCGCGTACTGATCGGTGGAGGCCGTCCAGAACTCCACCGCCTTGCCGTCGCGAAGATGGAAGACGTGCACGTCGTTGACCCTTATGCTCCGGTCTCCTCTGCTCGCGGTGGTGACCACCAGTGCGGTCGCGTGCTCGTCGTCGGCGAGGATCGTGTGCAGGTCCAGGTGGAACGTGCCTTCGGTGACCTGCATGAGCTTGCCGAAGAAGCCGTAGACGGCGTCCCTGCCCTGGTATTCGCCGGCGAGCTGGTTCCTGCCCACCTCGTGCCAGAGCAGATCCTCGGCGAACAGCTCGTTCAGCGCCTCGAAATCCCCCTTCGCGAATGCGACATATCCGTCCCTAATACGTGAGACGTTAGGATGCTCTCCCATATCTGATCCCCTCCACGATTCCATAACGAGAATTTTCGCAACATCAGCGCGGAAGTCAAGTCATTGGGCCAATTTGTGTCAGCCATTGGGCCGATTTGTGTCAGCACATAAAAAGTGCATATTAGGTCAGAACAGGCAGTGGTGCGCCCGCCCGGCCTGCCCTCTCCCCCGATAATGTGAGCGATTACCCCCTCGTGAAGCGTGAACCCTCATTTTCGCGGTCAGCTCTTCACAAAGGGGCAACTTCTTCACGCCGTTTGGCAGCGCACCCCCGGCGGGGACGGGGGGCATACGAGATCTTAAGGATATTAAGGTCTACCTGGACAGTACTGTCAGATGAGTCGTCAGATGAGTAAGAGGAAGAGCAACGATGAACGAACAGCACCGCCAGGTCCTGCCTATGCTCCCCGACGACCCCGACGACAGCACAGCCGATCAGGCGATCCGCGTGCGAGGGCTTGAGAAGTCCTACAAACAGAAGAAGGAGGATCTGCGCGTGCTGCGCGGCGTGGACTTCGACGTGGCGCGGGGCAGCATCTTCGCCCTGCTCGGCTCGAACGGGGCGGGCAAGACCACGGTCGTGAACATCCTGTCCACGCTGCTCAAAGCCGACGCGGGGACGGCTACCGTGGCCGGCTTCGACATCGCGACGCAGGGTGCGCAGGTGCGGGAGTCCATCAGCCTCACCGGGCAGTTCGCGGCCGTGGACGAGATCCTCACCGGGCGGGAGAACCTGGTGCTGGTGGCCCGGCTGCGGCACCTGAAGCACGGCGCCCAGATCGCCGATGACCTGCTGGACCGCTTCCAGCTCACCGACGCGGCGAAACGACGGGTGTCGACGTATTCCGGCGGCATGCGCCGCCGCCTGGACATCGCCATGAGCCTGATCGGGAATCCGCCGGTGATCTTCCTGGACGAGCCGACCACCGGCCTGGACCCTCAATCTCGCGCCGAAGTATGGAACAGCGTCAGAAAGCTCGCCGGTCAGGGCTCGACGGTGCTGCTCACGACGCAGTATCTGGACGAGGCCGAGCACCTCGCCGACCGGATCGCGATCCTGCACCAGGGCCGGATCATCGCGAACGGCACCCTCGCCGAACTGACACGGCTCTTCCCGCCCGCCAAAGTCGAGTACGTCGAGAAACAGCCGACCCTCGAGGAGGTCTTCCTCGCCATTGTCGGCGACAAGGCTAACGGCAGCAGCAGCGGCCGGCCGGAAGATGAGGAACTACGATGAACACGCGTTTCCTTGGCGATACCACCGTCTTGCTAGGACGGACCCTGCGCCACATCACGCGCAGCCCGGACACCATCATCACGACCGCGATCATGCCAATCGCCATGATGCTGATGTTCAGGTACGTGTTCGGCGGCGCGATCAACACCGGGCAGGGGCCGGGGCACTACACGAACTACGTCCTGCCCGGAATCCTGCTGATCACGATCGCGACGAGCACCTCTTACACCACCCTCCGGCTCTTCACGGACATGCAAAGCGGAATCTTCGCGCGATTCCAGTCTCTGCCGATCGCGCGCTCGAGCGTGCTGTGGGCGCACGTGCTGACCTCGGTGGTCTCCACCCTGATCTCCCTCGCGCTCGTCGTGCTCATCGGCCTCGCCATGGGATTCCGCACAGGCGCGGGACCGGGGCCGTGGCTCGCCGTCATCGGAATCAGCATCCTGCTCACCGTGGCTTTGACCTGGATCGCTGTCATCGCCGGCCTCACCGCGAAAACCGCGGAAGGCGGGAGCGCCTACGCCTACCCGATCATCTTCCTGCCTTTTATCAGCTCGGCATTCGTACCCACCCGCACCATGCCCGGCCCGGTGCGCGCCTTCGCCGACAACCAGCCCATGACTTCCATCACCGACACGATCCGCGACCTGTTCGCGCGTCAGCCAGTCAGCAGCAGCGTCTGGACCGCCCTCGCCTGGTGTCTCGGCATCCTCATCGTCGCCTACGCCCTCGCCATCGTCACCTACCACCGCAAAATCGCCTGAGAAAGGGCGGTGCGGCAGGCTTACCGGCTGATCCCTCGCCAGCTCACGGGCGGCCCGCGAGCGGCCCACGGCGGCTCATGAGCCGCCGAAAGCGGATCTGCGGCATCTCCTTCGCGGCATTAAACGAATGATCGCGTGTATTCTTGCCCCTTTCCAGGCTCAGGCGCACATTTCGGGATGATAATGCTCCCGCGACAGGCTGGTCACGCAGCCGCCGCCGGCCGGCAGCCGCCGTACCGGGGCAGAACGGACGCCCAGCGGCCCTTTTCGATTATCGTGTGTACTTGCACCCCTGATGAGGGGTGCAAGTACACACGATCATTCGTATAACATCTCCTGGCGGCACGAGATGCGGTCAAATCCGCGTGGCTAGCCGGACGGCCTCTTGTAGTTACCATCCCGTTATTTGAGCCAGAGCCCTTCCCAGGGGTGTAGGTACACGCAATGATCGAGATCAACCGCCGGGCGCTCGCTTTGGCCAGGTATGAACCAGGTATGAACCGCCTGGCCGCAGAGTCTGCGTGATCGTCCTGCGAGTCGCGGGTTACCCAGGATCGCCTCAGCTGCGTGCCATGTACAAGACAATACGGGCGTGGACATAATGGGTCCCGAGGAGGTTGACCGAGGGTGAGAGCAGTCAAGCGTGATCCTGCGCCACCGGGACCGATCGCGGATCTCTTCGCCCGACTCGACGATTTGCACGCCGCGGCAGGACGTCCGTCGATGCGGCAGATCGCGATCCGTGCCGGGCACGGGAACATCAGTCCGTCGACTGTGCATAACCTCTTCCGTCGTTCACGGGTGCCGAACTGGGCTTTCCTGGAACACGTCATCAAGGCGCTCGACGGCGAGAAAGACCGAGAAGAATTCCGGGCCCTTTGGCGAGCGGCCTGGGATACAGAGAACGAGCCAGATGCGCCTCGCGAGAACCCAGCAGAGCCGGTAACGGGTCAAGTCCGCGCCGGAGACCATCTCGCCGGTACTCCGGCGGGGCTGACCAGGGGAGGTCTCAGGAACTACGCGGATTCCCTGACACCGCAGCGGATCTGGTCTAACGAAATCCCGCCGCGCAACCTTGACTTCACCGGCAGAGTCGCCGAGCTGGAGACGATGCGGGCTAATCTAAGCAGCCAGCGGCCGCGTGCCCAGATAATCTGCGGCACGGGCGGAATCGGGAAGACCGAGATAGCTGCCGAATATATACATCGCGCCCGGGACGAGTATGAAATAATTTGGTGGGTCAGAGCCGAGCATCGCGATCGGGTCAGGGATGCGCTGGTCAAGCTGGGCCATCGGCTTGAACTCCGGCAGGCGACCATCGCCGGTGATCGCGACGGCACGATCGCGGCGGTCATCGAAGCGCTGCAATCGCAGACTCAGGTGAGCTGGCTTCTGGTATACGATAATGCCACCAGCCTGCTCGACTTGCAGAAATACCTGCCGACGAGCCGCCCCGGAGGTCACATAATCATAACCTCGCGGGAGCTGAAATGGCCGACAAACATACCTACGGACAGCATTGAGGTATCGCCATTCACCCCGGAGGACGCTGTTGCGTTCCTGCGCCGGAGAGTTCCTGGCCTCGCCGCACAGGACAAGAGCAAAATATTCTCGTCGACGGAAGACGCGCAACGTAACACGCGCGCCGGGCACCTAGCCGCGGAACTCGGTCATCTGCCCATAGCGATTGGCCATGCCGCGGCATATCTTGCGGAGACCGCGCAGAGCGTCGATGACTATCTCGCCGGATTCGCGGCGCATGCTGGCCAGTTCGGCCGCGGGGAGCCCTTGAATGCTGAGCTGCCCGCTCCTGTCCTAGGTACCTGGGCGATGTCCACCGCGCTGCTGACCCCGGACGCGGAGCACCTGTTCAACTTGTGTGCGTTCTTCTCTCCGGAGCCGATTGCCGCCGAACTGTTCCTGCAATGCAGCGCAGGGCCCGACGACCTGCCCGGCTCGCTGGAATTCCTCTCCTCGCCGCAACGGTTCCGCGCCGCGTCCAGCCAGCTGCACCGGCTTTCCCTGGCCAAGGTCGATGGTGCCCGCGACCTCATCCAGGTGCACCGCGTGGTTCAGGCCGTTACCCAGGAGCAGCTTCGCCGGAATCATCCAGACCTGTTTCAAGCATACCGTGCGGCCGTCGATATGCTGCTTGCCGCGTCGAATCCCGGCAACCCGGACGAAATCAGCGCCGATGTGGCATACGACCTGTCGCTTCAGCACCTTGAGTCGGACCATCGGTTCCTGCACAGCAGCAACCCGGCGCTGCGTGGCCTCATTGTCGATCAGGTGCGGCGGCTGCACTTGCGTGGCGCGCTTGTCGAAGCGATCCAGTTCGGCCAGGCCGCACTTGAGGTATGGCGAGATCGTTTCGGCGAGGACGACCTGCACGTACTGACCATGGAGGTAGAGGTTGCCGTTGCGATGTACATGGCCGGCCGGGCTGGCGTCGCCCATGAGCTGATCCTGCGGATCCGTCCCCTGCTACAGCACCATGCCGACGGCGACGGTTTCAAGGCATTCCTGCTGTGCGAGTCCATCCGCGGGGCCGACTTGCGGGCACGCAGCCAATTCCGGGAGGCGCTCGATCTTGATCTCAGCATATTGCCGAAATTCCAGGACGTCTTCGGCGAGAATCACGACCGTACGCTGCTTGTCAGCAACAATATAGCGGTCGATTACCGGCAGATTGGCTGGTTCCGCGAAGCGCTCGAGGCCGATCAGCGTACCCTTGAAGCCCGCCGTAAGCTGCAAAGACCCTATGACCTCGGCACCCTTAAGTCGCAAACGGCAGTGGCTCACGATCTGCGGAATCTCGGCCGTTATCAGGAGTCGCTCGACGAAGCACGCGAGGTGGTCAGGGCTTTTGAGTCCGCTGCCGACCGGGAGAACCTCCCCTGGCTTATAGCGTGTGACGGCTTCGCGACCGCGCTGCGAAAGGCTGGCTACCACTGGGAGGCGCTGCAAGAGAGCGAGCAGGTGGTCCAGCGATACCGGGATTACCTCGGCATCGATCATATGTACACGCTGCAGGCGACGATCAACCTCATCAACGCCAAGCGCGCCGTCGGCGATCTGGCCGGTGCCGAGCAACTGGCAAGGCAGACCCGTGACCGCTGCCTGGAATCCAAGCCTCCGGACGATCTTCTCTACGCGGCGCTGGTGAACCTGGCCTCGGTGCTCCGCGCGGGCGGACGTGCCGGTGAGGCGCTGTTCCACGATGAGCAGGCCAGAAGAGGGCTTATCAGGGTCTACGATGACCGGCACCCGTTTACGCTGGCCGCGGACATCAACTATGCGTCGGATCTCGCCGCGTGCGGCAGGCTGGGCGAAGCCATCCAGCTTGGCAGCGACACGCTCGCCAGGTGCCGCCAGTCACGCGGAGACGAGCATCCCGATACCCTCATGGCGGCGGCTAACCTCTCCATCGACGAGGCCGCCGCTGGTGACGAGGCTGGCGCGGCGGCGCGGCTTGCCGAAGTGCTGCTGAAGTACGAAGAGACGCTCATGCTCGAGCATCCCGAGGCGCGAGCCGCGGCGCAGGGAAGCCGCCTGACCGCGGAGATCGACCCGTACGTATAAGCAGGGAGCGGCACCTTCCCGGTCCGGTACGGTACGGCTCCGCGGCATCACATCAGTTACGGTCTCCCCGCCTGGATGCCGCTAGCCGGGATAGATCCTCGACGACGCGGTCGCGAACGTGCGTGATGAGACGGAAGAGATCGTCGCAGTAGACGGAAGGGTTCCGGAAGCCGGCTTCGCGCTGGTATCGGTGGGGATACAGCCCACCGCCGCAGATCGTCATCACCGGGCAGTCGTGGCAGGTCGGCGACAAGGCCGCTGCGCCCATCTGCCTAGCCACCGTGGTGGGGTGGCTGAGCGCCTCGTCGAAACTGTCCGCCATGACCGTCAAACCCGTGTCGGCGGCGCCAGCATAGGCGGAACTCAGCGAGTCGAGCTGCTTGATGGAGCCGTCAGTGTCCACCACGACGACGGTGCTCGGCAGCAACCCTAGCCCTTCCACCCCGCCGGGCTGGCCGAGCACGAGCTGGATGAGCTCGCTGAACAGGCGTACGCGCGTTTCTTGCCGCGGCTGCGAATACCAGCGTTCAAAGACGCTGATCAGCCAGTCAGCATAGCCGGTGCCGGGCGGAGGGCAACTCCAGTTGGCATGCGGCAACAGCAGGTCGATCGCCGGCGGGCTGAATTTCAGCAGCGCTTCGTATGTGGCCACCGGATCGTTGCGGACGTCGATCGTGCACAGGATGCCGCTGTAGCACTCGCGGAATTCCGCTGATTCAAGCAGGTGCAGGCCTTCCGCGACCGCATCGAAGCTATTGCTGCCGTTGGCATAGCTGCGATGCCTGCCGGTAGCCTCAGCGTCGCCATCCAGGCTGATGCCGATCCGGACGCCGGCGCGCTTGAGCGCTTCGAGCATATGCCGGGTAAGCAGGGTCCCGTTCGTCTGGACGGCCATGTTCACGTGCGCCGGCACCCGGGCGCGGAGCATTTCCACGAGCCCGGCCAGCCAGTCAGCCCCGGCCAGCAGAGGTTCGCCGCCGTGCAGGATGACCTCCACGCTGGGGAGGCGGTGCCCGGCGGCATGCTCGGCAATACGGTCAACGGCGCGTGCGGCTACTTCGCCGTTCATGCGCATCGGCAGGGACCGCCACGCTTGGTCCGCCATCTCATACACGTAGCAGTATGAGCACGAAAGGTTGCAACGGCTGTGGACCTTGAGCACGAATTGCCTGAAGGGAGAGGGCTGATGTCCCTCCGCCTGGACGGCCGCTACATCCAGGTCCCGCAGCGGCCAGTGAGCATGACGTCCCGCGACCGGTACCTGCCTCATGCGAACCAGGCTGCCAGATCCAGGGGATCACCCAGAATGCCCTGGCGGCACAGGCATGCGTGCACGTCGAACATGATCGGCAGCCTGGTGGCGAATGCCTGCCGCAAAGGCGTCGGCGCCAGCCTGTGCATCGCGAGCGCCAGGCCGGTCCAGGCTTCTGGCCGCGGCTCGGTGGTCCCTGCGATCTCGTCGCGATACGCCTGTGCCGCGGGGGTGGTCTGCCCGGTCACCAGAAGGGCGTCGGCACGGCTGAACCCGGGCAGGCCATTGCGGCACAGGGCACGATATCGCCCTGGGTCGAGATAGCGCATGCTGAGCATCCTGCTGCGGGTGGTCGAGTCCACTTTCCGTGTCTCTTCCTCAATCCGCACCCGCGGCAGCTTCTGATCGCCGAGCGGCTCACCGCGCCGGTAGGCGGCGGCGAGATCCGCCGTCACGCCGGCATCGATGGCTGAGTGCCTGAGCTGCCAGGTCAGCTTGTGGTCGAGGGCGACCTCCGCGGCGATGGCTGACGCGTCGGCAGGCACCGGCTCGGACTCCAGGCTGCGTCCTTGATCCCGCAGCAGCTCCACGAAGCGGACTCCGATCCCCGTGAGACAGTCTGCTCCCAGCAGTATCCCGGTGGCCGGCTCGATGGCGCGCCGCCAGCGTCCGTACGTCACCTGAGCGGAGAAGATCTTCTCCGGCTCGGTTTCGACGTGCCGCTGAACGTTCCAGAAGCGCACGACTCCGAGATAAGCGTAGACCCCCTGCAGCAGGCCGCCGACGGGTCGCGGGTCCTGGCGCCAGGGCGCGTACACCTGATCGTCGCAGTGCTCGATGAGAGGCAGCATGTCCATCAGGCCGCACAGTTTGAGATGCTGGAACTCATGCACCAGGGTTTCGGCCATGATGACCGGGCTTGGCGGTGGTGAGGTCGCGATGGCGCCGAAGGCGGCCGGGGTGGTCGCGCTGTCGAGATCGCCGTCGCCTCGCGGGATTAGCGGGACTATGACCGAGACACCGGCCGCGATCGGCCCGGCGGCCCAGCCATGCTGCCGCACCAGGACCTGCCACGCGGACTGGACATGCTGCCGCCAGCTCGCGGCCTCATCCGGCGTCATCGCCGCGGGCATCGCGAGCGTGAACCTGTCTAGGTACTGGTCCGCGGTCTCCAGCAGCACATCCCAGGTCTGCCCCTCCGCTACCGCCCGGACCGCCAGCGTCCCCTGCCAGTGCCGCACCTGCGCCCCCGACCCGTCATCCGGTCTGAGGGCCGCGTACGGCACCTGGGCATGCGCGCCCACCGTCACCGACTCACCATCGCCGCGCATCCGCACCCAGGGCTGCCGATCGGTGACCCGGAAGCTTCCCAGGCCGGGGAGCAGGACCCGGCCGTCGCGCACCGGCACGTCCAGCTCGAACTGAACGCCAGCACGAACCGCGGCGGCGACCGCCGCCGCGGCGAGATAGCCCAGATCGGGTGGCATCCCCCGCTCCAGGTGAGCGAGGCAGTCATGCACCCAAGCGCCAAGGTGCGGCAGGCCGAGCGCCCACGCGAACGCGGACGGATCGGCTGCCTGCACCGTCGCCAGCAAGCGGCGAGCCATCGTGAAGGCCACGGCTGCGGGGTCCGTGCGGTCGCCGCTTGCGGACTCGGCTAGGACGTGCAGCAGCATCATCTGCTTGCTGAGCTGCGCGGCGCGCAGATGCCGGATCACCTCCGCGTCGCCGCCACCGCTGGCTAGCGCCGCGAACGCTTCCTCGGGCAACCGGTGCGTGGTGATCACGATGAACCTTCCCGGGCGGCCAGGGACCCGCTACGCCTAGATCCCCGAGCCGAAAGAGTTGAGTGGCGCCCCGTTGTCCTTAAGCCGCTGCCGGTACAGAGCGATCGACTGAGCGAGAACCGAATCGCCCAGTTCGCCGAGCCGGTCAACCGGGAGATCCCGCAAGTCGGGGATCACTGAGCAGAGCTCTTGCTGCAAGGTCATCTCATCCCATCGGATCTTCGGAGCGGAGCGGCAAAGCCGTATGAACGCATCAGCACAGACGGTAGGCGGCGGACGCAAGTGATAGGAGAGATTCTGTCGCTCCGGAGGGAAGTTTACAACTTCTATTCACAACATGTTGAGCCAACATGCCGGCATCGGCCGGCGCAATGTCGTGACTGTACAAAATGACTCTGCAGCGTGCAAAGACATCCATGGACGAACAAGGTCGCAGTTGGACATCCGGCGATAACTACGTTGTTTGCTTTATATGTCCCCTCTGTGCCTGATTTTACTCAATTCCCCGGTTTAACTGTGCGTACAGGATTCGTGTGCTCAGCGAGCTCTCCTGGCCCGTATCGCGGCAGCGAATGCCGCGTCCGCCCGAACTGACGCGCCCGGAGCTGGCCACCAGCGCTGCCCGGACTGGGTGAACGGGTACCAGCGCCCGTCGGGACCGTAGCGGATCTGGACTCCCCTGACCGGGTCAGTGAGGATCCCGGCGGTGACAGCGAGTTCCGCTGCCACTATGTGGCGGGTGACCCGCCGGGCAGCTTCCCGCACGCGCTCATCGGCGAGCGCGGTGGCGCCGATGGCGGCGTGCACTCCGGCAGTGCCGCCGTGCCGGAACGCGAGCAGGAGCCTTCTGACGTCGGTCTCGGCTAGCCCGCAGTTCCGGCAGAGCGCCTGGTGCCGTTCCGGCGTGGGTGCCTGAGCGAGCAGGCGGATGGCATCAACCAGCGGATCCTCGTCTCGCGGATCCGGTTCTCCGCCGCCGAGGGCGGCCGCCCGGCGGGCCGCGTCGCCGACGATCAGCTCCAGCGTGTCAGGATCCGGCAGCGGCGCGGGCCCGCGTTCAGCGAGCCATTCCGGGCCGGTCACGACGTCGCACCCGCGCCGAGCCTGACGAGCTGGCCGAGTTCGTCATCGGTGAGCTCGGTCAGCGACATCTCGTCCCCGCTGAGCAGGCGGTCGGCGATCGCGCGCTTGCGGCGGAGCAGTTCGCCGATGTGGTCCTCGACGGTGTCCTCGGCGATCAGGTGGTGCACATGCACGGTGCCACGGCGCCCGATGCGGTGAGCGCGGTCGGTGGCCTGGTCTTCCACGGCGGGGTTCCAGTGCCGGTCGAAGTGGATCACATGGTCGGCGCGGGTGAGGTTGAGACCGACGCCGGCGGCGCGGACGGACAGGATGAGGCACTCGCCGACGCCGGACTGGAACCGGTCCACGATCTCCTGGCGGCCGGCGGCCGGAATCCCCCCGTGCACGATGTCGGCGGCCGCGCCTCTGGCGCGAAGGTGACCAGCCAGGAGCTGTGCCATGGACACATAGCTGGTGAAGATGAGAGCCGCCTCGCGCCGTTCGCTTA
>Ga0335074_10015001_pt1 | contig 10878 bp, 11 predicted proteins | sample Lox_Sample_23_FD_206715 | JGI IMG/M metagenome (GOLD analysis project Ga0335074, IMG submission 206715) | Soil microbial communities from Loxahatchee National Wildlife Refuge, Florida, United States - Lox_Sample_2.3 | ecosystem: Environmental > Terrestrial > Soil > Wetlands | place: USA... | reverse complement strand
GATAGCCAACCATGTCGGATATCACCGCGGACGATCTCGCGCGCTACGACTCCTCGGGCGTCACCGCCGAGCACTGGAAGATCATGTTCATCTCCGGCATGGGCTTCTTCACCGACGCCTATGACTTGTTCATCATCGGGGTGGCGATGCGCCTGATCAAAGGTGAGTGGCATCCGCCGACAGTCGCCGTGGGTCTTGTCACTTCAACAGCTCTGCTCGCCGCCGCCGTCGGCGCGGTGCTGTTTGGGCGGGTAGCCGACATGCTCGGCCGCAAGCGCATCTACGGCTACGAGGTGCTGGTCCTGGCGGCAGGCGCGATTGCCTCCGCGTTCTCACCCAGCATCTGGTGGCTGATCGGTTTCCGCGTCATTCTTGGACTCGGCATCGGCGGCGACTATCCGGTCAGCTCGACGCTGATGAGCGAATATGCCGGCAAAGCGACCCGAGGCATGATGGTGAGCCTGGTGTTCGCGATGCAGGCGGCCGGGTTGATCGTCGGCCCCCTGCTGGCGGCCGGTCTGCTTGCCAGCGGTATCAGCCACGACCTGACCTGGCGGCTGCTGCTGGCATTTGGGGCGATTCCGGCGCTCGCCGTCTTCCGGATGCGCCGCCGCCTGGCGGAGACACCGCGCTATCGTCTGGCCGCTGCCAAGCGCAAGCAGGCGAGGGTGTCTTTCGCCGAGGGGTTCCGTACGCTGTTGGCACGCCAGGATCTTCGCATGCGATTGATTGGAGCCAGCCTGGCCTGGTTCCTGATGGATTTCGCTTACTACGGGAACACCGTCAGCAGCCCGATGGTGCTGCACGTGATCGCGCCGAAGCAAAATCTGTTGACCGAGACGTTGACTCAACTTCTGGTCTTCGCGGTAGCAGCGGTACCCGGCTATTTCGTTGCTGCGGCCATGATGGATCGGGTCGGGCGCAAGGCGATCCAGATTCTCGGCTTCGCCATGATGGCGATAAGCTTCACGGCCATGGCGTTGATCCCGGGGATCGAGAAGCTGATCTATCCGTTCCTGGTGATATACGGCATCAGCTACTTCTTCACCGAGTTCGGGCCGAACGCAACCACCTTCGTCTATCCGGCGGAGCTGTTCCCGGTTGAGACCAGGACCACCGGACACGGGATCGCTTCCGCGACAGGCAAGATCGGCGGTTTCATCGGTGTGTTCACGTTTCCTTTGCTGATGCACTGGCACGGCCTGCTGACTGCCGAACTTGGTGCAGCAATCGCGAGCGTGCTCGGTCTGCTGTGCACCGCGTCCCTGCTGCCCGAAACCAAGGGGCGCACGCTGGAGGAGCTGAGCGTTGCCTCGGACGGTGTCACGCCGCGCCCTGTCTAACGAGTTGCGCAAACCGGGCGAGCAGATCCGCTTCCACGTCGGAGACGGCAAAATAGGTGATGCCAGCCTGCCGCCACGTCACCACGTTGAAGCCCTGGCGCGCTTCCGTGTGCGGCGGGAGCTTCGGTTCGCCGGGTGAGGCCCAGGCGAACAGGTTGATCACGTGCTTGTCGTGCCGGTACACCACCGCGGCCGTCGGATGGCCGTCGATGTAATCCACCCGGCCGCCGATCAGCGGAAATCCGTCGGCAGCCAGGTCGCGGACCGGCGGGGAAACATCGACATGCGCCGACAGCCACGGCTTGACCGTGTGCTGGTTGCTGGTCTGCACATCGGTCAGGTGATCGGCCATCAATGAGGCGATATGGCTGTCGATCACTGCCTCGGTGACGGGTAGCGAGCCCCGGTCGCCGGGCCCGCGATGGATCAACAGGACCATCACCGCGCCGGCGAGCGCACCCGCAAGGCCCGTGCCGCCCAGCGTTACGGAAGGCCGCCGGAACCAAGGCCGAACCGAGCGCGGCACATTCTCTCGCGGCAGGTCGGCGACGATTCGCGCAGCCAGCGCCGGCGGTGCACGGTGATAGGTGATCTGCTGGCGAAACGCTGCTTGCATGGCCTGCTGCTTCTCCAGCTCGGCGGCACAGGATGCGCACGCGGTCAGATGCCGGCGCAGCCACCAGCGACGCCACGGCGATAGCTCCCGGTCCACCAGCAGCGGCAGCGAAGCCCTGGCGTGCTCACACCCCATCGGTGCGTTCCTGCGCTTCCGCGTCGAACCAGTGGCGGCGCAGCGCCGCGCGCGCTCGTGCCAGCCGCGACATGACCGTTCCAATCGCCACTCCGGTGACGGTTGCGATCTCCTGGTACGACAGCTCTTCGACTTCACGCAGCAGCAGCACGGTCCTGTGTTCCGGCAGTAGCCGTTCCATCAGCGCGTTCAATCGCTCGGCGTCGTCGCTTCTCTGCAGTAGGGTCTCAGGGTCGCGTCCCGGGCTGCTCCACAGCGGTGTGTGCGGGGCGTCGAGGTCTTCGGACGGCAGCTCACTGACATAGGTCATGCGACCTCCGCGGTTCTGACGCGCCCAGGTCGAGAAATTGTTGCGCAGGATCGTCAACAGCCACACGCGCATGTCGCCACCCTCATAGGAATCGAAATAGCGGTACGCACGCAGGTAGGTCTCCTGCACCAGGTCCTCGGCTTCCGACGCATTGCCGGCGAGCCAGCGCGCCAGGTTGTACGTGGCATCCAGATGCGGCAGGGCGAGCAACTCGAAGCGGCGTTTTCGATCGTCGCTGGGCAATAGCGGGCTCCTTGGCGTGGACGCCGTCAGGAGAAACCAGATGACAGCTCGATTTATTCCCACCGCGCCGAGCTGGCGAGCGAAAAGATTCTGCCCGAAGTCGGGGAATTTGCGCAGCGAACGTCCGGTCTTTTCGGCGGACATGTGGCGGCAGGGCCGCGGCAACTGGAGGAGTGACCAGCATGAGCCACCTCGACGATATCAACCCGCAGCGGCGCAATTTCCTGAAATGCATGACCTGGGCGGGCACCGCCATGGTCTGGACGATGGCCGGCGGCGTGCCTCGCTCGCGTCTGATCGATACCGCTGGGGCAGCGACAGCGGACTTCAGCTTCGTGCAGATCAGCGACAGCCATCTCGGCTTCAACAAGGCGGCCAATCCCGACCCCATGGCGACGCTGCAGGACGGTCTGAAAAAGATCGAGCAGATGCCGACCCGGCCAGCCTTCATGATCCACACCGGTGATATTACCCATCTGTCCAAGCCGGCGCAGTTCGACGCGGCGCGGCAAGCGATGGGCGCCACCGGGCTGAGCCTGTACACGGTGCCAGGCGAGCACGACATTCTGGAGGAAGACGGCAAGAGTTATCTTAACCGCTTCGGCAAGGGCACCAAAGGCGACGGCTGGTACAGCTTCGACGCCGGTGGCGTGCATTTCATCGGCCTGGTCAACGTGGTCAATCTGCAGGGGAACGGTCTCGGTAATCTTGGCCAGGAGCAACTCGAGTGGCTGGAGGACGACGTGGCCGGCCTGAGCGCAAGCACGCCCATTGTCGTGATGGCGCACGTGCCGCTGTGGATCGTTTACAGGGAATGGGGCTGGGGCACGGCCGACGGGGCGCAGGCGTTGGCGTATCTGAAACGCTTCGGCTCGGTCACCGTGCTGAACGGGCACATCCATCAAGTGATGCAGAAGGTCGAGGGCCACGTAGCGTTCCACACCGCGCGCTCGCTTGCTTTCCCGCAGCCGGCACCGGGGAAGGCAAAAGGTCCGGGGCCGATGCTGGTTCCTGCCGGTGAGCTGAAGCAGCATCTCGGTATCGCGCGGGTCAGCCTGGTGTCCGCGTCCGCACCGCTCGCAATCGTCGACTCCCCTCTCGCCGGCTGAGGACAAAGTGCTATGCAGAAGATGAGACACGCCGGGGGCGTTGCCCGGCGGACGGTGCTGGCGCACATGATTGGGGCCGGTGGGGCAATTGCGATCGGTCGGTTCGCCTTCGCATCCGATGCCGCCGAGGTGAGAATAGACAACTTCACCTTCTCGCCTACGCCCCTGTCGGTTGCGATCGGCACGACTGTGACATGGATCAACCGTGATGACATCCCGCACAGCATCGTCTGTCCGGCGCTGAATTTTCATTCGCGCGCTCTGGACACGGACGACAGTTTCTCGTTCCGCTTCCAGACCGCGGGCACCTATGACTACCTGTGCGGCATCCACCCGCATATGCGCGGGCAGATCATCGTCCGAGGCTGAGCGTTGCGATCAGCTCGCTGTCGACGCGATCCTGCTGATACGCGCACTGGTGTCGTCGCGTCTTTGTCGTGGGCGTAGGCAGAGGATCAGTTATCCAGCGCTGCTTCTGGCACGGCTCAACCGTGGTCGCAGGAACTCTATCATGGCAAAACCAATCCCGACCGCTGCCAGCAGCAGTGTGGAGACGGCCGCGATCGTCGGGTTTATTTCTGTCCGCAAGTAGGAGAACATCTTCAGCGGCAGCGTGGTGGCGTCGCCTCCGCCGATGAAGATGACCATGATCACCTCGTCCCAGGAGGTCATGAACGAAAATACGGCGGCCGCGGCGATGCTGGGTTTCAGCGCCGGCAACGTGACTCGACGCAGGGTGTACCAGGTGGAGCCACCCATGGTGAAGGACGCTTCCTCCAGGCTGCGGTTCAATTGCTGGAACCCGCTCATGAGCATCGTTGCGGCGAACGGAAGCGCAAGAATCGTGTGGGCAAGGACGATGCCGACGAAGGTGGCCACCAGATGCAGGCGCGCGTACAGGCTGTAAACCGAGATTGCGACCACGATCGATGGAATGATCATCGGCAGTAACAGGATGATTCGAATCGCCGCTTTGAATGGGATGGCCATCCTGACGAGTGCCACCGCGGCGAGTCCACCAAGGATGACGGCAAGCGCCGCGGCGGCGAGTGCGATCTCGACACTGAGCCAGGTCGCATCCACCCATTGCGGGTCCTGGAAGTAGCTGCGATACCACTGCAACGAGTAGCCGGGCGGCGGAAACTGTAGATAAGCGCCGGAGCTGAACGAAATGGGTACGACGATGAGCAGCGGCACCAGCAGATAACCGATCACCACCGTGGAACAGAGCCACAGCAGGCAGCGGGGCCAGTTGATTACCCGGCCGCTGGTCATCACGTCGCTATCCCGCGAAATATGCGCTCGAATCCAAGGAGGCGATCGTAGAGAATAAAGAGCAGGACCACCACGACGACCAGAACCATCGACATCGCCGTCGCCTGGCCCCAGTTCAGCAACTCGACCTGCTGCTCGACATAGACCGGGATCGTCGTGTCGGACGGACCGCCGAGCAGTGCCGGCGTGACGTAGAATCCGAGCGACAGGATGAACACCAGCAACGAGCCGGAATAGACGCCTGGAAGCGACAGCGGGAGATAGACGCGGCAAAACGCCTGCAGCGTCGAAGATCCCATGCTGCTTGCAGCCTCCAGCAGCCGCCGATCGATCCCGATCATGGTCGAATAAAGCGACAGCACCATGAACGGCAACAGGTAATGGCTCATTCCAACCACCACGCCGAAGCGGTCATTCATCAACCTCAGCGGCGAGTCTACGATGCCCGATGCGATCAACGCCTGGTTGATGACGCCGTGCCGCCCGAGCAGGACCATCCAGGCGTACATACGAACCAGCAGACTGGTCCAGAACGGCAGCATGACGCCAAGCAGAAGCAGCCTCGCCGGCCGCTTCGGCAAGGAAGCAATCAGACTGGCCAGTGGATAGGCGAGCATGAGCGTCACGACTGTGCACTCGGCGGCGATTTCCAACGTGATCAGGATAATCTGCCAGAGAATCGGGTCGCGCACGGTCGAGATGTAGTTCGCAAGACTCAATCGTGGTTCGGTAACGCTCTCCGCCACAAGTCGAGCCAGCGGATAGAGGAACAGCACCGCGATCAGCAGCAAGCTGGGGGCGAGCAGCACAAGCGGAAGACCAGCGGTTCGCAACCTCGCGCGGAGAGGCCGCTCTCCGCGCGAGGGCCGCGCCATAAGGCCACTTGCCGACCCGGCGTCGAGCATGGGGGTCGTGCTACTTCGAAATGACCCAGCCGAGGAAGCGCTTTTCTGCTGCAGGGCCGTTCTGCGTCCACCACTGGTCGTTGGCGATCAATGTGGTTGCCATGTGGTCAGGAGCCGTCGCAAGGAACGCGGCGACCTCCTTCGGCAGGTATTGCGCAACCAACCGGTTCGGTCCGGCATAGCCGGTCAGCACCGCCTGCTGGGCTCCGCGCTGCGGATCCTCCATCCAGGCGAGCAGCTTCATGGCTGCATCATAGTGTGGAGCGCCCTTCGGTATTGCCCACCAGGCCGCGTGCAGGATCGCATCATCCCAGGCGACGCCGAGATGGGCGTGATCTTTCACGACCAACTGATAGGGTCGACCATTCCAGGTCGTACCCATGACGCAGTCGTGGTTGACGATCGACTGGACAGACTGCGCACCGGTCGTCCACCAGACGGCGACGTTCTTGGCGAGCTCGTCCAACTGCTTGTAGGCAAGATCCTGGTCAATCGGATAGACTTTGTCCCGCGGCACGCCTGCATGCATGACACCGAGTTCGAGGTTATCGATGGCGTCCTTCCACAGGCACCGCGGACCAGGGAAATCCTTCTGGTTCCAGAGATCCATCAAAGAGGTCGGGTGCTTGCCCGACATCGGCCACTTGTCGGTGTCCCACACAAGCACTGTCGAATAGGCATTCTCCCAGATGCCGTACGGATCATAGGTGCCCTTCGGCATGTCGGCGATCGGTAGTTTCGCAAGATCCAGCTTGGCTAAAAGGTCGAGCTGCTTGCTGCGCCAGAAATCGCCGTCATCAACCTCGGCAACGTCCCAGATCACGTTGCCGCTTTTCACCATCGCCATCAGCTTGGCCTGGTCCACCGGTGCACTGCTGACCACGCGGATCCCCGTTGCCTTCGTGAACGGGTCCCAGAAGATCTTTCGATAGATGTCGTCCAACGTACCGCCGGATGAGTTGATGTAAACGACATTGTCGGCGGCGCGGGCCGGATGGACCGGCGCCGCGGCCAGGCATGCGGCGAAGCTCAGAGGCAGCAACGCCCACAAGTTGCGAAGGCTCCCGTACATGTCCCGTTCTCCTGTTGTTGGTTTGTGTCGATCGCTCAGCACGTGTTTCGTGAGGCGGCATCGTCCGGCTCGAAAAAGAGGTTCATGGCGTCGGACCTCCAGTCCAGCCGCACCCGCTGGCCGACAGCAGGCCAGGCATTGCTGCCGCCCCCATATTGCGCAACCAGCTCTTCGCCGCTGGGCAGAGTGCAGGTCACGTCCACCACATTGCCGACGAAGACGACGCTCTTCACGACCGCCTCCAGATGCACGTCCCTGTTATCGTTCGCGTCCAGTTCGATCTGCTCCGGGCGTACGGCGAGACGGACGCGGCTACCTGCCGCGATCCCGGACTTTGGCGGCAGTTTGAGCTCCGTGCCTTGGTTGCTTTGCAGAACGAGCCCGTCCGGACCGGCGGCGGTGATCGTGCCGTCGAGCAGATTGGTGGATCCGACGAAGTCCGCCACGAAGCCGCTCGCCGGCCGGCGATAGACTTCGGCCGGTTCGCCTACCTGAAGGATCCGACCATCATGCATCACCACCACCCGGTCGGACATGGTGAGCGCCTCCTCCTGGTCGTGGGTCACGTAGATGCAGGTGATACCGAGATCTTCGTGGAGCTGCCGGAGCTCGAGCTGCATGTGTCGTCGCAGCTTGCGGTCGAGGGCGCCGAGCGGCTCGTCCATCAGCAGCACCGACGGTTCGTAGATCAGTGCTCGTGCAACCGCGACACGCTGCTGCTGGCCGCCGCTCAGCTCCGACGGATAGCGTTGTCCGACGTCGGGCAAATGGATGCGTGCCAGCGCCGCATGGACGCGACGTTCCAGCTCCTGGCCTCGGATACGGCGGATGCGCAGGGGATAGGCGATATTCTCGAACACATTGAGGTGGGGGAACAGCGCATAGTTCTGAAACACGAATCCGACGCCACGATGCTGCGCCGCCATCGCCGTAACATCCCTGCCGGCAATACTGACGGCCCCTGATGTCGGCCTCGTCAGCCCGGCGATGATACGCAACATGGTGGTCTTACCCGAACCGCTCTGACCGAGCAGTGTCACGAACTCGCCCCGCTTTACCTCCAGCGAAACGTCGTCCAACACAACAAGATGGCCGTAGCGATGGTGGATCTTCCGGACCTGGACGGCGCAGCCCGCGTCGGGCCCACGGCCTGCTGAATGCCGCGGGTGCACATCGGCGGTGAAGAGCTGGTTCAACATTCACCTCCATCGAGCTGCAGATAGGCGGTGTGCGCTGCGATCCGAGCCTCGGTTTGCCGCAGGGCCTTCCGCCCCACCGCGCCAGCGCGAATGTAGAGGAACGCCGCCAGTGCCTGGACGAGCGCCGTGCAGGCAGTCAGCGATGGAAAGAATCCAGGTGTCTCCGTCCCGAACGTCAAAGTGACGGTTGCAGACTTGGCGATTGGCGCGCTGGCGGAATCGACGATCGCGACCAGGCTGCATTTCGCACCCGCAGCAGCGCGGGCCGCCAGCAGGCTATCACGCGAGTAGGGCGCGAAGCCGAACAGGACCAGGGCGGCATCGCGATGCAGGCCGCCGAGCTCGATATCGGGCACGCCGCCACCGCCGCCGATCAGGGCCACTTGCGGTCGGAACAGCCGATACAGATAGTGGAACAGCATTGCCGGTGCGTGGCAGCTTCGGAACCCGGCGACCATGACCGTGCTGGCATTCTCCAGTACTGATGCGGCTGTCGCAAGCCGCGCGGTTTCGAGTGCGGCGAGTCCGTGCACATCTGCCTGAAGTATCGCACCGGCAAGCGCCTCGGGGCCGTCGTGCGGCGTTGGCCGCCCGGAATACGGTGTCGTCCGGTGGCGCAAGAGGTTCTGCTGCGTCTCCGCGACGAGCAGCGCACGTAGGTCGTCCCAGCCGCCATAGCCAAGCGACTGAGCAAGCCGTGTGAATGTCGCCGGGCTCTGCCCGGTCTTGCGGGCCAGCCGTCGCATTGGGGTTGTCGCCGCCTCGAACGAATGGTTGACCACGTAACGGGCTGCGGTACCCATCCGCGGCGGCAGCTGCGGAAGGGCGGATAGAATTTGCTGGATGACCGTCTGTGTCATTGCCAATGCCCGCGTGCCCGCGGGTTATTCGAACGCCGCCGCGATGCGGTCGAGCCGATCGCGCATTCGGTACCAACTAGTAACGAGCGGCACGAACCACGGTTGCCCGGCAAAGGCCGGCACTGCCGGGAACGCCGAAGAGTCGAAAGCGCAGGGACGGTTCTGCCGCCCCAGAATTTTGTTCGCCAGTTGCGTGCCGAGATAGCTCATCATCGCCACGCCACTGCCATTGCAGCCCAGCGCGTAATGGATGCCATCGTGAACGCCCATATGAGGAATGTGGTCGGCCGACATGCCGATATTGCCGCGCCAGCAGAAGGCGACGCGAATGTCGCGGAGTTGCGGCCACACGTCGCAGAGCATTCTATGCAGGTCGCCGGCCGCGATCCTGGGTTCGGCCTCGCGCATTCGGGGACGTGCTCCGAAGATGATCCGCGTTCCGTCCGGTGATGGGCGGAACCAGTAGAGGCTGCGCTGGGTGTCCGACAGCATGCGCCGACGCGGCACCAGGCTATCCATCATTCCGGGGGGAAGCTGCTCGGTTGCGATGACATATGCAGCAACCGGAACGATGCGCCGCTGCAGGTACGGCACCAATCCGCCGGTGTAGCCGTTGGTGCCGATGACCACCTCACGGGCTGTTATCTCTCCCTTGTCGGTGCTCAGGACGAAGCCCCGCGGCGTGCGTTGCACGCGTCGCACGGCCGCGCGCGAGAACAGCTTCGCATCGCGTGCGGCGGCCGCGGTCCGCAGCGAACGATGATATTTGCCGGGATGCAGGCCGCCGTAATCTTCAATCAACAAGCCGCCATGATAACGGCGGCCATCGATTTCCGTATGGAGGCGCCCACGATCCAGCAGACAAACTGCCGAACCAGCACGCTCGAGCAGCGTAGCCCACCGTATCAACCGTGCGTAATGGCGCTGCACGTTGGCCAGGATTACCCGGCCAGTTCGGGCGTAGTCGGTATCCAATTGATAGGTCGTGATCCGCGCTTCCAATGCGGTCAATGACTCGTGCGCGTCTTCCAGGATGCGCTGCTGCCGGCCGGTATCTAGGCCGCGAATAGCGCCCGAGACGACGAATTTCTGTCCCCCTGTTACCATGCCCCCGCTGCGCGAACTGGCACCTTCGCCCAGCGCGCCAGCATCCAGCACGACGCAGTCGGTACCACGTTCCGCCAAGCCAATAGCGCAGCACAAGCCAGTGTAGCCGGACCCGATGATCGCCACGTCTGTGGCGCCGGGCAGCGATCCTGCCATGCCTTCGCCGGGTGGTGCCGCATCCCACCAGTACGGGGTATCGCGAAAATCGTCCGCCAACACGGCGTCCGCAGACAACGTAGCCATGAAAGTCCCGCTTCCAGCCTAACTCTGATCCAACCGTTGCATAGGGGCTGGCAAGAGGCAACGCCTGTTTCATGTAATGCCGTAGGACGCATTAGGCCGACCCGGCAACCATACCGCCGCGAGGGCGAGCGCAACGGCGACGCTGACAAACGTGACTGCAGCCAGAGCGGAGAACCCATAGAACCCGAAAATCACACCTGCCAGCGCCGATCCCGCCGAGGACGCAACCGACGTCGCGGCGTTGAACAGCCCGACGCTTTCCCCTCTCGCCGTGGGCGCAAGCCGCACCGAGAGCGAGTTCGCAGCGACGCTGAGCAGTGGCCAGACGAACTGGATCAGTGCGAAAGCGACCAGCACCAGCCATCCGGCCCAGCCCGCGTGTAGCAGAGCCAAGCCGGTCAGCGCGGCCAGCAACACCAGCCTCGCGCCGAACCCCGCCATTAGTACACGACCACCGCCGT
>Ga0335074_10014999_pt1 | contig 10878 bp, 9 predicted proteins | sample Lox_Sample_23_FD_206715 | JGI IMG/M metagenome (GOLD analysis project Ga0335074, IMG submission 206715) | Soil microbial communities from Loxahatchee National Wildlife Refuge, Florida, United States - Lox_Sample_2.3 | ecosystem: Environmental > Terrestrial > Soil > Wetlands | place: USA: Florida... | reverse complement strand
GTTGAATGGGAGTGTTCATGGATTCCACCGTCGAGATTCAGGGTCGGCACCTCAAACTCTCGAATCTGCAGAAGGTTCTCTATCCCGCAACTGGATTCACCAAGCAGGATGTGATCGATTACTACGTGCGCATCGCGCCCGCCATTCTCCCGCATCTCGAAGGACGCGCCCTCACACGCAAGCGATATCCCGACGGAGTGGATGGCGAGCCGTTCTTTGAGAAGAACGCTCCGATGCACAAGCCGGACTGGGTTAAGACCGCAGGAATATGGAGCGAGGGCGGCCGCCGCACGGTCCATTACATTCTGGCCAACGATCTGGCAACTCTGGTTTGGCTCGCAAATCTTGCCGCGCTCGAACTGCATCCGTCGCTCGCGCTCGCGAAAGACATCAAATGCCCAACCGAAATGGTGTTCGACCTCGATCCCGGACCGCCGGCGAATATCGTGCAGTGTTGTCAGGTTGCCGTTTGGCTGCGCGAAATCTTCGAGCATTTCGGCCTGCAGAGTTTCCCGAAAACCTCCGGGTCAAAGGGAATGCAGATATACGTGCCGCTCAATACGCCAACTACGTTCGACGCGACGAAGATGTTTTCTCACGCGTTGGCCCAGTTGCTTGAACAGGAGCATCGCGACCTTGTGGTTTCCGACATGAAGAAGGCGATCCGCGCCGGAAAAGTGTTCGTTGACTGGAGCCAGAATGATGAACACAAAACTACGATCTCTGTGTATTCACTGCGCGCGCGGGAGCATCCGACCGTTTCCACGCCGATCACGTGGGACGAGGTCCACCGCACGCTGAAGAAAAAAGATGCCGGACTGCTCGTCTTCGAGTCGAAACAGACCATCGCGCGCTTCGAAAAAATGGGCGATCTCTTCGAACCAGTGCTGCACTTGAAGCAGAAACTGCCGGATCTGAAAGCGGCGGAGGTGGTGCAAGTCGGGCACGCACCGGTCGAGTTGGCAGCCCAGGCCGATGATGGCGATCATCATGGCCGGAAAACGCGTCCGGCAAAATCCGCAAAGAAGGCCAAGCCAGGCAAAAAGCGCAGCAAGGTATAATCGCCATCGATATTGCCATCGCGGCAGCGGGCGATTTCCGATCATGGCGCAACTCTTTGCCGGAACTTCAGGATGGGCCTATCCCAGCTGGAAGCCCGCGTTCTATCCCGAGAAACTCGCGCAGAAGAAATTCCTCTCGCACTACTCCACCCAGCTCAACACGGTGGAGGTGAATTTCACCTTCCGCCAGCTGGTGAAAGAAACCACCATCCACAACTGGATGCAAGATACTCCAGCCGACTTCCGATTCGGCATTAAAGCCCACCAGGTAATCACGCACATCAAGCGGCTGAAGGGAACGGAAGATTTTGTCCCGCGTTTTCTGGCGACCATCGAGCCGCTGGCGGCGGCAGGGAAGCTCGGTCCAGTGCTGTTTCAGCTTCCGCCAAATCTGAAGATGGATTCGACGCTGCTGAAGGATTTCCTCGCGATTCTGCCGCGCACGGTTCCGGCCGCCTTCGAGTTTCGTCACGCCTCGTGGTTCTCCGATGAAACGTGGGATTTGCTCAAGGCAAAGAATGTCGCCCTCTGCGTGGCCGAGACAGAGACGATGACGACTCCCGACGTCGTCACCGCAGATTTTGCGTACTACCGCTACCGCAAGCCGACGTACACAGGCGAAGAGCGGCATTCGATGATCGATCGTCTCGGCCAGCACCTCGCCGAAGGCCGCAACGCGTTCGCCTATTTCAAGCACGAAGAAACTCCCGACGGAGCCCTGTACGCTGTCGAAGTCCTGCGCGAGGTGAAAGGATCGAAGTGATGCCGCGATGACCGCCGTAGATTCATTGCATCCACCTCGTCACTTTTGCGAGCGTCCGATAACGCGCATACTTGGAACGCGTCCTAAATAGATTGTCATCCCGACCGTAGCTTGCCGATCCCGGAGGGACGGCAAGCGAAGTGGAGGGACCTTTTGTTTGTGAACTGAAGTTTCCACATGCCCTCTGAACCCCACGCGCGCGTGCTGGCGGGATTTCTCGATTACCTGCGAATCGAGAAGGGACTCGCCCGCCTGTCCATCACGGCTTACACGACCGATATCTCCCAGTTCGCCGAATTCCTGGAGAAAAAGAAGCGTTTGCTCCTGACGGCGCGCCGCGACGATGTTCGCGAATTCCTGCAGCAGTTGTTCTCGCATCAGGTGGACGGACGCAGTGTCGGTCGCAAGCTCTCAGCTCTGCGCCATCTTTATCGATATCTTCTGCTCGACAAGCGCATTGATCACGACCCAACGCTGAACATCGAATCGCCGCGGCAGTGGAAGGTTCTGCCGAAATCCCTCGCCCGCGATGAGGTGGAGGCCACGCTCGCGTCCCGCACCGCGTCAGCCGAGCAGGCTCGCGGTTCGAAAGATGCTGCGCTGGCGCTCCGTGATCGCGCAATGCTTGAACTGCTGTACGCAGGCGCGCTGCGCGTTTCCGAACTCGTCACGGCCGCGATGGAAGATCTGAAGCTCGAATCGGGCTATATGCTGGTGCGCGGCAAAGGAGATAAGGAAAGAATCGTCCCGCTCGGCAAGCCGGCGCAAGATGCATTGACCGAATACCTGAGAAGCGCGCGTCCGGCCTTGGCTTCGTCACGCAGCCGAACCATCGCAAAAGACAACGTATTGATACGGAATTCCCCATTGCTGTTCATCGCGCGCGGCGGACGCAAACTGACACGCCAGCGCGTATGGCAAATGGTCGGAGAGGCCTCGGCAGCATCGGGACGCCATGCTTCCCCGCACATGCTGCGCCACTCCTGCGCGACGCACATGGTCGAAAACGGAGCGGACCTGCGCACGGTGCAAACGATTCTCGGCCACTCCGATATTTCGACCACGCAGGTGTACACACATCTGGCACTCGACCGGCTGAGGAGCGTGTACCAGAAACATCACCCGCGGGCAAAAAGAAATCGCTGAATGATGATTGTTGATTGTTGAATGAAGTTGCATTTGGTAATCGGGTAATTTAGCAATTTTGTAATTTTGGAAGACTGTCGTGGCCGATTTTGTTTTTCAATTACCAAATTACTCAATTACCCAATTACAAGATGCCTTTTAAGTCGACAATCATCATTCAACAATCGACACATGCCCGATAAGCCCACTGTCGTCGCGCGAGCCGTAGCCGATTTCCTGCGCCATCTCCACGAACGCAATGCGTCACCGCATACGATCAAGGCGTACACCACTGACCTGGCAAACTTTGCCGCGTATGCCAGATCGTGTGACTGGGAACAGATCGATCACATCGCGATCCGCGGATTCCTGTCGCAACTCTACGAGAAGGGACTGAGCAAGACGTCGGTCGCGCGATCTCTCGCCGCGGTTCGATCGTTGTACCGATACCTGGCGCGGGAGGGAGTGGTCGAGCACAATCCTGCGAAACTGGTCGCGACGCCGAAGCTGCCCAAGAAACTGCCCCGAGTTCCCACGATCGAAGAGATGAATTCTGTCCTCGACGGACAAATGCCCGCGACTGCGGCGTTCCCCGAGCGCGACCGCCTAATGCTCGAGTTGCTGTACGGATGCGGCATCCGCAATTCAGAACTCACAGGCATTAACGTTGAGGATATCCGCCTTTCCGCCGAAGCGATTCTGATTCGCGGAAAAGGGAAGAAAGAACGCTATGTACCCTTTGGGGACTCGGTGAAGATCGCGCTGAAGGCGTATCTTCCGGCGCGACAGGCCACGCTCGCCGGGACGCGCTGGAACACCCCGGCTCTGCTCATCAACCGCCGCGGAGGCAGGCTCACTACGCGCAGCGTCGGACGAATCATCAAGCGAATCGCCGTCGCGAAAGGACTGTCGCCCGATGTGCATCCGCATACATTAAGGCACGCGTTTGGCACGCACATGCTGGAGGAAGGAGCGGACCTGCGCGCGATTCAGGAACTATTGGGCCACGAGCGTCTGGCCACCACGCAGCGCTATACCCAGCTTTCCATGAAGCACGTCCTCGAAGTCTACGATTCGACCCACCCGCGGGCTAAGTGAATCAAGTCGTGATTTGGTAATTGGGTAATTTTGTAATTTGGCGATTGGATTCAAAGCTCCATCCGGGGCAGGCCTTTCAATGACACAATTACCAAATTACCCAATGACAAAATGGTGTTACCTCCGTAATTTTGGCCAGCCCGACCTCTAATCGAAAATAGGAGAACGTTGTCTTGGGCTCGAAAGTGAGTCCTTGGATTCAGTACCTCTGCCCCTGGAGGCACTGTGAGAAAGATTAATCCGGAACTCTGGCTGCTGCTGTTTCTGGTCGTGATTGCTGCGCTGCTGAATTTCCTGGTCGCGTCGCAGCAGATGGCTCTCGTCTTTTATTTCCTGCCCACGCTTTATTCCGCGTATCACTTCGGACGGCGCCACGCGACTCTCACCGCGGTCGCGAGCATTGTGCTGGTAGCGCTGCTTATTTTTGCAAATCCGGCGATGTTTGCCAAAAAAGTCGATCTCCCATTCGCGCGCTGGCTCGACCTTGCCGTCTGGGGAGGCACGCTGATGATCGCGGGCTATACGACTGGAACTCTCTACGAACGAAACCAGAAGACTCTTCGGGAGATGGCTGACGGATATGAAGGCATGCTGGCCATCCTCCAGAACTTCCTTGCGAACCAGAAGTTCAGCAATACGCACGCCTACCGCATCTCGATGTGCGCGACCGAAATTGCCGAGGCCGCCGGTCTTGACTCTGGAACGGTGGAAGACGTCCGCACGGCGGCGCTCTTGTTTAACATGAAGGAACTGGGAATTGCGAACGATGTTCTCTACAAGGCCGCTCAGGTTTCCGAGAAGGATTTGCAGCGCGGAAAGCAACTCGCCGACAAGGATTCCCAAAAGTCCGGCCACTCCGCGGGTTCGTTGACCCGGGCCATTCCAATCTTCCTGGCTGAGCGCCAGTTGCGGCAGAGCGGCGGAAGAACCATTGACGCGTCACTCGAAGTGCAAGTCCTTTCGCTGGCCGACGAATATGAAAGCCTCATCAGCGGCGGGCGCGGCACGAAACTGTCACCCGCGCAAGCCGGCGAAGAACTGCTGAAACGGGCTGGCAGCCGCTACGACTCGCTCATCTTGAACGGATTCGGCAAGGCCTTCGGCAGCCAAGCTGCGGGTGCGGGAGCATAGCTGGAGCCTTTCACCGCGGAATCACCTCGATGCGGATTGGGTGAGAAAGAAGCTCTCTGGTTCTCCGTGACTCCGATTCTCCGCGGTGAACTAACTCCTCTTCCGGATCTCGTCCCACATCTCGACAACTTTTGCCTTCAGCTCTGCTGTGAGTTTCTCATACGCCGCCTCTGACGCCTCAGATTCCGGCGGCGGAAGAATCGGGTTGCCAATTCTCATTCGGAGCGGAGCGAATTTCTGGAATCCTTTGTTCCGCGGCCACGCGTCATAAAAGCCGTCGATCGCCACCGGCACAATCGGCACCTGCATGTGAATCGCGAGGATCGCCGCGCCTTTCTTGAAAATCTTCGGGGTGCCGTCGATTGAGCGTTCGCCTTCCGGATAGAGAATCAGCACACCTCCATTGCGCAGCCCGAAGGCCCCGGCGCGCATTGCGGGGATGAGGTTCGCGTCCGGATCGACCACAATCACTTTGATGGATCGGGCCAGGCGGCGCATGAGCCCCTCGCCAAAAATTTCGCTGGTGCCCACCGCGAAGGTTCGCATAAAGACGTCCGGAGGCAAAACACCCGCCAGGATCGCCGGATCGAGGAAGCTCTGGTGATTCGACGAAAGAATATAAGCACCACCTGCCGGCAGCTTTTCGATGCCGCTCACGTGCAGATCGAATCGATCGGCTGCGATCATCCGGATGACCCGCGAGATCACGTACCAGAACGTGTCATTCCGCTTGTTGGGATGAGCGAGCCTGAGCACATCCGGATCGTCGGGTTGTTCGGAGAGAATCGCTGTCCAGCCAGCAAAAGTCGGGCGAGTGCCGGGGGCACCCGCGCCTGTCGCCGCGCTTTGCAGGACGGCGTCGATCAGGTCGCGGACCGTGTAGATTTCCGCCAATTGCGATTCTTCAACGTTGCCGCCTAACTCTTCTTCGAGGCGACTGAGCACTTCCACGCGTTGCATCGAATCGAGCCCAAGATCGAGTTCAAGATTCAGGGTGGGCCGGACCTGCTGCGGAGCGGAACTCGATGCTTCGCGCAAAATCCCGAGTCCACGCTGCACATCGGGCTTGTCGAGCCACGCAGTTTCTTCCGCGGTAAGCGGCTTCTCCGCTGGAACGTCCGCATCGTCAGATGCCTTCTTTCCCTGATTCGCGCGGACGCGCTTCTCAACTTCGAATCGCTTGATCTTGCGCGTCGTGGTGCGCGGCAGGTCGTCTTGCCAGATTTCGTAGCTGCTGATGCGCTTGGTCGAAGCAATTCGCGGCGACAAGCCCTCGATGTCGAAGCGGATGACTTCTTTCGCGTTTACGACTTTTCGCTGCCGTAGAACGTCGAAATTCGGAACGATCACCGCATGCAGACGGTCGCGCGCCTCGCCGGGCTTGCCCTCCAGTCCCATGACCGCGATCTCCTTGATGAATGGCGACTTGAGGTAGTGCGCCTCGATCTCCTCCGGATACACATTTTTGCCGTTGCTGAGAACGATGACTTCTTTTTTGCGCCCGGTCAAAAACAGGTGACCGCGGGCGTCGAAGTATCCGAGATCGCCGGTAAGAAACCATCCGTCACGCAGCACAGCCGAGGTCGCGTCGGGACGATTCCAATATCCTTTCATCACAACTGCGCCGCGGAGGGCGACTTCGCCGACCGCCGGACCTTCTTCTTGCGGTTGCAGATCGACGATCTTCGCCTCGACTCCTTTCAGCGCTTTGCCGACCGAGCCGATTTCATTGTCGTTGGGGGCGTTGGCAAAAACCGCAGCCGTGGTTTCGGTGAGTCCGTACGCCTGCAGGATGTCGATGCCGAGGTCGCGGAAGGCGCGCGCAATTTCCGGATCGAAACGGGAGCCGCCTGTGACCAGATATCGCATCTTCGGCCCAAGCGTGTCGTGCACTTTGCGGAAGAAGAGATGCCCTGCATTGATTCCAACCTTGCGCAGCGTGCGATTGACGGCGACCATTGCGCCGAAAATATTCTGAGTGATGCGGCCGCGCTTGGCGATCTCCTGCATCAGCCGTTCGTGAATCAGATAAAAGAATTGCGGAACGACCGCGAACGCCGTAATGTTGCGTTCGCTCAACGCCCGCAGCAATTCGGTGGTATTCAAAGTCTCGATGTAGACAACGCGCGATCCTTTCACGAGCGGCAACAAAAGATTCGCCATCTGCGCCAGCACATGAAACAGCGGCAGCACGCCGAGCAGCGCATCCTCAGGACCGAGATCCACCCAGTTGAAGACGGCTTCAACCTCGCCCAGAAAGTTAGAGTGAGTGAGCATCACTCCCTTGGGATCGGCCGTCGTGCCCGAAGTGTAAAGCAACGACGCAAGATCGTCATCCTTCGCCGCAACTGGCTTGAAGTAGCCCGGACCTGCGAAGAAGATCTCGGGTAATTGTCCGAGCCAATGATCCGCAGACGAACCCCCGCCGGGAACCTGCGTCATTCGCTCGGGGTCCATGAGGACCATGCCCAGCTTCAGTTCAGACGCCGCGGGGCGCATCACGGGCAGATGTTTGGCATCGCAGAATACGGCCGACGTGCCGCTATCCTTCAGGAGCTTCGTGACCTGATCGGAGTGCAGCGCTGTATCGAGCGGCACCACGGCGCAGCCCGACGCAATGATCCCCAGATAGCAAGCGACCCACCGCGGATGGTTATCGGCCAGGATGGCCAGGCGCGATCCGCTAGAGAAATTCTTCTCTGTGATCCAGCGGCCAACGGACTCCGCCATGCGATGCAGTTCGCCGTAGGTGCATTTTTCGATCTGATCGTGGCGTTGCAGTTCCAGCGCGACGTTGTTCGGCCAGCGCTCGGCACACTCGACAAACCGGTCGTAGAAGGTGGGCATGGGTCGTGGGGAATATACACGAAATGAACAGCTTACGCAGTATTCGGAGAATCTGAATGAATACCGCCGCGGACGGGAAGAACGCCGAGCGAACTCATTCTTGATTGCCTGCACAATGGCGTTTCGAATTCCTCATTTCTCCGGGTCTTCTGTGTCCTCTGCGGTGTTGGTTTGCGTACAGAAAAGTATTGCCTTCTGCGCGAAATCATTGGACAATCCCAACCCCATGGAAAGACGCAATGCCGCTCTGCGTTTGAACTTGCGCTCGAATCTGGCGCTGCTGGCGCTTTTGCTGGCCTCGACTATCGCCCACGCGGGCAACGGACCCCTGGTGCTTCCGGCCTCCTTGTCCTATGGATTTCAGCCGGTCGGCACCGCGAGTGCAGTGCAAGTCGTGAGCGTATACAACACTGGCAAAACCAGCTTCGCCGTGAATAGCGTTTCGCTCACCGGAACCGGCTACGCCCTCGTGAGCGGCAGCGCTCCGGTGACAGTTGCCGCGGGCTCGCATGCGGATTTCGGAATCACGTTCACTCCGCCGCAGAGTGGCACCGGAAACGGATCGGTCAAGTTCACCTTCTCGTCCTCCGCTCCGTTCAGCATCAATCTGAGTGGAGTAGGAACCGACCCGCTCGCCGTTGCATCGCTGAATACAACCCAGCTCACGTTTGCTGCTCAACCGCTCGGCACCGCCAGCGCCGGCCAGGCGCTTACCATCACCAATACAGGTACAGATATTTTCAATCTGTCGAGCGTGACGGTTACGTATCCGTTCTCGCAGACCGGTTTCACCGCCTCAACGCCCATTAAGCCCGGCAAGGCGTTAACTCTGACCGTCAGTTATTTTCCGACCGCACTGGCCGCGCAGTATGGAGAACTGCAGCTCACCTTCAATAAAGTCGCATCGAAGGTCGTGAATCTATCCGGATCAGGATCGCCGGCGACCGCTCTCGGGATCACTTCCTTCCCGACGCTTCCCAGCGCCACGCAATCCTATGCTTATCAGGCGCAGCTGACTTCCGCAGCAGGAGTCGTGCCCATCACATGGTCGCTGGCATCCGGATCGAGTCTGCCCTCGGGATTGACCCTCTCGACTTCAGGCACGATCACGGGAAGCGTGGCCTCGACCGTCGCGGTAGGGAATTATCCGGTGACGGTGCAGGTCACGGATTCCAACGTGCCGCCCTCGACCGCAAGTGCCGTCATGACGGTCCCGGTCTATGCAAAGACCGGAGCAGCCTGTAACAACATTTCCTGGAACATCGCCGGCACGACGAATCCGCTGGTGCCCATCTCCGACCTTGGAACGAATACCTATCTCGGCGCGGAAGAAGGCGGGCTCTATGCCAACGGCAGCAATTCGCGCCCCTCCGACGATGATTCCTACGGCGTCGGCCTCGCGCAGGGCATTCAACCGCTCGATTCGAATGGCAACCCGAGTCCGACCGGAAAGTATGTGATGGTCGCGATTGGATTGTCGGCTCCGCAGCAGCTCTTCGACGAATTCGTCAGCCTGACCAGCGGGGACACGTCGCTCAATCCGAGTCTGGTGATCGTCAACGGCGCGACCGGCGGCGCAACGGCGAATCTGCTCACGAACTCGAGCAGCGCTTTCTGGACTGTAATTCCCAACAACTATCTTCCCAACGCAGGCGTGACGGCGAAGCAGGTGGTCGCAGCGTGGGTGAACGACGTCGACGGCGGCCCGTCGGGAACATTCCCCACCGACATGACCAACCTGCAATCGCAGCTGGAGACGATCTCGCAGATTCTGCTGACGACGTTTCCGAATATCAAGGTCGCCTATTTTTCCAGCTTCAACTACACCGGATATTCGAACGGCGTCGCCGATCTCGATCCCGAGCCATACGCCTACGAATCGGGATTCGCCGTGAAGAACGCGATTCAGGATCAGCTCAACGGCAACGCCAATCTCAACTACAATCCCGCACTCGGACCAGTTCTAGCGCCATGGATGTCATGGGGTCCGTACTACTGGACGAATGGAATGATCCCGCGCAGCGACGGCCTGGTCTGGACCTGTCAGGATTCGAAATCGGATGGGACGCATCCTTCGAATCCAGTCGGCCGGATCAAGGCCGCGACGCAGCTTCTGAATTTCTTCAAGACCGACGATACCGCCACGCCGTGGGTCCTGGCCCCGCCGAAATAGTGAAGTCGTTTGTATTCGGACCCGGATTAAAAGCGCGTCATATGCTTGCCGAGGAGAAATGAACGGCTTCGCGCTGACACTTGTGAGCGTTATAGAGATTTTTCGCCAGTTTAGCTGGAAAGCTTGGACTCGTAGAACGGTACACACACCGACCGCAAGTCGCGCTCTTCGTTGTCTTCCAGAAATCTGATGTCGAGATGCTCTTGCGAGTTGAACATGCTCCCGAAGATACCTGCCAACTTGGGTAACAGTGATACGTCTTCCGCGCGGGGGGAACACTTCAAGCACAGAGTGATGTGAACGCCCGATCCATCGCCATGCTCGGCACACGCCAAGTACGCGCGCCTGACGACGGGCTCACCACTAAGAACCTCTACAAACCGATCTTTGAGATCGCGCTCCGCTGGGCCATCTTGCTCGCCGATGAATGTGACGACACGTGGCGCTAGTCGCTGTGGAGACCGAGAAGGTTTGTTCTTGAACCAGCCCAATGTGACTCCCTTAGATCCGTCTGTACGAGCCCGAAATTATACGGAACTGTCGACTGTCGAAACCAGGCGTTCACACGCTTTGAGCCGCGAAGGGGATTTTGAGTGAAATGGCGATTTATCGACAGTTTAGGACTTGTACTTCGGGCCGTGAATCACGAAGGCGAGGTCGAACTCCGACCGCTCTGCAAC
>Ga0335074_10014997_pt1 | contig 10878 bp, 12 predicted proteins | sample Lox_Sample_23_FD_206715 | JGI IMG/M metagenome (GOLD analysis project Ga0335074, IMG submission 206715) | Soil microbial communities from Loxahatchee National Wildlife Refuge, Florida, United States - Lox_Sample_2.3 | ecosystem: Environmental > Terrestrial > Soil > Wetlands | place: USA... | reverse complement strand
AGAGCGTGAGGTGGTGCGGAAACAGCCCGCCCAGGTACATAAATGCGGCATTCGGCAGCAGCGTGCCCAGGATCCACACCGCCACTCCGGCCTTGATCGCCGTGGCCACACCAGGGCCGAAGCGCGGGCGGATCGCAGCGTAGATCCAGATGGCTACAAGCCCGCCAGCGATGCCAAGCAGGTCGAAACCGATCCACTGGTTCGGTGCAAAGCCTCCGTGTCCGAGCGCCTTCAACCCTGCGTTCCAACGTGGAGCGAGCCAAACGCCGTCCACCAGGTAGTCCAGAACATCGGAAACGATCCCTGCGACAATACCACCGAGGATTACGCGGCCCGTGCTGATGTTACTCATCATTTCCTCCTCCGGGGGACGGCGGGAGTATACGCGCCGCCGTGAGCCGCGGGCAACGGAAATCCGCGCCGCTGGCACCAGGGCTGAGAGCTGCGCAGGGTGCTCGCCAGTCCCCGAGGCCGCACTTGACGCCGCGCCCGCTTCGGCGCTACGGTGGGCTTACACGGGAAAGGAGGTTGATCCAGCCAATGAGCAAAGATTCTTCGAGTTGTACGTTACGTGAGGTGACTGAGGCCTGAGGCCTTGCGTCTCTGGCTCCGGATAAGACCCGGCGGAGGGTTTTCCGCCACGGCTCTGGCACTCGCTCGAAGCGCGATCGCCTCAGTCCAATCCCAACAGTTTACCGATAAGAGAACCCCGCATAAACAGCGGGGTTTTCTTATGCCCTCTCAAATTTGTGCTAAATTTGTGCTGCCCAATATAGGGCTGAGAGGGAACGATGGAGACTCCGGTTATCACGATCTACGTTCGCCATTCGGCGGACTGCAAGTACAAGGGAGATGAATCCTACCGCCGTTGCCACTGCCGCAAGCATCTCCGCTGGACACTAGGCGGAAAGCAGTATCGGCGGAAAGCCGGGACGCGCTCATGGGGAGACGCGGAGCAGGTCAAAGCTGACTTGTTTGCGCAGCTCACCGGACGCAAGCCGGATACCGTGGCTGCCGAAATGCTCATTGAAGATGCCGTCCGGCTCTTCGTAGAGGACAAACAAGCACAAGGCGTGACGGCGGGTGTGGCCGGAAGGTATCAAACGGAGCTGTCCCGGCTCCTGGACTATTGCACGGGTCAACGTGTTCTCACGGTGAAAGGAATCACGCGGGAGGTACTCACCGGGTATGCATCCACGTGGGAGAAAACCTACGCATCAAGCAATACCCGCGCGGGCGTCCGTGAGCGCCTCCGCAGCTTCCTCCGGTACTGCTATGAGGCACAGTGGTTGGAGCGTATTCCCGCCGTCACGCGGGTGATTGCGGATGAGGCTCCCACCATGCCGCTGACAGATGAGGAATACGGGCGCGTGTTGGCTGCCGTTGACGTTGCCCGGCCCATGCGGTTTGAAGAGCGGAGCAACTCACGTCTGCTTGAGCCGGACACAAAGGCCCGGCTCCGCGCGCTCATTCAGCTCATGCGCTGGAGCGGCCTTGCCATCCAGGACGCCGTAAAGTTGCGGCGCTCAGACATCGCCAAGACAGGCAGTGTCTATCGCGTCGTAACGGCCCGTCAGAAGACCGGCACACACGTTTCCGTCCCCATTCCTCCCGATGTGGCGCGCGAAATACTGGCCGTTCCGATGGTGGGCAAAGAGCACATCTTTTGGACCGGGGAGAGCGCGGGGCGCACGGCTCCGTCTATGTGGGGCAGCCGGTACATGCGCGCGGTGTTTGAGGCTGCCGGTGTGCGCTCGGGGCACATGGTCAGCCATAGGCTCCGGGACACGTTCGCTGTGGACCTCTTGCAAAAAGGCGTCCCGCTGCCCGATGTCTCCAAGGCGCTCGGCCATGAGTCCATCAAGACCACGGAAAAGCATTACGCCAAGTGGGTAAAGGGACGGCAGGACCGGCTGGACTCGCTTGTAATGGGCACGTGGGCAGCTTCCAAGCCCGGCAAGCGGCGCAACACCAAACGATAAAGCGGCTTACAGTCCAGGTTCACAGCGCCCCGGTGGATGCCGGGGCATTTTTTGGTCCCTTATCAGTACCGTGGCAAGAACCGGGTGTATTCTTTGTTTAGAGTTATTGGAAGTGTTCTGAATAGTTCCTGAATCTTTTATGGACTTCCGGCGTCTATGGGAAGTGGAGGGATGAATGGCTCTGTCTGTGAAGGAAAGAAAAGAGCACAGAGAAGCGGGACGGCAGCGAGAGCTAGACCAGATGTCCGTGGCAAAACGAGTGGTGCGTCGGTACACAAACGGAAGGCCCCCGGCAAGCGAGTTCCGTAGCCCGCTAGCAGCCGTGGCAGCCGCGCGGACCTTTCAGCATGAACTGGAGATGGCCTTGGCGGATGAGACGCACGGAACGCGGCCACGCCGAGGGGACATTGCTGTGGCTGTCGGATACGTGTCTCCAGACCTAAGCCTCTTGGGTTTCACTCCGCTCTTTGCGCCGGGCGAAGAGGCCAAGATAGAGCGTGCGCTTACGGGGAATATCCCGCTCGGCCTCATTTTCGGAGTTGCCGAACGTCCGGCTGCAAAGGGCGGCGGAGAAATTGAGATGGGTGCCCGGCCCTTTCACTCCACCAAGCAGACTGAATCATGGCTTGCAGAGTTGGCGCTCTCAGTGAAGAGCGAGTTTGAGATTGATCGCCTGGAGAGGCAATGACGTACGCCGAAAAGTCCACACAGTTGGCGCTTGACGCCTCCGTTGCCGTGCTGGTCCTGATGGGCGCACCCAATGACGTTGAATTCGTTCCCATCAAGCCGAGAGCGGCTGATGAGGCATGGCGCGCGGAGCTGAAAGCCCGCTGGCCTGGACGGGGATTGCGCTCTGTTGGCGTCATTGGCTTGTGCGGCACGTCTGCGCGTTGCGCCCTCCGAGAGCCAATTGGTTCTGACGCGGTGGAGGCACTTGCCACGGCATTTTTTGAATACATCCGCGTGTTGCTCGGGGATGACTTTGCCGCGCACATGGCGGCAGCGGAGATTGAGGAGCTGGAGAGGCACTACGCGTTGGAAGACCCGCGCCCGTATCCGCACCCGGACCTGGAGGCATAGAAGAGTTTTTACGCGGGGCCTACAATCCCGCCGCCGCGATGTCTGCCGCAATTTGCGGATGAGAGGCGCGGACAGTAAGACGCACCGATGGCAACGGGGAGCAGCCGGGCGGTGCAAAGACGTACAACCGAAACGCTAACCGGCGTGGGCATACAATCCACGTCCGCCCGTGAGAGTCGCGTCCAATTTGGGCGCGGACTGCGGATGCTTTGACCACGGCAACAGCGTGGACCTCACATCCAAAGGAAAAATCGTATGTCATTTATGAATGAAGTTGACAGCGTTCTTGGTCCCGGCGAAAGACCCGCCGGAGGGCCGAGAGGCTACGCCGCAAGGCTGATGGAACTGGAAAAACAGCACGAAGACACGCTTGCAACCATCACCAAGATTCGGAGCAGAGCAAGCCTGGACAGCCGTGCCCTAACCGAAAGCGAGCTGACTCAGATTGGCGCTTCCTCCGCAATGGCGTCCCGCCTTGAGGCCGCTATTGAGAAGCACAAAGCAAACAACACTCTTCCTTCCTTAGTTGCGGAGCATGGTCCCGGTATCTTGATGGGAGGCGTGCCAGACGGGAGCCGGTGGAATGATGACAGCGCCGTTAACGTGGCCAGCGCGTCATTTGCTGACCACATGCCGCGCGAACAACGGGCCGCAATGATGGCTCCGAAAGTGGCCGCGTTCAAGAGCAAGTTTGCTTCATGGGTCAACCACGCCCTCACGCAACTTGGTGGGCTTGCCCCGGCAATGGAGGCAACGGCACCATCCGGCCCAATCAGCATTGGAGATACGGAGGGATGGAATTCAATCGGCATTACCGTGCCTACTGAAGTCCTTCCCTACCTGCCCTCTTACTACAACCTGGACTCGTTCACCCTTGCGGGTGCCACGCAGCTTATTACCGGGCACACGCGGCCCCTTGTGAAACCCATCCTATCGGCGGGCGCGGCGGCAAGTACGTTTGCCGAAAACGCAGCTCCCTCCACGTCGCAACCCTTCGGGCTTTCCAGCTTCACGTTCAATGGGACGAAGTACAGCCGTCTTGTGCTGACATCGTATGAGTCCCTGATGAATAGTGAGCTGCCGCTTCAGGGCGCGATTCTGGATGAGCTGCTTTCAACGCTCGCTACAACCTTCACCAGCGCAATCACAACGCTGTTTGTCTCCGCGCTGACCGCGCCTCCGGGCATTAGCGGCGCATCTCCGCTTGGTGTTGCCATTAACGGCAGCGGAGGCAGCGTCTACAACAGCATGATTGCGCTCCGGCACGCAATCCCGCCGCGATTTGATTCACCGGAAAACAAGTGGATGGTTTCGAGGGCTACTTTGAGTCAGATACGCGAAACGAAAGCAAGCACATCCGGTGTACCACTCTTCAACCCGGATGGCGGTCTGATCTTCGACCGGCCTTATGTGATTAACGATAATTTGGACACGGCCAGCGGTGCGGGTGTGGGCTTTGTGGCCTTTGGTGATTTTGCCAACGGTTGCTGGCTTCGCAAGACACCAATCCAGACACGCATTTTCCTGGAGCTGTACGCGCAGAGCGGCGAAGTGGGTTTTCGAGTGACGCAATGGCTCGATGCACACTTCCTTGCAGAGCTGGCCGGTGCGTCACAGCCTCCCACGTTCCAACCTCTGTATTACACGAACGTGGCCTCCGAGTCGTAATACCTAACTGAGTTGGCGGGGTAAAAACCCGCTCACGGTCCCGCCGGGCTTTGACATGGCCGTCTCTTACCGTGAGTGGGGCTGACAATGCAGCTCTCGGCTTCGCTTTCGTTTTCGTCCGCACGGGGTATGCGGACGGGAACGGGAACGGAGCCGGGGCGCTGTATCTGAGGGAGATTTTTTTATGGCAGCTCCAGTTTGGGTTTTATCCGTCAATCTCGAAACCAAGACCGCCGCATTTACATCCGGCCTGTCTGACGCCGCCCGCAACGCGCGCTCATCTTTCCAGGACATCAGCGCGGGCGCGGGTGAGATGGGCGGCAGAGTCGGCAAAGCCGGGCTGGACGTGCGCCATGCCCTTGGCCTTGTGGACAACACCATTCGCGGCGCTCACAGCATGGCGATGGTGGACATGATCCGCATGTTTAAGGACTGCTCCCTTGTGATGACGGCGCTGCCGTTCGCAATGACAGCGGCGGGGTTTGCTCTCATTGCGGAGATTGTGGTCAAGGGCGTCCAGGCTTATGAGGCGTACAAGCAAGAGCTGGAGAAAGTCAAAGACGGCCAAGTCCAGATCGGCACCACAGCTAACGATGCGCTCAACAGCCTTAACAAGCGGCTCATTGAGGCTGAGAAGACAGCCGATGATTTAGCCAATGACCACTTGGGCGCGGTCCAAAAAGAGCTAGAGCTGATTAACATGGAGAGTTTGGACACTCTCAGCAAGACGTTCTCTGACATCGAAAAGCAAGCGGATGAATTTTTCGGGCACCTCAAGAATAGTTGGTATCAATTCGGTGGTGACGCGACGGGCGCGCAACACGCCTTGCAGGAATTTAACGTCCAATATCAAAACCTCTTATCCTCCGGCCAGAAAGACGCGGCGTCCGGGTTGCTGCACGGCACGCTTGAGCAAGCCAAGCAGATACTCTCACTCCAGCAACAGTTTTCCCAAGGGTACAAGTCTTCGGACTTGATGGACATTGCTGCCAATCGTGACTTGCTGAGACAAGCGGGAGGCAGCGGCGGGTACTCCGAAAAAGAGATTCAGGCGCAAAAGGCGCTTGTCGCGGTGCTTCAGGCCCAAGCGGATGCTGAGGCCAAGGTTGCCGCCATCAAAGCGCAAGAGAGCAAAAACACCGTCCAGCAAGACAACAACGAGACAGCCTCCCGGCAAGCGGCGGCGGCGCGCGAGTCGGCAGAGGCCATGACCCGGATGGGACAGGAATCCATCCAGGCAGATAAGGCCACGGCGGACGCGTCCCTTGAGATACACCGGGCGTCACTGGAGGAAAGGCTTGCGTCTGACATTGAGTTTGCCGGGCGTGAGCGTGACCTTGCCGTTGCCGCCAACGCCGCGCAGGTTGCCGCGTTAGACAAGAGCGGCAAGGACTACCAAAATCAGTTGAAGGCCCTCCAGGACAAAAACCTTGAGATTCAAACGGACTACACATCCAAGGTTGCGGAGCTGACGGCACGCGCCTCCGTGGAGATTTATGACCGTGACTTGACGGCCCTCCAACAGTCCGAGCGGGAAAAGATCGAAGCAACGCAGGAAGGCTCCGCCGCGCGGATTGCCGCCATTGACGCGGGCATCAAGGAAGAGCAATCCCGCAACCTCCAAGAGACGGAGTTTTACCGGGACTTGCTCAATCAGCGCGTCCAATCCGTCCGGCAAGAGGCGGAAGAGGAAAACAAGCTGAAAGAGGACGCTGCCAAAGAGGACGCGGACAACTCCGAGAAAATGGCGGAGCTGTCCTTAGCGGCCTTGAAGCAAAGGACGGAGCTGGAGGATAGCGCGCGCCGTACCACGATTGCACAGAAAATCGCGCAGGACACGGAAGCGGCAGACCAAGATTACAAAATCAAGATGGCCGCGTTGGAGCGTGAAGTCCAGGGCCTTGACAAGACCGGCAAGGACTATCTCAACAAGCTGAAAGAGCTGCAAGACAAGGAAAAACAGCTCACGCTCCAGCATGAAAACGAAGTAACGGCCATTGTGGAGAAAGCGGAGGAAGAGCGCAATCAGCGCATACTTGCCGCACGCACTCTGTTTGATGAGTCGATTGCGCAAGGGCTTACAAAGTCCATCATGGGCCACGAAACGTGGAGCCGGATGCTGATAAGCCTTGGTGACCAGGTTGTCAGCGGCATGATTGAAAACGCCATCAAGTCCATGCTGGCCGATGACATGACCAAGGAAAAGGACGCCGCCAACGCTGCGCGCCAAGCGTTTAAGGCTGGTATGCACCTACCCTTCCCGGCCAACCTTGTGGCCGCTCCCGTCCTTGCCGCTGGTGCCTTTGCCGCTGTCATGGCGTACGAAACGGGTACGGATGCGGTGCCCGGCATTGGTCACGGAGATGTAGTCCCTGCGCTGCTCAGTCCAGGTGAGGGCATTGTCCCCGGAGGCGTCATGGACGGCCTCCGCAACATCGCGCGCAACGGCGGATTCCAGACACAGCCCACGGTCCACTTGCACGTCAGCACCACCAACCACGTCAACACCATTGACGGGGACGGGATGCAAGCGGCCCTCGACAAAAACGCGGACGTGGTACACCAGCACGTCCAAAATTCACTGCGAAAGATGAATCGGTGATGCACGAAAAGGGTGTCACTGCCATATCAGATCCATTTTGCGACGCGTCTACGCGCCTCTAATTGCGATTACGGGGCATTGTGGAGGGCTTTTATGTTGGAACCAATCAGAGTCATTGACATCCCGAACGGTACATCTCCCGCAGATGCGGAGCGCCTCTTGAATACGCCATATACAGACGGCTTCTACCTGTTTGCCGCTGTCTCTTGCGGTGACGTGACGCGGGCAATCTTCAAAATCCTCAAGCGGGAGATTGCGCGGCGAAGAGGCCCAACCAAACGGAGTAACAAAGACGGTCAAGAGGTGGAAGCGGTCGCCATTATCCGCGAGTGGCCGGAGGATTCGCTTAACGAGTTGGTAGAGCGATTGAAAGCTGCGGGCATCGAACGCGGACGGAGCTGGATTAACGTGAAGCGGCGCGCGCTCCAGTGCAACGGGCAGCAATCGCAAACTGAGATTAGCCAAGCATGATTGAATGGCTGGAGCATGACAGCCCGGCGCTCGGAAGAAAGATTCGTTACCGGGTAGACATTGACGCTCGGGAATTTAAGGGCCGTGCGGGTATGCCGTGGCTCATCATGGCGGCAAACGTTCATCTGTCCATCAACGAGTTGTTGGAAGTGATGGCCGCGTATGGCTACGAACGCACGCGGTCTTGGGTGTCACGCTCTCGCTGGATTTTTTTCGATGCTAACTACGTGCGCAATGCCGGTGGTGTTCGCAATGCAGACGGGCAGGAAGCGCGCGCTTACCGCATCATGGAGCAACACCCACACGTGTCAGCACGGGAGTTGGTTTGGATACTGCACAGACGCGGCATCAAGCGGGGACGAACCTGGGTTATGAAGCATCGGGTACGCCTGTGATTCGTAGACGCGGAATATACGTTCAAAATTTTGCCGTATCCTGTCCCACACACCGTTCCGACCGCGCCTAGCGGGCGGACGGGGTGGGGGACGGGGTTGAGGACGGGTGGACGTGTGACTATGCTGACTATGCTTCTATTCTATGAGACACGGACGGTCAGCAGAAACGCAGTTAACTCTAATGGACACTGTTGCTTACGGCACAAACGATGCATACGAATCACACCTGTTGAGGATACGTTACGTGCGTTAAACGTGCGTAACTCAAGCAATCTCAAGCATTTGCACCGGGGGCGGGTTAAATCTTAAACCATTTCCTCGGAAAGAGCGCCGCAATCGTTTGATTTTGACAAACAAACAATCTACAAAAAATGGAATTTTATGCGGCTTTTCTATGATTTTTCATAGTTTTGAGGCTGATGTTTCAAACGTAAGAAAAGCAAAGACTTACGCCACGCGCCTCCAGCGGGACGCACTAACGGGACGCGCTAAAGGGATGTGCTAAAGTGACACGTAAACTATTGAAACAATAGGTACTTGACAGCATTTCCGGCCCGTGCATAATTACGTCAGATTCCCCCATCTTGTATCACCAGCCAAGGGAGGGCTGTCAGACATGACGTATCTGCATTTCTCGCCCGCAAGTCGCAACACTTGGACGGTAACCGCGCCCATGAGGTCGCCTAAACCGTTCGCAACCATCACACGCTACAGAAAAGGCGGGTACAACACCAAGTATGCGCGAAAGCCATCACGCGGAGAGCAAGCCAGCATTGAGGTCTTTACGGCGGACAGGGTAAAAGATGAGGTTGGCTTGCCGCTCTATCGTGCCTTGAAGCGTTGGCCCCACATCCAGGCACTCGCGGCAAAGGCATTTGATATACGGCGCGGAGACCTCTAGGAACGTTCCGTCAGATTCACTCGAATCAGCGTCACCAAGCCACGGGAGGGCTTTGGACCATGTATCTCAGCTTCCAATCTATCGACAAGGACCGTTGGGCTGTCCTCAGTGCAACGGGAAAGATTGCAGAGGTCTTCAGAGCGGAGAATGGACGGTGTGGAATTGATACCACGCGCAAGCTGCGCCCGGCAGCAATGGCCGCAATCCGCGTCTTCATGGCCGCGCGCAACCGGCAGAGGGAAAGTGAGGTGCTGAAGAAAAAGGTCGCGTAGAACCATCCGCAACCGCGCCCAGGGGCCGCTACAGCGATCCGTGCAGTTTTTGGCGGGGAGGGTAGCGGCCTTTTGGCGTGCTGTGACGCGCGGTCAACAGCGAAGTGTTTTGCGCAGCTCGTCTGGCAGCACTTCGCGGCTCTTCTGCCAACAGTCGGGTCCGACTGGCCCGGTTGGTGACATCTCATAAACGCGCAACGCCTGATTGTCCTTCCACTCCAGAGCTGCACCCGACTTGCTGGCCACGGTTCGCATTGCCCTGCCATTTTCTTCGATTGAAAATTGCGACATCAATTCCTCCTGTCTGACTTGACAGAATTCTCTCACTCATCACGCGCCGGGCATCAAACGTTTCAGACAGGATACTCCACGTTCGCACACAAACGCCAGAGGCTACGGCGCTGATTGAATTTCCACAGGCATGTGAGCAGCGTTAGACTCTGGACATGGCAAAGAAACGGTCTGACGCGGATGTTGTGCATCGCATCCTTGATGAGATGGAGGGCAAGAATAATCGGCTCAAGGCTGACAAGATCGTGCGTGTATTAGGTCTGCGCATCCGCAAGCGTGCCCGCGCCCGTGCGTCCTGAATTCAACCGTCGCGCGCGAACCAAGTTAGATAACCTCAGAACAAACTTCCGCGCTGCTAGAAAACAGCGGCCCACTCGCTTTGGGCGCTAAGATTGTTTGCAGGTGAGGCGGAGCGATGCAGATACAACCGGGAGATGTAGTGCAATTGAAATCGGGCGGCCCCAGGATGACAGTGAATCACATCGAAGGCACAGGTGTAGTGTGCGTTTGGTTTGTGGCGCACAAACGTGAAATAGCGAGCTTTGAGATCACCACGCTTGAAAAATTATCCGGCTCGTCTGTGATGGCGCGCGTGTGAGTGGGAGCGCACAACGCCGCCCGAAATTTGTGCTAATTGTGCTAAGACTCCCGGCATGTCGGCTTTCTCGGCTTTCTCGGCTATTGAAAAATAAGCAACTTATTTATTTTCAATGGCCGTAAATAGTCCAATCCCAACAGATCACCGGCAGCGGCCTGGGAGCGCGAGTTCTCAGGCCGTTGTTGTCATGGGGCAAAAAATGGAACACGATCTCGAAAACACACTGGCGCTGCTAACCCGCACTCCCGCCGTTCTCAACGCGCTGCTGCGCGGTTTGCCGGAGATGTGGACGGAGCACAATGAAGGTGAAAACACATGGAACGCCCGAGACGTGGTGGCACACCTGATCCATGGCGAGAACCAAAATTGGATATCGCGCGCGAAGTTGATCCTGGAGTCCGGCGAAACACGGACCTTTGTTCCCTTTGACCGCGAGGGCCACGCGCGTTACGGCCGGGGAAAGACGCTGGTGCAATTGCTCGACGAGTTCGCTCAGGCGCGCGCGGCGGGGCTGGAGGATCTGCGCGCGATGAAACTGACGAGAGAGGATTTGAATCGCCGCGGAAGGCATCCGTCGCTCGGCGCGGTCACCCTCTCCGAGCTGCTGGCGGCGTGGGC
>Ga0335074_10014996_pt1 | contig 10878 bp, 14 predicted proteins | sample Lox_Sample_23_FD_206715 | JGI IMG/M metagenome (GOLD analysis project Ga0335074, IMG submission 206715) | Soil microbial communities from Loxahatchee National Wildlife Refuge, Florida, United States - Lox_Sample_2.3 | ecosystem: Environmental > Terrestrial > Soil > Wetlands | place: USA... | reverse complement strand
GCAGCACCGAACTCCGACGGAGCCCGAGGAGCTCGAGCGCGACGAACGCGCCCGGCTCGACACCACGCCGCATCGCGGCCCCGAGGACTCGGTTTGCCTGGTCTTCGCTCAGCGGAGTGATCGGTCGAACCTGATACTTCGGGATCCGCACCTGCGCGAGGCGCCGCTTCGCGGTCGTGTTGCCGAATCGTTCGAGGAACCGGCTGAGGAGGCAGAAGTTGTACGCGACTGTCTGCGGAGCGAGGCCCGGTCGATCTGAGGTCACTCGTCGCCACGCGTCGTAGTAGAGGTGGTCGAAGTGCGCGTCGCGGAACCGAGAGGGCGTGCAGGCGAGTCCGGCGGCCGCGAGCTCACGACCCGCCTCGCGACACACCCGTCGGTACTCCCCGACGTGGCGCTTCGAGAGGTCGGTGTGCTCGAGCTCGCGGATTAGGACGTTGACCTTCCTGATCCACACCTTCTGCGGTGACGGCATCGGTGTGGTGCGAACGGGTTGCTGAATCGGCTGGGCGCGGTTGGTCACCCCCGCGCTGGGCGGGGGCGGACCCGCGACCTCATTGACGTTGAGTTGCGAGAGCGACGACGCCACCGGAAGCAGTTGCTGGACCCCCATCCCCAACGCTGGCTTTCGGCGCTCTCCGACAGTAAGCTCCGGCCACGAGACGTAACCGAGCTCCCGGAAGGCCTCGTGGAGCGGATCTCGCCCAGCGAACGGATCTGCGTGAGCGTGCCGTGCCCCCGCGATCATCTCGGCTTGGAACCAGACAACCCGCGAATCCGGCGTCGAGAGGCGACGCATGAACTCGAGTTCCCGCTCGGAAGCCTGTCTCGCGGCCTCCGAGTCAACGAACGAGCCCGAGAGCCCTCCTACGGAGTAGACCTTTGAGGCGAAGCGGCATAGCCCGTCAAACTCCCGTCGGCTGAGGAGGCGGGTCCACCCCCACGCCTCGATCAGGTGGTCAGGGATCCGTCCGGCCGAGCGCCCCTCGCGCTCGGCGGTGGAAGCACCGGCCGCGATGGATTCGGCCGGACGGACAGGGATGCATGAGAGGTCGCTCACGTACGAAGCGGCACGACGGCAAGGGATCGAGAATCGCCTTCCACGCGACCGAACCTCCTCGGGCGGGGAACCGAGAGTTCTGGTATATACGGCTCCCGGCCGCATGGACGTGAGCTACGCAGTAAGCGTGGATTCGTAAACTCCGGAGCATCCCGAGTCCGGCCCTGCTGCGAGGATTCGTCGCATCGCTGCGTCCCCATTGCCGTAGAATCGTGCCCGGCGGGGGGAGATGGGCGTTCCCGCACCCTTCCCCAAGAGTTTTCCGGAGGACCGCATACGGTCACACTCGATGGGAGCGGATTCGGCCATCGAGTGGACCAACGCCACTTGGAATCCCGTGACCGGCTGCACGAAGATCAGCGCAGGCTGTGAGAATTGCTACGCCTTCACGTTCGCGGAGCGGTGGCGCGGCGTGCCGGGTCACCCGTACGAGCGGGGTTTCGACGTGCAACTGCGGCCCGAACGACTCACGCTGCCTCTTGAGTGGGAGCGACCCAGGATGATTTTCGTCAACTCGATGAGCGACCTCTTCCACGAGAAGGTCCCCGACGAGTTCGTCGCGAGGGTCTTCTCGACGATGAACCAATCCCCGCGGCACGTCTTCCAGGTGTTGACAAAGAGGGCGAAGCGGCTGCTCGACATCTCCGGGAATCTCGAGTGGTCTCCGAACATCTGGCAGGGTGTCAGCGTGGAGAGCACCGCCTACCGCTGGCGGATCGATGCCCTGCGGAAGGTCCCTGCGAAGGTGCGCTTTCTCTCGCTCGAGCCGCTGATCGGTTCCGTAGGCGAACTCGATCTCCGCGGGATACACTGGGTCATCGCCGGCGGCGAGAGCGGGCCCGGTGCACGTCCCATGAAGCTCGAGTGGGCGACAGAGATCCGGGACCAGTGCCGAGCCGCGGGCGTCCCCTTTTTCTTCAAGCAGTTCGGCACGCTCGCCTCGAACCCAAACCCACGTGACCCGACGGCGAAGGAGAACGGCGGGACGTCTAAGGGGGGCCGGATGCTGAAGGGCCGCGTTTGGCACCAGTTTCCAGCGCCGCTCCGGCATCCGCGTCCCCGGGCCACGGGCTGAACCGGATAGCGCAACCGTCCGGGAAGGTGCCCCGCTTCGTTCGGCCCCTGACCTCGACTATCGCGCCGGCGGCCTCCAGCGCCCCGAGGATCGGCCGCTTTCGGTAGATGTAGGTCGTCGACTCGATCGTCCAATTGTGGGCGACGGTTTCACTCACGGACCGTCCTCCGAAGGCGCGCCACATCCGGAGCGCTGCGCCTCGGGCCCATGGCGCTCGCGCGTTAGCGGAATAGTCCAGGAGCGTCTTCTGGCCCAACCCCAGATAGTCGCTGAAGCGATATGCACCGGTCCGGTCCATCCGGAACATCGCCTCCTTCATCTCCTCGAGGCCCCGAAGATTCTTCGTCGCGAAAATCAGGTGGTAGAGGGGCCTGTCGTTCGCGTCGCAGATCTCGAAGCTCCGGACGAACACCCTCGCTTGAATCGCGCCCAGCTGCCTCTCGTAGAGCCTTACGAGGAAGTCGACCCGCTCGCGACCCGAAAGGGCCTTCGCGCCGGTCCAATCCGAACAACCGAAGAGCGCGTCTAGGGCGGGACCACGATCCGGCTCCAAGAACCTGCTTACGAACCCTGACATGAACGTCACGAAGAGCTCACAGCTCCGGCTCGAGAGTATCCTTCGCAGTGTAGCCATCGGAAACTCGGTGAACCCGAAGGGGTCCACGAACACCAGCGTCGGAGCAAGTTTGGCGCCCCGCTGGTCGAACTCGTCGAGCATCGAGGAAACGCTTCGGTCAAACAAGGCGGTCTCGACATGGAACGTCCATCCCTGGGGGAGTCTGGGGAAGCGCTTGTTCAGGAGCTCCGTGAGATGCGTGGCGCGTGCGGGGTCGTTCTCGATGAAGAGGAAGTAGATCTCGGACGTGAGCTTCAGCTTGTGCTGCGTTGCCGTTTGAATCGCGATGACAGGACTTCCGGCCTCCCCGCCCGAGTATTCGCCGGGGCCGGCGAACCCGTCGAGGTAGTTCAATCCCCTACTCTGCGATGCCAAAATGGGCAACCACGCGCCCAGATACGACTCAAGTAGCCGATGCTTAGCGACGGTGTGATCCTCGATGGGCCAAGTCACCTTCCCAGCGTGCGGGTCCGTCACGGGCGGTCTCCGGACGGAGGCTGCGGATCTCGCGTCTCAATCGGGCCAATCTGCCGGAAGCAGTCGGCCATGTGTTACTGGCTGGCGGCCGGGGGCGGGGGCGTCGGGGAGCTGAGCGAGGGGCGCCGCGGGTCCGGCCTCCCCTGTCGGATGTCGTCGAGAATTCTAGCCAAATCGAATCTCTCGTCGGCTTCGTCGAAGAGCCTCTCGCCGTACGACGTCGTGCCGCCCCGGTAGTAATAGAGTCGGACGAGCGCCCCTGCGTTCTTGGCGGCCTGGACCGCCGGCACGTAGTCCGCATCGCCCGCTACGAGGGAGATGTGTTGGGCCTCCTTGGACCAGGCAATCCGAGTGAGTTCCGTGGCGAGCAGAACGTCGACCATCTTCTGCTCGGTACACTCGAACTGTTCCGACCCTCCTGCGCGTGCAACCGGCCTGCCGTACTTCTTCGACCTCGCGCAGTAACCTTCCCGGACGGTGAATCGATCGAGCCGCGTGACCAGCTTGAGCTCTGCCTGCTTGGTCGCGTACGTCGCGGCCTGAGCCGGGGTGGGCCCGTTCACAGGCTTGTACGGCAGAGCGTCGAAGTAGTAAGTCCGGAAGCGCCAGTGATAGGTCGGTGTGATCCTGCCGGCAAAGTCCTCGAGGTTCAGCGTTGTCCCGGCAGGGAGCGCTTGCGCGGCGGCAGCGTTGAGATATTGGGCGTCGATGAGGCTTACCGATCTCGGACGCTCTGTCCAGTCCCCGTCCGGCACAAGAAGAGGACCCCAGTTTTGCCCGGCGGCCTCCCTTTCGGGAGGCCCCGGGACGTGTACATCTACGGTACGGGAGGACGGGTTAAAGCTCTATGCCCGCTGCTCACCCGCTGCGGTGATGCCCCGCTCGGCGCAGCACAGACACGAGGTTCGACCGGGAGAAGACCTCTGCCCACTCAGTCGGAATCCTCGGGCTCGGATGGTCCGACGTCATCCGACTCCGGTGCGTGCCTTCCCTGGGCGGCGTGCTCCCCCAGCCTCGTTCGCCGCGCCTTCGGTCGCTTGAGCTCGGCCGCGGGCGCGGGCTTGAATGTCACATTGCGGAACGGCGGGTACTGAGGCTGCTTCCCCTCGAAGAGCTCCCGAATCGTGAGAATCTGGTACCTGTCGTACTTGTCGTCAGCTGCCAACTTCCAGTCCGGCTTATAGAAGCCCAACCCCGCCGCCTCAGTCCGCATCTCTCGAGTGGGGTCATCGAGGGTAAGCAGGACCCCGATTGGAGCCTGCTCCCGTACGACCACATGGGCGAAGTCACGCACCTCGGAGAGCTTGAGCGATCCCGACTTGACCTGGATGACGATGGTCTTGACGGGGCCGCCCTCCTTCTCTCGAAAGAACAGCTTGCCGTCGATCCCGGAGTCGGCTCCCTTCCTCCGCTCCTCGGCGACTGGGCGAGCACCGATTTTGCCGAGAGCCCACCACTGGAACTGGTAGCGGTCCTGCTTTGACAGCGCGATAGCCCCTGCCTCGTCCTCCGGCTCGCCCACCACCCGGTATGACACACGGTCGCCGTATGCGTCCTTTAGGCGGCTCCTGATGAGCGTGATGGCGAGGTGAGTGATGTCGATACCGATCCATCGCCTGCCGAGCTTCTGTGCAGCGGCGACTGTGGTTCCGCAGCCGCAGAACGGATCCAGGACAGTATCTCCTCGATTTGAACTAAGGAGGATGATCCGTTCGAGAAGTTCCTCGGGCTTCTGGGTTGGGTATCCAAGTCGCTCCGCGGTGCTGGTTTGAAGAGACCGAACATCGGTCCAAACATCTTGGAGGACGGGCCCTTTGCTCTCGTCAAGGTACTGCTTGAGTCCGGGGAAACCAGTGGAGGAGTATGCGAGCTTGCCCAAACGGTCGAGCTCTTCCATGCGATCCTTCGTCCACTTCCAAACACGAGTGTGCCCCTTCCACTCGTACGTCAGATTCGGTCGGTTTGGATTTGGGTTCTGGACGTTCTGAATCCGGTAGCGCCTCCCGTCAGGGTCCGTGTACCGAAAGAACTGGTCCAGGTAGGCGGGCTCGTACTCCCCGTATTGAGGATTCCACGTGGCGTCGGGGGATCGAACGTAGAACAGAATCGTGTCGTGTACCGCGCCGAGGCTCTTCGTGACGTTGCCATGCCCGGAGTAACGCTTCCAGACGATCTCGTTTCTGAGATTCTCGGGTCCGAAGACCGAGTCCATCAAGAGCTTGAGGTAGTGGCCCGCGGTAGGGTCGCAGTGAAGGTAGATGCTCCCCGTGGACTTGAGGACCCGACGTAGCTCGACAAGCCGCGGTGCCATCATCGAAAGATAGGCGAGCATGTCGCTCTGGCCCACCAGTTTCTGAAACGCAGCGAGGGCCTCTGCGGCTGCGCCCCCCGCTTCCAAAGTTTCGTCAAAGGTGCGACGTGCCGCTGCGTCCCACCTCCACGTGTCTCCGAACGCCCGGATCTGCGCCGCCGAACGCGACCCGTCCTGCTCGGCGAAGAGGACGTTGTAGTCCTGGTTCGAGTTGAATGGAGGGTCGAGGTAGACTAGATCGATCGACTCGGAGGGAAAGTAATCTCGGTTGCGGAGGATCGGGAGGTTGTCGCCGTAGTAGAGCATGCTCGGCCGATCGGCCTTCTCTTCCACGAGGGCCGCAGCGTCAACCGGGAGCTATGAACTTAGCGATTCATCGCTCGGCGGAAGATGGGCGGTGCGGCTACGCGAGCTTCGCGTTCGGGTACTTCTGCCCGCACTCGTCGAGCCGCCGACGCACGGCGTCGCGGATGAAGTCCCACTCGTCGACCCAACCCGCGCACTTACGGTTGAGATCTCGGATTCGCTCGAGGTCGCCGATTGGGATCCCTTCCGGTCGTCTGGGAGCCTCTCGGCGTGGGCTGGTCGCCATATGTCAACATACAGCGACCTACTTACTTAAGCCATTCGTTGACATACTGCGACTGTGCCCGCGAAGGCGAAGATAGAGGTTGCATTCGAGCGCATCGGAATCAAGCTCCCGATCGGCCTCTACCGTGAGATGGAGGCGGTTATCGCCTCGGGCCAGCGGTGGCCTTCCCGACAGGATTTCATCATCGATGCGGTAAGGGAGAAGCTCGACCGGCTGGAGCGTCCCGAACGCAACAGGGGACGGAGAAAACACTAGCAGCGTCCTCCCCCGCTCAAACAGGATGGCAGTCACGGTTTGCTAACCAGCTAATACCGGTAGGGTCTACGACTCCCGGATGGCACAGAGGGACCCCGTCCGGCGGCAGCGAACCGAGACCGTCCTCTTCAACGGCCCGGTCGTAAAGGGACCGGGGGGAGAGTGGCACACAAATCCGATTCACGTTCCTGCCAACTGGGATCTGAGCGTCGAGGCACGCAGTCGAGTCAGGTTCTATGCCGGGATCTTCGATGAGCCCAATTATCAGCGCTTGCGACGGATGGCACGTCCCGCGTTCCCTTTCCGATTCGGAACCGACCAAGTCGCGTTCAGCCTAACTCGCCGGGCTCCAGTAGAGGATGACTATCGGGTTGTGATACGAGTAAGCGTCTTTGCCGGCCAGCGCGCGACGATCCAAATCAAGATCACCCTCACGGACTGATTATGAGGGGTGGCCAGTCGGATGTGGTCGACTATCGAAACCTGCCGTTTGAGCGGGGGGCGTTACGCTGGGCAGTCTTCGCGTTCGCCATGGTTGTCGTCCTGATCATCGCATGGGACGTGCTCATTTGGTGCCGGTACGGTCTTTCTACGCTCAATTCGTCGCTCATGGCCCAGGGAGATTTTGCCCTGCCAGTAGTAGGCGGGATCGCGGCCCTAGGAGCCGGATATGGCTTCTTCAGAACGACCTACAAAGGCGTCCCGCTCTTCGGAAGGCTGCCGACCGACGTCAAGAAGTCCATTGAGGAACTCAGCCGTCCGCCCGCCGCGGTCGCCCCGAGTGGCAGGCTCTCGGCCGCTGTAGACGTCAAGGCGGGCGCTCCGGTTAGTGAGGACACCTCGGCGCCGAGTTCCGGCGATCCCTCTTCAGCTCCCGTGGGGCCCGGACCGGAAAACTGATCGGATGGGCTCATGCCTGGGAAGCGACGCGATTCGGGCGACGACGCGATTGCCTTCATTCTCGGGCTCATCGGTGCTGCTGGAGCGATTGCAATCGCGGCACATCTATCTCAGCCCAAGTGTCCGTACTGTCAGCATCACATTCCGAAGGGCTCGAATCCATGTCCCCGGTGCGGGACCCCACTTTACTGGTCGTGACCCCGATGGCCACCGACCGCTCCTATCGAGAATCGGTCCGTGCATTCTACGACGGGCATCTTCGTTCCTTGGAGTTCGGGAGCGCGGTCGCCGACGTCATCCTGGTTCCGCTGCTCGCGCTGAACCTACTCGGCGCAGTCACAATTCGGGGCCCGTACGCACCAGGCATTCTCGCAATCTTCGCGTTCATCGACGTCTCCTCGACGGCAATTCTCCTCGTCGCGGGATATGTTGGGCACGATCGACCGAGCGTAGAGTGCCAAGACTGCAAGGTCGCGATGACTCCCGAAGTTGCGGCTTGGACCTGCGGAAGATGTGGTGCGAGGCTACTTGTCCAGAAGGGTACGAAGGCTCCGGACCACGGAGGCGACTGACCATCCCTAGGTCAAAATCCATATTGGACCCGGCCCGTTCCTGAACGCTAGATCGCCACTCGAAGTGGTGTAAGGAGTCCCGGTCGAACTCGGGAACGTCCCGGGCGCAAATGACCCGGCGTCGGTGACCACTTTGCGGGTCGGGTGGCCGATGATAAGGGCGTCTCCCGAAAGTGAGTGAGGTGCTCATCCGTCAGGGGAGCTCTGGCCCGGGAAGACGGTAAGGTCGTGGGCGAGCGAGGCGCGCGAGCAACACATTGCGGTTCCGCGGTTCCGTGAGCACGGAGTCCGAGGGGCCGCCGTACTTCCGCGCGAGCTCGACGCGTCACGCGCGCACACGCGCGCGCGTGCGCGCGCGAACGACTCGGCCGGCCGGGTCACTCGGCCGATTGGCCTTGCTCGGCTGCAATCAGGGCTCGAAGGCGGACCACCCGCTTCGGCGAGACTCGGAGGTCCCGGCAGATCGCACGCTCAGTCGCCTCCGGGCCACCCGCGCGCAGGCGCCCGAGGATGGCTTCGGTCTTCGCCTTCTCGAGCCGCTCGCGGTTGGACCGCTCCTGACGTACGGCCGCCTCGGCTACCAGCATCTCCGACCTGTTCTCGCGCCACAGGCGGAGCGACTCCTCCCTGGCGGTCCTGGCCGCGGCCAGGAGCTCGCGGACCCCCTCCTTCGTCGTCACGGCCCGCCTCCCTCGGCCGAGCGGCCGGCCGAGTGAGAGCGGCGTCGGTGACGGGCGATGGAGTCGGCCGAGACCACCCGGCCGCACTCGGGGCACTCGGTTTTCCGTCTGGGGTCCCACTCGGCCGAGTCCGTCGGCCGAGTGTCCGGCGCCGGGTCGGCCGAGTGATGGGACTCGGCCGGGCTCGGCTCCAGATCGCTCGCGGGAGGAGGTCCCTCGAAAGGTACACCGCCGGACGCGAGGCGTCGAGCGATGGTCTCGATCAAGGGCTCCAATCGGGCGCGCAATCTGGCGACCTCCTTCTCGAGCGCGAGGATCCGTTCGACTGCTTCCGAGTAGCCGAACCCCTTCTCGCGCCGATCCGGTTCAAGCTCCTCTTCGGTCACGACCACCTCCACCTCTCGCGAATGATGTCGCGAACGCGACCTATCCAGGCCCACGGATGCTCGGGATGGAGCGCGCGGACCCGGACGTGCTGTCCCGCTTCGAGACAGTACCAGACGGTCAGGTCTCCCGGCTCCGCGAGGTACGGGACCTCAAGGTGAATGGCGCCATTCGTCCAGGGCTCTCCGCACAGGGGACATGTTCGACTCATTGTTCGTCGGCTCTCCGAGCTACGGGGTCCGCGGGATGATCGACAGGCCTCGCAGAGCGCGAGGAACCGTTCGGTTGAGCGCGGGGAGCTGGGCACCGGCCGTTCGGGGGCGTTCCAAAGTCCACCAGGGGGTTTGTCACGTTCCTGTTTCCCCCGCCGGGCCGCTCCCTGCCCTCTTCCACACGGAATACCACTTCCGGCAGCTCGTCGCCGGAGCGTGGACTCGGAGCGCGATCTGTGCCCATCGAAGACCGTCGGACTCTCGCAGCCTTCGGATTTCGGACAAGACCTCGATCGTGATCCTCGGAGGCCGACCGACTGCCTTCCCCGACCGAGTCTCCCAGATGCCCGTTTCCCGGTGCCTCGCCCTGAGGTAGCTGAGCCGGTCCTGGGTGCGGATCCCAGTCAGGTCCGCCTCGAGCTCGGCGACCCCGGCCAGGATGGTTCGTGTGAACCGGCCGACTGGGGTCGCCGTGTCGATCGCCTGATCCGAGCAGACCACCCTCACCCCGTTCGCTTCTGCCAAGTCGAAGAATTCCAGGACACCCCGGGTCGATCGACCCAGTCTGTCGAGCTTCGTCACGAGGACCACGTCGGCGGACCGGGACTGGACGAGCTCACGGACGCGGTCGAACTGTGGCCGTTCCATCGAACGGCCAGTCACACCGGCGTCGACGAGGACTCGATCTTCGGGAAGTTCGAGACCGAGCTGGCCAGCGAGGGCTTTGAGACGCGAGACCTGCGTCTCGACGGATTGGTCAGCGGTCGATACGCGGGCGTAAACCGCGGCCCGGTTCACTTGCTGTGCCCCCCAGAGTCCGAGGCTTGGCAATAGCGGATTGCGTCGGCCGGCTTGAGATACTGGAGGCGTCCGACCTCCGAGACCGAGATCGACGCAGGCTCGAGGACGTCCCCTTCCTCCACCGCCGAGACAACGCCGAATTGGAGAGCCTGGAGCGCCTTCTTCCGGCACGCATCGTCGCCATCCTTCGGGAACTCTGCGACTAAGGAACGGTGGAGACACAGCTCCGGACGTGGCACCTTCGGAGGTCCGTCGTATCGGTGGGGTCGGGGACTCCAGGACGCGATTGCTCGAGCGAAGCGGACCCTGCGGACCGACTCGCGCTCGGAAACCGCGCGCGGCCCGTTAGAGAGTCGGTCCCGCTCGCGGACGAGCCATCCGACGTATCCGCCGATGACTGGGGGTCGGTGGCGTACCCCTGACGTGGGAAGGTGTCTCTCTGCCCATTTCTGAGCTTGCTCGACCAGCAGCCGGTACTCCTTCTCAGTGAGCCGGAATCGGGGTTCTCGGGTCCGGAGTCGAGGGGGGTTAGGGGAGGTAAGTGCGGAGTTAGGGGAGGTAAGCCGGGTCCGGGGGAGGGGTTGGAGGAGGGTCGGGTCGGGTCCGGGGAGGGTGGTTTCTGACGGAGCGATGACCGAGTCCGGGGGTGGAAGGAGACCTTCCAGGACCCCGCGCGCGGTTTTCGCGAGCATCAGCAGCCGCCTTCCTCAGCGTCTTCGGCGCGGCCCGCGCCTGGATGGAAAGACGGGCCCCGACGAATCGGGGCCCGGGAACGGGTTGGAAACTCCGTGTGGATCAAGTCGGACGCGAGCTCGTCCCAGAGTTCGGAGGCGGGCCGGCCCACCAAGTGGTCCCTCGCCCCGTCAGAGTAGCCCCGAGCGGATTCGAACCGCTGTCGCCGGCTCCAAAGGCCAGCATGCTTGGCCACTACACCACGGGGCTG
>Ga0335074_10014995_pt1 | contig 10879 bp, 7 predicted proteins | sample Lox_Sample_23_FD_206715 | JGI IMG/M metagenome (GOLD analysis project Ga0335074, IMG submission 206715) | Soil microbial communities from Loxahatchee National Wildlife Refuge, Florida, United States - Lox_Sample_2.3 | ecosystem: Environmental > Terrestrial > Soil > Wetlands | place: USA: Florida... | reverse complement strand
CCGATCCTCGGCTAAAATATATCCCGATCTCTGGGCCAACGCTGCGTCATCGCACATCGCGTTGTTTAGAACACGACTTTTCTAAACAAACATTTAAATCGACAGCAATTCAAGTCGCGCGTTGTTGATAATTGACTATACGGTGTCGCCCAGCATTAGTACATCAGTATTTGACATTACGACCATTTCCAACTCGAAACGGGGCACATTCGCGACATTCTTCTGTAAGCGCACAACTTCCCCTGCTCAACACGGACTCTACACGCAGTCACCTGATCGGACAATTCGGCACTTCCAACTCTTACAACAATCGACTTCTGCGCATTCAACGACTCTGAATTGTGATGATATGGCATCGCGACAATGTATCAGGGTTCGCGATGGTGTTTTTGTGTGCCAACACTCGGCGTCGTGGCTTGCGCCGGTGACCGCGCAGTGCCGTATCGCGCCAGCCTATCGCTTGGAGTCGACGCAGCTATTTCAAACTCCACTCGAGTTTGGTCACGTCTGCGATGATCCGACCGCCCCTGGTTGCCTCGAAGGCGGAGTGCGCACGACTGAACGGCCACCGCTTGTGCCTCCTTCTAATAAATGCGTGTTTCGCGTGGTGCTGAGTAGACTTTGTGGCCTCCTCCTTCGGGGCACGGCACACTTTGGCACGCTTGCTCGGCTTTCTTTGGGCCTGGATTTTTCCGCAGTACATTAGCGCTTCCGCCGGTCCAGGGAGCCGTCATGACACTATCTGCGTTGGCCACAATGTTATTAATGTCGCTCTTTGGAAGTGTCTCATTGTTGAGAGGCCGTTATTAAGTTGTCCAGCTGATGGCGCCATTGGACCGGCGCGGATGCTTACGTTCGTCGCGTGTGCCGACGGAAGGACATGACATGGCATCACGCTTATTGCGGTTCGATGAAACCTGCCATAAATTCTGATGAATAAAAAAGGCCTATTGCCTTCCGCCCATGGAAAGGTGCGCGCATGTACGTTTGATAGGCCGATCCGCGCCTTGCTGGATACGAATCCAGGCCATGTATTCACGAGACCACCCACCACGGTGCTATTGACGGCGAGACAAATCAAGCAGAGCGACAGCAATGCTCCCTTATCGTGTGTAAAAAAGATGCCGCGTGGTGCAAATCGATGTCCGGCGTGGCTTGCGATCTGAAGCTGGATGCATCAGCATCAGTAGCCATTGCGGGTGGCCGGCTACGGTGAGGGTGAGGCAAAAAATATGCAGAGTTCGTCGACATGTTAAAATCCTCGTCGGCTCACAACGCTGGCATTGGGGCTGATCTGCAGCCCAGCTCTCGCATGCGCGAACGAAAAGCTCACATGAGGAGGTGTGGGCGCGCTGCCGACGCACGAGGGTCGACGGCTTTTGCCTACCATCAAGCTGCTACTGCCCGCTCCAGCACGCTCTCCCGCCACGACTGCCGCTGGCGTTTGGACACGGTGAGGGTCTGGCACCACCGAAGACGTTTGCGAACCACTGGCGATCCACGGCCGAAACATATCTATCTTGGAAACTTTTATTTCTCCCAGAACCCGCTTCTCCCGCATGTTGAGCGGCAGGCCCACCGGATTGGCCAAGCTCCATGCGCTCGGCATGGCGACCTTCGATTTCGCTTTGGACATTGGAAATGTGACGCTGGCCAATCCTGACGGCAGCTTGCGTCGTTTTGAACCCTCTTAATCGCCCGGCTTTTGGTTCCCTCTTAAGCGAACGGTATTCCAAGCCATAGCATGAGTGACCGTTCGAGTCTCGTCTGTCCGCCAAACCAGCTACACAATCCATCCATACTCCACATCGGCGCAGCCACGCCTGCTCAAGCGCTTGCTCTCAGTCTGACAATCTCAGCGGTCCAACACCCATTTCCGTACCTAGAGTGTCCATATGATGTTTCAGACGTAGATTATCTGTGCGAAATTGAAGAAAGCGCACCGCTTGGGTGGTGAATGTTGTCGGCGCAAGGGTGTCTCATCAGGAGCGCACCGGTTCATCTCAGCGCATGGAAGCCGCCCAGATGGGGCCAAATCGGCCGTTGTTTTCGGGGGATTTTGTCGCTGATTGCTGAATTGAGCGTTTTAGATATTTTTATTGCTTGCTCGTGGCCTATTGCGCCGAGCGTGAAGCTTCGAGTTTGTAGCAGTCCGTAGCAGTGCGCGCAAATGAGAGCCCGTCGCAAACACTGAAGCGCAATCCAAACTTGCTTTTTCATGAATAGATGACTTCTTTCCAATGCGAATGACTTATTCCACACGTAAAATGGGTATTGAACGCTAGCTATGCGGCCCGCTGGCGGTGTTTGGGGCGCTTCAAGTTGGCATGGCGTCGCCTGGGATGCATCGCTTCAAATGCCTGCCAGACTCGCCCTCTTCTTTCACCCTCCACCTCTCAACCCTCAGCAGGCCACAGCACAACCCTCTTCGACATTCGAAAGTCGGAGGCGTTGTCGACTGCGGGTGTTCCTTGAGTGGCTTCAGTTTTTTCCATTCTCTTGTGTTTGCTTTGTATCTCACCGCTTCCGGCCCGGCGTCGCTCCACGGAGCTCAGCGGCTGAATCCAGACGACAGATCCAGCATCCGCCATCGTTATCCTTTCTCGCTTCATAGCAAGTAAGTGTCTAATTGTAACCATGCGACCATCATCAGGTCAAATCTTTCGCTCGGTGTCGCTTGTTGGGGATGCAGGATGCTTCGTTCGCTGCCGTTGGCTCCGCCCTGGCGGAGCTGCACCGAGCCAACCTCTCCCACAACCGCAAAGAGTGATGAGTGTGATGATGGACAAATTTCGAGACTCGAACCATCTATATTCAAAGAGCTAACGGGATCTTGCCAGTCACCTTATCCTTCACCCTCGCCAACCTTGTCCGCCCTTAGCCCTCGCAACCTGCGACATTGGCGCTGTAGCCTTCAGACATACAAAATTGAGAGGCTTGTAGACCTGTGCAAGCAAATATACATTGTTGGAGAAGAAGCAAGGCTCGGTTACTTGCCATCCTTCTTTCATGATGGATGTCGCCAACCTTCTCTCTGATACTAAGCTTCACCACCAAACTCGCCGTGCACAAGCGAGTATCGAGGCACAAGGTTCTGAGAACCCAGCCACAATCGATCAAGCAACGAACGACGCATATGTTGCTTTGTCTGAGCTCCGTCATTCTGGGCAGCTCAATTCCTTCCAGTCTACTACCGCTAGGCCTCAACGTGTGGTAGGTAGCTCGGGTTCTTCGACGCTTCCTCCTCGGAACGTCACATTCGAGCTCCTCCTGACTGAAGGCACTCAACATCGTGCTCGTCTGCCATTGCGCGTTGGCATTTACCCTCATGATTGCACAGATTCCATCATTAGCACGGTCAAGAACTTCTATGGCTTGTATGATGGCTTCGGTGTCAGCTTCGAGAACAGGCAGGGTGATGTTATGATCCCACTTTATCAGAACTTCGAGGACAAGATGACTGTTTACGTCCGCGTCGTCGAGGATGCTGCCTCCCGCGATGGAACACCCAGAAACTCCATGTCGCCACGGCGTGCGCGACTTGGCCCCCCGATCGAGATTGCTCCGCTGCAGAACCAAGGCCAATCCATCTCGCGACCACCTTCTCGTGCCGCAATCAAACGCAGCGTCTCACCTCAGAATAGCAATGGCCGACGAAGCCAATCGAACAAGGCCCGATCTCGTGGTAGCGTCAAGAGCCGTGCTGGCAGCACTCATGGCAGCATCGCTGACCATATCGGTGACTTCAACGCCGCTGATGATAGTGACAGTGATGGTGGGAATGCTTCAGTCACCAGCTCTCGCAGAGACAGAAACGACATTGTCGCTAGCGCAGACATCAGCGTAGACAATATTGTCGAAGGAGGTCGTCGAAAGCGTGCTCGCTTCGAGGCATCGGTACATCATCCTCAACGCCGTATCACCAATTACAGGACTGACTCCACTCTAGGAACTGCCCTTGTTCGTCCCTTCACAAATCGCGGTTACGACCTCTGTATCCTCTGTTTCTCCTCAGCGCCGCATTGAAGGCCATACTGGCGCTTCTCCCTATCAATTCACCAACCAGCAGACCTTTGTCTACAATCAGCCATTGCCATCGCCTCAAAGCCATAGCCAGGCTGAAATTGTGTCTGTTGGACTCGGTTATGGTGTATATTCTGCCACTCCCGTACCTCAGAACAACAGGATGCGCCATCGTGGTAGCACCTCATATGTACCTCCTTATCCTCCGAATGTCATGGGTACCGGTATCCTGCCAACCCCCGATCCCACGATTAACAGTGTTATCTCGGACGAGGACGTGGCACTACAATTGATGCGGTTGGGTGATGCCTCGAACTTCTCTAGCCATGCACGCATCTCTACGTCGACCATTGACGAGACTTTGAGTGGACGTGCTGAGCTAGGCTCATCGGCCGAAGCAAGTGACGAAGGAAGTGACGTCGATGATGATCTACCTGCCGGCGCCGTCTACAGTGATGATAGCGCGGAGGAGTATAATGATCATCGCAATAGCTCTTTCAGAAGCAGTGACGGCGTCATGGTCGATGAGTCTGGTCGTCTGATGAAGAGGGCCAAGCTCAGCAAGGATCACAAGTACGCTACAATGGGCCATAAGACCATGAAGATGCCCAAGGTTCGCACATCGTTGGCGAGCAAAACCAAGGTCAAGACCGAGGGTGGCTTCAAGGTTCCCATCTCACCCACTTCCATCCCTACGCAGTCACGTAAAGGCTCAATTTCGTCTCTCAACATGCACCACACTCCGTTCTTTGGTGCCGATGAGGAAGACCTCTCTTCCAAGCCACGCTGCCAGCGTTGCCGAAAGAGCAAGAAAGGTTGCGATCGCCAGCGTCCATGTGGTCGTTGCCGCGATGCGGGCATTGGCATAGAAGGCTGTGTTAGCGAGGATGAAGGTAATGGTCGCAAAGGCCGTTATGGTCGCCACATGGGCGTTCCTATCAAGAAGTCGCCGACTGCCATCAAGACGGAGCATTATGCTGGCGGTCTCGAGCATATTCACACGCAGCCGTTGCCCGGTTCCATGGCCGCGCCCGGCTTCATCCCAGACAAGAACAACAAGAAGCGCAAGCGATAGATGCACTGCTTACAAGCAGCACCGGTGTTGGCTCAATGGCCACACATCTCCGCAAGGACTCGACGATATACGACTTGAATTGTTTTTCATTTAACAGACTGTTCCCACTCCGCGTTCCAGCTTTTTGTCTGCTCCATCCCTGAAATTTTTTCGGCCATACATTCACACAGCAACAACAAACTACAAATCCAGCCTCACATACAGCGACTCACTGAAGTCTCGTTGGATAATGGTGGAGGTCCCATCCAAACCAAACCAAGCACGCCTTGACGAAGATTCCGTTTGTCTTTTCTCTTCGCTTCGAACAAGCCGTTATTGCGGCCATGGAGTGGATTTGCGTGTTGTTTCGTATCTCTCTGCGTCTCTGTTCTTTCGGGATAGGATGGGATCGGTTGGGCGAAAATGGGCGAGAAGAAAGATGTCAAAACTGAGTTTGAGAAAGGATGGAATTTGCGTTGGTGGGTGGATGATTGTGATTACAAAGTACACAGGCTGGCGGGAAAGCAAGATTGTGTCGGAAGAGCTGACTCTTTACGATGATTGATTGATTGATACTCAAGTCTGCCAAAGCTTTCCTATTTGCTTTTGGGTTTTCTCGTTTGCTCTCGGTTGAGTTACGACGAGGATGCTACTGCTATTGCTGCTGCCACTATTCTCGATTTACAGATTTGGCCTTTGACGTTAATAGCACGACAGGTTGATTGATAGTTGCGTAGCATGTCAACGAGAGTCTTATGTGAAAGTGTCCACTCCAGGTGAATGTCTGTGATCGAAATTGGCTCATTCAGTGAGGTTTATATGGTCGACATCTCAAATCATCAAAAATTCCGTCTTTGGACAATGACCGTAGAGATGTACAGGCCGAGAGCCGTTTTAAATTTCTATCTATACTTCAAGAATAAACTTGATATTTTGAACAGTAATGTCAAGCTGCTGATGTGAATGACGAACAGTCGCTTTGTTTCTTACTGCTCAGCCTCATCCCAGAACCAACTTTCAACCACTGACAACCTGTTACGATACGCCTGCTCCACTCACCACCGTCCTTTCTTGCGGCGCAGCAACCGCCACACATGTAAACCATTCCTCACATCCTCTCTCTAATGGCGATCGATTAGCAGGCCATGTGCAACTTGCTCTCGATAGCTTCGCGGCATTTTTCAACATCCACCTAATCCTTTGAACCACGTATGTTGTCCAAATCTAGCCTTCAGCCGTCACAATGTCAGCAGAAGAAGAGCAACCTTACATTCCTACTCTCCGTGAGCGTATGGCCGCTTTGCAACTCGACCAAGCTAATATCGGCCGCGCGTCTATTCCAATCGGTTCGCCTTCTCTAGACCAAGTAGCAGTGAAGAAGGCTAAACCACCTCCGCCGCCTCTACCTGCAAAGCGCTCTGCCTCTACGAACATCCCTACCTCAAACACAAATGGCGGGTTTGGCCAGCCTGTGGGCAACAAGCCTGACGCGCCGCAAAAGGAACTACTCCCGGCACCTGTAATGAAGAAGTGGGAAGGTCGAGATGAAGATCCACGGCCAGCCTTGCCTTCGAGGAGACCATCAGATAAATCTGCACCTAGTCTACCTCCCAGGAGACCATCCGAACAGCTGTTGTTGAACAGACAAGACTCAAGGGAGTCGTTAGCATCAATTAAGTCTGCGCTATCTTCCACGTCTGCAGCTTCGACTCCAAGAACGAGCATCAGTACAGCTTCAACGAATGGACAAGCAACTGGGAAATTCCGCATCCGCGCACCAGAATACGATCCTGCAACTCTACCTCCTCTGCCAGAGAAGAAGAAAACCAACGACGTCAAAGAAGAAAAGCCACGACTACCTCTTCGACCGACGGTCTCCTCTCCCAACGTTAACAGTCAACCAAGTGTTGAGAATAGACCCGAATTGCCTGCCAGACCTACTCTTCCTCCACGTCCAGGCGCATCAACCAAGGATGCAAAGCAGGAAGAGGAGACCCCTCCACCGATGCCACCCCGCCGCTCCGCCTTGGACTTCGCTTTGAACAAATCTACCGAAACGCCACCTCCACTACCTCTTGCCTCACGTCCAAACCTCGCAGAGTTAAACAAATCTAAACCTAAGCTCAATGGCCACTCTGCCACAAACGGCACAGCCAATGGCTCATCTTCAGAAGGCGAATGTCTTCTTTGTAGGGACTTCAGCGGCCCGGATAACCATGCGGCCCGTTTCCCGCGCGAATCTATACCTACCACCGACATCAAGTGGATAGGTAAGCAGCTTACATCTCCGTTTTCGAGCGAGACAGACAAGGCTCGAGCCATATTCACGTGGCTGCATCACAACATTGCCTACGATGTCAAGGCATTCTTCGGGAAGTGTGTCCGAGGCAAAACGCCGGCCCAGACGGTGGAAACCGGGCTGGCGGTTTGTGAAGGATATGCCGGGCTCTTTGCAGCGCTTGCCACGGCTAGTGGTCTCGAAGCCATCGTGGTTGGTGGCCACGGCAAAGGTACGTCATCATTCATAGCGCCATCTCACGCCCGAAGCGTTCTAAGCTAACATCTCCACTCAGGCGTGGGCTACAACATAACCAGTGCCGACGCACCTCTCCCGCCCCCCGACATCACCGGCCATGCCTGGAGCGCTGTGCGTCTCGAAACGGGCTGGAAGCTGCTGGACGCGTGCTGGGGGGCGGGGCACGTGCGCACGGAAGACGAGAGCTACCACAAGGCCTTCAATCCGGCCATGTTCACGCAGAGCAACGAGGAGTTCGGCGAGCGCCACTTCCCTGCCGACGGCCGGCACTGGTTCGCGCGCCCGCGCACATGGGAGGAGTATCTGCGCGCCGACCTGCCGCAGCCGCGCGTCACCGTCTACACCGGCGCCGAAACCAACCACGGCCTCAGCGAGAAGTCCTTTGAGCCGCGCGCAAAGAACATCGCTGTCGCGCCGAACGCTGGCCCTGCCCGCATCCGCTTCCAGTTTAAGAAGGTTTGCCCACACTGGGACCTCGCTGCGAAGTTGCCTGGTAACGGCAAGCCGTACCTGTTTGTGCTCAAGATCTACGGGCGTGGCGGCGGCGACGAAGAGCACATTCCCTTCGAGACGGATGTGCACCGCGGCGGAGACTCGTGGTGGTGCGACGTCGAGAGGGCGAAGTTGGGCCGCCCTGGACAGGACATCCTTCTCTATGTGCAGGACAAGTATTTGGACGGGAGAGATGGGCGAGGCCTGACCAAGGAGGAGTATTATCGGACCAGACCGAATTGGAGGATGTGGAGTTTCCAAGGCGTGGCGCAGTGGACTTTGGTATAGGAGGCATTCCATGGCGTCTTATGCTCTGTTTCATGCTTTCCTTGGAGTTTGTGAGAGTGTGAAGGGCGTAGTGAATGCTTTGTTCTCAACAATGCACATTGAGATACCTCTTTGAGCGCAGGAATTAATCAAGAGGGGCACTACTGGCTTACTGAGGTCGATGCAATAACTATGAGTGGAACCCTCTGTGGTCTTTCATGGGCAGATTACGTAGAAGAAATGGCTTATTCTTTTACTTCAGATTTCGCTTGAGCTTATGGTCGGCCGAAGATGACTGTGTCGCCTTAGCTATAGCTGTTATGTCGTCCTAAACGAACCCAAAAGGGCGATAATGGCTAGCCCGTTCAACCACAAGCCGCCTAAGTTTTCATGAAATTTAACATATGGACATAGCTCCGGGTCTTGATAATGATATATGTCTTTGTTGAGGTGATAATTTGCATCTTCACCAGACAATGGTAGCCCCGTAACACAATCTGATGGAGAGGACCATGACTTTTAATCAACTCCACGCTTTCCAAGCAGCAAAAAAGCAGCCATATGCTTCGCACGCCGCATCCATCCGCGCAGCGCGCGCACACACCCCCTCTCCCTCCGCCCCCCTTACCCCGGCCCAATCCGCGGCATATCATGGTGCTCGCTGAGCGCCGCCAAGCGCGCATTGAACTCCTCAACACGCTCCTTATGGGTCTTCGTGCCCTCGCGGCGCACACGGTCCTCGATGCGCCGCCGCCGCCGCTCCTCCGCCCGCCGCTCCGCCTCCGTCTCAGCGCGCCAGCCCGCGCTGCGCAGCGCCCCCGCCAGCGACCGCTCGCTCCCGTTCTCCTCTTCGCGCGCTGTGTCCGCCCGCCGCGGTGGCGTGGCGTGCCACGCGCGCTCGCCGTAGCGCGCGTCCGGCGACGCGATGCGCTCGCGCGACGGCGGGTCTGCGGCCGGCGGCGAGCCGTCGAGCGTGGCGCGCCGGCGCGGCGTGCCGTCGGCGTCGGTCTGGCTGCTTGTGCGGCGGGTGGTGGGTGGTTTCTCGGGGGTCGCGGTGGTGGTGGTGGTGGCCGCGTCGGTGGGATCGTCGCCGTCGGGCTCGGTGTTCACGTCGAAGGCGCTGGTGTCGCACGCGGTGCCGTTGTCGGCTTGCTCAGGCTTCGGCCGTACCTTCTTGCGCACTTTGGTGATTTTCGAGCCGCCTTTGAATTTCAGCGCTCCGCCTACGGCGCTGGCGTAGTCGGAGGCGGGCATTGTGGAGAGTGATGGTGCTGAGATGTTGGGTTGTGGATGGGATTGCAGATATCGAGAAAGTCGGTGGTCGGTGCTTGGCACTCTGCAATTGCGATGTCGGGATCATAGACAACTTTTCTGAACGACTTTGGAATAACTTCAGTCCCATCTCAAAATTAAATATCATAATCTGAAAATCAATTGACTGTACGCTTATCTCATGCTCTATCTGTTACGAATGTTTGCGTTTCTCCGTACTGCTTTTCCATTCATACCTTAAGCCAATTCCAGGCTTCGGATAAGTGATTAAAGAAATCACCACTAGATCACAGTGAGCGTCTGCAAAGCTTCTTCAACTTCTTTCGGTTGAATAGATGGTAATGTATATCCTCGTGTATAGTATGAAGAATCAACAACCGTAGCCAAGACGCTCATCGTGTTGAGTCCATACTTCATAGCAAGGCTACTCTAATTGTCGAAACTCTGACCAATGTCGGCGTCTGCAGGTGCTGGACGTTCAGTGACAGTGATACTCTTGCACCAATAGGTTCCGAGCTGAAAGCGCCTACCACGGAGGAGTTTACGACCAAATAGAGCATCATTTGACGAAGAAGACTGTACAGATTTGAGACTGAAAGACAGCCACACAGTTGTAGCACGTGGGTTGGCCAGATGGCTGCAGAAAATGTTTCAAGGCACCAAATTCTTGATACTGACGTCGAAACACCGGGCATAATTACGTCGCTTCCAAGTTTGAAGACTAGCAACTCCATCCCGAGGAACGGCATGTCATCGTAGGCGAGTCGAATGACAAGCCGCGCGGACACCGAGGCCCACAATGATATTCGTCTTGAAAAGATGACAAGTCACAAAAGTTACCTGGTTGCATTGTGTTTCACCGGTTCCATTTGAAGTTGATATGTGAGTTTGGGCCGTTCATCTCGTATATGGAGGCCCTAGCGGATCATGTAACTTGTACCTCATTAAAGTCCATTGCCCTGAGAATAATGCTTAATTTAGCCAATAACGTGTGCGCTTGATAGGTATGGACATGATAGCGAGGAAGTGCTTATGATGGTGCTCTGAGTTGCATTGAGTGAATGCCCCTTTTCGGTGACGACGGCATGCACAGAAGTCTAAAATTAGGGAAGTTTTGGACTTGGGTAAAATCTTGGCTGAGGGAGAAGAAAGGAAACAGTGCATCGATATTCTGGCTCGGAATAAACGCCGTTGGTTGCGGCTCTGAATGATTGACGGGACATGGCTGTGGGTCG
>Ga0335074_10014994_pt1 | contig 10879 bp, 10 predicted proteins | sample Lox_Sample_23_FD_206715 | JGI IMG/M metagenome (GOLD analysis project Ga0335074, IMG submission 206715) | Soil microbial communities from Loxahatchee National Wildlife Refuge, Florida, United States - Lox_Sample_2.3 | ecosystem: Environmental > Terrestrial > Soil > Wetlands | place: USA... | reverse complement strand
CAAAGCCGACCGCATCAAAGCCGCGCGCCAGCGCTTCCGCGCGGATCGCTTCGCGGATGTCGGCGCTCATCCGCGCCCGCGATAGGGCGCGACCCCGGCATCGGGCAGATAGAGGCCCTCGGGCGGCTCGGCCGTCTGGTAGAACACGTCGATCGGGATGCCCCCCCGCGGATACCAGTAACCGCCGATGCGCAGCCATTTGGGCGCGCCGGCGGCGATCAGCCGGCTGGCGATCGTCAAGGTGCAGTCCTCGTGAAACGCGCCGTGAGTACGGAACGAGCCGAGGAACAATTTCAAAGACTTGCTTTCGATCAATGAATCCTGCGGCACATAATCGATGACGATATGCGCGAAGTCGGGCTGGCCGGTCAGCGGACACAGCGTGGTGAACTCCGGGCAGGTGAAGCGCACTGCGTAAAGCACGCCCGGATGCGGGTTTGCCACACATTCGAGCTTGGCCTTGTCGGGCGAGGCGGGCAGTCGGGTGCGCCGCCCGAGTTGGGTCAGTCCCGCTGGCCGCTGTGCCCGGCTCATCTCGGATGTCTCATTGGGGCGTCTCGAATTCGGCGAGCCTGCCCGCCATGATCGCCTCCCGCATCGCCGCCATCAGATCGGCGTAATAGGTCAGATTGTGGGCGGTTAACAGCATCGCCGCAAGGATTTCGCCCGCTTTCACAAGATGATGCAGGTAGGCGCGGCTGAACCCGGTGCAAGCCGGGCAGCGGCATTCCGGGTCGAGCGGGGCCGGGTCGTCGGCATGCCTCGCGTTGCGCAGGTTCAGAGTCCCATCCCGCGTAAACGCCTGTGCGGTGCGCCCGGAACGCGTCGGCAGCACGCAATCGAACATGTCGACGCCGCGCTTGACCCCGCCGACCAGGTCGCCGGGCTTGCCGACCCCCATCAGATAGCGCGGCCGGTCAGCGGGGAGAAATGGCACCGTCGCCTCGGTCATCGCGAAGGTCGTCGCTTGGCCTTCGCCGATCGCCAGCCCGCCGATCGCGTAGCCGTCAAAGCCGATCTTGACGAGGCGCCTCGCCGAGCGCTCCCGCAGGTCGGCATGGGCCCCGCCCTGGACGATGCCGAAGATGCCGTGGCCGTCGCGCTCGATAAAGGTGCGCCGGGAGCGCTCGGCCCAGCGCATTGACAGCTCCATCGACGCCTCGACCGCCGAACGCTCGGCGGGGAACGGCGTGCACTCGTCGAACGACATGGTGATGTCGCTGCCGAGCAGGCGCTGGATCTCGATCGAGCGCTCGGGTGTCAGCACATGCCGGCTGCCATCGATATGCGAGCGGAACGCGACGCCGTCCTCGCTGATCGTGCGCAGCGCCGCGAGCGACATGACTTGAAACCCGCCGCTGTCGGTCAGGACCGCGTGCGGCCAGTTCATGAATTTGTGCAGGCCGCCGAGCGCGGCGACACGCTCCGCGCCCGGTCGCAGCATCAGGTGGTAGGTGTTGCCGAGAATGAGCCGCGCGCCGCTCGCGGCGACCCCGTCCGGGGTCATCGCCTTGACCGTCCCGGCGGTGCCAATCGGCATAAAGCACGGTGTCGCGATCGTGCCGTGCGCGGTGGCGAGACGTCCGGCGCGCGCCGCGCCATCGCGGGTGATGATCTCGAAGCCGATGCTCACAGGTGCGGCTCGATCAGGCAGGCGTCGCCGTAGGAAAAGAACCGATAGCGCTCGGCGATCGCGTGCGCATAGGCCGCCTTCATCCGGTCGAGCCCCGCCAGCGCAGCCACCAGCATGAACAAGGTCGAACGCGGCAAATGAAAATTGGTCAGCAGCAGGTCGACCGCCCTGAAGCGGTAGCCGGGCAAAATGAAGAGCCGCGTCTCGCCCGAAAACCCCCACACTTCGCCGCTGTCGGCCGCGGCGCTTTCGAGCAGGCGCAGGCTTGTGGTGCCGATCGCGACGACGCGCCCGCCGCGCGCCTTCGCGGCGCGGATGCGCTCCGCGACCTCCGTTGTGATGACACCCCATTCGCCGTGCATATGATGCGCGCGCGGGTCGTCCGTTTTGACCGGCAAAAATGTTCCCGGCCCGACATGCAGGGTAAGCGTCGCCCAGTCGACGCCGCGCGCGGTGATGCGCTCGACCAGCGCGGGAGTGAAATGCAGCCCCGCCGTCGGCGCCGCGACGGCGCCGGGCGCGCGCGCGAACATCGTCTGGTAATGCGCCGCGTCGGCCGGGTCGCCGCCTTTCGGGCGCTTGATGTAGGGCGGCAGCGGCATCGCGCCGTGCCGGGCGAGCGCGGCGACGAACGCCTCGCCTTCGAGCGCGAAGCGCAGCACGACCGGTCCGTCCGGCTCCTTGGCGACGATTTCGGCGGCGAAGTCTTCGGCGAAGATGATGCGGTCGCCGGGATGCAGCCGGCGCGCGCCCTTGGCGTAGGCCTGCCAGCATCCGCCGCCAAGATCATGGGCGAGGGTGATCGAGACCGTCGCCTGACCGCGCCTGCCGACAAGCCGCGCCGGGATCACCTTGGTGTCGTTGCATACAACGATGTCGCCGGGCCGCAGCAGCTCGGGCAGGTCGCCGACATGTCGGTCGGCGAAGTCGCCCGCCGCCGGGATCGCCAAGAGCCGCGAGCTGTCGCGCGGCTCGGCAGGCTTGTCGGCGATCAGCTCGCGCGGCAGATCGAAATCGAAATCGTCGAGGTGCATCTGCGCATCTATAGCCGAATTGCCATTTCCGCTGGAAACAGCGAACAATCGAACCGAGCAAGTGAACAGGAGATGGCCCCGATGGCCGCACCCGCAGCGCGGATGAGCGAACCTTCAAAAGCGCCCGGCCCGATGACCGGCGAGCGCTATGTCGCCAGCCTTAAAGATGGCCGCGAGGTGTGGATAGACGGGCGTCGCGTTGACGACGTGACCACCCACCCGGCCTTCAAGGACATGATCGGCGCGCTGGCGCGGGTCTACGATCTGCAGAACTCGCCGCAATACCGCGACGAGATGACCTGCGCCGATCCCGCGAGCGGCAACCGCATCTCGGTGTCGTGGCTGTTTCCGCGCTCGGCCGAGGATTTGAAGAAAAAGCGCCGCAACAGCGAACTCTGGAACGAGCTGACCTGGGGCCAGCTCGGCCGCAGCCCGGACATCCTCGCGCCCTACATCCTTTCGGCGCTGCACCTCAAGGAGGACTACAGCGCGGTCAAGCACCCGAAATGCGATTTCGGCGAGAACCTGCAGAAATATTACGAATATTGCCGCGACAACGATCTCTTCCTGACGCACGCGCTCGGTGACCCGCAGGTCGACCGCTCGCAGCAGACCCAGAACGAGCAGCGTAAGGTCGCCGAGGACACTGAGGTCGTGCTCCACGTCGTCGAGGAGACGAACGAGGGTGTCGTGATCAGCGGCGGCAAGCAGCTTTCGACCGCCGCGCCGCACAGCCACGAGGTGTATGTTTCGCTGTCGGCGACCTTTGCTCAGCGCAACGACCCGAAATGCGTGCTCGCCTTCGCCATCCCCAACGACACGCCGGGCCTCAAAATCCTCGCGCGCGAGCCGGTGTCGCGCTGGTTCGGCTCGTGGGGGCACCCGCTGCAGATGCTCGACGAGCAGGACTGCATGCTGTTCTTCGACCGCGTGCTGGTGCCGTGGGACCGGCTCTTCATGCTCCACGACCCGACGCCGATGCTGAAGACGCTCGGTGCGGCGGGGCACAGCGTGCCGTTCAACTTCCTCGGCTGGTCGAATTTGTGCCGGGTCGAGGTGCGCATGAAGCTGATCCTCGCGGTGGCGACGATGGTTGCCGAGGCGATCGGCGTCATCGAGTTCCGCGAGGTCGCCTCGAAGCTTGGCGAGATGGCGACCTATTGCGAAATCTGGCGGCACGCGATGGAGGGCATCGAGCACGAGGCGCGGCCGACCCCGACCGGGCAATGGACGCTCGGCCCCGGCCGCGCGATGCACATCTGGTTCGCTCAGGTCTCGGGCCGCATGGTCGAGCTGCTGCGCGAGATTTGCGCCTCGGGGATCATCATGCAGCCGAGCGAGAACGACCTCGCCAGCCCCGACATCCGCCCCTATCTCGACAAATACATGAAAGGCAAGGGCGTCGGCGTCGAATACAAGGCGCGCCTGTTCCGCCTGGCGCACGACCTCGCCGCTTCGTCCTACGGATTGCGCCAGGACATCTACGAGTACTGGCATGGCGGCGACCCGGCCCGCAACCGCATCAACCTCTTACGCACCTTCGACCAGCGCGCGATGACGGCGCGCATCAAGGAAATGTTATCGCAACCCTTGCCGCACGGCGAAGCGCCGTAATCGGATAGGAGAAGGCAGGCGGCTCGCTTCTTGCTATCCTCCCCAAAAAGCAGCAGGGGAGGTTTGATATGGCTCAGAGGTTTACCCGCCGCGATTTCGGCAAGACGGCCGCCGCCGCGGCTGTGGCGACCGCGCTTCCACGCTTTTCGGCGCGCGCGGCCGACGACAAGAAGACGCTGCGCTTTATCGCCCAGTCCGATCTGCGCGTGCTCGACCCGATCTGGACGACCGCCTACATCTCGCGCAATCACGGCTACTGCGTTTACGACACGCTGTTCGCCATCGATGAGGAATTCGCGCCGCATCCGCAGATGGTCGGCGATTTCGACATTTCGGCCGACAAGCTCTCCTATCACTTCACGTTGCGGGACGGGCTTGGCTTTCACGACGGCAGCCCGGTCCGGGGCGCCGATTGCGTCGCCTCGCTGAAGCGCTGGATGGCGCGCGACAGCCATGGCCAGTCGTTGGCGCTGGTGCTCGACGAGATGAAGCCCGACGGCGACAAGAGCTTCTCGATCAAGTTGAAGGAACCGTTCACCCTGCTGATCGACGCCCTCGCCAAGGTATCGAGCCTCGCGCCGTTTATCATGCCGGAGCGTCTCGCCAACACCGATCCGTTCACCCAGATCACCGAGGCGATCGGTTCTGGTCCGCTCAAGTTCGTCAAGGAGGAGTTCCAGCCCGGCCACATCGTCGTCTACGTCAAGAATACGGACTACGTGCCGCGCAAGGAGCCGCCGAGCTGGGCCTCGGGCGGCAAGGTGGTCAAAGTCGACCGCGTCGAGTGGCTCTACATCCCCGATGCGACGACCAAGGTCGCGACACTGAACGCCGGCGAGGCCGATTGGTGGGAAAACCCGCCGATCGAGATTCTTCCGGCTCTGACCGCCAATCCTGACATCGTGGTCCAACGCGCTGACGCGCTGCCCAGCCCGATCATGGTCAAGTTCAACTGGCTGCAGCCGCCGTTCAACAACATCAAGATGCGCCAAGCGGTGCTGGCGGTCGCCGACCAGGCCGACTATCTGACCGCGCTCGCCGGTGACAAGGCGAACTGGGAACTTTGCCCCTCATTCTTCCCGTGCGGCACCCCGATGGCCAATACCGCCGGGTCCGAGGCGCTGACCGGCCCGCGCGATTACGACAAGGCCAAGAAGCTCGTTGCCGAGGCCGGCTACAATGGTGAAAAGATCGTCATCCTCGATGCGGTCGACCAGCCGGTCGCGCATAGCCAGGCGCTCGTGGTGGCCGACGAGCTGAAAAAACTCGGGCTCAACATCGAAGTGCAGTCGATGGACTGGGGCACGCTGGTCACGCGGCGCGCGATCAAAGCCCCGCTCGACCAGGGCGGCTGGAACATCTTCGCGACCGGCTGGGTCGGCGCCGACCTCCTTGATCCCGCTGGCAATCCGACGCTGCGCACCAACGGCGACAAGGGCCATTTCGGTTGGCCCTCCGACGACAAGATCGAGGCGCTGCGCGTGCAATGGATGAAGGCGACCACCGCCGACGATCGCAAGAAGCTCGCCGAACAGATCCAGGCGCGGGCCTTCGAGATCGTGCCCTACATCCCGACCGGGCAATGGTTTCCCAAGACCGCGTTCCGCAAGAACGTGAAGGGCGTCATCACGGCGCCCGCGTTCCTGATGTGGAATGTCGAGAAGGTGTGAACCTGGTTATTTCTCCAGCAGCTTCGCGCCCGGCGGGGTCGGCACCTCGAAGACGTTGAGCGTCACCGAGACGAAGGAGTAGTAGCCGATGAGCCCGGCGAGATCGATGACGCCCTTCTTGCCCCAACGCTTCTCGGCCCGCGCGTAAACGTCGTCGCTAACCCGGTGGTTCTCATAGTACGAATGCGCGAATTCATAGACGAGCCGGTCGTCGGGATCGTCGAAGTGCGGGTTCGTGCGCTCGGCGATCGCGTCGATCTGGTCTTGGGTGAGGCCCGCGTTGAGGCCGAGCCGCACATGCGCCGCCCACTCGAACTGCGCGGTCCAATAGCGCGCCGTGACGAGGATCGCGATCTCGGTCTGCTTTGGCGTGTAGGGCGTACCGAAACGAACATGCGCGCCCAGGCGATGAGCAAAATCGGCAAGCCCCGGGCTGTCCAGCCAGACATGCACCGGCGGCGGCACCGCGCCGCGCGGCCCGGCCTTGCAGTCGTCCCAGATGCGGCGCTGCTCGGGGTTCAGCTTGGTTTCGTCTTGCTGTTGATAGCGCGGCATCGGGCGTCTCCGGTATTGGCCAAAGGGTTATTGGCAGGTTGTCGGTGCGATCTTACTGTGCCTGCCAACGATCGGAAGAGGTTGAAGGATGGAGCGTCGCAAGCTTGGCGATCTCGAGGTGAGCGCGGTCGGTCTCGGCTGCGCAACGATGACCCCGTTTTACGACGACCCCGATCGATCGGCGGGCATCGCGACGATCCGCCGGGCGCGCGAGCTCGGGATCGATTTCCTCGACAGCTCCGACGCGTACGGCGCCGGCCGCAACGAGGTGCTGATCGCCGAGGCGGTCGCCGGGCACCGCGACGACTACGTGATCGCGAGCAAGTTCGGCAATATCGGGCTGCAAGGCGGCCCGAAGCTCGCCGACGGCCGGCCCGAATATCTGAAGGAATGCTGCGACAAGAGCCTCGCGCGGCTCAAAACCGATATGATCGACCTTTATTACATCCACCGGGTCGATGCCGACGTGCCGATCGAGGACACGATCGGCGCGATGGCCGAGTTGGTGCAGGCCGGCAAGGTCAGGCATCTCGGCATCTGCGAGGCCGGCGCTCAGACGATCCGGCGCGCGCACGCGGTGCATCCGATCGCCGCGGTGCAGATCGAATATTCGCTGTGGAGCCGCGATGTCGAGGCGGAAATCCTGCCGCTTTGCCGCGAGCTCGGCATCGGCTTTGTGCCTTACAGCCCGCTCGGCCGCGGCTTTCTGACCGGAACGGTGACGAACCCCGACAATCTGCGCGAAGGCGACGCACGTCGCCGCATGCTGCGCTTCCAGGGCGCCAATCTGCGGCACAATCTGACCTTGGTCGAGGAGCTGAAAGCGCATGCCGCCTCGCTCGACTGCACGCCGGCGCAGCTCTGTCTCGCCTGGGTCCTGTCGCGCGGCGACTTCATCGTGCCGATCCCGGGGACCAGCCACGTGCAATATTTGGAGCAGAACGCCGCCGCGGCGGGCATCCAGCTCAACGCCGACACCGAAGATGCGCTCGGCCACCTCTTCGCGCCGGGCGCGGCGGCGGGACCGCGCTATCCCGAAGCCTATCTGGCGCGCATCGGCATTTAGTGGGCTTGCGGCGGACCGTCGCATCGGTTCATCATCCTGGCAGCAAAATTGCGTGCGGCATCGATAACCACGCGGCGACAACCATCCCGGACAGGAGGCTTCCTGATGGCGACGAGGGCTCCGTACTTAAAGGCGCGGTACAGCGGCTATCATCACCGCGACGTTCCGCGCGAAGACGCCGAATTGACCCATGTCGGCCCGGACACGCCGTGCGGCGAGTACATGCGCCGCTTCTGGCAGCCGGTCTGCTATTCCGACGATCTGAAGGACCTGCCGCTGCGGCTGCGCATCCTCGGCGAAGACCTTGTCGCCTTCCGCGACGGCACCGGCGAGGCCGGGCTCCTCGAATTGCACTGCCCGCATCGCGGCACCTCGCTCGAATTCGGCCTTGTCGGCGAAAAGGGCATTCGCTGCTGTTATCACGGCTGGCTCTTCGGCTGCGACGGCACGATCCTCGAAACCCCGGGCGAACCGGCCGACAGCACCTTGAAGGACAAGCTGTTTCACGGCGCCTATCCGGTGAAGGAGGCGTTCGGGCTGGTCTTCGCCTACATGGGCCCGCCCGAGGAAATGCCGGCTTTCCCGATCTACGACAGCCTGGTGCGGCCCGGCTACCGCATCATCCCCGGCCAGAAATACATCTACCCGTGCAATTATTTGCAAATCCTCGAAAACACGATGGACGCAATTCACACCGCGTTCCTGCACACCATCGTCAGCGGCGCGGTGTTTACCGACGAGTTCGGCGTCCTGCCGGAATTGGAATTCGCTGAGACCCCGGTGGGGATCATCTACATCGCGACCCGCCGGGTCGGCGACAACATCTGGTCCCGCTCGGTCGAGAACGTGCTGCCCAATCTTCAGCAGGTCGCGCCGGTCTGGGAAACCGGGCAGCGGGAGATTTCGTTCAGCGGTCCGATGATGAGCCGCTGGGTGGTGCCGATCGACGACGACAGCTCGATGTACATCGAGCTGCGCCATGTCAGCGAGACCGAAGGCATCGAAACTCCCGCCTGGTGGGCCGACCGGTCGCAGATGCTCGCCGGTCAGATGCCGCCCGACACCTACGAGGAAGCCCAGCGCCGGCCACAGGATTTCGAGGCGCAGGTGTCGCAGCGGCCGATCGCGGTGCATGGCATGGAGCATCTCGGCACCACCGACCGCGGCATCACCATGCTGCGCAACCAGATCCGTAAGGGCATCAAGTCGGTCAAGGCCGGGCAGGAACCGGTCGGGTTGTTCAGCGCCGACGCCGGGATCATCCCAACTTATTGCAACAACACCGTCGTGCGCATTCCCCCGGCCAAGACGCCCGAAGCCGACAAGAAGTTGATGCGGGAAACGGGACGGCGGCTGGCGCGCGGCTATATCGAGGCGCCGCCGCTCCTCGCCGCCGCCGAATAGCGTCCTTGCGATTTCCCTCTCCCCCATGGGGGAGAGGGTGCCCGAGGCAAAGCCCAGGGCGGGTGAGGCGGGAATGCTCTAACGCCTGTGGAATCCCCCACCTCACCTAACCTCTCCGCCCCCAAGGGCGGAGAGGGATGTTTTTCGCTGGCTCCGCTTGCGACTTGTAAAAGCGACAGCCATCATCCCGCCCTAAGCAGAGACGAGGGCGAGGGATGAAGTTCGGATTGTTTGGCGGCGCGCGCACCGATCCCGGCGAGCAGGCGAGCGACAGCCGCATCTACACCGACTACATCGACTATATCTGCGAGGCCGAGCAGCTCGGCTTTCACAGCGTCTTTCTCGTCGAGCACCATTTCACCGGGTTCGGCCAGGTCTCGGCGACGATCAACTTCCTGACCTACCTCGCCGCCAAGACCTCGACCTTGCGGCTCGGCACCGCGGTGCTGGTGCTGCCCTGGCACAACCCGGCGCTGCTCGCCGAGCAGGCGGCGACGCTCGACCTCTTGTCCAATGGCCGCTTCGATTTCGGTATCGGCAAGGGCTATCGCTGGGGCGAGTTTCACGGCTTCTGTATCCCGATGCAGGAAGCTGAGGAACGCTATCAGGAAACCGTCGCGTTCCTGCGCAAGGCCTGGACTAGCCAGGGCCGTTTCTCGCATCACGGCAAATACTGGCATTACGACGATGTCGTGATCGAACCGGCGCCGGCGCAAAAGCCGCATCCGCCGTTCTGGGTCGGCGCCGCCAGCCCCACCTCGATCCGCTACGCCGCGGCGCAAGGCTACAATTTGCTGCTCGGCCAGGGCGGCGGGCCGGAGACCGTCGCCGAGGGCGTTTCGATCTATCGTCGCGCCATCGAAGAACAGGGCCGCGTATTCAACCCGTCGACCGTCGGCCTCACGCGCGCGCTGCACATCGCGATGAACGATCACGAGCGCGAGGCGGCGCTAGAGCTGCGCGCCAAGTTCATGGCGCAGGTCGAGCAATTGTCGCTGTCGCCGACCGGGGAGTCTCCGACCCTCGGCCGGCCGCGCAAAGCCTTGACCCAGGCCGAGAGACATGCGCTCACCGAGCGCGACGCGCTGATCGGCAAACCCGACGAGATCATCCGCCGTATCGAGCGACTGCGGGAAGGTGGTGTCGAATACATCATGGTGATCGACTTCACCGCCTCGCTCGACCACCTCCGTCTGTTCGCCCGCGAGGTGATGCCGGCTTTCGACTAGCTATTGCGGCGCCGGATTGAGCGCCGCCGCCAGCAAGTGCCCCAGCCAGACCGCGAGCAGGCATAGCGTGACAGAGATCAGCACATTGGCGCCCGCCTGACCCCAGCGATTGTCGCGCATCAGGTCGAGCGTCTGCAGGCTGAAGGCCGAGAAGGTCGTGAAGCCGCCGCAAATCCCCACCATGACAAAGGCGCGCGCGTCGAACGAGACGACGAACCGCCCGCCCGGACCGGTGAAGGTGGCAAAAAACCCGATCACGAAGGATCCGACGATGTTGATGAGGATCGTTCCCCACGGCATTTGCGGCCCATAGGGGAATTGCGGCCCGAGCACCTCCGCAACGGAGGCGGCTATCCAGAACCGCGCCATGCTGCCGAGTGCGCCGCCGATCGCGACCCAGAGATAGGTGCCGAGCATTACGCGCTACCCCCAGACATCAGCCCAAAGAACCCGCTCGGCGGTAGGTTTCGGGCACACTCCCACCGCCAATCCGGTAGGAGTCATCAGCCCTAGGGGATATTGACCAGGGCGGTTTCGGGGAACTCCATCCCCATCGACGACAAAATGCAATCTACCGGCTAACGCGTCAATCCGTGCGTCCTTTGAGACTTGCCCGGGCTCGTCATTCCGGGGCGCTGCGTAGCAGCGAACCCGGAACTCATGAACACGGACAC
>Ga0335074_10014993_pt1 | contig 10879 bp, 9 predicted proteins | sample Lox_Sample_23_FD_206715 | JGI IMG/M metagenome (GOLD analysis project Ga0335074, IMG submission 206715) | Soil microbial communities from Loxahatchee National Wildlife Refuge, Florida, United States - Lox_Sample_2.3 | ecosystem: Environmental > Terrestrial > Soil > Wetlands | place: USA: Florida... | reverse complement strand
CACGTACGCAAGGCCCGGACCGCGGGCGGCGAGCGCATCCGCGTGTACGCTCGGCCCGGTAATCGGCTGGACGACCCCGATCCGGCCGCCGGGCGCGACGGCGTTGCGGGACTCGAACACGCCTGGCAGGCCGCGGTAGCTGCGGTGCCGCAGCGTCGCCGCGGTGTATTCGTGAACTTCCCAGGGCCCGCAGCCCCAGACCCGGGCCAGCACCGCCACCATGTCCGCGACGTCAGCGGTGACGAAGCCGAGCTGGTCGGGGGATCGGCCGAGGAAACCGGGCATGGGCGCCTCCGGCACCGCACTTACACCGCCGGGTAGCAGCGGATCGCCGATAGCGTGCCATGGAGCGTGACGCCGCCCGCGGCATAGGGCACGAGGTACACCTGGCCCGCGGCTACGTTGACTGGCTCACCGGAATCGCATTCCAGTGTGCCCTGGCCCTCGTTAACGACCAGAACCGAGAAACGCGGGTCCAGCCGCAATTCGCCATCCGGGATCACCTGGTCGGCGCCGAAGAACCCGGCCGCGGCCGGCGGCAGCAGCGCGGTGCACCCCGGCGTGCCCGCCGCGAGGGTCCGGATGCACTGGCCCTGCAGCGCCTTCAGGCGGTCTCCGGTGATGCCCTGCCGGCGCACCGCGCCGAGCGCGATGTCGCTATCCAGGCCGAGGAACACCGCGCCGGGATCCAACGGGAAGCCAGCCCACTCCAGCATGATGGAGAAGTCGCTCATCTCCTGAATCTCGAGGATGAGCATGCCCTCGCCGATCGCATGCGGCACCCCGCCCGGGCAGAACACCACGTCGCCCGCTTGTACGGGAATGCGGTTGCAGGTGGCCAGCAGCGCAGCGGTGTCCTGCCGGGTGACCCAGCCGGACAACTCCGCGGCGGTGACGTCGCGGCTGAACGCCAGGTGCGCCGCTGCGCCAGGCTCGGCGTGCAAGACGAGCCACGCTTCGGTCTTGCCGAAGTCGCTGCCGAGATGCTCGCTGGCGAAGGCCCGGTCGGGGTGTATGTGCAGCGGCAGCCGGCCGCCGGCATCCAGCAGCTTGACCAGCAGCGCGCCACGGGCGCCGTACCGGGCGGTGTACTGGGGCCCGAACCAGGACGTCGGGTCGGCCGCGACACGGTCAGCCAGCAGGGAACCGTCGGGCAGCCTTGTCAGCCCGAGCGGGGCGGCACCAAACCGTGAGGTGGTGGAGGCGATCCAGTCCTCGGAATGCCCCGGGTCGACCCCCTGCTGCCCGCGGAACGCGCGGATCCGCCCCGCACCGGGATAGAAGGACTTGAGCGTATTGGGAGCGAGCGGAATCGGCCGCCACGTCTCCCCGCCGTGGTCAGTCAAGGCGGATCTCGAAGTGCGGCGGGAACCTGCGGCGAGGCGGTTCGATGAGCTCAAGGTAGGAAGCGGCGCCGCCCAGCGTCTCGAAAAAGCTGATCTTGCCGTCGCCGTCCATGCCGTGACCGCCGCCGTACTGCACCTCGGACAAACCCTGTGCTGTCAGCCGTTCGCGTTCATCGTCAAGCGACGGCACGAAGTAGCCGAGGTGATGCAGGCCTGGTCCGTGTGCCTCGAGGAACTCGGTGAACACGCTCCGGCCGCTGAGCGGTGCGATGATCTCGAGGCTCGGGCCATATTCGGGGATGACGCCATGCGACTCAAAGTCCCCCTGCTCGCCGCGGAAGACGCGCTGGGGCAGGTAATCGGCGGTGTAGCGCCAGCCTAGCCACCGTGAAACTCCGAGCTGCGGACCGAGCCGCCTGATGCCTTCTTCCAAGTCCGTCACCACATACGCCACCTGGTCCGGCGGGCGTCCCGTCAACGGGATGAGTGTCGTATCGGTGCGGTCACCGTAGCCGGGCACGTCAGGATTCCCTGGCTTCGGCCTGTGGCGCCATTTCGTGCATCAGTTCAGCCACGATAGGCACCCCGACGGTGAGCGAGTGCACGCTTACGCCGGACGTCATGTTGCACACCTCCAGGATTTCGGCCGGGGTCACCCCGAGGGCCAGCGCGGCCCTGACTTCCCTCGTCAAGGCCGATCGGTCCCGGTGAGTCACGCTGGCGTTGGCGGCGATCGAGATGAGTGCCACCACGCGGGGACTGAGTACGCCGGAAACCCGCGCTGCCGCTGCCCAGGTAAGGAACCGGGCGAAGAATTCCGGATCGGCCCTGATGGCGGCGGCCACGCTCTCGTCCCAGACGCCGAAGACCCGTTCGTAGTCCGCGCGCAGCTGACGGAACTGGGCCTCAGGGCATTGCTTGAGTTCAGTCGAACCCGGGCTGACCTCCTCAAGGACATCGACCGCCAGCAGGTATCCCGCTATCCCCAGGCCGGCCAGCAGAGCGAGCACGGTCACCAGCTCGCGCGGGGTGGCTCCGGCCTTGAGCGCGTTCCGCCCGTGGGTGCGGATCCCGATCGGGTGAATGTGACTGACCGCCGCGGTGGTGGCGATGTACATGAATTCCCGCGTCTTGGCGTCCAGCGTCCCGGTTTCCCACGCGTAGGCCGAGAGACCGGTGTACGCCGCCATGATGTCAGGCGCCAGTTCCAGGATCAGCTGCCAGTCGTCGGCCCAGTAGCCGCGGCGCCGGATGAACTCGGCGCGTATCTCGAGCTGCTCTGCGCTCAGTTCGTCGTCTCCGCTCACGTCCGACAGGGCCGATCAGTCAAGTTCCCCTCCACACAGCTCCGAAGTTTGGGTCTTTCCGAGAGAAATGATCGCCGATAGCGAGGCATTATGTGGTATTGCGAGGATTACGACGGCAAGAGGCGAGGCCGGGGCGTCCGTATTCGGCTGTGACCATGCTGTGACCTCGGTTTCTCGTACACTCGCTGTCCTCGCGAATCTGGCGTCTCCAGCCTGCGGCGGCTGCCAACCCGCCGTAGCCAGAAAGTACAGGCTGGTCAGAGCCCTCTGTCAACGGCAAATCTCACCAGTCGGAAAATGAAACATGCCCCGATGTGACCTGACGAGGGATTTTTCTTGGGATTGTGTTGTGAATCTTGACATTGCTCGTCATCTCCCCTTAACGTCTGGGAAACGCGCTGCTCCCCCCCACCAAGGAGACGGTATTGGCAACTCGGCGTCCGCTAGCCGGAGACCGGCAGCGGCAGATCATGACGCTGCTGCAGGAAAACGGCGCCCTGCGCATCGGAGACCTGACGGAGATGTTCGACGTCAGCGATGAGACGGTGCGGCGTGACCTGGCTGCCCTGGAGGACCAGGGCCTGCTGACCCGGACGCGTGGCGGCGCGCTCGCGGAGAGCGTGCAGCTCGAGACCTCGTTCCAGCGCCGCATGCGGGAAAACGGGAGGGCCAAGCTGGCGATCGCCAGGATCGCCGCTAGTTATGTGGAAGACGGCAGCACGATCATCATCGACTCGGGCTCGACGATGGCGCACCTGGTCCGCCAGCTGCGCAGCAAGCGGGATCTGGTGGTGATCACCAACGGCATCACCCATGTCGAGGACCTGCTGAGCAACCCCACCCTCACGGTGGTGGTGACCGGCGGGATGATCCGCCGGGCCACCATGGGAGCCGGGGGACCGCTTGCCGTCGAGGCGCTGTCCTCCCTGCACGCAGACCATACGTTCATCGCCACCCACGGGTTCTCGGCTGACGGCGGCATGACATACCCGAGCTTCGAGGAGGTGGCCGCGAAGCGGGCGATGATCAGCGCTGGCGCCGACGTGACGCTACTCGCCGACGGGACGAAGAGCGGGCGCGCGTCGATGGTCAAGGTGGCGCCGCTCACCCAAGTCAACCGCGTCATCACCAGTCAGCCGATCTCCGTATCCGAGCAGAGCAAGATCCGGGACCTCGGCGTCGAGCTGATCATCGCCGACGACGCAGAGCCCGACCATCTTGAGCTGGAGGCGGCCGATCCCCCCATGGGCGTGCCGCACCAGACGGGCGCGGGTGATGCGGAATGACAGCCGCGGGTGGAACCATCAAGAAGCTCGTCAACGACCCGGCCAACGTCTCGGCGGAACTCGTCGGCGCGTTCGCGGACGCGCATCCGGACATGGTCCGCCGCGTGGCCGATCGCGTGCTCGCGCGGGCGCAGCAGCCTGCCGCCAAGGTCGGCATCGTGACTGGCGGCGGATCTGGCCATGAGCCAGCCTTTCTTGGCTATGTGGGCGCTGGCTGCGCAGACGCGGTCGCGGTCGGGAACATCTTCGCCGCGCCCCCGCCGGATGCCATCCTCACATCGATCGAGCAGGCTGACCGAGGCCGTGGCGTCCTGCTCATCTACGGCAACTACTCCGGGGACGTCATGAACTGCCGCCTGGCCGTGCGTAAGGCCGCCGCGGCTGGCATCGACGTGCGGCAGCTGTTCGTCACCGACGATCTCGCCTCGGCCCCCGCGGATGAGTCGCACCAGCGGCGCGGCATCGCAGGCGACGTCATGGTCTTCAAAATGGCGGGTGCCGCTGCCGAAGCCGGCGCAAGCCTGGACGAGGTGGAGGCGATCGGCCGCAAGGCCAACGCCTGCACCCGCACGATCGGCGTTGCCCTCAGCAGCGCGGAGCTGCCTGGCGCGGCAAAGCCGATCTTCACTACGGCCGGGGACGAAATGGAAGTCGGCCTCGGCGTGCACGGGGAGCCCGGCATCACCACCCAGAAGCTCGGCACGGCAGACGAGGTTGGCACGCTGCTCACGGAGCGGCTACTGGCCGATCTTGACTGCCCGCCGGGCGCAGAGGTCGCGCTGCTCGTCAACGGGCTCGGTGCCACTCCGCTTGTGGAGCAGTATCTCGTGCACCGGGCTGTCAGCAGGCACCTGGCCGGCAGCGGGATCAGCGTCTACCGGTCGATGGTCGGCGAATTCGTGACGTCGCTCCAAATGGCCGGGCTCTCGGTAACCCTGACGGTCCTGGACGACGAACTGCGCGCGCTCCTTGACGCTCCGGTGCGGACGGTGGCGTGGTGCCGATGAGTAACCAGCCGACGGCCGGCCAGCTCCAGACAGCCCTGCGGGTCACGAAGGCCGGAGCGATCGCGCTAGAGGTCGCCACCGACGAACTCTGTGCGCTGGACTCGGTTGCCGGGGATGGCGATCACGGTCTCGCGATGGAGACGGCCGCCAAGGCGATCAGGCACAGGCTCGCGGACGATCCGCCGTCCAGTGTCGCCGACCTGATCGAGTTGCTGGCCGGCGAGTTCGGCGCGGTCGGCGGGTCGATGGGCGCACTGCTGTCGGTGGCGTTCGGCGCGCTCGGCGACCAGGCGGCTGGCGCGAGCGGCCCGCTGTCCGCCGGGCAGGTCGGAGATTACCTGGCAGCCGTCTACGAGACGCTCAGCGAATTCGGTGGCGCGAAGGTCGGCGACAAGACCATCGTCGATGCGGCCGCGGGCGCGCACGGCGCGGCCGCCGCGGCGGCCGGCTGCGGTGCCAGTACGTCCGAGACGCTCGCAGCCGCCGCCGCGGGCGCCAACGCCGGAGCTGAGTCCACCGCCGGCCTGATCGCGCGCGTTGGCCGGGCCAGTCGGCTCGGCGAGCGGAGCCGGGGCTCGGTCGATGCCGGCGCGCGCTCATTCGCCCTGGCCCTGACTGCGGTCGCGGACGCCTACAGCACGGAGGAACCTAAATGACCGAGTCCTTCAGCCGCGCCGAGATCTGGTTCGTGACCGGCAGCGTCGACCTGTATGGCGAGGACTCGCTCCGCCAGGTCGACGAGCACAGCGCCGCGCTCGTCCGGGCGCTGAACGCCTCCGCCGAGATCCCGGTCACGATCAAGGCCGTGCCCGTGGTTGCCAGCCGGGACGCCATCAGGCGGGTCATGCTCGACGCCAACAGCGCGACTGACTGCATCGGGGTAATCGCCTGGATGCATACGTTCTCGCCCGCCAAGATGTGGATCGCCGGGCTGACCGCGCTGCAAAAGCCGTTGCTTCACCTGCACACGCAGTTCAACCAGCGGCTGCCGTGGTCCGAGATCGATATGGACTTCATGAACCTGAACCAGTCGGCGCACGGCGACAGGGAGTTCGCGTTCATCGAGAGCCGCATGCGGGTGACCCGCACCACCGTCGTCGGGCACTGGTCTGAGCCGCGGGTGCAGCAGCGCATTGGCCTCTGGGCGCGCGCCGCGTGCGGTCGCGCCGAGGCGCAGCGGCTGAGGATTGCCAGGTTCGGCGACAACATGCGCTACGTCGCCGTGACCGAAGGCGACAAGGTCGAGGCGGAACTTCAGCTCGGATTCTCCGTGAACACCTACGGCGTCTCCGATCTCACCGACGCGGTGACGCAAGTCAGCGACAGCGATGTGACCGGGCTGGCCAAGTGCTACGAGGACGAGTACGAGGTCGCGCCGGAGCTCCGCGCCGGCGGGGAGCGGCACGACTCGCTGCGCGAGCAGGCCAGGATCGAGATCGCCCTCAGGTCACTGCTGGAGGCTGGACAGTTCTCGGCGTTCACCGACAACTTCGAGGACCTGGGCCTGCTGCGCCAGCTGCCGGGGATCGCCGCCCAGCGACTGATGAATGACGGCTACGGGTTCGGTGCCGAGGGCGACTGGAAGAGCGCGGCGCTGCTGCGAATAGTCAAGGTGATGACGGCCGGCCTGTCCGGTGGCTCCTCCTTCATGGAGGACTACACCTACGACCTGGACGCCGGCAGCGGGCTGATTCTCGGCGCGCACATGCTCGAGCTGTGCCCGTCGATAGCCGCGTCGACGCCACGATGCGAGATCGCGCCGCTGTCCCTCGGTCAGCGCGAGGATCCCGTCCGGCTGGTGTTCAACGCTGCGGCCGGGCCCGCGATCGTCGCGAACTGGCTGGATCTCGGCAACCGGTTCCGGCTGGTGCTCAACACGATCGACGTTGTCGATCCTCCCGCGGATCTGCCGCGGCTTCCGGTTGCCCGCGCGATCTGGCGCCCCGCACCCGACCTGGCCACCTCAGGGGAGGCCTGGCTGATGGCAGGCGGACCGCACCACACCGTGCTGAGCAGCGCGGCAAGCGCGGAATTGCTGCGCCTGTTCACCACCATGTGTGACATCGAGTTCCTGCAGATCGACGACCAGACCCGGATCGAGCGGTTCGCCGACGAGATCCGCTGGAACGCCGCCTTCTACTACCTGTCACGGAAGATCTGACATGCGCCGAACGTGGATCGGCACGTCCTGGAAGATGAACAAGACACGCGCCGAGGCGGCCACGTACCTGGCCGAACTGCGTGACTGGTCGCACACGTCCGGCCTCGACGCCGACATCGCGATCTTCCCGCCGTTCACGGCGTTGGCAACTGCCGCGGCGCAGCTGGACTCGTCCCGCCGCCCGGCGAACGCGGCCCGCGCCGGCCAGCAGCGTCCGTCGCTGCACCTGGGCGCCCAGAACATGCACTGGAAGCCCAGCGGCGCCCAGACCGGCGAGATCTCGGCGGAGATGCTGCTGGACTGCGGCGCCAGCATCGTCGAACTCGGCCACTACGAACGCCGCCGCCACCATGGCGAGACCGACCGCTCGGTCAACCTGAAGGCCAAAGCCGCGATCATGATCGGCCTTGAGACGGTGATCTGCGTCGGCGATTCCGCGGAGGACCGGCAGTACGGCGTCGCCGCGGAAGTCGTGGCCCGTCAGGTGAAGATCGCCCTCGGCGGGCTCCCGCCGCAGGCCCTCACCTCGGTGGTCCTCGCGTACGAGCCTGCCTGGGCCATCGGCACCGGCGGCCAGAAGGCGGAACCGGCCCACGTCGAAGCCATTCACCAGGTGATCAGGACGGCCGTGCGCCAGTCACATGACGCCCGCGCCGCCGAACTGGTGCGGGTCGTGTACGGCGGCAGCGTCGACACGGGCAGCGCCAGCGACTACGCCACGCAGACCATGGTCGACGGCCTGTTCGTGGGTCGGACCGGGCTGACCGCGGCCGGATTCATCGGCGTGATCGAGAAGTTCTGCGCGGCCGCGCCTGACACCACCGGTGAACTCGTCCGCCTGGAGGGACGCGCACATGACAGTTGTTGACCAGAGCCTGACCCGCGACGCGTTCATCGAGGGCCAATGGCGAGCCACCCGCTCCGGCCGCCGGTTCGCCTCCATCGATCCCTCAACGGGGGAGCACATCGCCGACGTGGCCGAGGGCGGCACGGAAGACATCGACGCGGCGGTACGCAGCGCCGCGGCGGCCTTCGCGGGCTGGCGCGCGCGCAAGCCGCTGGAGCGCGGCCGGATCCTGCTCAGGCTGGCCGAGCGCATCGACGCCGAAGCGGACACGCTCGCCGCCCTGGAAACCCGCGACAGCGGCAAGCCCGCGTCCACGGCGCTGTCCGACGTCCGCGGCACCGCACGCTACTTCGAGTACTACGGCGGGATGGCCGACAAGCTGCACGGTGAGACGATCCCGCTCGGCGACGACTACGTGTCCTACACCCGCCGTGAGCCGTTTGGCGTGGTGGGCGTGATCATCCCGTGGAACGGCCCGATCCAGCAGGCCGGCCGCAGCGTCGCCCCCGCGCTGATGACGGGAAACACAGTGGTCGTCAAACCGGCCGAGCAGACGCCGCTGTCCTGCCTCGAGCTCGCGCGCCTCGCTTTTGAGTGCGGGGTCCCGGCCGGCGTGTTCAACGTCGTTCCCGGGTTCGGGGAGGTGGCCGGCGCCGCGCTGGTCGAGCATCCCCTCGTCAGCAAGGTCGCGTTCACCGGCTCGGTGGAAACGGGACGCCTGATCGCGAGCATCGCCGCGCAGCGGCTCATCCCGGTCACGCTGGAGCTAGGCGGCAAGTCGCCGAACATCATCTTCGCCGACGCCGACATCGAGGCCGCGGCCAAGGGGGCCTGGCTCGGCATCAACGTCAACGCCGGCCAGGTCTGCTCGGCCGGGTCGCGGCTGTTCGTCCAGCGCCCGGTGCACGACCAGGTGGTCGCCAGGCTGCAGCAGCTGAACGCCGCGCTGACCATCGGGCCTGGCGCGTCCGACTGCTTCATGGGCCCGCTTGTCTCCGCCGAGCACAAGCAGAAGGTCGACTACTACCTGGCCCTGGCCGAGCAGGAAGGCGCCACGCTGCACGTGGGCGGGCAGCCGGCCGCTGACCTGCCGCCGGGCAGCTACACCCGGCCGGTGCTGCTGACCGGGGTGAGCAACGACATGCGCGTCGCTCGCGAGGAGATCTTCGGTCCAGTCCTGGTGATCATCCCCTTCGAGACCGAGGACGAGGTCGTTGCCCTGGCCAACGACAGCGAGTACGGACTCGCCGCCGGCGTGTGGACGAGCGACGTCAGCCGCGCGCACCGGCTGGCGGCGCAGCTGCAGGCCGGACAGGTCTACATCAACGAGTACTGGGCCGGCGGCGTCGAGACGCCGTTCGGCGGGGTGAAGAACAGCGGCTACGGCCGCGAGAAGGGCGTGGCCGGCGCCCTCGACTACACGTACCTGAAAACAGTCACGTTGCGGCTGCACCCCCAGTCGCCCTCCTCAACCGCCAACACCCCTGCACCTCGGAGCTGAATCGATGACCTCGCTGGACCGTTCACTCGCGCCCGCCATCACCGGCAGCAAGCTGCTGTTCACCCAAGAGACCTCGGTACCCGAGGCCATCGCCGTGGCCTTGGAAGACGCCGGCATCGACCTCGTCATGGGGCTGTGCGCCGGGTACACCACGCCGCTGTTCGAGTCGCTCTACCGCCACCCGTCCATCAAGACGATCCAGGTGCGCCAGGAACTGCTCGGCGCGCTGGCCGCGAACGGCTACGGCAAGGTGACCGGCAAGCCCGCGGTGATCAGCGGTGAAGGCGAGTTCATCCTGGGCACGGGCACGCAGGGCATCATCGAGTCGCTGCTCGGCAGCACGCCGATGGTGATCCTGACCGAGATGTTCGACGGCGGCCGGATGAGCCACCACGGCACCTACCACTCGGGGGCCGGCGAGCACGGTGTCTACGACGCGGTCGCGGCGTTCAAGGCGATCTGCAAATCGGTGCTGGTCGCCCACTATCCCGCCCAGGCCATCCAGCAGACTCAGCTGGCCATCAAGCACGCGATGGCCGGCAACCCGGGACCGGTCGCGGTCATCTACCACTCCGCCGCCTTCGAAGGCAGCGTCGGACCCGATTCCTTCCCGCGCATCTACCACGCCGAGGGCTACGTGAAGGACCACTCCGCCTGGGCTGACCCGGCGGAGGTCCAGGCGGCGGCGGAGCTGATCGGCCGGGCGGAGCGGCCCGTCATCATTGCTGGCAACGGTGTGCGGATGAACCAGGCCTACGACAGCCTGCTGTCCTTCGCCCGCGCTGCCGACGCGCCCGTGGTCACCACCCAGGGCGGCAAGGGCACCTACCCGGAGGCTGATGCCCTCGGCGGCGGCGTGTTCGGCGAGTGGGGGCGGGAAAGCGCCAACGCGCTGGTCAGCGAGGCCGACCTGCTGGTCGCGGTGGGGACCAGGCTGGGCCCGCTGGACACGGTCGACCAGATCCCCGCGCTGATCGACCCGGCCCGCCAGGACATCATCCAGATCGACGTCGACCCGCTGAACGGCGCGTGGACGCTGCCGGTGCGGCAGCTGCTAGTCGGCGACGCCGGACCTGTGCTTGACGCGCTGGCCCTGGCCTGCCAAACCAGCGGGACCAACCGCGCGGTGACGGGCGCGGACCGGGTCTCCGCCGCGATCCAGCAGCATGACATGCCGCAGTCCGCGGCGTTCAGCTCGGACGAGTTCCCGCTGCGGCCGGAGCGGCTAGTCGCGCTCATCCAGGAGTTCTGGCCGCAGGACGGCATCGTCGCGACGGACGCCGGCGAGAGCCGGGTCCACATGCTCAACTGGTTCAAGTCGGCCGGCGCGGGCCGCTACCTGGTCCCGCACGGCGGCGGCGGCATGGGTTATTCCATCGGGGCCGCGTTCGGCGCGAAGATCGCCGAGCCGGGCCGCCCGGTGC
>Ga0335074_10014992_pt1 | contig 10880 bp, 9 predicted proteins | sample Lox_Sample_23_FD_206715 | JGI IMG/M metagenome (GOLD analysis project Ga0335074, IMG submission 206715) | Soil microbial communities from Loxahatchee National Wildlife Refuge, Florida, United States - Lox_Sample_2.3 | ecosystem: Environmental > Terrestrial > Soil > Wetlands | place: USA: Florida... | reverse complement strand
CCTGGAAGATCACCAGGTAGCGCGTGCCCTGGCCGTAGGCGCCGCGCGCGATCACCCACAGATTCTGGCCGGGCCGGATCGCGATCTGCCCCGCCGGCAGTTGCAGTGCTGCCATCTGCTCTCGGGTGAACGCTTGCTCCAAACGGGCCGTTACTTTGCCGTCCGGTGCCACCTGATCGAGCCGCAAGCTATGGGCGCCCGCCCCCAGGGTGTTTCGCGCCGCCAGCGCCCACTTGCCCTGGCGATCCGCGACCGCGCCGCCTATCGGATGATTGTCAACATACAGCCGCACCGCGGCGCCCGGCGGCGCCGTGCCGGAGAAGCGCACCTCGCCCTGTCCATCATAGTCCATCGCGCCCACGGCCAGGCCAGTTCCCGCGGCGGGGCCGGTGAGCACGCTGGGGGCGGTATTTGTCCCGGTCAGCACAGCCAGTGGCGGCTGATTCTGAGTGGCGGCGGTTGGGCCCGGCACCACCAGCACCACCGACCGGTCGCCCTTGGTCACGGTACCGTTCGGCGCTTGCTCTGCCAGCGTCAGCTCGCGCGAACCGGCGGGCAGGCGACTGGACGGCGTGAACACCCAGTCCCCGTTCTCATCCGCCCGCGCATCGCCGATCGGCTTGCCCGCGTCATAGATGGTGACCTTGCTGCCCGGCGCGGCACGGCCGGCCATGACGGCGTCGCCCTGCGGGTTGATGCGGACCACGTCGAAGCTGGGTTTCGCCACGGCGGGGACGCCAGCGGCGGACGAAGGCGGTTGGGCGGCCGACTGTGGCGAGGCGGCTTGCGTTTCGGGAGCGGCAGGCGTCTCGGATGGACCTGTCGGAGCGCTGCGCTGGTACAGCACGATGCCGGCCGTCACCGCCAGGACAACGGCGCCCGCTGCTACCAGCAGTGCCGGGCGCAGGGTGGTCGCTCGCGCGGACGGAAAATCGGAATCCATGATGCGCGGCAGGATAGAAGGTTTTTCCTGGCAATGAAACACTCGCGAGCGCAACGGTTCAAATGTGCGGTGACGTCCCCCTGGCACCGTGGCCGTGGCGGCCATTCTGGAAAAATCGGTTGCTTGCCTTGGGCCCCGCCTGGCTTATCGGGCAGGACCCGGCGCAAATCCCCCCTGTGCGGAGCGGTGCGTCAATGGGCCGTTGCGGGCGGTGCACTCTCTTTGAGGCTCAGGCGCTGGACCATCCTGGTACCGGCCCAGACTTCGACCCCGGCGAGGCCGCGCTGCAGATCCGCCGCGGCGGTCAGGGCCTCGCTGTCGTCTTCGCAGCGGATGACACGATAATCGCAGGTACGATCGGCCGCATCGAGCAAATAGATGCGATATTCGCTCATGGGTTTCCTCCGGGACATTCTTTGCGAGGGGCAGCTTTTTTTTGCAGGGATTGTCATAAGTCCGCGCACGGACAGCGTCTTGTGTCCAAACACGACTCCGTAACCCCACCGCCGCCGAGGCCGGAACGCTAACCCGAGCGGTGCATTGCCGGCAGCGTCTGTCGCAGGGACGTGGCCACCCCGCATGGCCGGTTGCACACCGGCGGCCCGAGGGGCGGTTGAACACACCAGCCGGTCGCGTCAAACATGATGGCAGCGAGGGAGGAAGCACATGCCAGCCAGGCCATTCGTTGTCGCGCTCGAAGAGCATTTCCAGGACCCGGAACTGGGTGCCACCTATGGCCCGCTGGACGCCAACCGCGCACCGCCGCTGGTGCAACGCCTGGAAGATCTGGGCGAGGGCCGGATCCGCGAGATGGATGAAACCGGCATCGATCTGCAGGTGATTTCCCACTCGGCCCCTGCCGTTCAGAAGATCACGGATGCCGCGGCGGCGGTACGCCTGGCGCGCGGGGCCAATGATCGGCTTGCCGCGGCGGTGCGGGCCCATCCCGATCGCTTTGCCGGCTTTGCTGTGCTGCCGACACCCGATCCAAAGGCCGCGGCCGACGAGCTGGAACGCGCCGTGACGCAACTCGGGTTCAAAGGCGCCATGATCCACGGCCTGACCAACGGCCGCTTTCATGACGAGAAACCGTTCTGGCCGATTTTCGAACGCGCGCAGGCGTTGGACGTGCCGATCTATTTCCATCCATCGGTCCCGGTGCAGCCGGTGATCGACTCCTATTACGGAACCTATTTGAAGGAGGTGCCCGGAATTCTGCGCGCCGCCTGGGGCTTCACGGTGGAAACCGCGACGCAGGGCGTGCGCCTGGTGCTGTCCGGCGTGTTCGACGCATATCCCCGCTTACAGGTCATCCTCGGGCATCTCGGCGAGGGGCTGCCGTTCTATGCCTGGCGGATCAACATGGCGCTGGAGCGCGACTGGAAGGGCAGCCGCAGCTTCCGCGATGTGTTCTGCGCGCATTTCCATGTCACCACCAGCGGCTTCTGGTCGGATCCCGCCCTGCTGTGCACGATCCAGGAACTGGGGCTGGACCGGATCATGTTCTCGGTGGATTTTCCGTTCGCGCCCAACAAGCCCGCCACGGAGTGGCTGCACCGCGTGCCGCTTTGCGCCGAGGATCGCGTGAAGCTGGCGGGCGGCAATGCTAAGAAACTGCTGAAGTTGTAGCAGCCGGCGCGGCGTTGGTTGTGGCGGCAAGGCGTGCAAAAGCGGTAAGCGGTTCAGAGCGACGTTCCGTATCTGCGGCGTTTATGGCCATGACCCGGAATCGGCGTAGCGCAGCACAAGTGCCCACATGTCATTGCGGGGAGCGCAGCGGCGAAGCAACCCCGGCCGCGTCGGCATACGGGCGGTCCGAAAGCTTGCGCGAACAAGGCTGCTTCGTCGCTGCGCTCCTCGCAATGACATGGAACGCGTGGCTCTGGTTAAAAGCGTGCATGGCGAGCCACCAGCCTTCGCCGGTGCATGCTTCGCGCGCCATGACGGTGACGAACCGACATTGCCTTACTTATCGGCTGATGGGTAACTATTTCGAGATCGGCGGCACGCTACCGCCACCGACCGGTGTTCCAGGCACCATGCCCGCGGTGCCGCGCGGCGGCCCCTTGCAAGCAATTTTCTGATGTTGAGCGCGGTTGCATACGCCCGATGGCGACATTACTGGAAGCTAACATAGTAATAATGACGGTGAATTCACGAAATTCTGCGGCCAGTAGTAACACTGTGACAACGGAAACATCAGTGCCGCCATTGAATGCCCGCGTTCAGCATGCTACACGTATTTGTGATACATGATTTGTCTTTGCTACGTGCCATCGGGGAGGAGCCCGCATGATGAGTCATTCTTCCAACGCCACGGCCGCAAGGCATGCCGTGGCGGGGACACGCAGTGACATTGCCGTGAGGTTCGCTACGGCAATCGACCAGATTGCTGCTGACCATCATCCATCGCGCAGCGCTTTTTTCGAGCATTTGCGAGAACTGAATCCTCTGGTCGCGCGCGATCCGCAACTTTTGGGGCAGATTCACCTCATCTATCAATCGGCGATGCACGCGACGCGTGCGGCGGTTTATTACCTTCCGCATCTCGACAGCCCGGCACTGCGGAAACGCAAATTGCAAATCTTCATCGACGACGATGGTCTGCCGGGCGGCGACACGCACCATTACCAGTTGACCCGCGCGTTTCAGAACATGGGCGCGAAGCTGCTGCTGGACGATGAGCAATTCGGCTCGGCAACCGAATTATGCCGCCATCTCGATCCGGAAACCTCCCGTTTCGTCCAGTTGGCCGGCACGCTTTATGCGCGATCGCTGGGGCCGTGGTGCGTGGTCGAGCTGATGTCGGACTGGTGGATGCGGTCGCTTGCCGATTCGCTGGCGGCACATTTCCCGGCGGTCCGCGATGAGCCCTACTTCGCCGACTGTTTTTCCCAGGGCGTCGAGGAACGCCACGCGGCGGAGGCCATGGACGTGACGTCTGCGGTGCTGCAGGCGCGGCCGGAGCTGTATTCCGAGACCGTATTGGATGCCAGACTCATGGCCGAGGCGCTGGATGGCGTCTGGCGGCGCCTGGATACCATGGTCCAACTGGCGGCACAAAAGGCCGGCAGCCAACCCGAGACACGGGCGGCCGCGCAACGCAAGCATGCCGTGGCCTGACGGCCAGCCGCGCAACAGGCCTGCCCGGATGTTTTCGCTGCTGCGACTGGCCGTCGGCTGGATCACATTGTTCCTGATCGGAACAGATCTGTTCGTCGTCTCGCCGCTGATCCCGCTGATCGCGAGGGACTTCCAGGTGGCCGTGCGCAGCGCCGGCCTGACGGTGACGGCGTTCTCGCTGGGGTACGTCGTCGCCGCTCCGATCTTCGGCCATCTCGCCGATCGATTGGGACGGCGGCGCGTCCTGACCTGCTGCCTGGCGGCCTTCGCCCTGGCCAACCTGCTGACGGCGGCGTGCGGCAGCCTGCCCGCAATGGAAGCGGCGCGATTGCTCTGCGGTATTGCTGCCGCCGGGGTCACGCCGTCGATCTACGTCCTGGTCGGCAGCACCGCGCCCGCAGGACGGCGCGGTACCTGGATCGCGATCGTGGTGACGGGGTTGCTCTCGTCGTTGCCGTTGGGTGCGCCCATCGGTGCCATGGCGAGCCTCCGGCTGGGCTGGCCGATCGTCTTCATCACCCTGGCGGTGGGCAGCCTGATCCTGACGCCGGTGCATTTTGGCCTGTGGGCAGGCGCGCAACCGGCCCCGGCACAATCGGCGCCGGCACAATCGGTCCTGGGGAGGCCGGCATCGCAGGACGACGCGTTCAGCACCGGCGCGCTGGTGCGGTCGCTGACACCGACCGTGGTCTGGGCCACCGCGCTCTATGGCATGTACACCTATCTGGCGGCAGGCCTCGGCAATGCGGGGTATGGCCCCGCGGATATCGCCAAAACAGTCTTCATCTATGGCGCCGCGGCGTTTGTGGGTGCGCTGCTGGGGGGCCGGCTCGCCGACCGCCTGGGGCCGCCAACCGCCATCCAGATAAGCTTGCTCGGCCTGGGCATCTGCTTCGTGATGCTGCGGTTCGCCGTGCAGGACAGCATCCTGGTCGGAGCCGCCTTCGCGGCCACATCCCTGCTGGCGCAAATCTTCTTCCCCGCACAGCAGTCACTGCTGATGGGCGCCTTCCCGGCCCGCACCGCCACGGCATTGTCCTGGAATAACAGCGCCTTGTTCCTGGGCATGGCACTGGGCTCACTGGTTGGCGGGCAGGCCATGGCGCTGGGGGGGTTCCCCGCCATCCTGCCGGTCTCCGCCGCCCTGGCGATCGCCGGATGGGCCGGCTTTCGCCGCTGGCTGTTGCCTGCCGCGGCCGCCAGCGCGGCCTGACCGGAGGCCAGCGCACGCGACAGTCTCGCCGCCTGCATCGTCGCGACACATTTCTGGCGAAAACGTGATAAGTTATCGTGATAAGCTCGGGACGGACCCCAGCGAGAGGATTTGAGGGAATGCGTCGGCTGCCTGGCTTTGGACTGACCGCCCGGTTGGTCTTTCTCGCCGTGATTGCGGTGCTGCCGGCGCTGGTTATCCAGGCGTACAACGAATACGATCTCCGCCACGCGCGCGAGGACGATATCCGCCAGCGGGTCATCCAGATAACGCGGCAATTCGGCGAGGAAATGGGGGAACTGCGTGAGGGCGCGCGGCAATTGCTGGTTGCGCTGACCCGGTTTTCCTGGATCAACACCGCCGATCCCAGCGAGTGCAGCCGGAACCTCAAGGCCCTGAAGGCGGGGCTGCCGAACTATGCTTCGCTGTCGGTCGCCGACGCCGCCGGGCACACCGTGTGCTCCAGTTCGCCCACCGAGCCGGCAAACGTCTCGAAGATGCCGTTCTTCACCCGCGCCATGGCGAGCGAGAACCTGGCGGTCGGCGACTACTGGAAAGATCCGGTGACCGGCGCGCAGGTCATTCAGTTTGCCCTGCGATTCGATGGACCGGACGGCAAGGTCGCCGGCGTGGTGTCGGCGGCGCTGGACCTGAACTGGCTGACCGACCGGATGGCCGACCGGGGATTGTCGCCCGGTGCCTCGATCCTGATCGCCGACCGTGACGGCAACATCATTTCCCGCCTTCCCGATCCTGCCAAGCTGATCGGGACGAACATGCGGAAGACGCATGAGAAGATCATGGACGGGGACACCACCGGTTGGGAGGAAGCCAGGGGCGTCGATGGCATCACGCGAATCTTCGGCTACGTGCCGGCTGCCCTGCCGCCCTACGATCTGTTCTTGAGCGCGGGGCTGCCGAAGATCGCCGCATTCAGCGATATCGACCGCGCGTCGCTGCGCGGCGTCGCGCTGATCTTCGTCGGCCTCATCGTGGCAATCCTCGCCGCGCTATATGGCGGATCGCATTTCATCAGGCGTCCGATCCGGGACCTGGCGGGTGCCGCGCGGCGCTGGCGCGACGGCGATTACACCGCGCGCGCTTCGGGCCGGGAGTCGGTATCGGAATTCAGCCAATTGGCCCTGGCGTTCAATGAAATGGCCGATGCGGTTGCATCCCGCCAGGCGGCGCAGAAAAAGGCCGAGGAGCAGTTGGTGGAACTCGCGTCCACGCTGGAGGAGCGGGTGGCCCAACGAACCGAGGAGCTGGCACAGGCGAACCGGGTCAAGTCGCAGTTCCTGGCCAATATGAGCCACGAGATCCGTACGCCGATGAACGGCGTCCTGGGCATGCTGGAGCTGTTGCTCGAGGAGACCCTGACGCCAAAGCAGCGGCAATACGCCCTGACCGCGTTCCGCTCGGGTGAATCGCTGCTGCACATCGTCAACGGCGTGCTGGACCTGTCGAAAATCGAGGCCGGCAAGCTGTTCATTGCGACAGAGCAATTCGACCTGCACACCATGATCGACGAATCGGTGCAGTTGTTCTCCGGTGCGGCGAGCGCGAAGAAAATCAAGCTGGCGCACCTGATCTCGCCGGCGACGCCGCGCAACGTGATCGGCGACGAAGGACGCATTCGGCAGGTCCTCACCAATGTGCTTGGCAATGCCGTCAAGTTCACGGCGTCGGGCGAGGTCGTTCTGTATATTAATGCGGTGGAGCTCGGGCCGGACCGGACGCGGCTGGATTTCCGCGTGCGCGACACCGGCATTGGCATTCCGCCGGAGAAGCAGCGGGATATTTTCGACATTTTTGCGCAGGCGGATGGCTCGACGACGCGCCGCTATGGCGGCACCGGCCTGGGACTCAGCATCGCACGGCAGCTTTGTGAATTGATGGGCGGCTCGATCAGTGTGGAAAGCGAGGTCGGTGTCGGCTCGATCTTCCGGTTCTCGGTGATCGTCGGGACGGTGGCGGATGACCCCGCCGTGGATGTGCCGGCCAATTGGCCCGCGCTGAAAGACAAGTCCGCGCTTGCGGTCGATGACAACCAGACGAACCTGGAGATCATCGACAGCCAGCTGACCCGGATCGGCGTGAACACGCGGTGCGTGACGGATCCGGCGGTGGCCCTGGCCCTGCTGCGCGAACATGCGGAAAACCGCACCGCGTTCGACTTCGTCCTGATCGACAAGAACCTGCCGTCGATCGACGGCCGTGAGCTGGCGCGCCGGATCCACGCCGACAAGGTTCTGTCGGGCGCGCGCGTCGTCATATTAAGCTCGTCGGATGAGGGAGCGGACAGCGGTTCCGGCATAGACCGGTGGCTGACCAAGCCCGTGCGCAAGCGCGAGCTTTATGAGTGCCTGTCGCTGCTGGCCTCCGCGCCGGAACCCCCGCCGCCATCACCCACACCGGCGGCGTCGGATGCACAACACGCCTCCGGCGTGCGGGTGCTGCTGGTAGAAGACAACGAAGTGAACCTGGAGCTGTCGCGAATCCTGCTGCAGCTCGAGGGCTGCGACGTGACTCCCGCGACCGATGGCCGCAAAGGGGTCGAGGCCTTCCGGAACGGCACGTTCAATATGGTCTTCATGGACTGCCAGATGCCGGAGATGGACGGGTTCGAAGCCACGGCGGCGATTCGCGCGATCGAAGCGGCTTCTTCCCGCCACACGCCGATCATCGCGGTGACGGCGAGCGCGATCGAGGGCGACCGCGAACGCTGCCTCCGCGCCGGCATGGACGACTATCTGGCCAAGCCGGTGTCCCGCCACGCGATCCAGACGATGCTGACGCGGTGGCGCAGCGACACGACCCGGAACGCCGAGGAGGCCGCGGCGAAGGCAGCGGAGTACGGAACTGGGAACGAGACGGCGCTGTCGGAGGCCGTGCTGACGGGACTGCGCGAACTGGAGAACGAGGCGGATCGCGGGATAGTTCAGCGGCTGATGTCGGGCTTCCTGCATAGCTCGCCGGAATTGCTGAATGATCTGCGGCGCGGGAGCGCAGCGCGCGATGCCGGCGCGATTCGGGCGGCCGCTCATACGTTGAAATCGGCGAGCCGGGTGATTGGCGCCTTGGCGTTGTCGGCACGGTGCGCCACGCTGGAGGCGCTGGCGCATGAGGGGTGCAGCGATGAGTTGCTGGCGCTGGTCGAGGAAGTGATCGCGGACTACGAGTCCGTACGGCCCGCAGTCGAAGCGCAACTTGCCAGTGCGACGGAATTGGCGACGGACGGGTAGCGCGCGATTTACGCGGACGGCGTGCGCCGGGCGCCAAACCACACACCCTATGCTTCATCACAACCCAGGGGCCTGTTTGGCGAAGTAGCACATAATGGGCTACATGCCTTGCCATGACCAAGACAGTGACCCTGCGCGAGGCCAACCAGACCTTCGCCCGCTGCATCCGCGAAGTGGAAGCAGGCGAAGACTTCGTGATCACCCGGAACGGCACACCGGTGGCGCGGCTTTCTCCGGTCAGCCGTCGCCGCGTCCTCACGTCAGAGCAATTGGCGGCATGGGAGCGGACGCGCGGAAGGATGCAGCGAGGGTGGGACATCGGGGCCGGTCCGCTCGACCGTGATGCCCTGCATGAGCGATAGTCGCTTCACGCTTGATTCGAACATTCTGGTCTATGCCCTGGACCGGCAGGCTGGAGAGCGGCACCGCCTGGCGTCGGTCATTATCGATCGGGCGGTACTTCTCGACTGCTGCGTGACCCTGCAAGCAATATCCGAATTCTTCGCCGTGTGTGTGCGTAAGCGTCTGGTCCCGATCGACGAGGCCATGGCACAGGCTTGTGACTGGCTGGATATGTTTCCAACGGCTGCCGCGCCCGCAAACGCAATTCGTGCTGCGCTCTCACTGGCGACATCGCGCCGTGCCAGTTATTGGGATACTCTGCTGGTCACCACCGCGGCGGAAGCCGGCTGCACCGCGATCCTGACCGAGGATCTCGGCCGCGGCACATTGCTGGCGGGAGTCCGCATCATTCATCCGTTTGACGGCGCAAGGCTCTCTGCCGAGGCGGAAACATTGCTGACGGAATGACGCGGGCGCCTGACTGGTAATTGCCGATCCGCGGCATTCATCCAACTTGACGCATTTGGTACACGTCCGCACATGAAGCCCATGTCCGATCCGTTCGTCATTCCGCAGGAACCGACCGCCGCCGAAGCCATCGCCGCCATCGGCGAAGACCTGGGCGTGTTCGACGACTGGATGGACCGCTACCAGTTCATCATCGAACTCGGCCGCAAGCTGCCGGCGTTTCCCGATGCGTGGATGGACAACGCCCATCGGGTGCCCGGGTGCCAGAGCAAAGTGTGGATGGAAGGGGCCTGCCGCGAGGGAACTCTCTACCTAGCCGGTGTGTCGGACGCCGCGATTGTCTCCGGCCTGATCGCGCTGCTGTTGCGGGTGTATTCCGGGCGGACGCCCGACGAGATCGTTGCGACCGATCCGGTTTTCCTGCGTGAGCTGGGCTTGCTGGAGGCATTGTCCACCAACCGCGGCAACGGCATCGCCGCCATGGCGCGCAAGATCCGTGAGTTCGCCGCTCTTCTACGCGCCGCGTGAGGCCGGCAGAGACCCGGCTGCGTGCCTCAGCCAAGCCGCGGGTCGGGCACGCGCGCCGCGACCAGCACGTTCACAAGCCGCGCGCCGCCTGCAAGCAGCACTGCCGCGCACGCATTCGCCGTCGCGCCGGAGGTCATGACATCGTCGATCAGCACCACGGACCGGCCGCCAAGCAATGCTTGCCTGTCCTGGCGAATGGCGAAGGCATCGCGCACCACCTCGGCCCGCTCGGCGGCAGATTTGTCTCCGAGCGAGACCGTCGCGCGATGCCGCACCAGCAGGTCGAGCGCGGCCGTCACCCCGGTGATGCGGCTGGTCGCCGCCGCCAGCAGCGCGGCCTGGTTGTAGCGCCGCTGGAAAAGCCGCCGGCGATGGAGCGGGACAGGCACCAGTAAATCGGCGTGACGCAACAGAGCCGCGCCGGCGCGCACCAGATGCGGCGCCAGCACGGCGGCGAGTTCCGGCCGGTCCGCGTGTTTCAGCGGCAGGACCAGCCTGCGGGCCTGCGCATCGTACCGCAACGCTGCGCGTGCTGCGCCGAACACAGGCGGCGCGGCGTGGCAGGACGGGCACAAGCCGCCGCGAAGCGCCTGGGCCGCAGCGGCGAGTGGGACACCACATCGGACGCAGCATGGCTCAGTAATGAAGGCAGTACCGCCAAAGCAGCGGGCGCAGAGCAAGCCCTGCGCCTCTACACGCGCGTCGCAGCATAGGCACTGCGGCGGCAGCAGCAGGTCGAGCGCAGAACGGCCTGCGCGGCGCAACACGTCCGGGACCGTTGAGCACATCCACGTTCAGCACATTCCCGTTCAGCACATCCACGTCATGGCCGGGCTTGACCCGAGCATCTGCGTACCATCGATCGAACCCCATCGCGGCAAGAGGACCCGATCTGCCCGGGTAGATGGCCGGGTCAAGCCCGGCCATGACGGGGAGAGCGGGGCGCGGGACCGCCATGCACGTTTTCCGTCATCGGGACGCTACACTGCTTCTGTCATCGCGACGCCACACTGCTTCT
>Ga0335074_10014991_pt1 | contig 10880 bp, 11 predicted proteins | sample Lox_Sample_23_FD_206715 | JGI IMG/M metagenome (GOLD analysis project Ga0335074, IMG submission 206715) | Soil microbial communities from Loxahatchee National Wildlife Refuge, Florida, United States - Lox_Sample_2.3 | ecosystem: Environmental > Terrestrial > Soil > Wetlands | place: USA... | reverse complement strand
CTGGGTGTTCAGGTAGCTGTAGACCGCCGCGCAGTCGGCGACCGTGGTCTCGCAGTGGCTCGGGCCGGACGCGGTCCGGTCCCAGGCCGTCGGCATCGGGGTGATCTGGCTCAACTCGTTGTACACGAACCAGTCATGGCTGTACGACTTGTCCATGGTCATGGTCAGCTCGGTCGGGCTGACCACCTTGATGTCGCTGACCACCGAGTTCGGGAACCCCGTGTAAGCGCCCCAGTCGACGTCGCCGACGGCGCTCAGCATGTTCAGCCAGAACATCACGTTCTGCGCGGTCACCGGCTGGCCGTTGGACCACATGTAGTGCTTCAGCGTGATCGTGACCTGGTTACCGCTGAAGGTCGGGTAGTTGGCCAGGCTCAGCGAGGGATTCAGCGTGGGTGCCGCGCCAGTGCCGAACCAGTACAGCGGCCGGTACAGCATGTACCCGAAGTCCTCGAGGTTGCTCACGCTGATGAACTCGCTGCTCGTGAACGGGAAAATGTAGTTGGGCGTGTCCGACGGCTGCTCCGCCCAGGTCGCGGTGCCCCCGCTGACCGGGGTCGTCCCCGTCGCCGTGTTGCTGGAGTTCGCACAGCCCGCCGCGGCCAGGGCCAGCGCCACGACGCCCGCTCCCACCGCTAGCGCTCGCCTGCGCAGATTCATGTGGCTCCTTTCGCCAGAGCATGCGTGTCCCTTGATCGGGCGATACCGGTGATGCCCGGGCGGCCATTTCCGCCTGATAAGAACAGTCACTGCCCTGAGATCCTCGGCCAGGGGCGTGCCGGTGTCAGGACTAGCTCGAAGAACTTCGAGGTCACGATCCAATGGCGCCCCGGTCACGGACCGAAATCACCGGCCGCGCCGGGCCGGGCGCGCCGGGCCGGTGGGCTCGCGCGCAGCGACACCCGGCTGGTTCGCCTCAGCCTGGCAGGCCCGGCGCCAGCTCTACCAATTCCACTCCTGGATGGTGCTGCTGGCGCAAGTCGCGGCGCCGGCCGGGGATTCGTTCGTGGCGGCAGAATCCCCGCGCAGGCACAGGCCCGATGAAGCAAGGTCGAGCCTGGCCCCGTCGGCTAGCCAGAGCTGGCTTTCGGACCCGTTGCACGTCGCGATGTCAACGTCCGCGTTGTTCGCGACGGACTTGGCATTCAGGCACAGGCCAGACTCTTTATTGACGACCTCCTCGGCCGAGCCATCCCTCAGCCCGGCCCAGTCCTGATACCAGGACCCGTTACAGTCCGCAACGTCGACTTGGGCGGTGTCGACGTTGTTCATGGCATTGAGGCACAGGTCGTGCGCATCGTTGGTGATCGTGTAGTAGCTCGGGCTGGTCGAGGTTGAGGTCGGGCGCGGCGATGCTGGCCGCGGAGAGGCTGCCCGCGAAGACACTGTGGCTGGCGAGGCTGACACGCCGTTCGGCTTGTCTTTGCCGGCGCTGCCCCGGGCCCCGGCGGGGTGGGGCTGCGCCCTGGCTGTGCCTGGCCCGGCCGGCTTGGCGTCCACGCTGTCTCTGCCCGTGCCGCCCTGGGACGTGGCCGGGTGGGCCGCCAGACCTGCTGCCTTCGGCGCGGCTGGCTTGTCGTTCCAGGCGGTGGAGAGCCCGGCTGCCAGGCTGCCCGTTGCGACGAGCGCGACGGCAAGACCCGCGACTCGCATACGGGTGAGCACGGTCGTTCGCCCTCCTTCAGGAAATGCCCGGATATTTCCGGTACTCAACGTACGGCCTGCGCCACCGCGGAGTCGCAGCTTTCGGAAGACGCCCCCGCGAGTTAACCCCTGGGGAGGATGAACCTTTCTACCGCGTTGGCGAAGCCCTCTTCGCTGTTGGAGGAGGTGACGCGGCGCGCCGAGCGCTTCACCTCGGTGCTCGCGTTGCCCATGGCGATGCTCAGCCCGGAGTGCGCGAACATCAGCACGTCGTTGGGCATGTCGCCGATGGTCGCGATGGCTTGCGGCGGGATGGAGTACTTGCTGGACAGGTAGCGGGCGACCGCGCCCTTGTTCGCGTCCGGGTGAGTGACGTCAAGGTAGTAAGGCTGGGACTGAGCGGCGGTCACGTGATCACCGAACCGGTCGTGTGCCGCGGCAGTCGCACGGACGACCGCGTCCAGGTCATCGCTGACGCCGACCAGTTTCGCGACGCCGCTGGTCAGCCCGTCCAGGCTGGTCATCACCTTCGGCGCGAACTGCACCGTGGCTGATTCGCGCGCCACGTGCGAGCCATTCGGGTCGGGCACATACCACTCCGCGCCCTGGTAGACCCAGACGTCCAGGCCGAACGACCCGATCAGCTCGGCCACGGGCTGCACGAGGTCCTCGGGAAGCACCCGCTGCTCGATCACCGACATGTCCTTGCTGACCAGCAGCCCACCGTTGAAGGCGGCGATAGGGGTCGTGATGTCGAGCGGCTCGATCAGCATCGACATGCCCTTCGGCGGCCGGCCGCTGGTGATCGCGAACAGGATCCCGGCCTGGCCGAGGCGTCGCACGGCTTCGATCGCTCGCTCAGTCAGGACCTTGTCCGGCGTCACCAGCGTGCCGTCGACATCGGCAAGCAGCAGCCGGATCCCGTTGCTGTCCATCAGGTCCTCCCGCTGGGCGGCTTCGGCGCGCCACAAGTGCAGCCCCTGGGGCCGGCGACCTACACTACAGGGCGCAGTTGGCCGCCCGGCGGCCTTGGGGTGACCGAACGGCACCGCGCTGCGCGCCGCTCCGGGGCCGCGCGGGATGATGGGACTGAGCCGGATGGGGGTCAGGAATGCATCATGAGGTGACGTCGCTGCCCAGTCCCGACGCGGTTGCCCAGGCCGGGGCGGAGTTCGTCGCCGGGCAGGCCCGTGCCGCTGTCGAGGATCGCGGGATCTTCAACTTCGCGGTGAGCGGCGGCCACACGCCGTGGGCCATGTTCGCCGCACTGGCCAGCGAGGAGATGCCGTGGGACGCGACGGTCATCTACCAAGTAGATGAACGGGTCGCGCCGCCCGGCGATCCCAGCCGCAACCTCACCCACCTCACCGAGGCGCTCGGCTCGGCGCCCGCGACCGTGCTGCCGATGCCGGTCAACGACGCCGACCTGTCCGCTGCCGCGGGCGCCTACGCGGCGGACCTGCCCGAGCAGTTCGACCTCGTGCACTTGGGTCTCGGCGACGACGGGCACACGGCCTCGCTGGTTCCCGGCGACCCTGTCCTGTCGGTCACCGACCGCCTGGTCGCGGTCGCTGGGCCTTATCAGGACCACATGCGGATGACACTGACCTACCCGGCCCTTGGCCGGGCCCGGCAACTGCTGTGGCTGGTCACTGGAGCGGACAAGAAGACTGCGCTGGCTTCGCTGCTGGCCGGAGACACGACGATCCCGGCAGGCCGGGTGCAGGCGGCGGCATCACTGGTACTGGCCGACCAGGCGGCGAAGCCCAGCTAGCCGGGCGGGGCCCCGGGCGAAGCCAGCGCGGGCACGATGTACTCCCACACGCAGTCAAGGATGCCTACGGTCGGGACACGGCAGTGCGCCGTAATGCTCACGCAGGCATGGTGCTCAGGGAGCACGATTCCGAACTGCCCGTAGATGCCGTCCATGCGCCAGGCGCCGTCGCGGGCGCACAGCCACACGTGCAACCCGTACGTCCGGTTGTCCGGCTCGGCCCGGCCCGTGTGCGTCGTGTCCGTGGTCATGCGGGCGATGTAGTCGCCCGGAACCAGACGATGGCCCCCATGGGTGCCCTCATGCAGCAGCAACTGGGTGATCCGGGTGATTTCCGAGGTCCGCAGCTGAAGGCCGATCGCGCCGAGGGGGAAGCCAAGTGGGCAGCGCAACCACTGCGGATTCCGGATGCCGAGCGGGCCGAATAGCCGGGGTACCAGGAAGTCACGCAGGTCAACCCCGGTGATCGAGTGGACGAGCCGGCTGAGGACGTAGCTGTTCCCGCCCGAGTAGTGGTAGGTCGAGCCGGGCTCGGCCACCAGCGGCGTGGCAAAGAACTCGCGGGCCGGGTCCCCGGGGTGATCGGCATCGTCATACAGCCAGCGATAGCCGTTCCCGGCCGTCATGCGGAGCAGGTGCCCTACCGTGATCGCCTCGCTGCCCGCTGCCGCCGTGTCGGCCAGTTCGGGCAGATGCGCCAGCACGGGATCGTCCAGGCTGAGTGCACCCTCGCCCTCGAGCATGCCAACCGCGAGCGATGTCACGGTCTTCGACACCGAGAACACATCACGGCGAATGTCATCGATCCGGCGGCGCTCCCCAAGGGGGCCGCTGCCGGGGACGACCTGAATGGCATCGATGCCCAGCCCGCGGGCATCTGCGGCCGCCCAGAACCCGTCGAGCGCAGCGTCGAGTCCCATCGCCTCCCTCAATCCCCTGCCAGCCAGGCAGTCTGGTCACGATCAGACGATCACGACAGGCAACGTAGCGTCTGCCGCCGACAGTGTCTCGTGGTCGGCGCCGCAGTCGCGGAAGTAGCCCGCGAGTTCCTCCTCTTCGGCAGCAGGAAACCGGGCAAGATGATCTGGCTGGGCGCGGCGACGGCCTGCTCCGTGGCCGCAACCTAGCCTGATGCGGCGTTAGCTATAGCTAGGTATTCCAGGCCTTGCCGTTCCAGTGCTCGATGATGGTGCTCGACCAGTCGGCCGAGCCCACGGCCCACGCATCTTCTGGCGAGATGGCCACGACGCCCAGAAATGCGTCGATGGTGTCTGGCGGGTTGACGGTCGGCACTACGCTCCACCGCTTGCCGTTCCAGTGGAACGCCGCAGTCTCGCAGGGGCAGCTCGTGTTGCTGTAGCCCACCGCCCACGCGTTGGTGCGCGAAGTCGCGGACACGCCCACGAGGTTTGTCACGCCGGTCGGGTTGGGGCTGGGCACCACGCACCAGCGCTTACCGTTCCAGTGCAGGATCAGGCTCTTGTACACGGGCCCGCTGTCGTTGTAGCCGACCGCCCAGACATTGCCAGGCCCGGCAGCGGCCACGCCCTGCAAGTACCCGTAACCGTGGGGGGTGTTGGCGGGGATCCGCTGCCACTGCTTTCCGTTCCAGTGCTCGATCAGGGCATCCTGCGGTGCCTGGGCGCCAATCCAGCCGACCGCCCAGGCGTTGCTGGCAGAGGTCGCGGCCACACCGGTGAACTGCGCGCTGCTGGCGGGCAACGAGAAGAACTGCTGCTTCCAGGTCTTACCGTTCCAGTGCTCGATCAGCGGAACGGCGTTGCCAGTGTCGCCGGGACCACCGCTGATGGAGCCGACCGCCCAGGCGTTCGTGGGTGAGGTGGTCGCCACGCCGTTGAGATACGCGCTGCCGCCCGGAGTCGGCGTGGGCACCTGGCTCCAGGTCGTGCCGTTCCAGTGATAAGCAAGGGTCTGAGACGGGTAGAACCAGTTGGTTCCGCCGACCGCCCACGCGTCCGTGCTGGACTGCGCCGACACGCTCTGGAAGTTACCGCTGAAGGAGTCGTCCTCCCACGAGCTGCCGTTCCAGTGCGAGATCAGTGCCCCGGCGCCTCCCAGGCCAACCGCCCACACGTCATTGGCCGACGTCGCGGCCACGTGGTAGAAGCGGCCAGACACGCTCGGATACTGCGCAGCGGACAGCGACCCGGCCCTGGCACCGGCCAGCGTCGCCTCTGTGCCACTGCGCCCGGCATCCACCTCATGCCTAACTGCAGCTGCCGTGCTGGCGGCCGCGGCGACGCCGGCCGGGCCCAGGGCCGGTAAGATCAGTGCCGCTACTGCGGTGCCGACGATCAGCCCCTGCCTGCGCTGCTTGTCCATCCGCCCTCCAGCGCCCGACGCGCGCCCGCACAACCACGCGGCACCATTGTGCGACCATAACGCGCACCCAGCAAGAGCAGGCTGACCCCTTCCCGACGACGCCAGCATGGGCCTGGAAGAATCCGGCATACCGGGATCGGTTGCTGGCCGGCGGCAACGCGGCGGCCGCCGAACTCGGCTTCGGCGCCGACGGGGGCGCCGGCGAGATGGGCGAAGATGAGCTGGCATCCCTCGTCACCAGGAACGGGCTCATCGGCACCGCCGTGCGATAACCAGTTCGACCATTGGATCGACCGAGACGTTCACGGGCGGCTCAGCAAGCTCGGATTGCGGCCCCATCAGCGCGCTCGGGTGTACCGTCACGCCTGGCGACGGTACTCAGTCCCGCACGGTTGCCGCCTGCCCGGGACGGGCAGCGACCCCGGTTGGCCACGACCTGCTGCACCAACCCGGGCGCCGCCATCCCGCGGCCGCTTATATGGCTGAGTTAAACGCGATGGGATCGTTCTCCCCCGCGCATCGTGGCCTCGTCGCCCCTGGCACCGTAGTTCCCGGAACCGGTGCCTGCGCCGTCGCCCTCCCGCATGCCGCGGTCGCTGAGCAGGCTATGGAGAGCGAACCCGCACGCGGCCAGGACAACGATGCCCCAGACGACCGAGTAGAACAGCGTGATGAACGCCACCACGGCCGTTATCACGGCGACGATAGCGGCGAAGTGGCGGCTGCCCTTGATCCCGAGCAGGTGGCTGACCCCGCCAGCGAACAGCAGCACGCCGAGTATCAGCAGCACCCAGCCCCAGCCGTGAAGGGTCCACCGGTAGGCATAACCCGGCAAGCCGCGGTAGAAGTGACTCCTGATCACGAACGCCAGCCCCTCAAGGAAGGCCAGCGCCCCGGCCAGAATCGACAACGCCGCGCCGTGCCGGCTGTGCGCCGGCCTGTCGTCGTAGCCGGACCTGCGGTATTCCCCCGGAGGTGCCGGTGCCGTACCCCGGCCGTAGCCGGTCTCCGCGCGGGCGCCCGGCTGGTAGCCGGTACCTGTGTCCTGCATGCCGCGGCCCGTGCCGCCCGCCGCGCCGCCCGGGCCCGGCTGATCATGACTGGGGCCGGCCGGGCCGGGAACCCGCCCCATGTCCTGCGGCTCAGGCTGCGAGCGCGGCCCTTCCTGTCGTCTGCGCATAAGACGGTCTCCCCTCTGACCTGGCGATCGACCTGGGGCTACCCGGCCGACCGTATCTAGCCGTCAAGGCAGCGGCCATCACCCTGCGGGAGTGATTCACCGTCGCTTTGCGGTCGGATAGGGCTCTCAGTTCGCGGAGATGTGTGCCGGCACCAGCTGATGGGGATGCGAAGAAGAGGTATCCAGAGGGAAGCGCGCACGGCTGGTACTGGAGCGCTTTCCAATAGCACCGCGACCCGGGATCGTGCCGAGACGGGGGGATCGGAATATGCCTGGCATACTGCCCAAAGTCGCTGCAATCCTCGCGGCTGCCGCAGGTACCGTCCTGCTAACGACCGGATGGTCGGTACCAGGGGACCCATCGGGCACTCAGAGGTTCGTCTTCACCACCCACTCGATGGCGCAGAACCCCGTCTACCGCGCGGCGGCGACTGGCGTGTTCCGCGCCACAGGCACTGCGCAGGCCACCTCGATGTCACCGGGCGCGCCGCTCAAGGCCACTTTCCCGAACGGCACGCTCCTGATCACTCAGGTGACCGCCGGAAGGCAGAGCCGCGCCATCAACAAGACGACCTGCGCGATCGCCTTCACCGAGACCGGGGCGAGATTCACGGTCGCCAGCGGCACCGGCAGGTACAAGGGGATCCACGGCAGGGGGACCGCGACTCTCAAGTTCACCGGGAGGCTGCCCAAGCTCAGCAACGGCAACTGCAACGAGTCTGCGATCCCCGTCGCGGGCAGCACGACCGCGTTCATCGACGTAAGCGGCCCGGTGACCCTGCCGTAGCGCTGGTCAGCCGGTGCAGCCGGCCGGTCGGGTCGGCGACGCGTCCTGGCGGCCCGTTACGTGCGCGATTCCGCAGCGGCGTCGCGGATCAACCGGACCGCCTCGCGAACGCCGCCGTCCCACGCTGGCCCGTGCCCGGGCAGCACCCAGGTGGCATCGACGCCCTGGACACGGTCGAGCGACGCGACAGCCCGTTCTGGCTCAAGCGTGAACGGCGCCGGCTTGGGACCGGTGACGCCGGTGAGGACGTTGCGGGTGGTCATCGTGTCGCCGAGGAACAGCGCGTCTACGGCCGGGACGTGCAAACCCAGACCCCTTGCACGACCAGAATGGCCAGCCAGTCTAGGGAGATCGAATGGCGTCGGTCCATCGGGCCAGCGATCACCCATCCAGTCCGTCAGATGATCGGGGCTGCCTCTCGATCATCCGAGAGGCAGCCCCCAATCTCAGCCAGGGCAGGGCATCATCCCATCTCGGTCGAGATGTCGAACTCATCTAGCAGATATCTCGACGAGATGCGTAGGCTTTCCTTGCCAAATTTATGCAAAATTGAATCGCTGAGTAGCAACAAATATTGCTCGTCGTCAAACTGGGCAAGGGCTTCATAGGCGTCTTTGACTGCGTCCTCTATACGACCAGTTGTCCGTGCCGGCAGGGAATCGAGCCACTGATCCAGCATACACAGCTTGGTGCGATTCAGAATTCCCATGAGATGCAGCCCGAAGACGTTCGCACCCTTTTGCTCCGTCGGTGCGAATGCTCCCGTTCTCGGGCTCGTCAAGTTAATGCCATAACTGATTCCGATCCGACGTTCAAACCCATCTTCGTCCATAACGAATCTAGGGTCCAGGCAGAATGCCAAGCAATCCACATCCCACAAATCATTGATTTGGAGAATGTTCTGAACCCACTTCGCCGAGAATTCGGCATAGGAAACCAGGTTCTGCCTGCCGAGTTTCTCGATCAGCAGATCAGCGACTTGGTGGACATCTTCGCTGGACTTCAGCGTGAGATACGATACGGATGGTTGCAGCCCTGGTAGATCAGTATCGTCCAGCCGGACCGGAAGTAGATAATCTTCATTGGCAACAAGGGCACGAGCGAGAGCGCTCTTGAGCTCGTGACTGCCCCATACGCTAGAGGCATAGTCTTTTGAGATGAACACTATGCAGCATCGCGCGCGAAAGCGGTAGACCTCATCGAGGTGTTGAATCAGGTCCTTGCCCCAAAGGTTCGCCTTCTCGTACTCGTCGTAGAAGACACGGAGGCCTTGGGACGTGAGCCTTTCGGCCATTGCGCTCGCCCAGCTTCGATTAGCACCGGCGAAGGACAATGCGACATCGTAGTCATACTTTCGGACGTCGCGTGCACGAAATCGGTTGACGCGCTCGTTCAGCTCAGCTAGCGACTTCATTTCTTCGGTCGTAGCGGCTATCCGCGCTAGCACTCCTGGATCGACGTTTCCGATCAACACCCCGAACGCCTTCGGCTCGCCCGACATGAGGAAAGCGCAGTTAACGTGCATGTCCTCGTCGAGGCCGTTGTTCGTTGTGCGTTCCACCGGAACCGTCCAAGGACCTGACCCGCGCCCTGGCTCGAGCCAGGCGAAGTCGATCATCTCGATGCCTATGAGCCGATCTGGTTTGGCGCGGTCGAGTACGAGGAGTGGCTTACAACTGTCGTCAAGCCACACCTCGCCGGGATTCACGCTGGTCACCTGCCGATTATATTTCTCGTTCTCGCAAGGAGGGCTGAGCGGCTCTTAATGACCTTGCACTCTGGCGTCGCGATCGCCATCACGCCTAATGGAAAACTCTCTAAGCTGTCGGCAGCGATGACCGATGTCATGGGCTTACGGCACTCCCAGCAGGGCTGATGGAAGCTGTGCTCATCCTGTGCAGGTCCGGTCAGCGGACGACCAGGCAGAACGGATGGCCCGCCGGATCCTGGTAGACCCGCCACGGGATCTGCTCGCCGACCGGGCCGGGCCGCGGGGACACGTGCTCGCCGATGAACACGCCGCCCAGGGCCACGACGCGGTCGTGCACGCTGGCCAGGTCGCTGACCAGCACGTCAAAGTGCACGATGTGCGTCCGGGCGGCTTCGCCCGACCCCACGCCCTGGAACGAGAGCCGCCGGTCGTGCGGTGGCGGCTCCAGCGTGACCCAGCCGGGATACCACTCGACCGGCGTGCCGCCGAGCCGGGGCCCAGAACCGGGCCAGCATTCGTGGGCCATCGAGGCGATCAGCGCCGTCCAGGACGCCCTGGAGATGTCCGAGGACGTGACCTGGCTGTACCCGGCCCCGAGGAGCTGTCGGTCGCGGTCGACATCGACGGCCTGATGGTCGGCGCCACCCACGGCCACGTGGTCAACTCCCCCGACCGCATCCCGGCCTGGCTGGCCGGGCAGGCCCTCGGCAAGCAGCAGGTCGGCGAGGCCGATGGGCTGTTCACTGGACACTTCCATCACCTGATCGTCAAGATGCTGACCTTGGACTTGTCGGTGGGCGCAGGTGGGTTCGAACCACCGGCCCCTCGCTTGTAAGGCGAGTGCTCTACCACTGAGCTATGCACCCTTGCCGCCCGCCGATTCAACCTCGGCTTGACCGGGCCAGCGTACCTTCCCTTCGCCTGGCTTGCCGCTTCCGGCAAACCCGCCGCGGGCCTGCCGACAGGCGATGCCAGGCCGGGCTAACCGATCCGGGCGGGCTTGCCGGCCCGGCCCAGGACCCGCGCCAGCGCCAGTTCCACCTCTTCGGCCAGGCCCGGGGTCTCGCCGATGCCCGGATCCGCGCCCGGCACTCGGCCAGGCTCCGCACCCGCGGCCGCACCAGGCGCGGCAGCCACACCAGGCTCGACACCAGACACCGCGCCCGGCGGCGCCAAGCCGGGCACCGGGCCCACGCCCGCGCCGGGCTCCCGGACGTAACCGCAATCGCGGCATTCGACCTCACCGAGCCTGCGCACCAGGTGCACGCTGGAGCACACCGGGCACCGGTCGAGCTCTCCGGACCAGTCCACCGACGACTGGCAAGCTGGGCAGATCAGCACCTGGCGGTCGGCCCGAACCCCTCGTTTCCAGGGACTCTCTCCCCGGTCCGGGTCGACCTGCCGTGCGCCACACCGATAGCAGGGCATGAAGTATGTTCCG